>Ga0116227_10011647_pt1 | contig 14687 bp, 23 predicted proteins | sample S1TSphgellanicum_FD_89693 | JGI IMG/M metagenome (GOLD analysis project Ga0116227, IMG submission 89693) | Host-associated microbial communities from peat moss isolated from Minnesota, USA - S1T2_Fb - Sphagnum magellanicum MG | ecosystem: Host-associated > Plants > Peat moss > Unclassified... | reverse complement strand
AGAATAAAACAACTCCTTTTTGTTTCTCTCATTCTTTTTTTTTTTTAGAAAGTCAACCAAAAAAACAAACAAAATTTCTTTTACAAAAAAAAAAAAAAAAAAAAAACAAACAAACCAGTGACTACTCGCATGTTTTGCTTGATTACTACAGTCTGGAAAACACTCCACTGAACGGAAATATTTTTGGAGAAAACAAGATCAAGAACGAAGAGAATTTAGATAGCTTACATTGTTGTGTCCATGAAAGGAAAAGTTGCAATCCGGTAACGCTGTTACACGAGCACCTTCAAAAATCCATGAAGAATCAGTTGAACTCTTGTCTACTTTTCAGATTCATTAGTGAAAATCCTATCGGTTTCCAAATCTTCGCAAAGAATTCAACGAACTTTATTCCCTCCGAAGCCTTCTCGTTCGACTTTGCAAAACCCCCTTCGGCTTTGCATTTCTTACCATTGCACCGTGAAGATTTAGGGTTTAATTTTAGGGTTAGGATTAGGGTTAGGGTTAGACTGTTAATAAGGGATTTTATTTATTTTTGGGAAATCGAATAAATAGGATATATATATATATATCGATAAAAATTTATGACGCGGCATCGAATTTGAGCGTTGATCGGATAAGCCGCAATCCAACGTTGCAGGTTGAGGATAGAACGGTGGCCGTCGGATGATGAACATCGGATGGTCATAAACACACCACGAACGCACCCTATCCACTCCCAAGCTCTGCCATTGGTGGACAACTTGTGCTGCATGTGCGTGCGACACAGCTCTCCCTCCTTACTCAAGTTCCATCCCTTGTTTCATCTCGGATTCATCCTGGTTTCATCCCGGTTTCATCTTTAAGGGCGAGGGTGTGAGGAATTAATGTTGTAATTTGTGGATGACGATGGACAGTTTTCTGTCGTGGTTTTGGGATGACGTTCGTTCGATGGGTGGTCCTCGCGGCTTGCGGCTTGCCTTCCTGCCCCGAGGTGCAAGCAAAGCGTTGCTGCGGGTGATGGTGGCGATGGCGGACAAGCTCTGAACAAGATGTCGTCTGTTTGTGGGTGGTGGGTTTAGGTGTGAAGAAAGTTTTTCTGTGAGTGGCGAAAGATTTTGGCAACGAGATTTGGTTTTGTTGAAGTTGGTGCTGCAATGGCGGCACATTCCTTGGCAGCGTTGGTGTGTAGTGATGTGGCGGGTGTTTCCTATCACAGCTCCAATACACCTGCTTCTCTCGCGCGCTCTGGTTCTTTGCTTCTCGCCTCTTTGGCTTCCGGCTCTTCTTCCCCCCCGAATTCTCTCCAGTGTAATGGCAGAATTGGGGAGACGAGCTTCACGGGATCACCCCTTAGTGGTCAGCGTGGAGGGTTGTGGAGCCTGGAGACGCCCGCGAGTGGTGGTGCTAGTGGTGGTGGTGGTGGTGGTGGTGGTGGCGGCGGCGGCCAGAGTACTCGTGGTAGTGGGCGCAAGGAGGTAGGGGTTGCATCGGCATCGTTGCAAGGCATTTTCGGAGGTCTGTTCAAGGGAGCAGATACGGGAGAAGCCGCCAGACAGCAGTATACGGCAACCGTGGCGCAGGTGAATGCGCTGGAGATGGAGACTCAGATGCTGTCGGACGAGGATTTGCGTGCCAGTACCGTGGAATTGAAGAAGCGCGCTCGGTCGGGTGAATCTATGGATTCCATTCTGCCTGTCAGTTCTCCTCTCATCATCCTTTTTCTCTCTCCCCCCCCAACATGCCTTGTTGCACACAGAATTCTACTAGGGTTGCAGTTCTGGAGGAGGAGGAGGAGGAGGAGGAGCAACTACTGCTAACTATTTGTGAAATTCTGTTGATATGGAACTGGGATTGCTGAGCTTGTTATTGGGATTTCAACATGTTAAGAAGCAGCTTTCATGATAGAAATCCATGTTGAAATTTTCATGGACATGTCCTTTTGTTGGAGAAGCAATGTTAGAGTGCTTGAGAAGGAACACAAAAGCATTCAGAAAGCAAAGAAGAATGGGTTTGAGATGATACTGATTCAGCCCAGTGAAGGAAACTGATGGAGTGCTGGTTCCATTACCCTTGAGCAGGAGGCATTTGCAGTGGTGCGGGAAGCCTCCAAGAGAGTACTTGGTCTCCGACCTTTTGATGTACAGCTTATAGGTAGGTATCACCACCAGTAGTGTGGCATTTTAATCCATCCGTCCATGCCTTTGTCATTCCATTTATTCCCAAATGATGATGGAATTTTGCTCACATTATGTAGTGATTCTTGCACTATCTGCTCAGATTTGTGTGTTGCAACCTTTTGCACTTGACTTTCAGGAGAATCTAGACATTGTTTGTTGGATTGGGCCAGTGTTTACAACACTGGTGTTTGGGAGTATTGGTCTCACAGAAAAAAAGCAAGTGTTTTGTTTTTTGGATTGCAGGAGGAATGGTGCTGCACAAGGGTCAGATCGCTGAAATGAGGACTGGAGAAGGAAAGACACTGGTAGCTGTGCTCCCTGCTTTTTTGAACGCCTTGACAGGTCAGGGTGTGCATGTGGTGACGGTGAACGACTATTTAGCAAGGCGTGATTGTGAGTGGGTGGGTCAAGTCCACCGCTTTTTGGGCCTTCGAGTTGGTCTCATTCAGCGTACGTTCTAAATGCCTCTCTTGTTGAGTGTGTTTTGTGTCATAAAATCAGGGAATCTAGAGATCAATGGCAATTGTTGTTGATGGAAGATTGCTTTTTCTCTTGCTTTTGGAGGGTTTAAGAATTGTTTTCTTTTTTTTTTGTCTCAGCAACTTCTTTGAAATTTCTGCCATGTTTTCATTGTGCAGAGGGGATGACCCCACAGGAAAGGATGGACAATTATGGGTGTGACATCACATATGTAACCAACAGTGAGCTTGGTTTTGATTTCTTACGTGACAATTTAGCCACTGTGAGTTCAACTTCTTATGCTGCCAGCATCTCAGCCCTAGCATGGTCTGTACTCAGAGATGGGAAGACACTTCCTAGTAGTACTATATCAGGGATTCTTCTTGCTTCTGCTGGCTGTAAATTAATACTAAATTGGTGCATTTCCTGTCGAGAATAGAGCAAGGAGGAGCTGGTGTTGCGTGGCTTCAATTTCTGCATTATTGATGAGGTGGATTCAATCTTAATCGATGAGGCTCGCACACCATTGATTATTTCTGGATCCGCAGAAAAACCAAGTGAACGCTACCTGAAAGCATCAAAGATTGCATCTGCCTTTGAGCGTGACATTCACTACACTGTGAGTTGCTGTCAGTCCCCATGGTAACCTAGAAGTATTGTTTCTCAAGTCATGAAGATTGGGTGTCCTGCATCATTCCATTGGAGGTTTCTTTGCATCCTGCCTTCTTATGCCCTATCCATTTTGCCATTTTGCTGATGCAGGTTGATGAAAAGCAAAAGTCAGTGCTGCTAAGTGAAGTTGGCTATGAAGCTGCGGAAGAAATATTGGGTGTTACAGACCTCTATGATCCCCGTGAGCAGTGGGCTTCATATCTCATAAATGCTATCAAAGCCAAGGAGCTTTTCTTGAAAAATGTCAACTACATTGTACGAGGTCAGGAGGCTCTGATTGTAGATGAGTTCACTGGGAGAGTTATGCAGGTAAACAATAGGCCTTCAATATTGTGCATTGTAACTCAATCTGCTGGACTTCAATAACAGCACCAACCTCAATTCTAATGTTGAATTGCTTTTCAGATTGTCTATCACTCAGCAGCAAAACTGCACCTACTGAGGTTTTTTGTTTGGCCTTCAACATGTGTTGTGTGGGATGAATTTGGCAGGGAAGGCGGTGGAGTGATGGACTGCATCAGGCTGTTGAAGCTAAGGAAGGCATCAAAATCCAGAACGAGACAGTAACTCTAGCATCCATCAGTTACCAGAACTTTTTTCTGCAGGTAAAAGCTCATGGGGTGGATCATTGCCTATAGCTGGATTTGTTTTGTGATTACTGTTGGCAGTGGCATTTGGGGTGGGTATCAACGATAGACAATTGGTGACACACTTTTTAGTTAGTGCATATTTCATTTATGTCTCATGGACTTCCAGCTGGCTGGGGTTTGGAGTGTGCTGGGGAGAAAATGATTAATTGAGTGATGAATGGTGGCACAGTACCCAAAGCTCTGTGGCATGACTGGAACAGCAGCAACAGAAAGCACCGAGTTTGAGAGCATTTATAAACTGAACGTGACAGTTATTCCAACCAACAAGCCGATGATTCGGAAGGTACACCCTTTTTCCATATAGATCCTCCCATCTCCCTTGAAGTGTGCTCAATTAGGAGCACTCGTGTTGGTGGGTCATGAGCTAAAACAGCTGCTCATTAGTGTGTGGAGGTTTTTTGTGCATATTTTGTATGTACTCAAGTGAGCAAGTTCAAAGGAATAGAGGTGAGAATGTGTTCTGTTGATTTTTAACTGTGGGAACTGGATGATGTACAGGATGAATCAGATGTTGTTTTCCGGACAGTGAATGGTAAATGGCGTGCTACAGTAGTGGAAATAGCTCGCATGCATAAGACAGGGCGTCCTGTGCTTGTGGGCACCACAAGTGTGGAGCAGAGTGAAGCCCTATCCAAGCAATTGATAGAAGCTTCTATCCCACATCAGGTAGAATTTGTGGTCTATTTTCATCATTCTTTCTGTCCCCATAAACCCTGGCAATTGTCCATTATTTAAATTTTTTCGTGAGCTGTTCAACAGTAGTGCCGGGATTGTACACCTTGTGGGTCTCAATGTTTCTGATTTGCATAGTTTAACATTGTAGGTACTTAATGCAAAGCCTGAGAATGTGGAGCGAGAGGCTGAGATTGTGGCACAAAGTGGCCGTCTGGGAGGTGTGACTATTGCCACCAATATGGCAGGTCGTGGGACCGATATTATCTTAGGAGGAAATGCTGAGTTCATGGCCAGACTCAAGCTACGTGAAATGCTTATGCCACGGTACATTCACCATACTGACTGCATGTTTTGGCGTCATTTGGAAAAGAAAAATAAAATGGAGAGAAGTGTTTCTGTAGGTGACCATGTCTGTCTTGAAGTCTGCTTTACTGAATAGGCTGTTGTCTCAATGACAGGGTGGTGAGGCTGAGTGATGATGAAATTCCCTTCCAAAGAAATCAAAAGTTGCCTATTAGAAAGAGCTGGAAGGTAAGCCTCCTTCTAAACCTGAAATCCAGTAACTTGTCAGTTTGGTGTTTTTGTAATTTCTGTAGCAGCAGGGCATCTTCCATGTACTCAAGGTGTTGACAGAGAAGTGGTAACTATTTTATCCGGTCTCCTACAGGTAAATGAGACTTTGTTTCCATGCAAGCTATCAAAGGAGACGACTAGTCTGGCAGAGGAAGCTGTTGAATCAGCTGCCAAAATATGGGGTGAGAAGTCCTTGTCAGAGCTGGAGGCAGAGGATCGTCTGTCATACGCTTGTGAGAAGGTACATACATGGTCAAATAATGACACCTATCTGGGAGTTATGGTCTTTTGGATTTGAGAGAATTTACAGCATGAAACTGCGCAAATAGACTTCTTTTCCCTTGGCCTTTCTCCCATGGTCATTTTGTCTGTCAGATTTCCTGAAGCAGAGAAAGTGGTGTGGTGCATGCAGGGTCCAATTGAAGATGAAGTGATGACACAGCTCCGGAATGTGGTGCAATCCATCATCACAGAGTTCAGATCCTTTACTGATGAGGAGAAGAAAAAGGTGTGATTTGCATGTGGCCTGCATTGATATCACCTATCCTACACAGATTGAGAAGATTTAGAATGGACTGTTCTCACATGTCAAAAGTTGCAGGTGGTAGCAGCTGGAGGACTCCATGTTGTTGGTACTGAGCGGCATGAATCAAGGCGCATTGATAATCAGGTGCACTTCTGCCTTTCCAGAAAAAAGGGACATCAAATCTTCCTGATGCCAGTGTTGTATATGGCCTGATCAAACCTTCGTTTCTAATGCATGATCTGTTGACCAACTCATGGAGTTGTATGGTCCTGTTGGCTTTTTGCAGCTTCGTGGTCGGAGTGGTCGTCAAGGAGATCCTGGAAGCTCCAGATTTTTCCTCAGCCTTGAAGACAATATTTTTAGGATATTTGGTGGTGATCGAATACAGGTGATTTCTTCACACAGTTCAATTGTGAAAGTAAAAGAGAGCGAGAGAGATTGTGCAATGCTTGCATGGGTGTAGCCAAGAAGGTGATCTTGTTGATGTATCATGCAGCAGTGCATTAATAGAGATGAATTTGGTTTTGTGCAGGCCTTGATGAAAGCTTTCAGAGTGGAGGATCTGCCAATTGAGTCAAAGATGCTAACCCGATCACTTGATGAAGCTCAGAAAAAGGTGGAGAGTTACTTCTTTGACATCCGGAAACAGCTATTTGAGTATGATGAAGTGCTGAACAGCCAGCGTGATCGGGTTTACACAGAACGCCGGCGGGCTCTTGAGGCCAAGAATCTAGAATCACAGATGCTTGAATATGCTGAATTAACAATGGATGACATTTTGGAGGTAGTGGTCCTCCACCTCATCTAGTGTTATGGTCATTTGTACATGATGTGTGGCACCACATGGGTTGCTGCTGTAAAAGCCTCAGTAGGTGGTGTAATCTCTTAAATGCAGTTTGCTTCCAAAAGGGTTGCATGTAACATGTTGGTGGATTTGTTTGCTGGGGATTTGGGACAGGCAAATATAGATGCATCACTCCCTCGGGAGGAGTGGAATCTGGAAGCTTTGTGTGCCAAAGTGAAGCAGTAAGTTGTTTTCTCATTTTCTGGAATCCATACACTTCTTGAGCTATTTCCTGCTCCTTTCTTTTTGGCTCCCATACTGCACATGTTTTCTATACTCCTCAGGTGTCCTCTAATGTTGGGAAATGCTGAGGATTTTGTCTGGTGTCTTTATGGGTTCAAGAATGGAAGCTTTTCTGCATTTGGATGCCATTGAATGAGGTACAAGAAAGATTGCATGCAGTTTTACAAACCATGGATGATGATGATGATGATGATGCAGATACTGTTATCTGCTTGAAGACTTGTCACCAGAACTGCTGGCTGACAAGTGTTCCACCATTGAGAGCCTCAGTGACTATCTTCATTTTCGAGGACGGGAGGCATACTTACAAAAGAAGGTAAAAAGCTTGAGCTCTTGCTCTTTCTCTTCCCTCCCTGCAAGCAATGGTTTCTTCCCTAAAACAAGGGCTGCACAGCAATTGTGTCAGCAGGTAAATTCTGTTCATCATACAGTTTTCTGAAGTATCATGAGGGCTGTTGGAACCAGGCGGAGGTAGAAAAGATGGCGCCAGGGTTGATGCAGGAAGCAGAGCGCTACTTTGTGCTAACCCAGACAGACAATCTATGGAAAGAGCATTTGCAAGCTCTCAAGTTTGTGCAGCAAGCTGTTGGGCTGCGGGGCTATGCGCAAAGGGATCCCTTGATTGAGTATAAGCTGGAGGGTTACAATCTCTTCCTGGACATGATGGCCCAAATCCGCCGCAATGTCATCTACTCTGTCTACCAGGTCAGTCTTGCTCTCTCAGCAATTGTCTGTCTCTTGTTGGTACATTAGCTAGCTCTCTGGACTGTTGACTGGACTTAATCATGTTTCCTTTCCTCACAAGTTTCTGTAGAGTTTCTCTCTGCAGTCTCACATCACTGATGAACAGAGATTTCTCTATCTCCCTCTCACACAAAGCCTATGGATGTTTGCAACAGTTTAAACCTGTGCTTGCAAAGCCTCCAGAACCTAATGGAGCTCCAATGGATGTTGATGATGACTCAACAAAGGGACTGGCAAAGATAGGTGGACGTGGCAAAAAAGACGAAACTCAGTCAAATGGCACTGTGGTAGCAACTGCAAATGGTGGAGGTGATTCAAAGGGGAACACAGCCACAGCCAGGAGCGGAGGTCGACAATGAAAAAAAATTCAGGGCCTGCAAAATGGGGCTTTGTAGTTTTGTATATTTTGCTGAAATCACTCATTCTTGGGCTTCTGCCCGAATAATGCAAGCAAAGGCGGGCTGCATACATTCTCTGCATCTACACCTGTATCTTTAACACTCAACTCTTGGCCCCCCAAGTTTCTTGCCAGGATCAGATAGCCATCAATGCAGGATCGCATTGGGTTTTTCTTTGCTCTTAAGAATATTTAGCTTCTTTGAGTTTTCTGTTGAGAAAACAGTGTACTGATCGTTTTTGCTCATAGGGTTTGCTTGCCTTTTCATTGTCATGCCCATGTCCTCTGCAGAGGTTGGTATATCCTCCACCAGAGGTGTATGCAGAGGTGCTGCCCACCATATTTATACAGTAGACAAAGGCTTTTTGAGTTTGGATTTCAGTGGTTGAAGAAGTGGGTCTGGTTCTTTCTTCCACTGAGAGATACTGTTTGTTTGCCATTGAAAGAGCTTTCTGTACAAAGAGTTAGACTGTGGTTTGTAAGGATTTTGCAGCTTTGGCATTCATTCTCCTTCTGATTTGAAGGCATACATACTGCAAGATATTCTGGAGCAGATGGGTGTGTCCCAAAAACATGCGACTGAGGTTTAGGGTTTAGGAAGCTTTTGCCCCTGGAACAACATTTACTTCAGCAATGCTGCAGTTGTGCTGGTTGCTCTGATTTGATTGAGCTTGTTTTGTCATATTTCCTTCCTTCTGTCATCTTCTTCTTCTCTGGCTGCAGATCACCTCCTCTTTGGCTCCCTAACTGAAGAATCTCTCCTTCTTCCTTCTTCTTTTCCTTCAAGGATCCTTGCCAGAAGCTGCTAACAATGTCATTCTTGCAGTGTACATGGGATGATCAAACTTGCACACAAATGCATTCTGAGAATCTCTGCATGTAACCATGATCACTGCAAGTACAATATCCTTGAGAGCTTCTAGTAAGCACTCCACAAGAACGAGAGAGAGATCCTTGAAAGGTTCTCCTGGCATGCAATTATGAGCATTCCTGTGTAAACAACCATGAGCACTGCAAGAACGAGTGATCCTTGAAAGCTTCTTCTGGCAAGCATCCACAAGAAGAAGAGATCCTTGAAAAGTTCTTCTGGCATGCATCCACAAGAGCGAGAGATCCTTCAAAACTTCTGGCATGCATCCACAAAAATGAGAGATCCTTCAGAGGCTCTGTCAAGCAAGCACAAGAACGAGAGATCCTGGAGAGGCTGTGGCAAGCAAGCACTCCACACAAATTGCACGTCTTCCAGACTCGGAAAGTCTTGAAGACGTGGGACCCGTGAAGACCGCAGAGCGATTGCAAGAGTTTGCCGATCGACGAAGATCTGCGCTCAATCGCGTGATGTCATAGGAGGGATGCAGCAGCAGCCGCCAGTGGACGATCCGTTAGAAGCAGCAGGGGATGGACAGGAAGATCGGGACGAAGAGGGAGATCGAGACGACGGCACCGGCACCGGCACCGACGACGAGGCGGAAGAAAAGCGATCTGCCTTCGAAGCACACCCTAGGGACTCGAATCCCGCAATTGTGCGATGCGCAATCTGTTTGCACCTACGCAGCCGTCGTGATGGATTGCAACCACAAGAACCAGATCTTACAAGGAGAATTGTAGCGAGGGAAGGAGTCGTGGTCGGCCGCGTGCCTGTGCAGCAATCACGCAGGTACATGGCGGAGGTTGTCGCGGAGGATGCGAAAAAGCTGGCACAAGGGAGGCAGCTGCAGCGTAATACAAGCGCAGTGGTGGCGGGAAAAAAGTCTTTGGCGTCTTTTGCTGCTGGAGGTGGAGCGGCGATGGTGAGTACCACGCTGTTGCAGCCGTTGGACGTGATCAAGACGCACATGCAAGCGGCGGAGTCGGTGCACAGCAGGAAATTCGGTGCGGTGCTCAAGAACATTTTGGCGGAAGATGGAGTGCGTGGTCTTTGGCGCGGCACGGGACCCGCGTGTGTGCGTGTGGGATTCGGAGCCGGGCTCTACTTTGCTGTTCTCGGTCCTATGCTGGATACTCTCAAGAAGACTTTTGGTGGAAGCTCGAGCAGCGTTGTCGCCGGAGGAGGAGAAGGAACAACAGGAGGAGCGTTGCGCGATAAGCTTCCTGCGTTTGTCACCTTGAGCGCGGGCGCTTTGACGAGAGCGCTTGCATCTTCTGTGGTTTGCCCGATCACTGTCATCAAGACGCGCATGGAGGTGTGGATTCTCTGTCTCTGGATTTTCTCTCTCCTCTCCTTTCTGCTCTTGGTTGCTTTGAAGAATCTTTGCTGGAGTCTGTTTCTTTGCTCCTTCGCTCCCTCCCTCACTTGGGAGTGGATCTGGTACCTCAGGAGTAGGTTGTGACAAAGCGGGGTGCAGTATGCCGCAGCTTCAGGCCTGCATTATCCCAGCACTTTTCATGCCATTGCCATCATCACCAGGACGGAAGGTCTCCGTGGTGAGCTGCTTTGCTTTGCGTGCTTCTCTCTCTCTCTCTCTCTCTCTCTCTCTCGCTTTTCTTTTCTTTTGTTGCCAAAAAAATTGTTGTCAGCCATTTGGCACATGAGCTCTTCTTCCCTTGTGCAATTGGGTAGGTTCAATCACAACAACAACAACAAAAAGAACAACATTTGCTGGTTTCATGCTTTATTCATTTTGCAGGTCTCTACAGTGGGTTGATGCCGACATTAGCACGGGACGCACCGTATTCTGGTCTCTATCTGTTCATGTACAACCGTTTGCAGCATTCTCTTGGTGGTAAGTGCATTCTATACCTGTGAAACTGCAGAGATGTATGTACGTGTGGATTTCTGTACAACCATTTGCAGGTGTATTCTCTCAGTGTTTTATGCATTGGTATACCTGCAAAACCCCCACAGAGGTGTACCTATGCATGGATTTTCTGAACCAACATGTGTGTGCAAGATGGACAAAGAACAGTAATTTGCTGCCCTATTTTCTTTTGAGGTGCATCAGTGTTGTTGTCTGCTAACTTGCAGTTGTAATTTTTGCCCTTGTTTGTCTTCCAGAGAGCATGCCTACAGGGAGCCCACAAGCCTCCATCAGTTTTTTGGCAGGTAAGTACAAAGTTCTTTTGCAGGAACAACAGCTGCTCTGCTCCTGCAGAGAAATGTTGTCAGGTTCTGCCTGCAAAATTAGGTAGCTGTGAGCTTGGAAGCTTGCAGAAAGTAGACAGTTTCAAAAATGATTTTGAGTTCTTCAAGCTCCAACTTGCCATACTGTGCATGAAGAAGAATTAGGAAGGGGTGTGCCAATGTGCAGGTGCAATGGCTGGAGGAGGAGCTACACTTCTCACTCATCCTCCAGATGTGGTAAGCTGTTGTATTGTTGTAGCTCCTTTTCTCTCATTTCCATTTGGTTGTCTCTTTTGTAATACACTACTACAAACTGTGTTTCAAAACTGTCAAGAATCAGCTGTTGTGGAGTTTGTAAATTCAGTTGCTATCTTGAGTGTATCTCAATTGATGAGTTCCGATCCTGCAGATTCGAACAAGGTTGCAGCTGGAGCAAGGACAACATTCTAGCATTTGGTCAACAGTCCAACACATTGTCAAGGTTTGTGTGGCCTGAGTTCACAGTTCTGCATGTTTTGGTGGTCAATCTAGAAGTCTTGAAAGGATGCAGTTTACAGTTCTGCTCAAAAATTAGAATCATGTGAACTAGAAGGTTTTGTCAGAAATCACCACAATGTGAGTTGTTTCAAAACACTCTTGACTTGTGTTTGGGATTGTACTTCAGACTTTCCACACATGGGCTTGTTAATATAAGTCCTATTTCATGATTGTTGGGTGGGTTAAAAGATGTTTAGCTAGTTTACTATGAAGTGATTTTAAAGTCTCATTTCTCATCATAAGATGGACTGCCTCCTAACAATCAGTGATCAACTCTTTTATTTGGTGGTCCTTGAAGCCATGAACATCCCTGGAGTCTTTGGAATCTTGAGCTACAAGTTTGCATGCTGGCTCTCCAAAGCTTGAATGGTACCCTGTGCATTGTCGTGTGTGACTCTTTAGGTCCACGGCATGAAGGGGCTCTTTGTCGGTGTAATGCCAAGAGTTGGAAGACGAGCTTTGCAGCAAGCTTTTGCATGGTGAACACTAACCTCAGCGAGCTTTTCCTTTGGGTCACGTTTCCTTTTACATGACAAACTGGATGGGAGCTTTTCACAGTAGTAACCTTTTCATAAGAAGTTACCCCTCTCAGTTATATCTTCTGCTTCTTATACTTTCTTCCTGCTAGAGCCATGTGTTTTCCATGTCTCACGTTTGAGGTTTCTGTGGATTTTGATACAGGACTATCTATGAGGAGATTTCACGCTTGGTTCAAAGGTTGTGAACCATAGTAGGATACTACTACTAGCATGTCAGAGACCAAAGGTCAATACAGAATCAGTCACCAACATAACTCCCCTGGAACATTTAGATCCGAGTACAAGAGTATGTTTAAATTTTTTTCCTGGTCAACAACTTGCAAGCTTCAAAAAAAAATGTATAGCTGACATATAATTTCACATTTCTTGTGGTTTCCATCAAGGAAGCTTGACTGTGCTTGTAGCAGCAACCTGTGCATGCCCACATGTTGGGCAGAATCCGATATGCTCAAATGGAAACCTTTATTATGCCTCCATATTGTATTGGCCACAAGGGGTCCAACCCACAGAAGTTGGTAGCAGAACAACTGTTTTTTATGTCATGTAGGTTCCATTGAAAGAGTTTAAAGCTTCTATTGGGTTTGTAATGTGAAGAATTGGGTGCATTTGGGCTGACAACTGAGGTTCGCAATCTGTCAAGTTGCATTTGAACAAGCAGGCAACAAAAACTTTGATTCCAAGGAAATGATTGGCATTTCAATTTTGTATGTGAAACTCCAGGTAAAACATGTAAGACTGCCTGCTGCTCCCCACCCAGGTTTTGTACATTATCAGCATGACAAAAGTACAAATGAAAGGTATATCTGGGATCTACAGACCATTATTGTTCTGTGATTGCAAAGTATACTATTAGAGATGCAGACAGAGAAATCCACAACAGGTGTGAAGAAAAGTCAGGCTTGACAAAGGCCAGCTGGTTCTGGTATGCAGGCTCAGTTTGAAAGTGTTACTGCCATGCCTTGTAGCAAGAAAACTATTTAAACTGAGCCTGCATGGGAGAATCGGTTCTAGTCAGTGGCAGGATCCAAGGATGTGGTCTCTTCTTGTAGAAATGTCTAAAAAGCATATGAGGCAGGTGTCTCTCCATCTCACTGAATTCTACCTTTTGTCTGCCTCTGGTTGCCATTCTTGGTTGCTGTTTTTTGAGCTCTGCAGGCTAGTTTTGTGGCCGGAAGGCTATGATTTCTCCATTCTCATTGTGAAAAGCTGTACACAACTGTGCTTGTTTTGGAAATTGAAGCTAGTTCTTGAAAATAGAATTTGAGTTTGGACAGGACACTGCTGTATGGATGTGAAAATAGGAGGCAGGATTGTATATCAGTTGATGAGCAGTTGAAGAAGCTGCTAGACTACTAATAAGTGGAATTCTTCTCATGTTGCAGTGCTGGAGAAGGATATTCACGGTGGAGGGTTGATTCTGCTCATTCAGCCATTGAGGAGATGCTGTGCGGTGTCACTACAGAGATATAGATATGTCACTATGGAGGGATAATCAAAAGGAACTAGCAGAGAGCCTATTGATGGAGTTCTGAGCTGCAACAAGTCAAAAAGGATTTGGGGGTGAAGACTCAGCATTCTCAACATACAAGCACTGTTGGTGAGAGACTCTGGTAGCTGTTGTGGGTACTATGATGACGGTTTGGTGCGGGTTTTTGGGATTTGTCTAAAGGAAGGTGAGTATTTGCCATGTCTTTCTCCAATGGTTTCCTGTTTCTCTTCCCCCATTCGGTTTCTCCTCTATTTCCATTTCATTTTCCAGAACCAGCCTATAGTTGAACAAGTTTGGGGAAGGTTTCTTAAATCAACAGATACTAGGGTGGCCTCTGCCGTTGGCCCAAGTGTTACCAGGTCCTCAGCTGATTTTTCCTTCCAAAACCTGGTTTATTTGAATTTTCAGTGGCAGAAATCACTTAAAAATCAACATCTGCCACATTCTGAATCCAAATCTTACCAAATAAATTCCATTAAATCCTGCTCATCAAGATCTTTCCAACAACACGAAAGGCACATTCCAATTCCTCCGAAATTTTCAGCTACGATTTAATTTAATTTTCAGTGAAGAAATCATTCAATATTCAAGAACTCTTGCACTGCAAGTCCAAACATCATGGAACCAAGCCCCATGCACCCCTCCTCGTCAAGAGCTTTCAAAAGAGAACCAAGAATGCGATCTGAAGCATCCCAGTTCTGTGGACCTCATAAGTACAAACAAAACAAAACAAAACAAACAAACTACCTTGCTTCATACATAGATTAGCATATTAAGTCTACAACAATTTTGTAAATAGATAACAAAAAGGGCTTCACGGAAATAGAGTTTTCAAAATTAAAACATGTTACATGTTATTTATTCTTGACTATAATAGATATTATTTATTGATTTTTTTTAGCACAAATTTTTGTTTGATAATCCATGTGTGAATGAAAAATGGATAAATTTATGAAGAGATTTGAACTTGAACAAGTTTAAAAGTTAGTTCATTCAAGTAATGCGGTAAAATGAGTCTAAAGTAACCCCAAGGGGGGGGGGGGGGCATTCATAAAAAAAAGGGGGTGGGAAAATGTGTTTTTAAACCTCGCCCCTCATTTAAAGAATTTTTTGGTTTTT
>Ga0116227_10011646_pt1 | contig 14689 bp, 20 predicted proteins | sample S1TSphgellanicum_FD_89693 | JGI IMG/M metagenome (GOLD analysis project Ga0116227, IMG submission 89693) | Host-associated microbial communities from peat moss isolated from Minnesota, USA - S1T2_Fb - Sphagnum magellanicum MG | ecosystem: Host-associated > Plants > Peat moss > Unclassified... | reverse complement strand
AAGCCACGGGCACTTTGGACTACTTGACTCACCACGGCCCGGACTCGGGGGAAGCCACCACCTTCCCCCATATAGTATTCTCTGCAGCTCTCCGCCGAAGCTACATCCAAATGGCCTTTTTTCCCAAGACTCCCAAGTGGGAGTCTCGAAATTGTCCCGGGTTAGAGTCCCGAGACTTTGGACGACCATATCTCTTCGCCCCAAGCTTGGATCGGGACGAGTCCTGAATCAAAGTTGTAGCTCTCGTCCAGAGCTTTCCAATGTCGTGTCGCACTCCTTGAGGCGACATCGGGAAGAGGTTGATTCTTGACTTTTAGTGGTCGGGAGTCAAACTACCAGTTTGATTCCCGGCCCTTCTTTTGCCCATAACTTAGGCTACAGATGTCTAAATGACCAATGCGAGGCCATTTTCGATATCTACGTTTTAATACCTTTCCAATGACACCAAGAACACCCTAATGCGAGGTGTTTTGGGCCTTGCTGTCGAACTCTAAACATTCGGGAGTCCCGGAGGACTCCAAATCCCCAACTTTGGGAGTGTTGGGTTTCACCCGCACACTTTGCCAAAGTGGGGTTGCGACAATACACCTTATCCTCCATAGCTACTTTTGGTTCATATTCATTACCAAGTATCTTCTTTTATATGCTTTGGACGTTAAATACCTATTCTAAAATACTCATTTTCGCATATGTATCCATGATCTCCACATTTGTGGTTTTCATATATTAAATTGTCTAAGGTAAACTAATTGTTCCTATGGAAAACAATTCTAGCTATGTAGCAAAGATGACATTTTCTTCTTATTCAGTGATGCCATTCTAATAATCGTAGCATAGTAACACTTTTGGTCTTCTTACTTCACTTCCCAAATGTTTGGTAACTATAATTGTTCGAATTGTCCCATTCCTTTATATGGTAATAGTGTTACTTCCCCAATCATGTGCCACTTTAACATCCCTCAACCATGGTCTCCCCAACAACACGGAATAACTAGAATCTACCACACTATTCTGAAATACAATAAACGTAATTATGTAAGGAATGCCATGAACATATATCTTCAGATCTTTGATCAACCCCACTAGTTTTGTGGTTGTTTAATATGCCATCTTTAGATTATGTGGTGCAAGTTTAAGCTTTGGAAGCCCCAACCTTAATCTCAATTGTTTTATGATAATACTAACTATAGAACCTCCATCCAGTAACACATCTTTTATTGTATTATTCCCAATCTATACTTGGACAATTGCCATATGATTATCTATCACTACAACAGTTGTCCTTACTTCTAGTACTAAATAACCAACTTGTTTCCTTGTGGTTGTTTTATTTACATTAAAAGTTTTTTCTGGTTTCAACTTTTGCCAAAGATATATTTTTAGTTCAGGAGCTATTTTAAGCAAATGTTCTAAGTTCAAAGTATAACTTCTTTCTAACATCTTCTTACCAATGTCCAGAAAAATCTCTTCTATTGTGACTAGTTTCCCTTGTGAATTCACTACCTCCTAATACTTCTATGTTTCCATAGGGGTAGTATTTAACATACTTGGCCAATTTGTGTTCCATCCCTCCATGGATATGGATGGCCATTTAATCTAGGTTTGTGTTTTCAAAATCTGTTGAATTGTCTTCACTATAGATTACTTCAACCACTCTTCTTTCTCCTAGTCAGCAACACTCTTTGCTTTTCTTGGCTCTCTATCCTTGAACACCTACTCTCAAGTTACTTTACTTTTTATGTTAACATTAACATCCACCATATTCACATCCACAATGATTGTTTATGTCTCAACAATAGGTTAAACTTCTACTATTGTCACATATTTCCCATGAAAAATTTTATGCATCTCAGTAAACTTTGGATAATTTGTCATTTTATGGCCATTCAAACCACATATGTGACATGCATATGAAGATGTCTTTTATGTTTTTTGACTTGGTTGTGCCACCTTTGTGGTTGCCTTCATGGTCTGTTTTTTCTTCTTTTTGCATGTCTCCACATTATGATTTGTCATCCCACAATTTATGCAATGTTTGTCAATCTTCCATGTATTACTTTTTTTTGGGTACTACTTATTTGATATTTTGTGGTATTGATAGTGCAATCCTTGCTTATGCAATAGTCATATTTTCTTCACACAACATTATCGCCTCCTTATGTTGTTGTAATGTTGATTGCTTCATCCCTGTAGTTGTGATTTTGAAGTATGATTGCAAACTCGTTCTAAACACAATAGTTAGAAAACTATCTATGGTTAGTACTTGTAAACCATGAGCCAACTTCCAAATCTGTTCATAGTAAACCTACACCCTCTCAGTCTCCTCCTACATCATGTTCTTTAACTCCATGTATATTTACTCGTCATTTTAAATCTTTTGATTACGTTTACAAAATGCTTGAATAAGCTTTTAAAAGGTACAAGCAATAAATTTTGACATGTAATTATGGCACTAGTCCAATGTTGTATCTCTTAATGTATAGCTAAACCCATTGATGATATATTCTTCAGAAGTTTTTACATTTTCTTTTACTTCAAAATTGAACACTTTGACATGAGCATCTAGATCAACATCTTTTTTGAAATCAAGATACTTAAAAACTACCATGTTTAGCCTAACATAATGGCCATTTTTGTGATCAAGAATTGATGTTGTTACAACAATTGGTTCTGGGTATTTGTTTTTTGAATGCATAACATTTGTAATTATGCACCCTCCATCAGCCATTGAACTCATCAATGGTCAATTTGTAGTCATGTTCCCATGAGTAGCCATTATTGAATTAGTAAACACCACTTGAGGTATGCCAACAACTCCAATAATAGCTGCTGGTAATGTCAAACTTTGACCCAAATTCCTTCTTGCAAAAACTCCACTTGATCCACTACCCAATTTTGATATAAATCCAATTAGTACTCCCCTTTTGACAACATTTATGTTGGGCTCAACAACTGTTTCCACTCCCATGGTTGTTATACATGCATCACATGATTAAATAACTCCTACTCCAACATGTTGTCTCCATGTTTCAACAACTACCGCTTCTAACACTATTGGTGAAGTTATGTTGACTCGATATCGACATTGTTCCAATCTATGGTTACCCATTAGTATCCTTTCTGGTGTAGTATGTGGATGTGAATACCCTTTTGGTTATCTCCTCCTGGTTTGAGTAGATGAACGAATCTATCAACATTGTGGTCCCAATTGGCTTCCCAACTCCATGCTTTTAAATTTGTTATGGACTATAAGAATTCCTTATTCATGTTCATGTGGTTGATCTATTAATGCTCCTACCACATTCTGTAACTCCACATGCCTAACAATACCTGCTATAATGTGAAAAGGCATAAAAGGACAATCCATGATTGCATGTCCTCTTCCTCGTAGAATGTACATACCCTTGAAAGTAACTTGAACATCTCTAAATCCATAGATTCATGATCCCATATTTCGGTTATGTGCTTTGTTTGATCCAATTCTAGATTTCCTCGATAAGAATATGATTGTGAAATTTCATCCAATGCATTTACCTATGCCTCTACATACTCATATGATCTTGGGTAATTTTCCTCAATTTGCTCAAACACATCAACATTGGTGTTTTCATCCACCTCCCAATGTTCCATTGGTTCATATTAATTGGAAATGCAAATTAATACACAAACCTAGGTTATATACCTTTTGTAACATCCCTCCCTTAACTAAACACCAACTTTGAACTTGGAATTTCCTGTGCATGATTAAGTACTACAAAATCATTACTTCGTCTTGATCTTTACAACTCTGAACCACAAATTGCGGTTGAGAAGTATAATGCATATGCTCATTTGGATAAGTAGTCGATTGCATCTCTTTATGTGGAGATCGTCATTTAGAACTGTGCTTTCTTTAAAGACCCCTAGTCCATGCGTTTCGTTGTACCACTTCTTGTGGTAGAAACGACATGTGCCCCGCAAGCCTTTCTTTTATTATCAAAACTTGTCTACCTAACATCATATTATGAAATAGGGTTTCTATAAGCCCTACATACTCCTTTCCATTTTCGAAACTATCTTCTATTTATCTTTCAATAACTTGTCGATTTGCCTCCAAGTCTAATTGTTGCTGTAAACTTTAAGTCACCATCCAATTCATCTTGTTTCACAATTCTTCACCTTTAAAATTTGTAAATCGCTTTGTAGTCCTTATGGCATTAACCACATAGACCTCTAATACTTTTTAACATACCCCTTAAAATTATAAATTAAAAAAAAACACTACTCATTTAAACAATTTCATCTACAATATACAACAAAATTTGTAGAAAACCTTCCCATTATTGAAATAAATAACAGAAAAAAAAAATTCCCCAACATGGTCGCCAAATGGTAAAAGTGAAATTTAAATTCTTATAGAATATTTCACACTACTATAATAACGTATTTGCATTTCACATGCCTATGTTCACTATTTTTATCTTAAGTCTTAACAAACTTAACACTACAATTCATTCTAACATTCGATTCATGGTTATTGCATATAACCAGAATCTGCACTTTAGAATACATTGTAAAAAATCCAAAACCAAGATTACAATTTATTTCATCATAGTCTAACATTACAAAAAATTCACACAAAAGATGAACATAGAATTCATTGTAAAAGTATGTGTTTCTTTGTATTACTAAAAACATTAATCCAAATTATAGTGTAATCCCATGTTTTGTTGAAAATAAAATCAATCCCAAAATAACACTTAAAATTTGTGCTATATCAAAACAGAATTTGTGGTTTTCTACCGCAAGTACTTCTAACTCTTCCTATTTTTCTTTCAAAACCAAAAAAAAAACTCAACTCCCTATTTCATTTTCTTCTCCTCCCTTTGTTCTCTAGAACTCTCCCCCTTTTGAACCATCCCAAGTCACATCGCAATGATCCAAATCAACAAAAATTCAATATTCAAACTAACAAAATTTTCTAACTAGTCCCATTCCTAACTGCTCTATTCATCCCAAATCACATACTTAGCTTACCCCCTTAACAATATAGCATCAAGACGAGCGTTAGAATTGACAATTCAGAATAGTACTCCTACTTACACTGAAGTTACATTGTCATCCAACAAGCAACGAACTTCATCACAATTCCAAGTTGGAAAATGAATGAAACTTTTGAATTGCCCACAAAACATGACATGTTGTACAACATAGTACATGTATTTATAGGGCACCCACTTCCTTTGCCAACCTCACAAATTGGAAATCATTGCTACAAAATCCAAACAAATGTAAGTTGAGAAGTTCATTATTCTAACTTCATATTGTTTTATGTTTGGATTTTGACCAGATATAATCTTATAAATTCATCCATATCTAGGATGGGGAACCTCCAATGGTGGGTTTATAATTGCTTCAAAAAGTCGACGAACCTCCCACCAATTGTAATGTAAATTTGACATCTTGAATGACATTGTATGATGAACATCCTTACCATTATGTGATGTTGGCTGCAACATTTCATCCACTAGCCTACTTGTAGGAATGGAATTTTCCCCTATGAATAGGCTTCAAAAAAAGATTGACTACCATCTATTCAGAACAAATCCCACTTCTTCAAAAGACTTAATTTCATCTTGGGTGAGATTGGTTTCAACTTTAATAAGCCAAATTTTTAGGACAACTAGTCTGTCCAATGCATACTTGCGTTTTGTATTGCCAACACATCAATTCAGGTCATCAACACAAAACTAGAACTTGTGCAGCTTTAAGGGTGCATTGGGGAACTAAGACCACAACCTTGAGTAAGTCAGGGTAGGGATGTTGAGAATTCAAGCTCAACTAGTTAGGTTTCATTAGTTATTGGAGTAGGAAAGTAATTAGGTTACTTTCACAAGGTTGAATTACTTTCTTTACTTATATTAGTTTGGTTATTTGTGGTTTGGTCTTTTAGTTAAATACCTTAGTGTTGATGGTTTGGCTCTCTTTTATTCATTGCATAATTTGTGTATTTCATGTGACAAGAACCTTGAAGTGTTCTTCATGTTATGTTTCGTGTTGTGAGCATCATGTTGTAGTTTCCTTTCAATAAAGATTTATGTTTGCACTTGAATAGATCTCCTCTTTGTTAACATGGTATCAGAGTTTAGGTTATTGAATGAGAAAGTTGAAAGAGATCTAGAGCTAGAAAGTTTCTAGAAACTAGAGTTTGAGAGTCTCTAGTAATATCATAGGAGTTTGTCAAGTGCAAAAGAGAAACATGGAAAGGAAAGAATGTGAAGAAAAAGAAAAAAAAAGAAAAGTGAGAGGAGATCAACATATCAAGGGTTGTGGAAGTCAGATCTTTAAATCTAGATCTAGATCTACACTGAAAAGATCTTGGAGTGAAATTTGAAGATTATATAAGACTATAAGACGCTTCTATTAGCAAATTTTCAAAAGAAAAGCATATGTTTTGTGAGAGTTATGAGCCTTTGAAGACTCTGTGTTAGATTTGGTTTTTTGGTCATATCTCCTTTGTTTGAGCATTTTTGGATTTACAGCTTTAAGATCGTATGTGAGAGAAATTTCATGTCATTTGGATTTGTATTGAGAGAGATCCAAGCATCTAAAGTTTTAGTCTCAGTTTTGAAATCAGTTTCTTTTGAAAGTGATAACTCTTTGTGGTCATCGTCAATAGAGCTAAAATTTTGAACAGATGTGGAAGACATATATTTGATGTGTTTCCCAAATTTTCAAGGAGTTTGGAATTGCTAAGAGCGAATTGTAAGTCGTTTTATGTTCAAGTCCCAGTTTGAGGTGATTTCAAGGAAGTAGCAAGATCTCTCATTTTATGAAGTTAAATGAGCTAAAATTTTGAAAGATGGTAGTAGACATAGTTGTTCATGTTTTACCAAAATTTCAGATCGTTCCAAGGTCATATGTGAACGGTGTAACTTTGCAAAGTTGTTATGACAAAAGTTTGTTTTGAGAAGACATTAAAACAAATTTTTGAAGTGGAGCAAATACAACTTGGGAAAACTTGAAGGAAGGAGTTTAAAGATTAGGAAGCGCAAATACATTATCAAGACCTTCATACAAAAATGTGTTATGTAATCATGTACTTAATACCATACAAAATATTATACGAGATACGTACATATACGTAAAACCCATGTATAATATAGAATTTTGTATAATATTCAAGACATACATACATATGCAAGGTCCATCTTGTTCAACCCTAACCCTAACCTTAATCCTAGAAACCTAAGGAAGGAAAACCCTAATCCTAATCCTAGAAACCCAAGGAAGGAATTAAAATCATTTGTGAAACCCAAGAAGACATTAAATGTTGCCTTGAGAGATGGTGGACAATCTTTCTCAAATTGTAATTGAAAAACTAAACAAAAATAATTTCCAAGTGTGGAAATTTAGGATTATGAATTTCTTGATGGGGAAAGGCTACTGGGAATTTATAACTGGTGATGAAAAAAAATCTCCTCTCCTAGAAAACCCCACACAACAATAAATTCAAGCTAATAAAACTTGGCATGAAAAAGCAAGGAAAGTCTTGTATTGGCTTTATGTGAATGTGTTCGACTCCATGATTGTGCATATTCAAAATGCAAAATCACCCAAGCGAGCTTGGGATACATTGGTGAAGATGTATAACACCAATACACAAACCTGCAAAATGCAGTTCAAGCAAGAGTTGCATAATGTACAAAAAAACAAAATGAACATCAGTGACTATTCTACAAAGGTGAAAAACCTTGTAGATGCTCTTGCATCTATAGGAGCTCCTGTAAATGATGAAGATCTAGTGGATGTCACCTTGAATGGACTTGGAAAATACTATCGCTAGTTTCGTACTTCAATTGCAGTTTGAGAAACATTTCTCGATTTTCAAGATTTAATAACACTACTTATAAGTGAAGAGATGAGAATTCTTGGTACTTCATCAATGGAGGATCACAAGAAAGTGCTTTCTACTCAAATACTAATAGAGGTAAAGGTGGTAAAACTTCATTTTGAGGTCGACACAAAAGCTCGCATGGTGACATCATCAACATGAAGGTCAAATTCATGGAGGTGGACGAGGAAACTTTGGAGGAAGAGGAAGTCGAAGAAGACGTGGGGGTCATGGTGGAAGTCATCGAAGTCAACAACCAAATAGCGATTCAAATTGCTACTATTACGGGAAACCTAAGCACATGGCAAAAAAATATTATCAAAGGGAGCATGATGCACGAAATGGAAAGCTGCAACAAATGAATTATGCATCAACTAGCAATCAAGGTGATGAGCAACTGTTTGTGATGCAACACATGGCAAATTCAATGATAGGAGGTGTATTAGATAACAATGTTTCGTATGTGGATTCTGGAGCTTCAAACCACATGATTAGTCATGGAGAATGGTTTAAAGACAAAGGATTTGAAGACACCAAGGTTTGTGGAAATTAATGATGACACTACACATCCCATCACACAAATTGACAAGGTGTCATTGTCCATGCAAAATGGGCAAACAAAGTATTTGAAAGATGTATTTTGTGTTCCAACCATAACAAAAAATTTGGTCTTTGTAGGCCAAATGGTGTAACAAAGTTTATAAGTGACATTCAACCCAAATGGATGTTTTGTGGAAAACATGAAGAACCAAGGCAAATTGAATGCAAAAGGGGAAAGGAATGGACGAATGTTCACCTTATATGTGAACATGCCTGAGGTGAATTCCATGTTATTCACACATGGAAAAGGAGCTGGAGACATTGGAATTTGGCATAAGCAGGTTGGCCATGTTAATCTCCAACGTTTTAAGTTGATGGAGAAACAAAATCTTGTTGGAGGTTTTCCCAAATCTAGAACAGAATAGGTGATGTCAGAAGTTTGTGAAACATGCCAATTGGGGAAGCAAGTTAAGCATCCATTCCTAGCTCAAACAACTCATGTAAGTTCCAAACTTTAGGAAATGATCCACTCAGATGTGTGGACCACGAAAACAGAATCCACTGGAAGATGCAAATACTAAGTGAGTTTCATCGATGACCACACAAGGAAGGTGTGGGTCTACTTCATGAAACACAAAGGTGAAGTGTTTCAACATTTTTTGAATTTCAAAGCAATGGTGGAAAAGGAGAAGGGTGTGAGCATCAAATGCCTAAGGTCCGATGGAAGAGGAGAGTATTTTTCAAATGAATTCAGTGAGTACTTGACGGAGCATGGAATTCAAAGGAAATACTCATGTAGTTATTCCCCACAGCAGAATGGAGTTGCTGAAAGGAAAAACATGCACATTGCAAAAATAGCACGTGCCATGTTGAATGAGAAGAATTTGCCAAATTACTTTTCGGTTGAAGCATTAGCAATTGTAGTCTATATCATGAATCGAACACCCACAACGGCAATTCATGGCATGACACTTGAAGAAAAATTCACATGCAAGAAACCTAATGTTTCACACCTCATAGTGTTTGGTTGCATTGCATATGTGCATGTTCCTGACGAGAAAAGATCAAAACTAGACCCAAAAGCTGAGAAGTGTATCTTCATTGGATATTCCTTAGAACAAAAAGGATATAGATGCTTCAATCCTTCCACTCATAAGTTGCAAGTGAATAGAAATGTTGTGTTTGATGAGATGGTTAGCTGGAATTCACCACTAAAGGTAGTAGAAGATGGAGAGGCTCGAAATGGTGATGTTTCATCAAATGTGGGACAAAGAATCACAATTAATTAATGGACCACAATAGTGTTCAATTAGTGGGTCCAGTAACATTCCATGGAAAGGAAGATTAAGATCTTCAAACATTGTACATGGTAGTTCTCAAACATCATCTAGAAATCCTCATGTAGATGATGAGTCAAGTGATTCAAAGAAGGGTGTGGGTGAAGAATCAAGAATCCCTTCAATTACTACTCCTAGAGTTCGAATGGCCAAGAAAGCTTTGAAAATACCTGACAACAACAATGGAGTACAAAAATCCACATGAGTCAAATACCTTGTACAAATACTCACATATGATGACTTTGTAGCTCATCATTACACATACATGGTGAGAGTTATACAGGAGGTTGAACCCACTTCTTTTGAACAAGAGGTTAGAAACCCTAAGTGGGACAATGCCATGGATGAAGAGATGGCGACTTTGGATGCTAATGCTACTTGGAAATTGGTAGCTCTACCAGAGGACAAGAAAATAATTGGGTGCAAATGGGTGTACAAAGTCAAACACAATGCAGATGGATTTGTGAACAAATACAAAACAAGATTGATTGCCAAAGGTTATGCCCAAACTTATGGCATAAATTATGAGGAGACCTATAGTCCAGTTGCCAAAATGACAACCATAAGAGTAATCATTGCTATGGCATAGCAAAAGGATGGTCTTTACATCAAATAGATGTAAATAATGTTTTTCTTCATGGAAATTTACATGAAAAAATGTACATGGAACAACCACTAGGTTATGTGGACCAAACACACCCTAATTTGGTTTGTAGGTTGAAGAAAACTTTGTATAGCTTGAAGCAAACACCTAGAACTTGGTCAGACAAGATAGGTTAGTATCTTGTCACAAGTGGATTTCAAACATCCAATGTAGATTTTTCACTATATGTGAAAAAGACAAATCATGGGATTATAGTCATAGTCATCTATGTTGATGATTTGATTATCGTAGGAGATAGTGATGTAGACATCTCTAATTTGAAGAAGCTTTTGAAGCAAAAATTTGAGATGAAGGATTTGGGAGAGTTGCGTTGATTCCTGGGCATTGAGGTAATCTAGTCTCCTAAAGGAATATGGTTACTATAAAGGTAATATGCCTCGAACAAATTATCCGAATATGGGATGATGGGTTACAAACCCATTTCAATTCCATTGGACAAAATGTGAAGTTAAGTGCAAATGAAAGAAACCTTGTGCAGGATACCACTATGTATAGATGTGTAGTGGGGAATTCGATTTACATGACCATCACAAGGCCAAATTTGAATTATGATGTTGGAGTGGTAAATCAATTCATGCAAACACCATGAAAACCACATTTGGATGCAATGAGGTGCAGACTGAAATACATAAAACATACTTTGCAATGTGGAATTTTTTTAATGAAGCCAAGAGTCAGTTACAAGTACATGGATACATGGATGTTGATTGGGCTGGCAATGTTTTAGAAAGAAGATCGACCAGTGGTTTCATGTTTTCTTTTGGAAGTGGTGCAATTAGTTGGAATAGTAAGAAACAACCAACAGTTACACTATCAAACACGGAGGCAGAATACAGAGGTGCAATAATTGTTGCATGTGAAATAGTTTGGTTACAAAAACTGCTTTCAGATTTGGGACAGTTAATGGATGTTCCTGTTGTCATTTATTGTGATAACATCAGTAACATACTACTTGCTAACAACTTGGTCTATCATGTTAGAACAAAGCACATTGAGGTGCACTACCATTTTATTAGAAAAAAAGTTCTAACAAAAGAAATTAACCTTATTCATGTCAGTACTAAAAATCAAGTTGTTAACATTTTCACAAAGGCTTTAAGTACAAACAAGCTAAAGAGGTTTAGAAAAATGCTTGGTACACTAGAAGTGGATTTGAGCTTGAGGGGAGTGTTGAGAATTCAAGCTCAACTAATTAGGTTTCATTAGTTACTAGAATAAGAAAGAAATTAGGCTACTTTCATAAGGTTGAATTACTTTATTTATTTATATTAGTTTGGTTATTTGTGGTTTGGTCTTTTAGTTAAATTAATGCATTCCCAAGTCCTTGAAGGACTCAAATGTGAATCCAAGTAGAAAACAACGGAAGAGGGAGGAGTCGGGGCATGCTCCTTAGTTCACAACACTTTGAAGAGTAGAGGGGCGTGTTCGAGCTACAGGATGGGACTAGGAAGAGTTGACAAGCTTCACTCACTCACACGAGCCTGCACACAACCCACACAAAGTGGTTAATGCATAGTTGGAGCACCTTTGGTGCTAGGACGAACCACGAGCAACACGAACACACAAGATTCACCACGGCCCGGACTTGGGGGAAGCCACCACCTTCCCCCTTATAGTATATTCTGTGGCTGGCCACAAAGCCTACATCTAAATGGTTTTTTTCTCCCGGGGCTCCCAAATGGGTGGCTCAGAATCGCGCCAAATGGGACTTCCGCGATTTTGGAACCCCATAACTTCGCGACCAGACTTCGGATCACGATGTAGTCTAAAGCAAATTTTTAGCTTTCATTGAGAGCTTTTCAATGGTATGTCGCACGCCCTCTATAGCCAAGTAAATCGGGTCAATTCTTGACTTTTTCTGGTCGGGAGTCAAATTGGCAATTTGACTCCTAGCCCTTCTTTTGGCCATAACTTGTGTTTCAAATGTCCAAACGAATAATGCGAGTTCATTTTAGGCATTTATGTTCCAAGAGCTTTTCAATGATATAAAGAACGCCACAAGACATTGATTTTTGACCCTTGAAATCTCTCTCTGAAGTTTTTGGAGTCCACTAGGACTCCATCTCCCAATGTGGGAGTTGCCTTAGGAGTGTGAGGGTTCACTCCTTCATACTCCCTCGTACTTCTTACACACACTCCTGGGAATATGTGATGTGACTCCCAAGCTTTTTCTTGCCTTGACTCCCAAGTTTCTTCTTACCTTGACTTCCGAGCTTCCTCTTGGCTTGACTCCCGGGCTTCCTCTTAGCCCACAACCTTGCAACCCCTTTTCCCTTGGTCGTGAGCCCAAAGTTAGGGTTGTGACATAAATACCTTGGTGTTGATGGTTTGGCTCTCTTTTCTTATTGCACAAGTTTGTGTATTTCATGTGACAAAAACTTTGAAGTGTTCTTGATGTTATGTTTTGTGTTGTGAGCATCATGTTGTAGTTTCCTTTCAATAAAGATTTATGTTTGCACTTTAGTAGATTTCCTATTTGTTAACAAGGGACATTAATAAAAGTTGGTTTAGTAATTATCCTTCTAGCATAAGAATGTTTGGTGGATTTTTGCAACACGAAACATTGAACATACAACATAAGGGGGCATCTTTCTATATGCCAAACTCCATTTCCACATGGAGCCTTAAGGACCTCAACATCTTCTTGAATTTGATCTGCAATAGGTTTTTCAATGTTAACACTTGAACTAACCATTATATAATTTACATGAGGATGAGAAAAATTCACACGGTTGTGCCTATGTGAATCCCTTTTAATCCAAGGGCTAGATTCGCCTTTCGTTCGTAGGAGCCAAAAATCTCTTCACCTTCCATATGTACAATCTTGGTTATGTAAGTCGAACCTAGGGAATATTTCAAAATTGCATATGCAAGTTGTTTCAGATCTCCATATTAGGTTGCTTTACGTAAGAATAACTCATTCTTATTAGGCCTTTGATTTGGTTGACATATAATGTTGATTATTTGAAAGTTCGAACATAGCCACTTGATGTTGCAACATACAAGCAGGCTCTCCTTTTCCCAAATTGTTGAAGCCATACATTATGCACTATTTCTAAAAGGTTACATGTGGCATGTTTACAAGCTCTTCTAAAGAGAATTTATGTAAGGAAAAAAAATTAATGTTATTTTAAAATGTATGTTATTATAGATGTGAAGTTGTCAAGAATATGGGGTGAAAGAAGAAATGTGTGGGAGGGTTGAAAACAATACATGTATCATAAATCCTCCCCATTGTCTCACACAAAAGTGCCAAAAACTGAACTAATTCTCCAACTCTTGAACTCTAGAGCTTCATCAATTGTCCTCAAGGAATACCACCAACAATGGATTGTTGCATACCAAACATCTGCCTCTTCCAAATAAATGGCATTTTGTATTCATTGCATCCCAAATGTCTTATGTTTTATCTCAACTCTAGCTTGATTTGCTATTTTGTGTGTTTTTCCATTGATTAATTTCGATGGAAAAAATAAGTTCATTTTCTATCAACCATTGGCTCAATTGCATTTCCACTACCATAGATAATTTGAACATCATTCCAATTGGCATGAACACTATCAACCATGGATCCTTTGAAGTTTGGATTGGGAACACCATTATTGGCCATCACCTTGTTTAGATTTTGCCACATTACACATTGAACCCTTGTGTTTTCATATTGCATATCACATATCACAGTTGTCATGACCTTGCAATATAAAGAATCATACACATGGCAGGCGAGTGTTGTCCAACCCTCAACATGTTTTACATGATCAAACATGATCTAAATGGTTTGGAGGTAGCCCCCAAGTTACATCCAATTGACTAAATCATAACCACTACCATCTCCATGCACATAAATCTTAAACAAAAACACCTTCTCTCCAATTTGTTGCCTTGGAAAATAATTATCCTAAATGTAACAATAACCACTATTCACTTTCAAAGTGAGAATGCTAGAAACGTACCTTTTGTTCCATGTCAATGCTTAAAGGAAGTAACTAAATTTTGGACATTAGGAGAAGATAGAACTAGGAACTTGTCCATACTTGGCACAACTTGTCGCCTTTAAGGACTTCCATTAGCCCTTGTCCATCTTCGTTCAGCAAGTGTTCTGATAGGAAAGTCTTATTTACAACCAATGCAATGGCCAACACAATAAGCCCTGTGTTGAGAATTCAAGCTCAACTAGTTAGGTTTCATTAGTTACTGGAGTAGGAAAGTAACTAGGTTACTTTCTCAAGGTTGAATTACTTTCGCTACTTATTTTAGTTTGGTTATTTGTGGTTT
>Ga0116227_10011644_pt1 | contig 14692 bp, 10 predicted proteins | sample S1TSphgellanicum_FD_89693 | JGI IMG/M metagenome (GOLD analysis project Ga0116227, IMG submission 89693) | Host-associated microbial communities from peat moss isolated from Minnesota, USA - S1T2_Fb - Sphagnum magellanicum MG | ecosystem: Host-associated > Plants > Peat moss > Unclassified... | reverse complement strand
TACCTACATCTATTGGTGAATTGATCGCATTACAAGAGTTTAATTTATCAAGGTGTTATAGTTTACAAGAATTACCTACATCTATTGGCCAATTGAATGCACTCCAAAAGTTTGATTTAGGGGGGTGTTCGAGGTTACAAGAATTACCTACATCTGTTGGCCAATTGAATGCACTCCAAAACCTTCATTTGTTAAGCGAAATTAGAATTATATATAATGTTGAGAGGAATAACATGTAATATTTCAATAATTTTGAATTTTTTACAAATTATATAGAATTGATTTGGGTCTCAAAATTAAAATACTTTATAAAAACAATGAATATTCAATTGATTTGTAATTATGCCTCTTTATTGGACCAATAATTCTATAAGGTTTTTTTAAAAACATTTATTTGAAAACATTTTCTTAATTTTTATATTTATTTTATAAATTCAACTTATTGTTGCTGAATGATTAAGAATACATTTAGCCCAAGCACATTTTTAAAAGGATAACATTTTATAACCTAAAAAGTTCATTATCATCAACATTATCATAACATAATGTATAAATGAATAAAATTCTAAAATCATATGATGTGAACTCCGTGACTTCAAAAACATTTGAAAGTTTTAATGACAAAGATTGTTCCTTATGGTTGCCTTTTTAACATGTGTAAAATTTCAAGGACAAATTCTCATTAAAATTAGTATTTTGTAATCTTTTTATTATGATTATAGTGATGTTTAGAAGCTCTGCAAATCAAAATAATATTTCATCAAAAAATTCAATCATTAATATGTGCACCAATTCCACGATATATATAATGATAGGTTTGGATATAAACCATCATTTGTTGCAACTCTTCAAGGTTCAGTCCTAATTAGGGTTCCAAAAAGCAATGTTTAACTTTAAAAAGACATTCAAGTCCAACTTTGGATTTTTAAAATTTAAATGATAACAATTATAGTGGATTTTGTACCGTAATAGATAAAATGATGCCATATTGTATTAATAAAAATATTTTAAAATAATTTGGATATTATGTAAATGTCTTTTTGAGATCTTTAAATTATATATATTTTTAATTCTTCATTTTTTAATAATAAAAAGGAATGTATAAAATCATACAAATTGATTTTGAACTTTTTGTACAAGAAAAATATGTTTCTCATAAAACATGTACGTGTTCATTGGGTAAACTTGATGAAAAAAAAATCATATAAAAATTTGAAAGGCTTGAAATTTTGAACCAAATGGTTGCAAGGGTAAAGATTTTTTATACAAATTTCCTAGTTGTTTGTATTCATGAAATTCAAATTTTTTAGCCCTAAGCACATGTCATATGTGTATGAAATAATCATGCAAAAAAACATGTTTGGTTGTCCATAGAAGTTCATTTTGATAATTTATGCGTTTTTACTTGAAAACAAAAATATTGATACTCAATCATGTGAAAAATCACCAACACCACATGAATTTTCTTATGTTGGAATGTTCAAATTTTCTCATTCAAATTTGTTTAATGTAAATGTGATTTTTAAAAAGTAGCCTTAAGAAAATGTTGGACTCTTTATTCCTTTTTTTGGAACCCAAATTGTGAATGAACCTTTCATTAAAAATTTATCTTCCAAATGTCCACCATCATGCATCAAACTTGAACAAATGTTGAAATTTGTCAAATTTGTGATAGTTTTTTGTTTACATTGTATATGTAATTTGCATTCATCTTGTCCAAATGTTTGAGCTTGTAATAACTACCTATATCTACTAGCCTATTATGTGTAATCTAGGAAGTTTATTTGTGAAGGTGTTTTTGAGCTTGTAGTAAGAATTGGATGTATGTATATTGGTTAATTAAGTGCACTCCAAGAACATTTGTGGGGTGTTTGAGCTTGCAATAATTAAATGTATGTTTATTGGCCAATTTAATGCACTCCAAAAGCTTCATTTATGGGTGTGTTTGAGCTTGTAAGAATTAAATGTATGTCTATTGACTAATTGAATGGATTCCAAGATATTCATTTTTGAGGTGTTTGAATTTCCAAGAATTAATTGTACATCCATTGGTGTCATGGACACAAAGACAACCAGGACAATAATATTTCCCAAGGACATGAACAAAGGTCAGCTTAATTTAAAATCCCAAATCATGAAACAAAAACACATGTGCAAGATAAGATTTCAATAAAAATTTATTGCAATAACAAAACAAAAATGTTGTGACAAGAAAATGTACCCAAAATTAATGTTGAATAGATTAAAGGTATCGAGGAATTCTACCTCTATTTATACCCATTGGGCACCTAACTCAAAGAATTTTTTCAAAAATTTCCAACCTACATGTGTCCCATGTTGACCCATGTGCATCCATGAACACCCATGTGTGAACTATGAGTGAATTAAAATTCAACTAAAAGTGAATTGAAAATTAACTAATAATTAACTAAAAGTGAAGCAAGAATTAAAAATGAATTATGAGTTAATTTTAAAAATAATTAGAAGTGAATTGAAACTTAATTAGAAGTTAATTAAAAATGAACTAAAACTAAATTAAGAGTTAGGTGAAATTTCATTACAAGTCATGGATGAACATTCATATGAATGAACTTCATGACGTTGGCATCTATGGCATCATTTCCCCTTCTAGTGACAAGTTTTACGAGGAACAAACTTGGGCTTGTTTTGATATCGTTGATGAAATTCGTGAACCTTCTTCATGGCATTTGATAAGTTTTTTATTGATTTCCAAATGCGTCCACTCAGATCATAACCATGCTAATGACAAGATATTAGATTTGACGATTATAAATCCTTAAATCCAAAATGTCATCCACTTCATATTCTTTGTTCACCATCAACTTCAATAGGTGGAAGGGGATCATGAATGTTTCTTGGATTAGTAGATGTGTGGTAAGGTTCCAATAAGGAAACATGAATTATAAGACGAATTTTCATAGATTCTATAGATTTAAGTTGGAAAACCACAACATTGAATGTTTGCAAATGAAGAATGGACCTAACCTTTGATGATTTAACTTTTTTGATAGCCTTGTTGCCTTGATAAGTTGTCATTGAAGCCAGACTTGGTCCTCAACCTTGAAGTTGGGTTTTTCTTTCCGATGTTCATCAACATTTTTTAACACCCCCCCAAACTCCTCAAGAGACCCAAAGGTGGGTCCCAAGGTGAAACATCAGAGGACAAAGAAAGTTGGGGCGCACTCATTAACTCGCAACACTTTAGGGGTAGGAAGGCATGTTGGAACTCTGAGATGGAACTAGGATGAACTCACAAGTGAGAGTTCAAGATGAAATCAACTTGCACAACCAAGAAAAGAGTGCAGTTAGTGTAAATCGAATGGAAATGGTGCGATGGACTTAGTAGGGTTAACCTCAAACACAAGCTTTACATGGCCTGCAACCTTTGGGAAGAGGCACCACTCCCCTCCTTATAGTATATTTTGTGCCTCTCCGTAGGAACTACATCCAAATGTCACTTTTCCCCAGGACTCCAAATGAGAGTCCCAAAACTTTAAATGATTATATCTTTCTCAAATCAAGTCTTTTTTGAAATTGTTAGGGCAATATCTTATAGCCCTTGAAAATATTTTTCCAACGGTGTATAACACACTCCAATTGGACCTCATTTGGCCCCTTCTTTCAAGGGATTTATGGTTGGGAGTCAAACTTTCAATTTGACTCCCACCCTTTTTTTATCATAACTCATGCAAATCAGGTTTAAATGAAAAATGTAAAGGAACTTTAAACATTTACGCTTCAAGAACTTTTTAATGGTATCATGGGGGCCCAATTTGGTGTTTGTTTGATTTTTCAACCAAGGCTCTAAACATTTGTAACTCTCGCATGAGTGCAACTCCCAAAATGGGAGTGCACTTGGGAATCATTGGGCTTCATCCCTTGCATTCTCCTTCATTTGTGAAAGTGTGTTTCGGAACTAAACACACTTTTGGCCTCATGGGCCCTTGTGTTTCACACTTTGTTGCAAACCCAATGTTAGGGTTGCGACATTCAACCAATTCGGTATAAAGGCCAGAAAACTAAAACAATGAGGAAAACACAGCCCCAGGAGTTGGATCTTTCACGAAAAGGGTGACAAAACTTATAAAAGTCTACAAGAAATAGGTAGAAAGTTAGGTCAAATTAAAATTTGAGAAAATGTTGAGTCTATAAACATAGCTAAAGTGAATTTGACAGTACTTAAGAAAATGGATCCTCGCTATTCAATTGTGGATTAGAGTTCACAATAATCCACTTCATGCAAACCTTTAACTAATAGTTTTCAAGGACGGAATGAATCTCCTTCAACACCCATAGGTCACCTGCATGCATCAGAATGACAACCTTTCTATCAAACAAAAATTTATCAACAAAAACCACAATGGACTTGATGAAATTATCCACATGCTTGTTCCATTGAGGAATGAAGGAAAGCAACTCAAAAATGTGGGGAATAGAAAGATTAGTTGGTATGTCACCTAAAACCTTATTTTGAGAAGACACCTAAAAAATAAAAATATTTGCAAGAAGGATTAGACCAAATGAATGAAGAATTTTTTTGAAATCAATGCAATTGTCATCAAAGAAATAAAAAATCCATATGAACATATCAAAGTAGGGATTCAATTAATGAAACATCAAAGTTCAAGGTTGAAAGTTGTAGACCAAGAACCATGGTTTTTCAAGCTTTAACTTTTGACATTGAAAGTTGAAGACCCAAAGCATTAGGCTTTTGGGATTCAACTTTCGACACAGAAAGTTGAATCCCATGAACTCTATGCTCTTCGTCTTCAACTTTTGGCATCAAAAGTTGAATCCTAGGAGCTCTATGCTCTTTGTTTTCAACTTTCAACACTGAAAGTTGAAGACCCAAAGAACTGGGCTTTTGGTCTTCAACTTTTAACATTGAAAGTTGGAGACCAAGAGTTAAGTGTTCTTGGTCCTCAACTTTTGATGCCAAAAGTTGAGGACCAAGAGCCAAATGCTCTTAGTCTTCAACTTTCAGCGTCAAAAATCAAATCCCAATATCTCTTTACAATTGGCTTTGAACTTTTGGCACCAAAAGTTAATAACCAATGCAAGATTGGATTCCATTTTTTGGCACTGAAAGTTGGTGATTTCTATTCTTGAATAAAAAAAATTTGGTTCGAAAACATATTCTTGACAAAATCCAAAATATGAGCATCTATGTGGGATAGGAAATACCTCCTTCATGAAGTCTATAATGCTTGAATGTTCAAGTGACCATATTTGAGTCTTGATTCATGATGCAAAAATTAAGGCCCAAGACACATTCATCAACTCATAATTGAACGATAGTTCGCATAACTAGGAATCAACAAAGGAGTGAGTAATGGAATTCTTTTCCCAATACTTGATGCTTCGACATTAGGTGTATTCTTTTCCTTCGTCTTCTTCGACCTTCTTACCATGGAAAACAAAACTCTTGGGCATTTGTAGTCAGTCATTTGATTTGGTTAGGATTATATGAGTGGAAGTCATTAGAAGTTCCTGATGAGATGCCATGGCCAAGCCAAGCTCTATTTTGCTCTAAGAATGAGTGGGAACATGTTCCTTGTCCTGCATTTCAAATCCAAATTCTTGAACTTGTTTCGTTCCCCTCCTTTTGCCCCTTTCTAATCTCTTCTTACTTGGTGTTTTCTTTTCTAAGGCTCCAAATCCCTTAAAAAATCTCGGTTCATATTTCTCCCAAATTTCCATCTCTAATGTAAGAATATTTTCATTCGAGTAGTCAAAATACTAAACACAATTTGAAAGATGTGCAAATGTCCAATCTTTCAACATGTCCTTCCTATACATTATGTTATATGTTTTTGGATCTTTCCACATTTCAAGGAGGTTTGAAAACTTAGAAATGGCCCCCCCATGAAAAACCACAAAATGGAAGTACCTACAATGTTTAGAAAACAATAAGAATGTGAATGATGATCAAAATGAAGATGACATTGGAATATCAATATGCACATGACATTGGAAGATATGAATGTCGAATGGTTAAATTAGAAATCATTTATAAATCACTTGTTTTTAAGGCTTTTGTCCCACCTAATGCACCCCCAAATTCCTTAAAAGACTCAAATGCGAATCCAAAAATGAAAATAATGGGAAAAAAAAGTTGAAGGATGTTCTTTAACTCACAACATTTTGGGGGGGTAAAAAGGGCATGTTATAGCTTTGGGATGAGGATTAGAACGAGTGACAAGCGGGTCAACTATTCACACGAACCTACACAAACTAAACAACAAGTTGGTTAGTGCATAGTTTGAACATTTTTGGTGCACAAATGAATCACGAACATACATGAACTCACAAGGTTCACCATGGCTTGGACTTGGTGGCTTCCCCCTTATAGTATTATCTATGATTAACCACAAGGTTGCACCCAAATGTCATTTTTTTCGTAACTCCCAAGTTGAGAGTCCTAAAATTCTTGAAATTAAAACTTTTGCGATTTGGAAGGCCCATAATTTTTTTTGCAGACTTTCAATTGAGGTGAAGTTAAAAAAAATGTTGTAGCCTTCGTCAAGAGCTTTCCAACAATATGTGACACGCCACTTGCACACAAATAAATGAGGGCAATTCTTGACTTTTAGTGGTCAAGAGTCAAATTGGCACTTTGACTCCTAGCCTTTCTTTTAGCAATAACTTGTGTTTTAATTATTCAAATGAGTCATGTAAACCAATTTTTGACATCTTCATTTCAAGATCTTTTCAATGGTATAAGGAACTTTTTAATCTAATGATATTTGGCCCTTGAAATTGCTCTTTGAAAATTCAAGAATCCATTAAGACTCTAATTCCCAAAGTGGGAGCCCACTTGCGAGTGTGTGGGTTCATTCCCTCACATTTTCCTATAATCCCGGGAGAATGAATGTGACCCCCGGGCTACATTCTTTGTCCACACCTTTTCAAACCCTTACTTTGGTTGCAAACCCTTGCCTTGGTCGCGAGCCCAAGGTTAGGGTCATGACACCATCGATTTGTTGCTCCCACAACTTACTCCTCTAAATCCCATCCTTAAACCTGAACTCCCTAAAGAAACAAGTAACCTAGAAAGAAAGTTTCCATTCCTAAATGTAATATAAGAATGAAGGGAAATCTTCAGATCTAAAAACTAAATAAAAAAAATCAATGACGGTGGTAACAAATAATTTTTATGCCTCCAACTCCAATTACAATATGTTGAATGTTAGTTTGCATTCGTTTCAAAGACAATAAGTTCAAAGGCTTGAATTGGTAATCATTTACCTATGACTAGAAAGTCGCCTTGTAAAGTCACTTATCAAAAGTTCCATTTGAAAATCCATGTTTTGGAAATTTTCTTGCTTCCCTAAACACACCGGATATATTGGTTCCATAGTTTCAACCACAATACCTTCTATTCATTTGTGACATGTGCGGAAGTTAACATATGTAGCTTTTTGGTAAGCATTTTCGAGGTTGAGTTCATATCGTAGTGGTTTTGAATTTATTTTAGGAACTTCAAACGAAAAGTTGGGTCAAATTCTAATAAATGTTTTGTGAAGGTGGACCTGTATGATCCTTTCAGACTTGGTCCATTGCCTTGTCCATTAGTGTTTAAAGTTTGGATGTTGATTTGAATTTCTCATATGGAACTTCTTCATAATAAAGCTTTACAACAATGTCCACCATAGTTGAAAGTTCACAAGTGAACACACATTAAGGTGTCACAATTTCGGCAGATTGGAGTCCCTTTTCAAAGTCCTTTTCTAGTGTAGTTGAAAACTAGCTTAAAATATGAATATTTATATGATATTGAAAGTAAGATTTTGTCCATTTCCAATTTCAAATCATGATGTTACAAGACATATCAAAATGATCACAAAAGATTTTTTTTAAATAGTTATTTTGAAATGTTTAAAAAGGTTTTTAAAATAATTACAGTTTTTGGGATTTTAAAAAGTCCATAACAAAGTTAATCAAAATCACATTCCATTCATTCAATGGATCTTTAGTTTTTTAAACATAATTATTTAATATCCCAAAGTTTCAACCACATAAGATTAACACATTATAAGATAAAAGTCCATATCCATGAGTTTTGTAGGTGTGACAAAAAGCCTGGGCAAAATTCAAAAGTTCATTATTTATCGGTTGTCCATGATTTTGATTTGATTTGTTCATTTTTGGAAGGTTGATTATGATAGCTTCAGATAAGTGGGTCTTTTTTAAATTATTTTAATGATTTTTAATTTATTTTTGTATCTAAATAATACAAGAAAAATTGCCATTATGATGTCCATACAAGGAGACTATAGTGTGCAAACACCCTCACGTTGCACCAAGAAGAAATGTTTTTGTAACTCACATGTTTTAAACTAAATAATTGACAAATTCAAATGGAAAAATTAAGCAAGAATCAAACCTTGTACATATAGTCAAAAAAACTCTCTTGTGTCAAAGAGTACCACATCTTTTGGGACATGTTTTCATATCTCTTGTAGACATCGAAAAAGATGACATCTTTGAATTGGACCAATGGAATCATCTCGATGTTTTGGATGTGGAAGGAGTCATGCACCAAACTTGGCTTGACATGATCAAATGTGATAGACATGGGGGGTTGAAGCAAAATTGAAAGAAAACTTTAATTTCAATGCAAGTGCACAAAACAAGGAATTGAAAGAATGCAGATTGAAAGTAATAAAGATTGGAACTTTCAAACCTATAGTGTTTAGTATGAATTTTACTTGTTCATGTTTGTTATTGTAATAAGGAGTTGGACGAGGCCCTCTATCACATGCAATAATGTATATAATGTGTATATACATGAATGAATCATGTACAAATGTAGTATACAAACATGTACATATGGTGGTGGTGAATGGTGCCAAAAAAGTTTGCTAACAAAACCTAGGAAAAAAATAGAAAAACAAGTGTTTTTTTTCATGGCATGTATTTTTGTCATGACATGTCACAAAAAATTAAAATTCGCGACTCCATGATTTGAAAAAATAAATTATATGATCATGTGGCACTTTAGTCCACAACATATTAGCTTGGGACCTCATAATATCCATGTCAAAAATTTTAAATTAAAAATTATTAATGCAATATGTGATTATCCAAAATGACTAAAACCAAATTCATTAAAAATGTCCTAATCAACTAATTTTTTGATATTAAAACCATACAAGTTGCATATTAGTCAGTTTTTCTCTGATTTCACAAAAAACCTAATAATTTGGATAGTTGCAAAACCCATGATTTCTTATATATATATATATATATATATATATATATTTCTCTATTTGAGAATCAACTAAACAAATTTTAATTTGGAACTATCCAAAGGACAACTTTTGCACTATGCAAAAGATGATTTATAAAACCTAAAGTTGTCTTACTTAAACAACTTCCAATGAATCATTGTCACTTGAATTATTATGTCATATAATGTTGGTGCATCAAATGTGAAATGTCTATTGCATCATTAATGAGGAGTTTTGATTACCATTTGACCAAACCCATAGATGGATGGAACCTTATGATGCATCAGACCCCAACTACATTCAATTTAGAACATAAATGGTCAAATCTAATCAATTTAATTTAGATTTATCTTCTTCGGGGGAGGGAGCTTGAAGAATGCTTGCAAGCTTTTTATTGAGGACAGATGGGTAAGTGGGAACTTAGGGACCAAATATTTGTGCATAGTTTTGAAAACTTGGATTTTTTAGGAGTTTGTTAGCCCATATGTTTCCCGATGTCGTACCATATGTATAAATATGACTTTTTTTCCATAGATTTTTTATCCATACATTCTTTGGGATGTTTCCATAAGTCTTTTATTGATAGTGAGTTGATCATGTTGGGATAAAATTTTCACACTTTTCCATTGTGCTTAAACAAAAATGTTACATGACATGAAGGCTTTTAATCTTGTCCCTCAATGATCTTAGATCTTCAATTGTCTCGAATTCTTTCCTTTGGTAGCTTGGTCTAAGTCCAATGCAACTAGGTTGAGGTTGACTAGGCATTGGCACAATAGCCTTGCCATAGTCTGAAACACATAGTTTTCTTTGTTTGTTTTCTTTTTTTCCTATTTGTGAACAATCAAAGTAGATCCGTTTTGGTGAGGTGCATTCACACGACATCGGGTTGACAAACTCATTTGGACAATTACATTCAAAAACCTCCTTATGTATCAACTCAAGTTTAGGTGTACAATAGTTAGTTGATGTTGATACATGTTGATCCCTTTGAGAATCTGCAAGCAATAATTTCAGAAAACATGAGCACATGATAGCAAATTCTCACCTATTACAAACCACGTTCATTATTCGAATTACATGACACATTCAATAACATATGTTGGATCAACTTGAACATGAGCTACAAATGTCCAACCTGCCATAACATCAATCTTTTAATAAAATTTGAGAAAATAGGTTGCAAATGATTATATGAAGTTATTTATTCAAAAATATGGTGTGTTCTCTACTACCTACTCTAATTTAACAAAGATTAAACAAAATTAACATAAGTAGTGGCAACTTAGACTCCTCGAACAAGAAAATATAATAATATTAATACAAAGCATCAATTTTTTATAAACATTAAAACATTTAAAATTTTGTCATGCATTTTGAAATTTCAATGCAAATAGGTGTAATATTATATATTTGTGACCAATTCAACTACAAGTAAAATATGATTTCCCCTTTCATATACCCAAGCTCAAAATGAACTATGAAAGTAAATCCAAATGAAAACTAATAATGTGCTTAGAAATATTCCATATTGATTTCATTCTTCTAACTTTTTATTCATCCTACCTCATGAATAAATCCAAATGAAAACTAACATAGTGCTTAGAAATGTTCCATATTGACTTCATTGTTCTAACCTTTTACTCATCCTACCTCATGAATTTCTTTTGTTTATCATTTTATGCATTCAATTCTAATGGGCCATGGTGTTGGGAATTGAGATTGTTAGATCCCAATCAACCACCCAAAAAAAAAAAACCTTCCCCTTACAAGAACCAAGAAAATTTTGTGGAAACCCAAGCACATGAGATGTGTCACAATGCTACACAAGTTATCACAATTTTCTTGAAGTGCCACAAGTGTCACTAGGGATAGAAATAGGAGGAAGCCACTAGCTCCATTAAATTTTTTCTAAAACTTGGCTTCACCCCTCTCTAGGGTATAGATGTTTACACCAATATCCATAAAAAGACTTATGGACCTCTTTACTTGCACATTATAAATGACGACCTCTTCCAACCAAAGAAACTTCCATGCTATAGATATACATATGTAGACTATAGAATGTTATATGAAAGCCAAATCCACCATTACATATGACTAGGTTTGGCGAGCAAGAAACATATAGTCTAGAAGTCATTTGAGGGTATTACCATGGACAAAATCAACGAAATTTGTGGGCCTTGATCTGGTGGAGGTATTGTTAGCTTTTGGTTGGGTGTTGTTGCTTTCTTGTTGTATCACATTGGTTGTTGGTTGGCTAACATTTGCTTTCAATTTCAGGAAACTTGTCCTTGATATTGATGATTGAGATCTAGAAACATTCTCCAATTCTCGATGCTCCCTTGGATCAAAAAGCTTCTTCGCCACCAATACCAATACACCATTAAGTCGCATGCCATTTTTCAATATGGCATTTTGTGCATCTCTTGTGTTCTGTTTTTCACACATCAAGAAAGGCGAATGAGAACTTTGCTTCATGGCGCATGCATTCTAGACACCATGATGCAAAATCATTTTGTGACTACCAAATGCTAGCTTTTTATCCATGTCCATGACCTAGTTACCCATATACTCTATGCTGGGTGGGACAAAGAATCATCAACCTTCAATTTACATTGTTGTCAACACTTGGAAAAGAATTAGAGTGAAATGAAGACATGTCTTTCACTTGAAAGAGGGTTTTTACGCTTTGTAAAGTTCTCACTATTTAGAAGGTGGGTTAATAAAGTCACACAAAGGTTATCTCAGCCACTGGGCTGGGGCTTTACCAAAATAAGAGACCTTGAGGCAAGAGTCAAGGGTGCTCCTGAATTTTGATAAAGCCCAGATCCATGGGCTTTGCCCAGTATAAATATCGAGGTGCTGCACAATAGAAATCTCACTCAAAAATCAAAGTTCCAACTCAAAATTGGAAAATCTTGCTGAAAAACAAAATTCCCTTCTGACTTTTCAGAGGTAAATTCCATCCTGTAAACAATGTTTGGTTGACACTATGAATCATTCCGAGTGACTCACAAGGATAGGTCTGCACTCGACAATTGCCTCACTTGGGCCCTTAGTCTGGTATTTAGCACATCCAGTGTGTACTGTTTAGTTTCTGATCCCCATCCCCACCCATGAACCTGAAAAGATGGACTGTACAAAGTGAAAGAGTGTTTAACTCTCACCACCTGGGCCGATCATTGTAGTTGGGCCAATGAGAAACAGTCATTTACTGCTACAATTGCTCTTGATGGGCACTGCCAACATGTGCACTTTTACCAGCCCAAAGAAGATTCACAGTGCTTTTTTTATGAATCTTCGTCCAAAAAGTACTGTAAAACGCAATTTCCTTGGGCATGCTCTTATGCCCTCATCCTAGGGCCTTACCCTACACACGATGCCACTAGTTCTTCGCCATCACTTGCAGAAAACGTCTGCAAATTAAAAAGGAGAGGAAACATCCTAAAGTTGTTGAAAGTAGCCTGAGTTTAGTTACTGAACCTGAAATTCAATGTGGATATAGTTGGCACCCTTTGGTCCATTTATGTAGTTGGTAATTTGTCCACATTTTCCAAACTCTTCAACCACCAATTTCAATCTATCAGCTCCAAATCTGCATTCCATCATTCACACCCGACTTTTGAAAAAAAAAAAAGAGAAAAATGTAATGGGTGCCAACACCGATCCCTTGCACAACTCCCATACCCCAAATCAGATACAACATATTCAATGAAAAAACCATTTTGATTTGAAAATTCCATGTTGGAAAATAGAATACACCAGAATATTGCGAAAGATACTTTATTTTCTTTCAAAAATATTTATTCTTTGAAAAATATTTTTAATTCCAAAAAGTTCAATTTTTCTGAAAATAATGTAATTAATGTCAATGTTTCCAAAGCTACCAAGGTACTATGCAGTGTTTTTGTTTTGGCGAATTTTCGCATCCAGATGACCCAAAAAAAAAGCCTGTGCAACAGGTACAAAGGATTTTTTTTGCAAAAAAAATGATACAAAGTTGTCACATTATGAAGGAAAAACAATTTGAAATTGCCATATTTATACCATAGGTTTTACCATGTCATCAAAACATAGCACTCAATTCCTAAACTTTTAAACCTTGCCCTGTGTAAAGACAAGGGTTACAATAGTAATGTACTGAAATACAGAGGGTGTTGAATAGGCTTGTGCATAAAGTGTGCAGAGAAAATGTTATATATTGAATAAAATTGTTAGATTTGGTGATCTGAATTTTATTTTCTTAGTTATGTTAGTTATGTTGAGTGAACTGATAATTAAATGTGTAATAGGGTTTGGTAGGTTTGTGAGAATTTCAAAAGCTGAATGAAAATGGTAGAAAAGGATCATTATTTTCAATGTTCACCATAATAGAGTTGAGCTTGAATTTATTTTTTCAAGTCAATTGGATTGCTCGATTTGGTAGTCTAATTTTGTTGGCCTTGCCTACCAAGGCAAGGATATTGTGTTTAGATTCATTATAGAGTATAGTAGCTTAAGGGATTTTGGCCCCTAGGTAATATAGGTCTATTTTTATATGAGGATTTTTGACAGATGATATTTTGGTTTGTGTTGAAACTTGAGATTAGTTACAGAGTTATAATATCTTGACGGATTTTGGTTTCTTTTAGAGAATTTTTTGTAGATTCTATCTTTGCATGGTGAAATATTTGAGTTTCCACAATTTTTCTTTTGCCTTAAGATACTTTTTAATGTAAATGGCAAGGCCACAATGTGACACACCCCTTGTTTTCTTAGTCATCTTCAGCAAACTACCAGTTCAATGTGTAATAGCTATTATTTACAGACAAGGTTCAAGCACATTCCTTGTGCACTTTGTCTTCTTTTTTTTTCTTTTAAAAAAAATAAAAATTAAACCCTATTTTCCACTCTAGCCTGGAACCAAATTTGGCTAAATCCTCTTGTGGATGAACGCCAACCCACCTACCTCACAAATTCGAAAAATGAAAAGTATAGGAGAAGGCCCTGAGTACGGGCCCTTCTGTGATTTGTGACCTGTGCCCGGGGCCGGTAGGCCGAGGGAACAGGTCAAAAATCACCTATGGGCCTGTGCTCAGGTCCTTTTCCTATTTCAACCAGAGCTAGGATTTTTTTCATTTTTTAGAAATAGTGGCAGGCTGGCTGGTACCTTCAGCTGGTCAGAAGATACCAGAACAGCCTGGCCGGTACCTTCCACCGCAAAAGATCCCGCTTGCTGAAAACAGATTTTTTCAGGCTGGTAAGGGAGCTGAAAATGCAAAGGAAAAATCCAGGGAGTGCTTTACGCACTGCTACTAAACTCTATATCATCTGAAAGAGAGCCTGGACAAACAGACTTACCCGAAAACAGTCACCCAATTCTCAACGTTGTTCGCAGCAACGTGAGCAGGAAGAGAACACCGACAGACATCACGAGGAGAAGAGCATCGCACATC
>Ga0116227_10011643_pt1 | contig 14693 bp, 29 predicted proteins | sample S1TSphgellanicum_FD_89693 | JGI IMG/M metagenome (GOLD analysis project Ga0116227, IMG submission 89693) | Host-associated microbial communities from peat moss isolated from Minnesota, USA - S1T2_Fb - Sphagnum magellanicum MG | ecosystem: Host-associated > Plants > Peat moss > Unclassified... | reverse complement strand
GCTCGACATGCGCCAGCATGGTGCCAACCGGAACATTCTGCACGCCTTCGCCCACCGGCACCTCAGCCGCAGTGCCGACCGATTTGGCCTGGGCCAGCACCTTGTCGATCATAGCCATGAGGCCCGCTGTGACGTCCTGATAGGGCAACTCGGAGATGACATCGCGGATCGGCAGGCCGCCGGTCTTGACCGGCACGAATTCGCCCGCCTGCGGGCGGATCACCGAGGAATTCTGCCGCGCGCCGAGCTCGGCAATCAGTCCGCCCGGGAAATTGGCATACATGCCCGTGTCGAGCGAAATGCGCCATGCGGCCGTCAGCGCCGCGGTGGCATTGCCCAGCACATTGGCCAGACCGGTCCCATAAAAGCCGGGACCGGGGATGTAGGGATATTTCACATACATGCGCTTGCGGGCTGCATCCTCGTCATCGGGCTTCCAGTCCCGACGGATGGCCAGCACCGTGCGGCTATCCTTGTCGATCGTCACCAGATAGGGCAGCGGAATGCCACGGTCCTTGAAATCCTTCGGGGCAAAATCATTCAAATCGAGCTCGCACTGGCTTTCCCAGATCGTGAACGGCACATCCTCCGGCCGTCGCTGATCATTGCCGGCTGTCTGCGTGCCCTGAATTTGCGCGACCTTCTCATCGACGGCATTGGCCTGCGGGGCCGATGGCTGCGGCAGGTCAATGTCGCGGTAATAGCCCTTCATCATCAGCCGTTTCATCACCGACGGCCGCACCTGGTCCTCATGCGTAATGCGCTCGCACGCACCCAGATCCTTCGTCGTATCGGAGACAATCAGCTTTTCCATGTCGATGGCATCAGACACAGGCCGGCGCCGCAGCGGGCAGACATAGACCTTCTTGAAGCCGGAGCCGCCAAGATACGGCCCCCACAGCAACATGCGGCTGGTGTCCGGGGCCCATTCCGGCGCCAGTGTGGTTAGATAGAAATTCAGATCACGCTCGAATGCGTCGGCCAGCCCGTCATCCTCAGCGGATTCCTGCTCATCGGACTCGTTGGTGACCTTGACCGGCCCCTCAGCCGGCAGCAGCTCACCCACAGCCGTCGCCCAGCCATGCAGCACATTCTCAAGCAGCAGAGGATTAACCACGGTAGCGGTGCCGCCACCGCTATCGCCGCCCGTATCAAGTCCGCTTTTCGGATCATCTAGCTTGAGGCCCATCAAATCCATGGCGCGGGCGCGATCCTGAATGGCTTGCCGACGACTGACGTCATCTGCCTCGATCTGCTCGATCAGCAGTTCGGCCATAACTGACAGGTCGCTTTCAGCAATCTCGTCACACAGGTTCCGATAGAAATTCTCGTCGGTTTCTTCCGCCGCCGGCTTGGCAGGTGCCCCAAACCCGCCGAGGCGCACCACCACGCCGCCGTCTTCCTGATCGACTTCCATGGCCCCGGTCACAGGATCGACCCGCACCGCCTCCGGATCATCGCTCAGAATGGTGATTGTCGCGTCGTCGGTGACGACTTCCTGCTTTTCCGCCAGACCGGCCATGAATTATTCCCCGCGCGCGCCATGGATCGATTGTCGATGGCGGATATAGCACGGAAATTTCGTCCAGACGCAAAAATGCCCCGCCATGGCAATGGCGAGGCATTCCACATCAGGCATTCGGCGCTGGCGCGCCCTACTGCACCAGGTCAGGCGGCCGGCTTGTCGGGATCGACCGGATACCCGAACCACTGCCAAAAGCAGTAGACAATCAATCCGGCAATGCAGACCCAAAACCACCAAGGCGGCGGAGGGCCGGAGCAGGTCACAAAGGACCGCCTGGCCGCAGGATCGTCGGCCGCTGGCGATTCACCGGCGCCGGCGGCGCCTTGAACTTGTCCTCAAGCTCCCGCAGCGCCATGCCGAGCCCCATATAGGTCGCCGGCACATTGCTGCCGACGATCTGCGAGCCAAAGCCCTGCGCCGTCACGCCCACGATGGCCATGGCGTGGAAAGTGCCCTTGCGGGCCTCGGCCAGCGTGAATTCGAGAAGCTGGATGCAGTCCTGCTGGTCCTGCGTCAGCGTGGACTCGTCGCCCGGCTTCCAATCGTTGCCGTTGTCTTGCGTCGTCATGGTTATTTTCTTTCCATCAAGGTTGAAAGGACCGCCAATTTGCATGACCGGGATATACCCGGTCAACGGGAACGAACCGCGATTTTACGCGTCGCACGAATTGCGATGCGTTCGGATCAACTCTGTCAGTGTGCCGCCATATTGGATCAGATGCAGCCCCTGCTCCACTGCACGCCGCGTCACCACAAAGCAGAACCGAATGCCGCAACACAGCAGATTGTCTGTCTTCGCATCATAGACGAACGAATATCCCGGCGGCAGCTTGCGCAATGTCAGCATATCGGCCACCGCCTTCTGCAAATCAGCCGGAGGTTCGAACACTTCGAAATTCTCCATGCCTTCCTCAAAAACATGCGCCGATCGCTTGAGCGGAACCTGATTAGACTGCATAGGGATTCACCTTTTTCCGCGGCTCATGCCGCACCACGTCCACCTTGGCCGCGCGCTGTTCCTCATCGTCGACCAGCAGCCCGATGTCGCGCAAATGCTTGACCGCCTGCGTCGCGCTATCCGTCAAATCTCGATATCGCCCCTTGGGGAACACCGCCATCTCGTCGACCACCAGCGCGCCCCACTGGCGCAATGGCATCGGCACATAGATCATCCCCTGCGAGAACGCGGATTGCTGCGCCAGCGCCCGCGCCACCTTGTCCCCGGCAGGCTCCACCAGCTGCGTCGACCACCGGGCCCGGCCGTATCGCTTTCGAAGGGATTGTCCCACCGAAATGCCGGTCGCCTTGGCTTCGATCAGCAGCCGATCAACCTTCCACTTGTTGCAGGTGTCATAGACGTGCTCGACAAGCCCCCATTTGGCCTGCATGCGCTCTTGCGCATCGCGCGAGCTTTCGCCCTTGCGTGGCTTGAGATCGTCAGGATCAGGCTTCTCGCCTTCGAATTCCAGCCACTTGCGCCAGGCAGTGATCAGCATAGCGCGGGTATAGCCATGGTGATCAAACACGCCCCAGACCGTCATTGCGCTGGGGTCATTTTCCTCTTTGTCGGTGAACGCGCCGTCCAGTGACGCAACGACATAATCGAAGGCCGGGAATTTGCCATCCACCGGCTCCCACGGCTGCCAGAACGAGCGTTTGATGATGCCGCCGCCGCGCGCTTCCGGAGTTTGCTGCAGCTGCCCCGCCGATGCGTAAGGCCCCAGCGTCTTCTCCATGCGGCTGACCACCGCCTCCGAGAACCGTTCCGGCCACGCCAGTTCGCCCTCGCAATCCTCTGGATTGGACTGCCAGCGAGGATCCACCCAGCCGATGGGCGTGGCGTACGGCAACCCCTCATCATCCGCCGACCACACGTACCGCATCGGGATCATCAGATGCACATAGCCCAGATCATGCTCAAGGATTTCGCCCGACACGTCATTTTCATGCACGCGCTGCATGATGATCACGATCGATCCGGTTTCCATGTTGTTGAGACGCGACGTCATCGACTCGCGGAACCAACGGACCGTTTCGGTCCGGACCACCTCTGATTCGGAGTCCTTAACGTTGTGCGGATCGTCCAGGATCACGCGATCACCGCGCTCACCGGTGCCGAGACCGCCGACCGACGTGGCCAGCTTCCATCCATGGCGGGTATTCGTGACCTTCGTTTCGCCTATCTTGCGCAGCTTGAGGCGCTGGCCATACATGGCCTGAAACCGGGGATGCATGATCAGATCGCGGAATCGCCCGTTATCGCGCTCTGTCAGCGACGCGGAATAGCTGAACGCCACATAGCGCAGATGGGACAGATCCATGGCCGCCCATTCCCACGCCGGCCAGAACACGTCGACGATCATGGACTTGGAGAACCCCGGCGGCACGTTGATCAGCAGCCGCGGCGGATTGAGCTCGCCAAATGTCAGCGCCTCGAGGTGTTCGCAGATCGCCGCCATGGCCCAGCCGTCGACGAATGGCGTGCCTGGCTCCAGGATGTCCCAGAAATACCGGATGAAGGACATGAGACCACCCTGCCAGGTGCCGTCCTCAGCCCAATAGCCGCGTTCCTCATGCAGCTGCCGCTCGACACGGCGCCGCTGCTCGGCGACGTGCATGGCAATGCGCTCAAGCGCTTGGCGGCGGGCGGCAGGAGCAAGGGCAGTTGCGTTCATTGTGGCTGGTCTATCCCGCATTTACGGCAGGCCACCCACATCACCTGCTCCGCCTCGTCAAATCCACGCACGCCGTAATAGGTCGAAACGCGATTCCACCGATGTTGCCTGTGGAACAGCCAGCACCAGAAACGCCTCACAGCCCAACCTCCGAACAGGCAAACAGATCAGCCGCAGCCTTGCCCGCACGCGCCCGCTCCTTGATTCCAGCGCGCCGCATGGGCGCATCATAGCGATTGTGGCAGCCCTGGCAGCCATGCAGCAGGTTTTCGTCTCGATTGTCTTCTGGCTGATGATTGAGATGCATCACGGTCAATACCACCTTGGAACCAGTGATGGGATGCGGTTCGCCATTCATCGCCCAACAGCGATCGCTTTCAGCCTCTGGCGGCTGAATCGTATGGCCGACACCACACTGTCCGGTGCACTCGCATGCATTGCCCGACCGCGCGCGAATGCGCGGCACCACCTCAGTTTTCCAATCCCTTGGATGCCGCTTCGCATTTTCCGGCCTGATCGGCATTCTTCTGCTCCCTGATGCGCTTCCATCGAGCATTGTTATCGGCCTGTTTCACCGCACGGGCAGTATAAGCCGCCGCTCGACGATTAAACTCTGTGTCCGGCGGGATCAGCCCCAGCCGCAGATACAGCGCCCGCAGGTTCTTGTGCTGCGCCAGCGACAGCCAACGGCTCATCACATTCCCCACACGTTATCATTTTCCAGATCAATCAGATCCGGCCGCAGGCGCGATTCCAGCGTCATGGCATCGTCCCGACCGATCCAGACGTTGAGGCGCTCCCACAGCGTCAGCCAGTGCATGCTGCCGTCGCGCATGATCAGCACCGGGCCATCAATGTGGTCGAGCTCGATTTCAGGACGCGCCGTGTTCGGAAAGCCGATGCCGACCTTGTTGTACCGGTAGCCCGGCCGCCGCAGATCAGGATGGCTCGCAATATGGATCATTGGTCTGTTCCCGGTTTATACGCCCGGCACATACGCCGGACCTGCTCTTGAAATGCGACGCCCGATGCCTGCGCCAGATCACGGATGCGGTCGAATTCGTCGGTCGGAAAGGTCACGGCAATGCGGCGGCCATTCGATTCGGCGGTGCCATGTGCGCGCGTCGGCTTGTCCTGATGCCAGCCAGTCGACATTGGCTTGCGGTTGGTGTCATCCCGCATTTTTCGAAGCTTTCTTCGCCGCCTTGCGGGCGGCAACCTTGGCCAGTGCGCGCTTCGCCTTCCCGGTAGCCGGCTTGCGGCCGCCTTCCGCGTGCTCGACGACGGCATCCATGGCAGTGCGCGGCATATCGCGGTTGGTAATCCCAGCCAGATACTCATCCGGCGCATGGGGATCGTCGACGATTACCATATCTGCCCGATTGCCAGACAGTTTAGGCGGAATGCCACCCGGCACCGTCTTGCGCACCGTGGTGGTTCCAATCTCATGCTGCACCCGCTTGAACAGCGCGTCGCAGATGGTCAGCACGTCGCCGTTTGTGGTCGCGCGCCGCACGCGCTCGATGATGGGGAGAAGGTCGCGAGCTTTCATCGCAATAACGCCCAAAAGAACACGATCAACACCAATCCACTCATCAAAACCCACGCGACCTGCGCTGCAGGATGCAAAGACGCCAATTGCTCCATCATAATTCGGAACCCTCTCCCGGTTGGTTCGTTGTGGCAAGAACCGGCAATAATGCCGGCCCCATCAATAGTTGCCCGTCTGTTTAGCTACCCGGTCCCGAGAGGGGCCGGGTTATTCTTTTGCCAGGTGCCGTCGCGCCCATTCCGCTTTGGAGGCACCACGGTGTCCCGGCGGAATTTCACCACCGACAGACCATTGTGCTGTTCGAGCAGAATTCCGTGATCCAGCAGGATCTCGCGGATACGCCACACGGCGCTATTCGACATGTGGGTGTTTTCGGCGCCGTAGCCGAACCGCTCAAAGCGGGAGACCGCCCATGCGCTGACCTTGGCCTTTTTGGCCAGATCGCCCTGCGTCCACCCGAGAGCGGATCGACCGGCCCGGCACTCAGCCGCAGTCAGCGGCTGGATGCCATGATGATTCTTGGACATTGATTTTCCCGGTGTCAGATTCCCATCAACACTGGGAACACTGCACGAATTTATTGGCACAGCGCAAGCCAGAACGTTTCAGGAATCCGCGGAAACCTTTTCACGCTTCGCCGACGGTTAGGCTTTCCTCGCTCAGACTGAATTGCTCGATCAGCCCGTCGATCGTGGACGGATCAACGCCGATCGCCAGCATGTCCTCCGTAACGCGTCGCTCAAGCTCAGACGCCGACAAACGCGCAAACTCGCCAGGATCGCCCACCTCCGTCCGATGGACGAGCATGCCCTTGATTTGGGACGCGAGCCGCAAACAGGCCACCGCAGTCGATCCATCCACCTTGCCGGTAAACTTCCCCGTTGGCTCCCCAGTAGCGTCCTTGATCGGTTGGCCACGGATGCTGACCTCCGTGAGGTATTTCAGCCGCTCCAAAATCCACGATTCCTCAAGACCGGCCTTTTGCACCGCGATCTCAGTGGCACGCGCCGCCTTGGCGTTCTTGGCCTTCATCAGTTCCTCAACCCGAGCCATGATTGCCGGCCGGGCAAAGAACTTCGCGCAGCTCGCCGGCTTGTAGCTGTAGCCGCCGTGGATGAAAGCGTCTTTCTTGGTCGATCCCTTCACGTAGAACTGCACCGCGTTCTCGTGCTTCGGGTTCGGCAGCTCGGGCATAGATTATCTCCGTAGAACTCGCATAGGGCGATGGTTACCCCGCCGAGGGGCATTCTGGCAATATTGTTGAAATTAATTCGGCAGCGGTATCTCGCTATTTATTTCGGGGTATCGGGCCGATAAATAATCTGACGACAGTCAAAATAATTGTTGCGATCTCGAATTTATTGGCGCATGGTTCTGGACATGGGGCGGTGATTAGCACCGCCCGCCGATAGCCAAATGAGGGCTGACGATTATGACCTGTACCACATATGCGCTCCCCATGACCTATTTCACCGCCTCCCAGATCCGCTGGGCTCAGGGCCACGACTGGTTCGCCGGCATCGCTCCCTCGGGCAAGATGGTCTGCACCGACGAATACGTGAAGGACGGCGTGCTTTACCGTGACGCTGTGTCGTTCACCGACATGCGCACGCTGCGCGACTGGGCGGGGTATTGAGCCATGGTCGCCGCTTATTCACGGGATGACTTTGTGCAGATGTCCACAGAGGACTTGATTGCCCGGCGCACTCGCGCCCGGGACCGGCTTAACCGGTCCTGTTCGACTGAGGCATGGATGGTGGATGCTTTCATCGTTCTGGAAATCAACGTTGCGCTCGCGCTTCGCGGCGTGGCTTGGGAGGCTTAAACATGCCGATGACCAATGAACCGCGCTATCTCTACATCGACGAGCAGGGCCGCATTGATTGGCAGATGGTCAAGAATGACGCTTTCCGGCATGCGTGTCGGCGCAGCATTTTTCCGAAACCGGACCTGCATCAGATCCGGGAAAGCCTTGAGGCTTTCCGACTTCGCGCGCGTGGCGAACAGCGCATTTGGCATGAAGTGCGCGGGCTACCGCGTCCGGTCTATAATCGCAAAGCGCTCCAGCCGTGCGTTGGCTGGCACCCGATTCCTTCGAAATATGTCTGGGCATGAGCAGGGATGCGGACCGTATGTCGACCGAATTGCTGCTCAAGATCGGCACCGCGCTGTATGGCGACGCCTTCCGGGGCTCGCTGGCTGCCGATCTGGGTGTCAGCGACCGAACCCTGCGGTCATGGCTATCCGGCCAGCGTGACGTGCCTGGAGGCGTATGGGATGACCTTGCAGCGCTGATCGAGATGCAGCAGGCGCGCTTGCGCGCCGCCATGTTCCAGTTGAACCACGACATCCGTCTTGCCACTGTCAATCCGGACGACGACAAACCTTTCTGATTTACAGCCACCGGGAACCTCAACTATGAACCAGAGAACCGCTACAGAAGCCGACGCCGAAATTGGACGCAAAATCCGTCTGCGCCGTGTTGAGCTAAAAATCTCGCAGCAAGAACTCGGCGAAAAGCTGGGAATATCCTTCCAGCAAGTCCAAAAATATGAGAAGGGCGTCAATCGCGTGCATGCTGCACGCCTTGAGCGCATCGCGGATATACTCGATATCCCGACCAGCTTCTTTTACGCCAGCGGCGACGCCTCGCACACCGCCGAGATGAACAGCCTATTGTTCACTGATTCCAGCTTCGCCATGCGCCTGTTGCGCGCTTATGTTGCCATTCCAGATCAGGCTATACGGCGCCAGATGGTTTTGCTCATGGAAACCGTAGCAGCATCCAAGCAGGAGCACGCATGACCTTCGAATCCACCCGCCGCGACCTGATCTTTCTGGGCAACGAAAACGCTCGTACGCCGTGCCTGAAGCATCGGCCATTCACGTTGATCAAGCAGCTTGGCCATCTTCGCGCGCCGGCCAATCCGAACCATGAGCGCCGTCTTCGCAAGTGGATCGACCTCTCAATTCGGGAGATCGAAGCCTGTAAGCGTGCCAACGGCAAGTACGAGCCGGCCCACTGCCGCGTCCGGCCCTATCGGAGGGCGCGGTCATGACCCTGACTTCCCATCAGCGCGGCCATGAGGCGGAGCGCCGCACCATCGACGGCACGGATAACGCCGCGGTCCTGGGTGCCGGCAAGACCCGTAACAACGGCCGTTACAACGGCAACGGTCGGCATTGGGCCACTCCGCCGGAGGTTTTCGACCCTCTGAACAAGGAGTTCAACTTTACGCTCGATCCATGCTGCTCGATCGAGACGGCCAAATGCCCGACTTACTTCACCGAGGCAGAGAATGGTCTCGAGCAGGACTGGTCTGGCCATAGGGTGTTTATGAACCCGCCCTATGGGCGCGAGATCTATGCCTGGACCAAGAAAGCCAGACTCGAGCAGCAGAAGGGCGCCCTGGTTGTTGGCCTTCTGCCGGCATCCTGCGACCTCGCCTGGTGGCACGATGACGTCGCTGGCCATGCGGAGGTTCGCTATATCCGCGGGCGCGTCCGATTTCTGACTGGGGGCGCCTATCGCGCGTCCGGTTTCTTCGCCAGCGTGATCGTGATCTGGCGGCCAGGAGCGGAAGTCTCTGAAATTTCGATACTTCGCGACGCACTGCGCCCGTTTGCCGCCGTCGCAGATCACGATATTGGCGATGACGAGGCCGACAGCGACCTGTTCAAACCCATCCGCCACAATCGCGCGCCACTTCTGACCGTCGGCGATCTTCGAAGGGCTGCCGCACTCAGCTCCAAGGAGCGTTCCCATGGCTGAAAACAGCAAGATCGAGTGGACCGATCACACTTTCAACCCATGGATCGGCTGCACCAAAGTCTCCCCGGCATGCGATCATTGCTATGCCGAAGCGATGATGGACACTCGATATGGTCGAGTTCGCTGGGGCGCCGGTGAAGATCGGGTGCGCACGTCTCCTGCCAACTGGCAATTGCCGCGTCGCTGGAATCGACAAGCCGAGAAAACAGGAACACGGCCTTTCGTCTTCTGCGCTTCGTTGGCGGATGTCTTCGATAATGAGGTGGACGATCTCTGGCGCCATCAGCTATTCCAGCTCGCCGAAGAAACGCCCTCGCTGATTTGGCTTTTCCTGACCAAGCGCATCGGCAACGTCATGAAGATGACGGACCCCTTCGCCGGCAATCGGATGCTGCCCCATAACGCAGCAGTTGGCGCAACCATAGCAAATCAGTTCGAATACGATCGCGACCGGATGAAGCTATGGGAGGTGAAGCAACGGCTCAACCCATTGTTTACGTTCGGCAGCTTCGAGCCGATGCTTGGTCCGATCATCCTCGACAAGCACGCGCCGGATTGGATCATCTGCGGAGGCGAAAGCGGACGTGAGATCCGCGACATGCCCGAGCAATGGCCACGCGATTTGCGGGACGGTTCTGCCCGCTTCGAGCGCGCGTTTTTCATGAAGCAGATGGCCGGCAAGAAGCCGATTCCGGCTGACTTGCTCGTGCGGCAATTTCCTGTGTCGCACCTCCGCACTGAACCCGCATCACCACAGGAGCAGTCCAATGGCTGACTATGAGCAGCGCGCTTGGGCCTACGACATCGACAGCTACGAGCGCCTGAAAAGCATCCGCGCCGGCCTCAGTAATCCGAGCAGCAAAGCGGCTGAGTTCTGCGATCGGCGCCTCGCGGAAATCGAAGCCAAGTACCCACAGTACCTGAAGTCGGGCCGCGCTGCCCTCCAGGAGGCAGGACGATGAGCATTCGAAGCAAAGAAGCCATCGCCTGCGCGAAGGCATCGCTTGCCCGGCGCATGGCCGATCGGCGCCGCGAGTTGATCGCGCGCCCGCTGGGTGAGATCTGGGAAGAGCTGGCAGCGGTAGCCATGGACGGCAGCGATCATGCCCCATCAGGAAACATGCCCGCCCGACTGAGCGACGGCACGATCGACAATATCCTGTCGAAGCTCGACCAAGGCGCGGCGTATCAAGGCTACGCTGAGGGCTTCGGCTTTTCATGGACGCAACTCGCTGGCGACGCTGCGACGATCATCCGCCGGCTGCGCCAGCAGGCAGCGCCACCCGCCCGCTCTGCTGCAAGCACCGTCGAACCTGTGGCGCTGGCCGCCGCGCTTCGCAAGGCAATGCAGACCGCGCAGAATGACGACTTGAGCGAGCCGCGCAGCGATAAGCGCCAACGTCACATTGATCGCGCTGACGCCATTCTAAACGCGGCTGAATATCTGGAACGCCTCGCCGCCCCCACCACCTCGCCCGAGCCGAACTGTTCGAAATCTTCTAGCGGTTCGCCCGAGCCGGATGCGGTGAGGGAGGCGCTGCGTCCGTTCGCAGATTTAGCTGATCGACTGTCTGACAAGCATCGAGATAGTCGCCCCCTATTTTTCGCGCTGGATCAGCCAACTGAGATCACAGTGGGGGACATCAGGCGAGCCGCCGCCGCCCTTTCCCGGCCAGCACATGGGGGAGAGACTGTTCCGAATATGGACCTTTACCAGACGCATGCCGCAGCTACGGCCGCAGCTCAAGCTTTCTTCGATGCCGCCGAATACGAGGCAGCGATGTGGACCGGATACGGCGAACAGATCGTCCCGCCATACGCGGAAATGCGTTGTGAGAAGGCGGCGCAAGCTATGTCGGCGCTGCGGGATGCGCAGGCGTTGGCTCGCAATGACCGCGACACTGAGACGGAGCGCCGCACATGAGTACGATATGGGTTGTCCTATTTGCGCCCTACGAGGGAAAGCCTTTCATTCATAAGGCCTTCACCACGGAAAAGACGGCGCGCGACTGGGTGCATGACTTCATCCCCCACGGGGTGCAAAACCTTTACGAAATCTACGGCGTCGTGATTGAGCCGGACGACCGGAATGACACTCCGGGCATAACGCATGAACAGTTCGATGCAGCACAATCTGCCATGCTCACGGGCGCATCTCGCAATCAGGGCCAAGGTGGAGGGCCGCGGTCATGACCGACGATGAACTGCTTTACGCAGCGAGCGAAACCATCGAGCAGCTCAAAGAATACGAAACGGAGCTTGCTGGTAGGCACATGGGCAAGATCGTCAAGGCCTACGGCACCAAAGAATTTCAGGTTGACGGTGTCGAATACCAGTATGGCCAGATGCGCCTCGTCGGCTTTGTTTTGAAAGTCAACGGCACCTGCGGTGTGCGCCGGTATGCCGTGCCCGTCGAGGACGCGGAGTTCGTCGTATGACGCAGGAAATTTACTACCTCAATTCAGTCCTGCGCCAGCTTAGGGAAATCCGCGATCTTGTTGCCAATGCGCAGCATGGTCCGAGCATCGGCACTGAAACGCTTGCCGACAACATCAACTGGCTCGACTGCCACATCGACAGCCTGCAGCGGGGCTCGGAAACCGACGATCAGCTTGCCGAACAAATTAGCCGCGTCGCCGGCTGTCAGGTCGGGTCGGATCGCACTCGTCGGATAATCGAGTGGTATCGCGGAAAAACCAGCGCGGCACCCTCTGTCACGCTCACGGGCAAGGATGGCACCAATGGCTGATCTTGCCGAGAAGCTAGAAGCGGCACGCGCTGAGGTGGCCCGTCTTGAACGCATCGCAGCGACCGCTACCTGCCGCGAGCTTGGGTGCGACATGCAAAGCAGCGGCGGCGCTAACTGTGGATGCGAGTTTGAGGAGCAGCTAGATGGCGTGAAGATCATCGCGGCCGGCTGTTGCTCCGTGCCCGTGAATGTCTGCACCCGCTGCGGAGACTGCGACTACGGCAAGAATGCCGACGCCACGGAAATTCGGCGGGCTTGCCGGGATGCCACGCTCTTTGGGGATCACGACACCACTAGCAAAGGAGGCTCACATGGGGCGTGAAGTTCGTATGGTGCCGAAGGACTGGCAGCACCCGAAGCGCGAGGACGGCCGATACATCCCGCTTTTGAAGGGAAACTTTGCGGTCGATGACGCTGACTGGGATGAACAATACGCTGCCTGGCAGCGAGGCGAGGTCAGAGCTTATGGCAAGGGCGACCAGAGATGGGAGCCAAAATGCGCGGCGGCACTCGCCTGCTCTACCTACACCGAATGGAACAGGCGTCGCCCAAGCCCAGACGATTACATGCCGGTCTTTCCCGAGGGAACGGCAACGATGCTGATGATGTACGAGGACACCAGCGAGGGCACGCCGATCTCTCCGGCCTTCGAAACGCCGGAAGAGCTTGCGCGTTGGCTGGCCGACACTAACGCCAGCGCGTTCGGCGGGAGCGGCGCGACATATGAGCAGTGGCTATCCACCTGCAAACGCGGCTGGGCCATCAGCGCAGTGCTGACCGATGGCAACCTCGTCTCCGGCGTGGAGGGGTTAGCGGTGATTGCGACTAGCGGAAAGGATGCGACATGATCGATTTCGAACAGCTCGCGGCCCGCATCGAGCGCGGCGAGGTCAAGGCGCTGTCGATAAAGCAGCCCTATCCGCATCACATATTCCACGACGGCAAGGACGTCGAGAACCGGGATTGGGCGACACGCGGTCGCGGCTGGTTCATCGTACATGCCGGCGTCAGCAAGACCGAGATCGACAAAGACGACGAACGGGAGATGGCGATGCCGCGCGGCGGCGTTGTCGGCATGGCGCGCATCGTCGATTGCGTCACGGAGATGGATAGCCGCTGGTTTTTCGGCCGCTATGGCTTCGTACTGCGCGACGCCTTTCCGCTGCCGCTTATTCCGGTGAAGGGCGCGCTGAGCTTCTTTGCGCTGCCGGCGGACATCAACAAGCAGGTGGCCGACGCGGTGCGGGCTCACGCACTCACCTCTCATAAGGACACGGGCCATGAGTGAAATGGTCGATCGGGTCGCGAAAGCGATCTTTGAAGCTTGGGCGAAGGACGCCGGCCTTCCGGAAGACGATCGAAACTGGAGCGACGTAGTCCGCGTAAACCATTCTATTGTGCCGCTTGCTCGGCTGGAAGCTCGAGCGGCCATCGCAGCTATGAGAGATCCGACGTTTGAAATGCGAGTAGCCGACGCCGTGAAAGAGTGGCCGGATGACGCCGCTGCATGTTGGCGCGCAATGATAGACGCCGCGCTTGGGGCTCCCGCGATCGTTCCGCATCACGGAGAGAAGCCATGATCACCGAAGAGATGATCGACCGGGCGACAAAGGCCGTGGTCGCTGATCTGAAAGATGGCACCAGCCACGGCTGCCGGATTCGATGGGGCACATCTCCCGACAACTTCAACCTCGACGGACACGTCGATCTGGACTCGCTCGTCCGCGTTGCACTGACCGCAGCTCTGCAGAACACCACCCAGGAGAAGACGTGATGACTTGCCCGCCGGCATGGAAATGGAGACCACGCATCCACTTTAGCCGCGTGAAGGGATTGGGCTGGACGCTGCTCGTCTACCAACACACAGACCACAATCCGGTCATATCGATCCAGCGATGGCTGCTGAAGTGGCGTTTCGAGTTCTACCGGGACTTCTTTTACGAACGCGCTATGCGGAAGAAATACGGCAAGTTCTGACGACGACCATCATCAGTAACCAGCGAGGAAGCCCATGCTCACAGGATGCGTCGCACTACTTATGGCAGGAACGAGCCTCTGCTATTCAGGTCGCCAAGTAACATGCACCGACGTTCAATCGATGGCGGACAGCCTAAAGGTCCCCACCTGCAAGGCGCTCCTATCCATGACTGTTGACAAGGATGGGAAGCCGATCACGACCAGCAGTTCAATAGCCACCATTACGGTTCTGCCGCCCCGCTGACCCACAAAGAGCACTGGAGCCCAAGATGACCGACACTACAAAAATCGACATAGTTTCGTCTTTTCCCGAAATCAATCCGAGTAACTACAACGAAGACGATGTGATCGAGCTCAACAACTGGGGCATCGAAGCGGTTGACGAAATCGAAAAACTTCGTGCCGAAATCGCCATTCTACGGGCTGACGCCGGATCTGACCGT
>Ga0116227_10011642_pt1 | contig 14694 bp, 14 predicted proteins | sample S1TSphgellanicum_FD_89693 | JGI IMG/M metagenome (GOLD analysis project Ga0116227, IMG submission 89693) | Host-associated microbial communities from peat moss isolated from Minnesota, USA - S1T2_Fb - Sphagnum magellanicum MG | ecosystem: Host-associated > Plants > Peat moss > Unclassified... | reverse complement strand
TTATAGAGTATAGTAGCTTAAGGGATTTTGGCCCCTAGGTAATAATAGGTCTATTTTTATTTGAGGATTTCTGAAAGATGATATTTTGGCTTGTGTTGAAACTTGAGATTAGTTATAGAGTTACAATATCTTGAAGGATTTTGGTTTGTTTTAGAGGATTTTTTGAAGATTATATTATTGCATGGTGAAATATTTGAGTTTCCATGATTCATCTTTTGCCTTAAGATACTTTTTAATGTAAATGGCAAGGCCACAGTGTGAAACACCCCTTGTTCCATATTGTTTTGTCAGGGTGAGATCTCCCAAACCACAATGCCCCTTGCTGCCCAAGCTTGCCATCAAAACCTGGTGAGCATTTTATGTTGGGCCCTTGTTTGGCTGGTAGTACTGTTGGAAGCCCTTTATGAGTACAGGTGCACCTTACCATATGCTCTTGGAACCTCTTTAGATTTTACTATCATTTGTCATTTTAAAAGTGCATTGAAAGTATTTTTTAATACTATTGATTGATTTGATCAAATTTGTGCCTTTGTGTGTTTTTTTAAAATAAGATTGTTGAAATTTCACTTTTTTTTATGTTTGCAACACCATTTGTCCAAGTCATTGTCTTTCATCAATTAGAAACATTATGCCATACTTGTGAAAATATTTTTTTACCCTATGTTTATGCAATTATACCCACATGGTATGTAATAAGGTAGGTAAATGATGAAATATTTGCCCCTACCATTGTGAATAAGGTAAAATCTTCATCATTTGCCATTACTTGAATTGATAATTTTGCAAGGCCTTTACACCCATACTCTTACTTGGTTTGGAAATTTACTAAAGTCCATATCAACTTATATATTGTTTGAAATTTTGTGTCCAACTGATATACTAAAATCAATATACCCAACCAGCCTTTTTTCTTTTTCTTTTTCTTTTTTCCGTTTTGCAAAATGGCATGGGTGGCAATTATCTCACAAGAGATTTAGCATGAGTGGAAATGAACCCACAAAAGATTCAGCTTTATGGCTATAAGTTTTGAGAAAACTGTAGGAAAACCCTAAACAGTGTGTAGCCGAAATATAGAAGAATCATTAAAGATTTGTACTTCATATTTGGTTTATAGCCAGATTTAGCTAAATCTTTTCAGGGATGGTTGCCACTTTTGTACATCTTCTTATGGATGATTGCCACTTTGGCTACAAACAAAAAGTTCTTTAAAAAACACCATGCTTGGTGTGTTACTAGTTACTACCCTACCCATTATCATCCTGCTCCCTGGAGCTCTGTTTCAAGCTGGCCCCCTTGCATTCAGTGTTTTTTTCTTTTTGTTGCGAAATTTCTCTACTTGACAACGAAAACATGTGTGTGAAAAAGGGTCCAAAGAGTTTTTTTTTTTTGGAAAAAATTTGCACAAAGTCCCCATATTGCAAGGGAAAAAGTTTTTAAATCGCCATATTTAAGTATTAGTTCCTAATAATTTGTAGCCATAAAATAGCAAGTTTCCTAGCATTTTCTACTTACCTCTGTCACCTCTGTACCCAAATTTGGCTATGACCTCTTGTGGATGGTGGCCAGCCCACCTTTTTTTCTTTTTTTGGCGCATGTTTTGCTGACCTGCTTTGCATTGATTAGAGAGTTTGATGAGAATTAGGGTTTTTGTCAGAAAATGGAATAGAGGACATGGTGGGATCCAGACAAAATTTGTTGTTGTTTTCTCTGTTGTAATGGTCAAAACCCAACTAAAACTCTGGCAGCAAAACTGCAATTGGGTCTCTCTCATGATTCATCACACAGGTTGCTGCACCGTCTGTTCTGATGTGAAGCATTAAAACAAAAAATGGTACCGGATTTGAAAGAAACAAGAAAACCATCTTGAAACTCTCTGCAATCTCTCTACGCTGTATTTGATTTAATAGTCGAAGCTTTTCTCTTCAATTACAGGGCGCCCTGAAGATAAAATAGACAGAGTTCTCTCTCTCATAGGTAAATTCTGAAGTGTGTGTGTGTGTGTGTGTGTTCAGAGCTTTCTGCACCTGAGCTATGGCGAACCATGGCTGTTGTTGTGTCCAGATGCATTTAAGTCACACTGCTTGAAACCAGCAAAATCCTCGATGACGACTCCAATGTGATAGGAATGGGGAGTTCAATTTAAGATCAAACTGGAGGAGCACAGATGATAATTAGCGTCTTCAACACACAGTCAGTAACAATTTGCGACCTCAAGAGAATTGATGAACTTTCATCAGATTCATGGAGAGAACTTTTATAACTACAACCCAAGTACTAGTAAGCTCAAAATTAGAAATAGTTATGGACTAGGTAACCAGCCAGAGTGTACAGGCTACCATGGATAGTCTCATCGCTGAGGCGAGATCATGTAGGTTAGCTTGTATAGTCAAGGCACATAAGCACCAAGAGTATTCATGGTAGGTTTGAGACTAGGGTTGGCCAATTCCAGGTTTTCAGCTGGATCTAGGTCCGGATCCAAGTCTAAGAACCAGATCTGGTGGGTGTACATGGACCAAGACCCGGCAAGTCTTCAGGGTTCTTTTATAGGTTCCAAGTCATAGCGTTAGGTAGGAGCTAAGGTCTTAGCTTTAGATAGGATTTAAGGTCTTTAGGTTCAAGGGTCCTAAATCCTAGTGTGGCATCAAATTGCATCTAGAATCTATTGAATGGAAGGGGGATGAAGGTTGGACTTAATGGATGATGAAAAATGTAGAGAGTGCCAAAAATTTTGATGGTTGGTGATCATGTGAAGTAGAGGGATTTGATCGAGCTTATCCATGTTATTATTTTCTTTGTATTAGACTATGTTCATTGTTTGTTCTAGGTGATATTTTGTTTTGTAGGTTGTTCTTCAATAAGGAGCTTGTGACCGTGGAATGTTGGTGCTATTTTTTGAATTTGTTAGTGTACATTTCATAAAATAGGCTTCCTACCTTTGGGTGTGTGATGCTTCTTGAATGCAATTTATCATGTGGAGGTTCCTAGGATGTGGCAAAGAGGATTTAATGAGAAGCAGATTACTTTATGTGGCGTGTTTTTTTGGAAGCTAAGCACATATTTTTGCAATCTTTTTGTTTTTAAGTGTATCATGTTGATGAGATGAAGGCTCTTGGCATAACCTTGTGTTTAGGTTTGAAATCTTTCAAAAATTCTCTATTAATTTTAAATGGAAGTTTCTTTGTTGATTAAATGTTTCATAATAGAGGCACATTTGAAAATGATGAGAATCTCTTGGGAGTTTGAAAGGTAGTTTGAAATTGTTTCACAACCTCAAGTTTTGTGTGCTTGAAATTACTTTGGTTTCTATTTTCTAAGACTTAGAAATGAATGGGAAGTGAGATCTATTTTTGTGGGAACTCCAAGAGCAACATAAGCTGAATGTAATAAATTGGCGCATATGCATGAGGGAATTGTTTTGTTCATACTATTGCAATACTTTATATAAGAGTTTTCTTCTCTTGTCTGAATTTCCAAAGAAAGGTGAAAATTGAAGCTTTACAAGTTTCCTACCAAAATCTTAAATGGGAGTGGTTGATATGTAGTGGGATTCATGAGTGATGCAAATGGGAGTAATAAGGTGTTGTATTTTTGGTGGAATGCAATAATGCAATACGGGAATCTTATTATATAAAATTAAAAGTGAATGTGAAGGGGTTTGTTCTGTCATGAAACAATTATGATAGGCCATGATAGCTTTTAATAATAAACTTGGAGCATGTTGATTGAAAATGTGCCTTAAACTTATGCAATGGGATTAGTTTTTAACATATGAGGACATTTCCAATAACATCAAAATTGTCTTTGCATATGTTGTGATGTTCCTTATGTTGTTCTCTTGTTGTTGGGAACATTTTGAAAACATTGAGAACATGTTGAACACATTGAGAACATTGCAAACACCATGGGAACCTTTCGGAACATGGTAGGAACACTTCACACATCCAAATCCAAAAAAATCAAAGTTGCTTAGAAATCAATTTTGGAATTGTCTCCAAGAAATAAACCAGACAAATCCCAGCCTAAACCGAAACTATTGGTAAAAACAACTTAACTCAGACTCGAAAATCAAAAGGTTAATTTTTGAAAATATTCCCTAGACCTGGAGTTTGAGGGTCTTCCGGTTTTCAAAAAGACTCAAAACTTGAAGCTACTTAATCCTATAAGAACCAATTAACCAACACCCTAAAGTCAATAATAGACATAACCATCCTTCATGAGAATTAAGATGCCATCTTCTCATGGAAAGAATGATTATGAAATCTTCATCCAAGCAATGAAGGGTTATGGAATCATTGGGCCAATGAGAGCCCAAGGTGATACCTACACTAAGTAATAGGTCACTAACACAAAAGGTCCAACACAAGTATTTACCTGAATTGCTGAAGTGTGTATATACATAGCCCTTCCAACCATGTCCCAATGGCTATACCAGGATTACAATAGGTACCTGCAATTCTTTCTTCCCTCATACTACAACCACCACACTATGACAGAGAAGCAACTAAGCCCAAGGACATTTCTAAAGTATAATCTTGGCATCAGTGTCCTTAGATTTCTCATTATAATCCTAAGCTCTTATTTTGTTCTTCCATCAAAAGATGGAGAAAGCAAACCCAGTATTGTTCTTTCCCTAAAAGCAGAACTGCACTAAAATAGGTGCCCAATGAAACTGTGATCAACACAGAATAATACACTATCACCCAGTTGGATACTGGTGATCGATTCCTGATATTCCACTAGGGTTGTCAATTTTGTGAAAATATGTTAGAGAAACAATTTTACAAGCAGCATTTACAACAGGTGCCCTGTGTTTGTAAACTAAGCACCACCCACAAGGGTAAGAAGGAATTGCCTGTAATTCCCAGATGTATCACCAGTAATCATATGCTCCAGGGTCTTGTTGTACATATTTGCAAATTCAGCCTTTATATAGTGCATGTCGATTTCTGCTCGAGTAGTTACAACTCGGATTAATGAGCTGTTGTCTGTTCCTAGACCCTTCATTGATCGGTAGAGCTCCTGCAACACCAAATGCAAGAGTTAATGATCAAAGGCCACTGAATAGCTAATGCTTCAGAAATTGCATAGGTGAGAACACAAGAATTATGAGACTGCAAGGAAGACATTGAAAACCAGCAAAGGTATGTGGAACACCCCAAACTTTCTTCACACCCTCTAATTATCAGAAATAGATGAAGTAACTGGGGACAAGGCATTGTGCTTATACTAGATGTCATGTCAGCTTATGAACTCATTCACCCTTGGGTTTTTCTAGAATGACTCAAACCATAATCCTGGATATATCTCCTTCTCTCTTGACACGTGTCAAACTAATGTGCTAACATCGTCCACCTTTTGAGTGGAAGAAGCCAGTACCTGGGCAAAAAATTTTGCAGGGTAGCAAGTGGATTGCACAACAGCCAGTAATGCATCCTCAAAATGTCCCGATGTTTCTTTCTTGATTGCCTGCACATATTCAAGACAGAATGCTTTTTAGTTTTGGAACAGCAAAAGTGGCTAGAATCCTCATGCTGTTGTGTTTTTGACAACACCCTTAAAATTGCCAGATCGATTGAGAAGTGCACTGAGGCATTTGACCACAGTCAAATTGTGTGTGTCAATACTCAGCAGTGCATCATGGCACATTGAAGATGCTTGTGAACTTACACTCGGAGAACTTGTGAAACTCACCTTCTCAAGTGAGTGCCCAAATGTTTGCAGGTAGTATTGTGACACAGTGGTCAGGTGGGCAGCACTACGAGTTGCCAAAATATGAATGAAAGTGTCTTCATTTGTGCCCCATCGGCCCTCACCTGCCTTGTATAGTGCATGGGCATCAGCTAGTGCTAGTTGTCGGTCTACCCCCAAGCTTTCTGAACGGTTGCCTTTGACAATTTCCAATAGGAGCTGTAAACATAATTCCTGGTAGTTAGAGATACAACTGTGACTATCATTCTCTCTCAGATTAGCTAGAATAGTTCACACAAAAATTATTACACCTGCCAGCCACTGGCATGACAGGAAAAAAAATGAAAGATCCCTCCTCAAATGAAAACCCAGAAGCTGTAGTTCAACTTTCCTGTCTACTTCCAAGTGATAGACAAGTCCAAGGTTCACTACAAAATTCAAAACAAAAGTGGCATGATAACTTGAGTAATATGACCTCACCTTCCGATAGTTGCCACTAGTGTCCGCATCAATGGAATGCTCTAGTGTCCTATGGTAAAGGTTATAATAAGCTTGTTTGATAATGTATAACTGCGAGGGAGTGCGAGCGCACACAATTCCAATCAAGGCAGTGTCTTTGGTGCCAAGCCCCGACATTGAATCGTATAAAAGAACTGCATCTCTGTCTGCTGCATTCATCATCCAAAGAAGCACTGCTCTCTGCATTGTCCACATGTTCCAGATTTAGCTCATCAGTGCATTCATGGTAATAAATGAACCATTCTATGCAACTATCCTATCTGTGGCCTCTTTCAGCATGTCGATTGACATGAACAGCGAAGGGGTACAACAGAAGGTGAAAAAAACACTTGATCACCATTGCTTGCAGCTTTCTATGGTGGCCAAAAAAGTGACCTTTGCTCTGACCACTCAAGAAAGTAAACTAGTGATTGCTTAAGTATCTTTTGTTGGACAATCAAACCACTCTTATTGAGTCTCAGAAATGCCACAAATCAAGGAATAGATCAGCATGCCCAAAAGGATTGTTATTCTGAAAAAGTGGGGTTCCCTTCAATTGGTGATATCAGCTCATTCTGCACTGGGTGAAGAAACACACCTCAAGGTTGCTATGGAGTTCAGACTTGAGACGCTTAGATAAGTTCTCACCGAACTGCCTTTGGTAAGCATCAGCTATTGCTAAGCGCTGGGCTTGTGTGCGGTGACCTAATATTGAAATCACTTTTTTTTCATCACAACCTATCCCTGCAGTCCCTCCAAAACAAAACATGGGGTTAGAATGCTAAAAGCTGTAAGCATGTTTTTGGTGCAATTTACTTCCATTGCACATGGAAAATCTGACACCCATGTAAAAGACATAAAATGTGCACTTCTTCCTCTCATTTGCACAAAGTCAGAAGTAATGGAAGCCTCTAGATTGCTTACTCCACAGTAACAGCTTATCTCAGCAGGAAGACCTGAAACTCTTTTTTGTCTCAAAATCTTCCGGCAGAATTATTCTGATCCTCCTCCTTTTGAAGCGGGAGAGAAGACTTACGAACTAAACACTAAACAAAATTGTGAGTAATGCATACCTCTGAATGCTTTACGGAGCGCAGAACAGTCTTCTTGCAAGTTGAGATACTGAGGCACAGTTATTGTGGACATCTCTCCCTCTCACTCTATTCGATTCTTTCAAAATTGTTTCCCAAAACCCTGCACACAAGTTGGATCCACGGTGCAAATGAACATGACTTGATGAGCCACAGCATTCCGCCAGGCTCTTCCACGCACGGATATGTAATGGATATGAATGCCATTCTTTATGACCGTGCGAACTAAGAAACAAAACAAAACAAACAACGCTGTTATAACTACAAACGGGAGCCAAACGCGAAAAAGAACTTTGCCGGAAAAAAAAAGAAACTAAAGGCCACAGTTCAGATATGTTACAAAAACTTCCAACAGAAATGGAGAAGAGATCTAGATGAAGCGACTCTTACCTTTTTGTTAAAGCTTCGTAAGCCGGTCAGTGACCTAAAGAGTCGAACCTCCGTCAAATTCCAAAACAAGTTTTGAATAAAACACCAGGGAGGAGACAGAGGGAGATAAGATGTGCGAATTTTTTTGAAAAGGAAACAATCGCAACAGAATCAAGCCATGCGAAAAAACTTCAAGAGAAACTGGAGAGGAAAAACACAATAGGAGAGAGAATTGCTCGAACTGGTAGACTAGGGAGCTTTTCGGAAGAAGAAGAAGTACAAGATCATTCAAAAGTGGCGATGCAAAACAGAGTGTACAAAGAGGTTGAGAAGAATTTTCTGCTGATATAAGGAGCGGAAATCAAAATACACGCTTAAGCAGAGAGTTTTACAACATCTTCAAGGGAAAAACAACAAGAAAACGCGCAGATTAACAACTTCTTCGAGGGAACAGAACCTGAAGAAAACACACGGATATGCCGACAACGCCCGCCATCGCTGCTGAAAGCGCAGCTCGCGACACGCACACAAACGCGTACACGCAAATGCGTGCCAGGAGCGGGGATGAGCGGCGGACAGACGAATGAACAAACTTTCGTGGATGAAATATGACGTACGAGACATGAATGCGTGCAATGAGCGGCGGACAGATGAATGAACAAACTTTCGTGGATGAAATATGACAGACAAGAGGACCCCAGAAAAAAGCGGATGACGTAAGACGGGCAAGAAAAAAAAAAACGTGGAAGAAATATGACGGGCAAGACCCAAAAAAAAAGAGGGGATGAAATATGATGGACGAGACATGAATGGGTGCGAATGAGCGGGGGACAGATGAATGAACCAACTTTCATGGATGAAATATAATGGGCAAGAGACCCCCAAAAAGAACGTGGATGAAATATGACGGGAAAGAACAAAGAGTGGATAAAACATGACGGACGAGACATCCATGAGCATTGGTGTCTGTAGTTCATAATAGCAGAAAAATGCAAAGCATCCTCCATCATAAGTCGAGATATCATCATATGGGCATTATTCATTAGCACCTCTCATGGTTTCTTGTTTCTTTTACTCAGCATCTGGGGCCTCTCTGCCATTGTCTACTAGTGTGGGCAAGTATATGCTTTCTCATATACCAATATGATAAAGATTTCTAAGAAATTTTAGTAAAACTAGAAAGATACCCTAGCCAATGGGCAGCTTCCACATTGACAAAACAAATAATCAATTCTTTTCAAAAAAAAAAATCAGTTCGTTTTTATTTTAATTTCAAAATTTTTTTTTTCATCATGTACACAAAAAAATTTAAAATTTTTATTTTTATTAATTTCTTTTCAAATCTCGGATGTTGCATCATATGAGTCGTCCCAAGAATAATTTAATATTAAATTGCAACAAGTTAATAGAACCTATCCAAAATGTAAAAAGTTGGTAAGAAAAATGTAAAAATAGTTTATTAAATAGATCTTGCAAAGCATTTTGTTTTTTGAAATGCCCCATGTCATTTTTTAATTTTTTTTTCTCATGATACCTAGCAAATATATTGACTACCCAACAAGTATCACAAGAAAATGTAATTTTTTTTAAAAATCGATGAAAATCCATCTCTTTTGCATTGTGCAAGAGCTTCAAGCCAAGGTGTTCCTAAAAGTTAGCCTTTGGCCTCAAAGGTTATTTCAAAAACACATATCTTTTACATATTTATTATTTACATGTCCAAATTCAATTTCACCTCGTTTGATGCTTGAAATTCATTTAAATTAATGTTTACATATGCCATATCTTGTAATATATGGGAACCATTCTTTAGATATTTATCACCATTTGTAGTTTATTTATTTTTTCTTATATGCCTTTCTTATTAATCATCTAACATTTAGTATCTAACTTGTGTCCTTTCTTTCTCCACTTTCATTTCCTTGTGTGACTATTAGTGCAACAAATATTAATAAAATATTAAAAGAAATTCTTAAATTTATGACTTCAGTTATGAGTGATTTTGTAGTCACATTCAACATATGATTAAAAGGCCCTAGTCATATTGAACAAGTTGTTGAGAACAAAAAATCATTAGATGTTTAACATGGCATTCTTCATCTTATAGTCATAAAAAACATTCATCAAGTTATATAGGATGAATCATATATATTATTATGGTATCACATTAATGAATGACTATAATATGATTAATAGTTAGTGAACTATTTGACTAGTCAAATTTATATATAGATTAAAATTGTTTTTTTACATTAAAACCTAACCTAACTTACCATAATGCACATAGGTTACAAATATTAGGTATTGAACCTTTCACTTTCACATTGATAAACTACATCTTTACCAATGAACTACACCATTAAAAAGTATTCAATTTTTGTTAAGTTTTTTATTTCATGTGTTTATTTTATATCATTACAAAACTCCATAGTAGGTAAGTGAATGAGAATGTTTGATTTATCCTTAACCACAAATATACAAACACATACATTTTGGTTTTCCTATCTTCTCTTGGCATTTCAATTTTATCCCATATGGTTTGCTCAAAATTCTCCCCTTTTCACCTATATATAAGGTGGGCCGAAATGAAGCATTACATCTTCACATATAAATTTATAGTTTAGGAGCTCCAAAAGTTTCTATTTGTCTTGTTGTTGTGGTGATGGGTCAATCAAAATGGCCCATTGTAATTTATTTTAAAAAAATGAAGTTCACTTGGTTTGAAATGCCTCCATCTACTCATTAGAATTAACAAAGGTTAGGGTTTAAGCTGTATTTCCCCTAATTTTTTAAACCCACATACCCAGACACATTTGACTTTGGATACAAGTATTTCTTACATTTATTTTTAAATGAATAGGGTATATTTTTCAGATTTACATATCCTTGAGTATGCCCTTCATTAGGGTATATTGATCTTAAGAAATTTTTTGGCCTCGACTAGTAACCTTTCCTATGAACACCCTATCTATAAAGTGAAAGGAGGAGAAGATTTGCCAAAGCATATATACCATAAAAGTGAGGTGGTATGGAGAACATGTTGGGGAACATATGGGAACTCAAAGGGAACATAGTGAGAACACATTGAGAACCAAGGAAAAATGAAAAAAAATCCTTCCCTGCCCCCAAACTTAAAATGAAAAAAAACAAGGCACCTTGAGTGCATGCTTGGGCCTTCCCAGTGACTGCATGAAGTTTCTCTTCCCAAAAGAGTTCGGCACCATTTTGGGCCTGGGCTAATAGCCCTTGCAAAGAACACCCTACCTATTGGCCTTTCAATTTAAACAGTGTAAACACTTTCAGCAAAGGAACCGGTTCAAGTAATGTGAAACCAGTTTTAATAAGGTAAAACTTCCAAAAGTTGGATCGAATGCGATAGGCCCTGACCCTGTGGGGGCGGGGCCCAATAAAGATAAAATGGGAAAAATGACACAAATATGCAAAAGATAGAGTACTGAGTTTGAAAACCTGTACCTACCTTCCAAAACGTGTAAGGCCCAGGAGTTTTCAATTACTGCAAATTTCAGGACAAGGAGAGTCCTGCAAATACAAAGGCAAAAAATCAAGCTGGTCTTTATGCATGACTAATTAAGCTTTTGGAACGAGCCTTTGGATTTCCCTCCTAATACGTCAAGGGATTTTTCCTTTGTATTTTCAGCTCCATTATCAAGGGATTTTTCCTTTGTATTTTCAGCTCCATTACCTACGGTAATATATTGTTTTTTGCTATCCAGCCAATCAGAACTTTGCCTTGTTGTCTGTCCAAGCAAAAATGATTCCCGCGTTTTTACTTACGTAGTCATCATATTTTTCCAAGCACAAAATAGGAAGAGATTTTCTTCTCTCAATTCTTCTGTCGCCATCCGTCGTCGACTCCGCCAACAAGGCTCCAGCGACGTGGTACTCTCTCCTCTGAACCCCGTTCACGACTTGCTCGTGAAGCAAACGGAACGGACAAAGAGGAAGCGGAAGAAGAACAAGGAGAGGAAGAGAAAGACACAGCAAGATCGGTAATTTGAGAGCTTGGACAAGTATGCAAGGGAGACAGTAAGCGAGAGAGAGAGAGAGAGAGAGAGAGAGCGCTTCAAAGATTCTTCTTCTTTGATGTTTATTTTTTATTATTATTTGGGAGGCGTCGTGTATAGAGAGCTAGCTTGGAAGTAAGTGTGTTGCGAGAGCTTTGTAAAGAAGAAGAAGAAGAAAAAGAAGAAGAAGATGCATACCATGTCAAGTTTCTCGCTGCCTATGGTAGAGGTGGGAAGTTTAAGTGCCACCAGATCTATGCTTTCGTTCCGTCTGGATTCGCAACCTGCGACGCTATCGAGGTTAGTGATTTGTAGAGCACTTTGGAAGGGCTAGTTTTTTTTTGGGGGAGAGGAAGTGGGGATTTTTTGACATTTCACTGAGGTGAAGTGCAGTGAGAGACACATCACTGAGGTCAAGGAATGCCACTTTACTCAATTTGAAGTAGCAAAAGGCTTTAGTACCTATTATTTTGGGGGATTTGATTTGAATGCTCCTGAATTGAATCGCTGCCGGAAAGTTTAGCCCTGAGCACAGTTCTCAGAATTTCTACAATTTGGAGTGTGCTGAGAACCAACGCATCCAATTGTCACAAAGTTTAGCTACCTATAAGGGATGAATGGTAAACTGAAGTCTTTGTGATGCTCCTCTTGGTGGTGGATTACTTCTGGGGGTAGATTTGCCTGGAGGCTTAGGAGGAGGAAGGGAGTGGAGATCATCAGTCTGTGTTTTCAACCTGATTTGCAAGACCACCAGCGGCATCACCACCGCCCCTTGACTTTTGCTGCTGCCGGACGTGGAGCTTCAATAGTGGCATGGGCTTTAAAAACCAGGGAGCCTGTTACGAATAATAATAATAATAATAAGAGATGGATTTGTACAGTGGCATCTCCACCTATGTCAGATGTTGAGACTTCGCAGGAATCCGAGGTACACACCCACTTCTCGCAGGGCTGCATAAAACAATTCAGCTTCACATTTTTTTGTCCATGCCACAACAGCACAACACTTTTTCTTGCACAAATGGTAGATGACAGAGAGAGGTTGATCTAAAATTTCTGTAAATCTGCAAACCAAAATGTGACAGAAAGAGTGTTGCATCACGTCATGCTGCTTCCTCCATTTCTAAGCTATGCACTTTCTATGGAACAGCATCCAATTTCCTCATGATCATATGATGATCACACCTTCAATGCAAGAAACAAAACCCTAGTAGATCACACCTAAGAAATCCTAGCATATTTCCTTGTGCTTCTTTTATCCTGGAACTCCCAATTTTTTGTGGGTGTTGCAGGAGTCATTGGTGGAAAATGCAGATGCAAGAGATTCTTTTGTATGGAAATCAAATTGGTACCCAGTATGTCCAGAGATTGACATGGACAAAGCTGTTCCCCATGGATTCCAGGTCAGGATCTTGGTTCCATTCCACCATACTTGTGGGAAGGGGATGTCTCATTGGTGTAGTCAATGGATTTTCACTGGAGAATCTGTAAGTCTCATATGGTCAGTGATCTCGCCATCTTCATGTAGGTAGGTATCTCAAGTGTTTCCTCTCTTGTTCTTCCCTCTATTTCTCTGGAGATTTCTTTAGTTTAGAGCAATGCACTAATGTCACAAATCCTTGCAATTTGCAGATACTCGGACGCAAGGTTGTAATCTGGTATGATAAGCAGTTGTCAAAGTGGCAGACATTTGTCGACATGTGCCCACATCGTTTAGCACCTTTATCAGAAGGTAGGATTGATGAACAAGGCTGTCTGCAATGCTGCTACCATGGTTGGTCCTTCAAGGGAGATGGCTCATGTGCACGCATTCCTCAGGCTCAGCCAGAGGGTCCTGAAGCCAAAGCTGCTGGTGAATATGAGAAAAACCACCACCTTCTGAAATGGGATTCTGCAAGAATTGTTTCTTGTACAAAATGAGAGAACCTTTGGCACAATTCATTATGTGTTCAGGGAGACTTAGATCTTCAGAATGTTGGGTGCTTTTTTCCAGGAAACAAAATGGCCCATTGTGTATCATTTCCAACTGTCGTGAAACAGGGGATTCTCTTCATTTGGCCTGATGAATATGGGCAGGAGCTAGCTGACAAGACTCTCCCCCCTATTACACCAGGTATTTTGACTTATCAGATTCTGTTGAGTTGCATCATCTCATCATGATTCGGGAAAATAGTATTCTGCAGAGCAAAATTGGAGTTGAATTTGAAGTGTATGTCTGTCATATGTACTAGGTTTGAATTGATATTGTTATTTAAACTCCATCTGATGTCCTTCTTTTTTTTCATGTGGATGTTGGGTTGTAGGTACTGATGGACCTGGCTGGTGTGCTGTGGCAACATTCCGAGATGTGGACTATGGATTTGACACACTGATGGAAAATCTAGTAGATCCAAGCCACATCCCAGTTGCTCATCACAATGTGAATGGTGGCATTCTGGGAAAGCGTGACAATGCAGCTCCAATTGCATTGGAATTGAAATCCATGAATGCCAGAGGTTTTGTGGGTGAGTGGAAAAAGCCATGGGGAGGCACCTCTGAACATACTTATGAAGCACCTTCACGCTTCACTTACAAGTTCCAATTAAAGGGTATCAAAGGAGCTTCAGGATGTACAACTACATATGCTACACCCATGTGTAGGTTGACTTTACTTGCAGTAGCCCCCTCAATTCTTTTTTGTATCTTTCTGTCTGTTACTGAAGTTGCAGTCTCAGATTGGCTTCCTTTCTTGCTGTAAACATTCACATCTGAAGGCCTAACAACACTACACAGGCATTTATCTCTATACTCACCTTCATGTGTGTTCTGGCTGTCCCAGTTCAGTCCTTGACTATGATTGTTCATGTGCAGCTCCAGGGAGGTCACGAATTATTGTTGTCAATGCCCGGAATGCTCTTCTTGCATTTTCTAGCGGGCCACATTGGTGGCAGCTATTTCCAAGGTGGCTGGACCATCAGATGATCCTCAATCTCTTAGATGGGGATCTTGCCCTCCTACATTTTCAGGTTAACTCTCTCTCTCTC
>Ga0116227_10011639_pt1 | contig 14698 bp, 12 predicted proteins | sample S1TSphgellanicum_FD_89693 | JGI IMG/M metagenome (GOLD analysis project Ga0116227, IMG submission 89693) | Host-associated microbial communities from peat moss isolated from Minnesota, USA - S1T2_Fb - Sphagnum magellanicum MG | ecosystem: Host-associated > Plants > Peat moss > Unclassified... | reverse complement strand
TATATATATATATATATATATATATATATATATATATATATATATATAAAGGAATAAATTTTAACAAATTTTTTTTTTTATATATATATTTTGTATATATTTTTATATATTATAAAAAAAAAAAAATATTTTTATATATATTTTTATATATATATATATATATATATATATATATATATATATATATATATATATATATATATAAGTGAGCCTAGGTAACTAATTTGTGAACTAAATATACAATGTAAGGTAATAACTAGGTTATAAAAAGATAGCAAAGTTATGTAGGTAAGTAGGTATAAATATTACCTACTTAAATTTAAGTGATTGTCTAAGTAACTATTTATCTACCTTAATTCTATCCATTTACATATTACATGTCTATTTATGAATTACCTATGATCATCTAAAATTAATTTCATGATTTGATTTAATCTTTTCTTGATATTTAATTAAAACTATTAATGTACTATATGATCAGAATATATTAACATTTTCAATATTCCTATTCAATTTTTTTTTAATAGTTGACATTTCATGTTCTAAAATCATCATATTTAAACATCACAATGAAAAAAAATTATTTAAATGTTTAAAACATGTAGTGATTAAGTTTTAAATTATCTGTAATCCTTATTATTTTTAATCATGAATTACATCAAATTAAAATTTACATTTTAAAAATAATTAGTTATTTATTTCATAATATTTTAAATTTTTTATTGATTAACTAATATAATTTTTTCATTACATCAATTAATTAAAAAATTTATTTATTATTTTTATTTATACTCATAAGTTAATTCAGATTAAAATTTACATATTTAAAATAATATTTTCATTATTTTAGAATATCAAATATTTCAATATGTCATAAACTAATTTTTTAGTTTTAATATTTAATTTAGAAGTTCATTTTAATTATGAATAGAAATAATTGATTGGCTTATTTATGTTTTTAAACCAAAAAATAATTTAATTGAATTTTATAAAATTCAAATTAATTGATATTTGAGTTATTTCAATAATCTTTAGTTTTTGTGATCAATTAACTTCATATGAAAAAAATTATTTATGTAAGTAGATTAGGTTAAATTAGGTAGGTAGCATAATTAAGTTAAGTAGGTTGCTAAATAAGTTACATATATTTATGTTATGTAATTTCAATAAGTTAGTATAAAAAATATTCATAATCAAAGGATAACAATGCTTTTTTTTTAATGTTAAGTGATGATGCAATGATTAAAAACTTGGAGCTTCTTCAAAGAAGTGAAAGGTTCAAATTTTCATACTTGCAACTTTTGTTTCATTAATTAGGTTGCTTACCCACCTAAGACATAGGTCATTATGACTATAGTAGTAAAAAATTCAATGATTACATGGCATTTGTGATTATAACTAAAAATACAATTAATGGTCTTTACAACGAGTCTAAATGCACTATAGTCATGTTAATTGTAAATGTTATTTACGATTACAAATGTAATAATATCTATAATCATATTTTCCACATTTTGATGTAGTGGCATAACATGAAAAATTAGTGCATGTTGTGCTTTCACAAATTGGATGGTGCTCAATTCAACCTAATTTGATGTTTTTCATATATATTCTTTCAATAAATTATAATAATGTTTTGCACATTACATAAGTCTTAATTGAATATTGGGGCATCAATTTTTTTGATTTTATTACAATTGTTCAGTATTCAAACCACATGTGCATAATGATGACTCCTAACCAACACAATTTGCAAAATTTTAACATAATCAAAATAAAAAACAATAATACAAGTTTGAAATGAAATGAAAAAAAATCCAAAAAGCCAGTTCAATAACATGAAACACAAAAAAAGAAGATAGACAAGGTTATTCGTAGGGGATGGATGGAGACACAAAGGGTGCAACATTCTCGCCACTATTGAAGTTCGATACATACATGTTCAAATCCATAGCCCACTTAATGGAGCCTTGTGATTCTCAATAATGTTTCGAAATGAAGCTCTTTGAGTCTCGAGGTCATAACATACAGTTGCAACTACAACTTCATGACATGCATTCTTGTTTTGAAGAGGTAGACGACAAGTTCACCAAAGCAAATGTACAACAATTTTTTCTTCATTGTCAGAATTTTTGTTATTGCCCTAAAAACTCCATTACCTTACATCCTGGGTTTTTAGAAAATTTTCGAACAATAAGATTACACAAGAGAGATGATAAAAAACAATGTGATCATGTCTTTACTTTATAAAAAAATTCTTATGATTTTCCTTGAAAGACTCATGTGTTGGAAGGTAGAAAAGGCATGTTCGAATGCGCAAGGTCTAAAGTGGCAATTCACATTTTCACAGGAACATGTGGATGATTGATTACATAGTGGTGACACAAAAATATGAAAAACTAAAGGTCACCTTAAACATCGATGCATCAACCTTTTTGATTTTATTATAATGGTTTAATATTTGTACCACATGTACGTAATGATGGCTTTTAACCCATGTTATTTTCAAAATCATTAAAAATTCAAAATAAAAAATTGTATAAGTTTGAAAAAAAAATTAAATCTGAAAAAAATTACATAAATGTTAATTTGGACATAAACGCATTTTTTTTCCTGATTTTATTAAAATGGTCTAGTATTCAAACCTAATGTGTGTAAAGATGACTTTTAACCCATGCAATTTACAAAATTGCAATACAAAATAAATTATACAACTTAGAAATGAAATGAAAAAAATCCCCAAAAATTCCTAAAATCTACTTTGGACATTGGTGTATCAAATTTATTGCTTTTATTACAATGACATGTTATAAAAACTATGTATTTACAAATATTTGAGTCATTTATAAACATGTAAAATATCATCAAACAATTTAACAATCGCCAATTGAGTTAGTTGAATTTATGCACCAGATTTTAGTTCAAGTTTTAAGCCTTCAAATTCAAATCTCAAAGCAAAACCATCATTTTTTTCAAATTCAAATTTGATTTTTCAACATTAATTAAACCTTAACAAATTTCTTCATAACTTTTCCCAAGTAGTTGGCATTTTCGGTCAATGCAAGGTGCAATGTTATTGAACACTTTGAACAATTTGTAAGAATTATTATTTGAAGTAGGAATAAATGTATGTGTACCTTTTTATGACGTAATAATTTTTTTTTGTGAAATGACACATTTTTTAATCCCATTTTCATTTGAAGGAGTAAGTAGGCGTGTCAGAAATAATAAATAATAAATATTCTTTTTTGAAGTTTCCAAAAACATTCATGATGAATATGTTTATAAGTTTATAAAATATGTAAAACTAGTACAAGCTTTTGAAATTTGTTTTTAAAAAAATTGATAATAGTTTTTAGAAGATGAAATTTCTTTTAAAAACAAATTCAACAAAAGTGTCTACAAAACATGGCAACAATTTTTTCTAGAAGACATGATTAATGCAAGTTTTAAAAAATGTTTTCTAGTATAAACTTATCAAAAAAAATTTAGCAGAAACTAATAAAAGATCCTAAACCCAATCTCACCAACACAACTTATGACCTTTATATTTTTAGTTCATTTCATGTATACTTTTCGTTGTGCCTTGTTAAAGCAATAAACATATTAAAAAAATTTACTATCAAATTATTTATTTATTAAATCTCTTAATTTTTTCAAAAAAAATTTGATGGTGTGAATGCATGAATTTTTGGCATTTCATGTTTTTTTCTCAATAGCTTTCATAATATCTTGATTAATCCTTTTGGATGCAGCTTCCCCTTTAATGAAACCTTTCATAATATTTCTCATGTGTTCCAACCATGGCTACATTGACCTATGACAAATTTCTTCTTTTAACAAAGTGTTTTGGCATTGGATTCTTTTTTATTTTTAAAAAAATGGTTTTTAATTTCTTTTTTTTAACAAAAAACATTCATCCAAGACTTGACTATGGCATTTGGTGTGAATTTGTGTTTATTTTTTGAGTGATTAACAAAATTCATCAAGATGCTTTTATTCTTTTACATATAAATTTAATAATGTTAATGAAATCACCATCATTCTATCTCCCTCCAACATTTGTTTCGTCGTGAATAGGTTTTTATACAATGTTTTACAATCGATAAGTACACTAATTTAGGTGTAACAATCATGACAATCTTTCTAGCAACAAATAAACTTATGGTCATTATCATCTCATCTTCCATCATGAAATGGGTTCCCATATAAAACCTTCCATTATCCATGATTTTACAAATGAAAAAATCACATTGAAAAACTAAAATAAGAATCAAGATTACAAATATATTCAAAACATTGTAATAACATTTACATTATACAAAAACAAAATGAAGAAAGGAATTTTTTTAATTCAATTTTAAGACACACCTAACATGTACATATGCAAAAATATTATATAATTAAAAAATTAAAAATCCAAAAAATAGTTTAAAACTGTAACCCTAATGCATATTTTTATATTAAAGATATTTAATTTCAACAATGACCAAGGAATATTTAACTTAACATTGAGTTTTTTTCAACACTTAAGGTGCATTCACACTTGGTGTTAGGGATTCTAGTGTTGAGTCCCCTAACATCATGGTAGTCATTTAGGACTTAAGCCTACTTACCATGAAGATTTTATGTTAAGCTAGCATTCACTTAACATTAAGTTATCACCTATTTAACATTGCATGCCACCTAGGATGCCACCTAGATTTTTATTTAACACTGACTTAACATCAAGTGTGAATGCACTTTTAGATTGGTAGTGTGATACATTCACCTTCAAGATTATATTTAACCTATGAATTTGGAAATGTTGAATATGAAACTTAAAAAGTGAAAATAGATCAATATAAAAGGAAACAACACAACTAGAAAAAACTTAAACCAAGAAAATAAAAAGATTTTGCCAAGAAATTATGATGGAGAAAAAAAAGGGAAAAAAGAAGGCAAAAGGAAGAGAAAGTGGGAAAATGACCTTTGGAGGTTTGATTGCAAATTCAAGGAAAATACTTTGTGTTAAATTTACCATTGAACATCATGTGTGGATAGGTTTCAAAATTTTATTTTCAGTAAGGAGGGTTATGAATGTCTTTTTTGGGGGGGTTCATTGAAAAACTTTATGTTTTGAATAAATTTTGTCATATGTGAAATTTGATTTTTGTTTTCAATAAAAGTTGTGTTTTACATGAACTTGCATGATGAGTTCATGTTTTGTAATCAACAAGTCATTTCAACAGTTTATATTTTAAGTCTGTTAATTTTTGGTAAAGGGGGTTGTTATTGTTTTCTTTTCTTTTTTTTTAAGCCAGGGGTGATTTTATTTTTTTTCTTTTGCCTTGCCATTTCTTCTTCTTTATCTACTTCTAGTAGAAGATTTCATTGGGGATCATGTGTATTTTTTAAAAGCTTCTACAAGAAAATAAAATTAAATTAAAAAATTAAAAATGATGATAAACTTTTGGAAGTTAGAAAATTATGTTTACAAACTTGTTTCCAAATTGTGTTCTCTGAAATTCCTAAAAAATTCCAAGTTTTCAATATGTTTTACCATGTGTGAAGTTTGACTTCCATAAATAAAAATGTTTTACATGAACTTGCATAAATGAATTCATGTTTTGCAAATGACTTATTAGAATTTTTAAATTTTAGGTTTGCCATATGTTTTGAACATCGGGCCAATGAACATCGGGCCAATGAAAGAGCTAAGATGGAGAAAGATTTAAAAAAGTGCAAGCTATGCACCCCCAATTAATTAATATGAATCACATTATGTACAGTATGCACATAGAAGTTTAAGACTAAAGGCATGCCAAACATCCAAGTGAAAAACATTTAGCTTCTCAAAACGCATTAATTCTTGCATCTTGGCCCCTTGCTTAAAAGATGATATGCAACTACAATTGAAGATCATTCTAAAAAAGATCCAAACCATGGGGGAAGGATAAGCAATTGTATTGTCTTCATTGTGTTGTTAAGAAAATCACCACATGTGGATTTTAAGAACATAGACCCATTTGTTCCAAAGAATAATCCAATTATGTGTTTTTTATAAATTTTGCTCAGAAGTCAATTAATTAATTCTATTTATTTTCATATTGCAAATTTGAAAACACATCCATGTATATTGCACTAATATTTATCTACTGGGAACTGATTATTTACAAACATATCCATCCTCTTGCAAGTCATGTAATGTCATCTACCAAATCTTGCCAACATGGTTGCAACTTGCCACATAACCTTATGCATGCAACATATACATAACATGGAATTCATCTATTATTCATTCTCATCACATTTCATTGTTCTATCACTTTACCATGTGCTGTTACACAAGTTACCAATTCATTCATTCATATGCTAATGTTCAAACAAACTACCAAGCTTGCCAAAGAAAACCTAAAATTTGTTGAAAACCCCCACCACCATCTACATGTGACAGAAATCTACATATTCAACCTTTTAAGGGGTTTAATCAAGGACATTTTGGTGGCCCTCAGTCAAATCCACGGGCCCATTTTTCTGTAATGTTGCTTCAGTCACACCTGTTCAAGACTGAAGACATCTGAAATTGACTCGTTGCAGAAGATTTTACCAAAACATTACACTCAGAGTAGGGAATCCCAAATACAGTGTGGGATGTCCAACTCCAAGGACATGTTCAGTTCTGTGCTTCTCTGTAGATAGAAGTCCAATCCAAACCTTACTCCTAAACACTACAAAATTCCCCTACTAAATTTGGTGAACACACTCCATTGTTGCATTTTGAGAAAAAAGCTACCTGAAATCTCTTCTCTGTTTGGAACAACTGGGATGTCTTGAGTCTTGACCAAGCCTTGCTCAAGTGCTTCAAATATGACTCAGACCAAGTAATAGAAATTCAGGTAATAAGCAATGACTGATCTAGTTAAAACTTCTGTCTGAAGTAAAACAGATGTTGAACTCTATGCCCATCAGCAGTGCATTGCATTCAAGACTAACTACAATCATCTCAATTCCTACCCATTTCTTCTCCAACTATTGCAACCTAGGTAGTACCCTCAAGACAAGGATTCCCAAAGTCTTATGAGAAAAAAAACCTAACACACTCCAAAAAATGCCATTGTACCTACAAAGTGTCAAAATGGAAGCAACAATTAGACTACAACCAATTCTGTGCAAGGAGTGGTGGATTGTTTGGTGAAATGGAACTCGATTTGAAGGCGCTGGTGCAGAGGTACCTTGCCAAGCAGTCCCTTCTTGATATCACTCTGAAGCTCTCGAAGAGGGAGTGCAGCAAAAAACTCCTTAACAAACTGACAGCAGGCACTTTTCCCTATATAAACTAGGTCAGTTGGCTCTGCAAGTTCCATAGAAGATCCATCAAGGGGCACTGGTTCACATTCTGAAGTATTTTCCTCACCTTCTGCATGGACCTTGACAGAAGCAAGAGAATCAAGGGGTAAAGCTTCCAACTTCTCAGTCTGAGGCAAGCTATCCACGACTGGAGATCTGCACAATGAGGTCTCTGCATCAAACCGCAAGATGTAGGCTTGCTTACCCCCTTCAGAAAGTCTTTCTCCCAATGTGTCAATAATGTAACAGCCTTCATCCTCAACTTTCAGGACAAAGAAGTGGTCATTCCAGCTCACAATATAGATGGCAGGACCAGCTCGCTCCACCTCCTCCCAGATACTATCAAAAGACATGGCATCTTGCAGGAAATCACAGGAATCACTCACACCTTCAGGCTGGAAAAACCCAATGAAGGACTTTTCAGACACCACACTCAAAGGGCGCACCACTGCCTCAATGACAGTATCCAAATCAAAGTGCCGGTCTGGAAATTGACCTTTGTAAGCTTCAACATTGCACATGTTCCTCCATTCAGCAGAACCCTCACGAATTAGCATATCAAATTCTGCCTTACTTGGCATCAACATAGGATGCTTATGAAGCCAGTCTGCAATTACTGCCACCAGTACAGTGCATGCACTTTCACCTGCTGCACTTTCACTACGCTGGTCTAAGGAGGCAAAAAAGACTTGAGCTGACAGCTTGGTCTGTCCATCCCGACTCACAAAATCCTTCTGCTCCCATGATCCTACTGTAAAGAGCTCCTCTCCAAAGTCCAGCGCTCCAGCAGCAACTGCAAGAGAAGTGTCTTCAATTTTGTGGCGCTGCAGAACAGAGAAAAATCATCATGTCACAGTTTTCCATGCACCTGAACGAATTCCCTGAGGATTATTCATCATGTAGAGGTTCAGCTTATAAATCTGATACTTCTGGGTCTTTCCTTACTCCACTTAGACATGCCCATTAAACAAGCCAGTCACCCTAATCCTGGAAACTGACATTTGACAATTAGTAAGCAAGAATAACTATGTTCTAATTCCCAATGTGAAAAAGAGAAAATTATAACAGGTTAGGGCTGAGACCAGTCTTCAGGTTTATGGTCTTAATGATGCACAGTTAGGGAGCAAGTTTCTATGCCTGTGCCATTCCACCCAGGAAATGAATGGAAAGGGGAAGGCACATCATCCAGGATATACTGTAGAGCGTATTTTGGTAATCTCAATCACAACCCTAGGCACTGGAAAAGTTCCCAAGGATGAAAGCATTCAGCAAGTAGTCACAGTTATGTGCAACTGAGAAAACCTGTCTTCTAGTAGCACATGACAGACAGAAGAGTGGCCAAGTCAAATAAAAAGTGAAGAATAATTGAAGTGCAATAAACACACCGTAAGCTCTGGTTGGTATGATGGAGAAGACTGACGACGAACCCAATCTATTTCATCACCACCTTCCTCTCCATATGCTTTGTTCAACAAAGGCTCTCCACGGGATCGGGTAGACCTGAAGTTGAGCTTTCTCTTCCTCCAGGACAACTTGCTTAGCAAAGATCCCTGTGATACCAGCTCTCCAGATTCAGATGGTGACACCTCTTCTGAAGAGTTAGCAACTTTTCTGGGGCTCGTCACAGTGGATGGGCTGCATATTGCCAAATTCCTGTCTGTCTTATTCTTGCCATCCTCAGCATCTCTATGGTGGGAAAGAGCTCCTTCCACAACAAGATTCACCCCTACCAATGTTCCATAGCATAAGGAACTCTCACAGTCTCCATCTTCAACTTCATCTTCATAATCCTCCACATCAAAGTCATCTGCAAAATCTGAATCAAACAGATCCAACGCATCCTGCAAGCTCTCATCACTTCTAGGAGAAAACTTCCCATCATCTGTGACATAACCATCAGCAAGTTGTGGACTCCTCCTTCCTCTCCAACCCAGCACCTGTTCTCTTGAGAGCTCTTTAGAGGTTTTCTCTTTCTTAACTATCACAGGGGAAATTTTCTTTTCATGATCCTCACTCTCCCATGTCCATGGGTCTCCAACACATGCCATTGCCGGTATGAGCCTGTGCACACTCTCCAACCCTGCCAGATGCATTGTGCGGAGCTCCACAAAACTCAATGTGACCTGAGCAGCACAAATAAAGTGTTCCACAAAATCAACAGCTAAAGAGTTGGGCAATATCTAGGGTCACTTCTTTCCACAACTACTTATAATTCCAGAAGTTGAACATGGACTGGGCTTTCAATACAAGAGTGAAGATAACCAGGTGTCTAAAGAACAATAAAAAAAAGTGAAAAGCAGAGAAGAAAACTCACACAAAGAGTAGCTTCCACCTCAGAGCCTCCCATGTTGTACCTTACAGGTAGACTCACTAACTGTTTGTCACTGCCTCCAACAGAAGCCAGAGATCCAACATCCAGGACTGCTGTGCCTGCAACTGACAGCTTGGACTTCACACCATCTGGCAAAGCCTACAACCATGAACATGGCCAAGGGATTAGACGCAGTGAACACAGCCATCACAACACACCTCAAATTAAGCTCAGCAAAACATTCCCATTAGTGATCAGAAACTTGGGAGGCAATACAACTCTTGGAGTGTGAAGATGTCACATGGATGGTGAAATGCAAAACTGCATGTCCCAAATACTCCAAAGCAACAGTGTCCTGGGTATCATCATGATAAATATCAAGAACACCAAAATTGCAATTTGAGTTGCTTGAATAAAAAAAGTGAAATGGTGGCATGATACTAAGGTGAAACAACAAGAGGAGAGAGAAAAGCCACAAAACAAAAAAGATCTGAATACAACAAAAATGCAGTGTGCACATGACAAAAAGTCTCTTGCACATTCATAAATCATTAGCAGACATATTTGTGAGATTGCAGAGAAAACTCTAAAATAATACTTTGAAGGTAACCGGTCTGCAGTCATAACCTTGTGAGTGTCACTCATGAAGTATGCTGTTTTTTCTACACGACATTGGTGTATGAGTAGCAGGATGACAGTAAGGAGAGAGCTAAGCTAGACAATCAAACTTTTCTTTTAACCCCTGCCTAACTAAGGCAGTGAGTTAGGCCAATTTCCTCATAGGACTCGGGTTTTTCAAGAATTCCCAAACATTTGAATTACAGTTTCCAGTGATCCACCTCTGTGCTTAACAGGCATGCTCTGATTGGATAGATGTCAACAGACTCTTGTTCCCTGCAACTTCTTCAGCTACAATAGCTTTCCTGCTTTTTAAAAAGCAAAGCAAGGAACCATAGGAAGCACACAGAAACTGGACGTGACATGTGGACAAGAGCCTTGACTGTCATGGGATAGATCATGGTCCTCTGACTGACTATGACTGTAGTGCTGAATCCATAAAATCACCCTCTCTGATGCAAACCCAGTTGATCAAGAATAATTGTACAGGCTCTTTGAAATGACAGAGGGATGGAAAAAGAACACCTCATAGATGACATACATGGCTACAGATTTGAGTTACCTTGCAAAGGACAAGATAGACATGCCATGGCTGGAATGTGCCAGTTTTGCCAGTTGTAAAGACACATATGTTTTCAAACTCCTCCTCCCATGTAACTCCCCCATTCAAACCTACAGATGCTGCACTTGTCTTCCCCCTTTTTATGCTTCTAAAACGGGATCCAAGTGCTCCCTTTGGTCCCTTCCATTTCACATCAACATGCAACTTTGTCCCATCAAGCTCACCACCCTGTGGCATGGACAACCCATCAAGCTTATTCAAGGCAAGATTGACTTGAAACTTCTTTGAAAACAATGGCCGAAGTGGCCACTTCATCACCATGGTTGGTCTGAGTCTTTCTGTGCCCACTTGCAACCTCCTCCAGTGAGTATTCTCCAACTGAAACAGCAGGTGAGGTGCTGAATCACTTCTTTAACTGACGTATGCCGTGCAGCAAACTATGGCCCCTCCCATTTCAACGGAAACAGAAACAGTAGAAGATTGCGTGTTCCCAAATCACAAGTGCCACTCATAGCCTTGGGGAGGTCAGACTTTGGTGTCCCCTTTGAGACTTCCAACTGGAACAAGTTGCTTGGTTGCAGAAACAATACTTGCTACCTGCTCTAGGTCAAGGCTGAACAGCCACTCATAGCCTGCTGGAATTGTCAAAAGTCGCCCTACAAAACCTCCTGCAAGCAATCTCTACTACAGCAAGTCTTTACTACAGGACTCTCCAATATAAGATCACATGGCTTTCTCTCAACTACTGTAGGAACATGTCAGGATCATATGTCTAAGATGCTTGGAGTTGGTTCCACATCCCTTGAACATCCCTGCTCACTCAAAGCCAGAAGTGTCACTTCTCTATATTGGTGCTTTCTGGGCCAATACTTTAGACAAGTGATGAAGACTGCAAGAGGGTTGCAACCTTGAGCATCTTCATGAGCAGCTACCAATCAAATGCCAATTATAGCACTCAGGAATAAAATACCCTACTTGCATCTCCTGTTTGCATCAAAGGCGCTTCAAGTGATGCTTGAAATAAGTCACAGATTCCTCCAGTTACTTAGTCTGTTGCTTCCTTAATGGCAATTCCCAGTGTTGACAAGAAGTGTGCATGTACTGTTTGTACAGGAATCTTAACTACAGACAGAAAGAAAAATTCAGTTCACAAAATGGCTATGGAAGAAGATATCAGAAGGGGCCAAAGCTAAGGGATCAAACACTCTACCAACATAAGTCAACTCCAAAATCCATGGCCTAAACTAAAACAATCCCCATGCACCTTTAGAGTTTCGATCTCTGGAATGCCACCATGACCCAGCACACATAAAGAAGGCAAAAGCCTTGCAATATGTCATTCTTCACAAGGCTCCTCCAATGTCAGATTTCTAATATTCCTCCCTGTATGTAACACACTTACTTTCCTAGGACTGAACCTATCACAGTGCTTGAAACCAACCATTTGATGCAAGATTCAAGGAGCTACCTAATTTGGTAGAGGATAGTATCTAGAACAGTGGAAGATGTGAACAAAGAACTTCTGAAGAAGAAAAACAAAAAGAAGAAGAAGAAGATGATGGCATAACCTGAACGGGTTTTTGTGGAATCAAAGTTTCAGAGAGTAGAGGCAGTTCTGAAGGGCAAACCATATCCCCTCTCTCAATCACATTTCCATGTAGGACGAAAAGAAGCAGCGGCATTCAAACCGAAACACACACAATGAACACACAAACCAGACTTTGAATACACAAACCGGACTTCGAACGCTCAAAAACACACACACACATGCTAAACACACGCGAGCTGCGTTCGTATCCACAAAACAAAATCCATCTCGCAAACTGGGCCCACTTTTAAAAAAAATTTGGCAACCCCCGCGTTCAAACGGTGGTCACAACAACGCCGGACCCACCAAGCTTAAGGTAGGTACTCTACTTGCCGCGTCCCAGAACCCTAAACCCTAGACATTTCCATGAGCTTTCCCCCCTTCTTCATCTTCTTCATTCCCAAAAGCTGCTTTTGTCTCACCAACCGAGAAATGGAGTCTTGCTGTCTTTGGACTCGACATAGCTAGTGGCCACCCACACCCGTGTACGTAATAACACCCCGTTTCTTTCTCGCCTCCCAAGCTTTGAGGAACAATGCTCTTGATGCTACAGGAAACCAAAAAAAAAAGCAAAAAAACAGAAACGAACACACCCTTTTGGAGCAAGATTAGCATTCACATGTCACAGACAGATGAACATCAAAGAAGAAAAGCCCCTCGACATCATCATCATCACCACCACCACCACCAACAACAACAACAACAACAACATTTAGCAACAAACCCTTTCTTTCTGGCTCCTTCTCTCTTCTTGTTGTTATTATGCGTATTTTGTCTTCTTTCTCATCAGGTTCCTATTTTACGGCTTTTAGTGTTGTTCCTTGGTCGACGACTAAAGAGCGCTGTTGAGCAAAAAGAAATAACATATCAAAAAAAAATTAAAAAACATCTTTAATAAAATATATAAATAAAATAAAATAAACATCAAAGATTCAAGGCTGAGTAGGTAATAAATAATGGGTAGAAATAAATATCAACAAAATCTTAATCAGATATGAATAATAATAAGGTTTTCTTTTTAAATATCTTTTTTATTAGGTACCTACTATCTACTAAGTACTCAGCCTTGTTATTATTAGATCGAAGGTTCTTATCAACAAAATACTGATATATATATATCGATATTTTATTCTATTCTAGGTAGTACTTTAGTCATGAATAAATAAATATAGGAATCGCATAAAAAGATCTTATAAAATATTTTCTGTGTTGATTTTCCCTTATTTTCTGTGGTGTCCCCATTATCTCCTGTTTTCAGGAGATTCCATCTTTTCCCTTGTGTCTTTTTGGGGCAACTATTTCCATAATCGGTAAACAATAAATTAATCATTATAAAATCTTCACATGTAGTTTGTCGTTTCTTTGGAAGAAAAAAGGAGGGGGGAGGACATCCTGTGGTGGATTCTTTTTTTGGTGTTCTTGTAGTGTAAATTCAACTAATTTTGCTAAATTTTTTGGGAAAATTTTCGCCAAATTTTCGATATCAAACAATTAAAGGAATAAATAAATAAATAAATAATCCGAAGGAGCCATTTGATTGGCCCATCACCAATATTTTTGTAACATGGGCCCACTCCTGAGTCCCCCATTTTAGAACCCTAAATATGCCCCACCCAACCTTCCCCCACCCTACATTGTATGTACATGGAAGTTGAACCATGGCCAATAGAATATGGAATAAAAAATGATCTGCTATTGCGAACGTTTAGAGAACATATTGAGAATTTGGGGAAGTTTTTTGGAACCTGATGGGAACACCTTGGGAACCCAAAAAAAAACAAAAAATGCCCTCCTCCCCCACCCGCCCCCCAAAAACCCAAAAGAAGAAAACTAAGCCCCTCTCTGAGCCTTCTCATTGGCTGCATGAAATTTTTGTTTCCAAAACGGTTTGTCACTATTTTCAACCGGGACTAATAATACCCCCCCCCCCCACATTTATAAACTTGTTTAATTCTTAATAAAAATTAAAGTTCCATTAATAAAGTTCGCCATTAATTCAGTTGACAGCAATCAAACTGTTGGGTGGGTGGTCAGTGGTCACTTGCACCGCTCTGTTCAGCTTTTCTACAACCAGTCTTGTTTTATTGGCGAAAGTTCGCCATTAAAAATTGAAAAAAAAAAGGTGAGTTTGGAGGCTTTCAATCGCCAGAAGTGAGGGAAAAAATAGTGTACAATAGTCAGATTTTTATAATTGGTTTTCAGAGTGGTAGCCAAAATATAGAAATATGATTTAAATCTTTTTATTTCATGTTTTATTTATTAAAAATATTTCGGCTAAATCTTCCTAGGG
>Ga0116227_10011638_pt1 | contig 14699 bp, 3 predicted proteins | sample S1TSphgellanicum_FD_89693 | JGI IMG/M metagenome (GOLD analysis project Ga0116227, IMG submission 89693) | Host-associated microbial communities from peat moss isolated from Minnesota, USA - S1T2_Fb - Sphagnum magellanicum MG | ecosystem: Host-associated > Plants > Peat moss > Unclassified... | reverse complement strand
TTGAAAGAATTACCTTCATCTGTTGGCCAATTGAATGCACTCCAACGACTTTATTTATTAGCGTGTTCTAATTTGAAAGAACTACCTTCATCTATTGGCCAATTGAATGCACTCCAAGAGCTTGATTTGAACGGGTGTTCCGAATTGAAAAAATTACCTTCATCTATTGGCCAATTGAATGCACTCAAAAAACTTAATTTGCTTGAATGTTATAACTTGAAAGAACTACCTTCATCTATTGGCCAATTGAATGCACTCCAAAAGCTTGATTTGCCAGAGTGTTTCAACTTGAAATAACTACCTTCATTTGTTAGCCAATTGAATGCACTCTAAGAGCTTTATTTACTAGGGTGTTTCAATTTGAAAGAAATACCTTCATCTCTTGGCCAATTGCATGCACTCCAAAGGCATGTTTTTGTAAAATGTTTCAACTTGAAAGAACTACCTTCATTTGTTAGCCAATTAAATGCCATCTAAGAGCTTTATTTGTTAGGGTGTTCCAACTTGAAAGAACTACCTTCATTTATTGGCCAATTGAATGCATTGCAAAAGTTTGTTTTGAATGGGTGTTTCGAGTTGAAAGAATTACCTTCATTTATGACCAATTAAATGCACTCCAAATTCTCATTTATAGAACTTCTATAACTTGAAAGCATTGTGAAAAAAATACATTAATCTATGGGCAAATTGAATGCACTCAAATTGCTTCATTTGTTAAGGTGTTCCAGATTAAAATAACTACTTTTATTTATTAATCATTGAATGTACTTGAAAATCTTGATTTGTGTGAATGCTTCAAGTTGCAAGAATTATTTACATGTGCATTGGCCAATTTAATGCATTCAAGGAATTTAATTTGTTAAGGTGTTTCAATTTGAGATAATTACTTTCATCCATTGCCAACTATATCATTAGTAGAAAACCCCTTTTTTTTAACCAACCCGCTTTCAACTTGACATCATCTTCAACTACATTTCAATTGTATTTTTTTGAATATTTAAAAAATATATTCACAATTTCCAAGTAAATTGAGCCACCTACTCTTTTGGTGGACAAATGAAGGCAAATCCCAAATATTTTGAAGCTCATGGAATATTTTTAGCATCCCCATGGTCTACAATTGAATTCTAGTTAAAATCTTGACTTGAAAATTTACATAGTCAATAGTCAAGCCTCTTTAGGTGATGTGTCCCATGTTCAATTACTTTGGTCAATTGCAAAACATGGTGATGGATGATAGATCACAAATGGAGGGATGACATTGAGATTGGGACTAATGTCTTCGTTGCAAGTGCACATCAAGACTATCTCTCAACTATGACTACAAGTTGAAGGCAAAAAACAATTATTGAATAATCTTACATATTATGTTGACATTTTAATCGCAAATGCTACTTAGTAAACATGACAACAACCATTGTGCCATGCTCTACAAACATTGGTATATATGCATGGTTCTGGTTTTAAGTAACAAATATTTATTGAAGTTGTCAAAGCCAACAAAGTCATAATGATGAGAATATGTTCTTTCTCTTTGAAAGACCCCAACAACTAGATTTTGAAAACTATCAAGTTATTTGATGATTTGTCAAAAACATTCAAATCCTAGGTTCTGTTATAGATGGTGGGCAAAAATGATTCAGCTTCCAAGAAAACATTATTCACATCAAGATGTGACCTTTCATCCAGCTCCTTATTAAAAAACATTTGGCATTGAAAAAAAATTAACATAATAAAACTAGTTTTCTCTATACTTCAATGCACGAGAAAATATATATGGACAAGGAGAGCTTGATGCCCAAGAAAAGAAAGGATCTTTTCATCAATAGAAACATTGTCACTAGTAGAAAAAGGCTAAAACGTAACCAAATGACTTGTGACTACATGCGATTAATTGTCATTTACAACTAACATTGGTTACATTTGTGACTAAAAATCACATCACACATCTTTTGGTCACATTTATGACTTTGTTGCAACTAACTCTAGGTTTTTCATTCTTCCAATGAGATTTTTTTCATGTTATTTTCCTCTTAGAAGGCGTACATATGGCCCATTAGTTGCAAAAGTGACCAAAAAATGATAACTAATACTTATTTATACATTAAGTTATGTATGTTACTAATTTTGTGTAAGGTAAGTCATGTGTTTTATGTCATGGTAACTAACAATTATGTATAGTAAGCCTTATGTATACATCATGTACTCCACATTCATAATGGTATATATATATATAATTTACATGGATTAATTCAGCATGGTTTGAAAAAACTATTATTGTATATTAGCCTCATATTAAAGTATATATAAAGATGACAATACATCAATCATCCATAGGTGTATAAAAAAAATTACAATAATTATCATAAAATTATTGTGATTAAATTAATTGCCAAAAATTGTATATAAATAATCAAATTATTTAAAATTTAAAATTTAAATCCATATTTAATCTATTTACACTAATCATAATGTAATTTCACTAATTAATGTAACTATCGTCATTATTGTCAAATAATATATCTATTATTTATAATTACTTATTACAATAAATAATTATTCTTCCAACATAAAAATTTGGAAATTTGATTCTTGAAATTTACAAATGCTAAAAATTAACTAAAAAATTATATAATATGTAATTTCACCTACTAATAATGTTGATAATTTATAATTTAAATTAACACTTATAATTTTTATGGTAATTTTACTATAATGTGAATAATTAATGTAATTATTGTAATTAAATTAATTAAACTATAATAAATTATTGTTATGTAGAACCTATAATATTTTATTGAAACTAAATGGTTATTATTATAATAGTAATTTTTAAACTAAAATTTTAATACTTTTACAACATTATAAAAATCATAGTATATTTATTTTTTAAAAATTAATTTTTTAAAAAATATTTAAAATAAATAAATAATTATTTAGTAGTAGTATTGTAAGTAATTGTAGAATATTTAAACTATTTATACATTAGAAATTATAATTAATTGGGATCTAATTTTTTTAAAATAATTATAGTATAATTAAAATAATGAATGTAATTATTGTATATTATTGTGTTTCTAACTTAAAATTACTTATTTATGGTTAATAATCATTAGCACTACAAAATATTCACATTTTTACAATAAAAAAAATGAATTACCACAAATGTAATAATTTAATGAAAGTTCATGATTATATGTTTGGTGTATATTTTTTGAATTTCATCATTATGTGCATATTCTTATTCAAAAAACAATTTCAATTTGTAAATGTTTTTGTCACATTGATGATTTCACCATATTTTTATGACGTTTGAATAAAATACAATATGTAGAAAATAAAATGTTATGAAAAATTGAACCACCCTATTTTACAACTACCCCACATGTCATCTTTGTGGATTGTGATTTAATTGCAATAATTTATTGACAATCTCCTTCGAGCATACCTATCACCTTTGGTGTATAAGAGACTACACACAACTTTGTCCCATTGTGTTGTTCCTTTTTGTGACACCATTTTTATTACAAATTGGTGTGCAATTTGGGGTTTAAAGTAAGATTCCAAAGATGTTCAAGGAAGGGTGGGCATGAAAATGGAAGCGAATATGGTACAATCACTCCCAATTGAAACACCCAACATTTCGTTTCAAACATGTGAAACATACTTTTGAATACATTTTTGTTGTTTACATGTTTATGTTATTTGTTTCCATTCATTTGTGTGCTCTATTTCAAGACCTATGGTCTTCAAAAATCAAATTTCCATTGTTCTCTTTTAGTTTTTAATCCTAATACACATGAATTAGTTTAGTTCAATGAGTCTTAGTTTCCTTTTAAATATCATCTTTAATGAATTTCTTACATACATGTGTTCAAGATCAATTAATGCACCTTCATAATTTTTGTCATAAGAGGTGTGAAACCACTAACTTTATTAGGAACCAAGGTGTCATTGCAAGAATTAATAATCCTCAATAAGTCTTAGTACAAAACCTTATAATTTTTCAAAATATAGGAAAATTTGGAAGGAAATGAATTAAATCTTTTTGAATTACGAATATGAATCCTTGATTTGTAAGAACATTTACTACTTAATAGTTCTTAAAAAATTGGATCCATGATGTAGGATCCTCAATTCTTCGTTAGGACATGCAATCTTGTGTTAGGAATTGGATTCTTGGGTTATAACTCCACTTTTGTTTTATGAAATCCAATCTTGCATATTGAGCTTAATTAAGTTTTATATTCATTTCTCAATCCTACTTCAAAAGTGTGGATTTTAGACTAACAATATTATGTCTCATATTGAGGAAATTCATTCCATTTGCTATCATTGTATTGGTAGGGAAAGTAAAAGACATCATTGGAAATACAATAGAAAGTTTTGGCATTAAAATTGTTTCACCATTTGTCTCCTCATTTCTTAAAATAATATAATTAATATCAAAGCAGCCAAGGTAGGAGGTGTACTCCTTCATTTTGAAATGAAGTTCTCAATCATAAGCCCTTCGAAGAAATGTATCATAGTACCTTGGCCATTTCAACACATGTCTATTGAATAATTAATTAATTTTGAAATATTTATTTCAAGGAATAGAATATTCATTAATATTCAATATTTTGTGATTTGGAAGATTTTTTTTGTTTACAAAATTTCTGAGAATAATATAATTAATATCAAAGTGGTCAAGGTAGGAGGGTACTCTTCATTCCAAAATGAAATTCTCAATCATAAGCCCCTTGAAGAAATGTATTGTAGTACTTTCACTGTTTCAACACATGTTCATTAAATAATTAATTAATTTTGAAATATTTACTTCATGAAATAAAATAGTCCTAAAGATTCAATGTTTTCTTTCAGTGTATTTTGTGATTTGGAAGAAAGAGTTTTTGAAAATTTCAACATTTCTGAAAAAATATAATTAATGTCAAAGTGGCCAAGGTAGGAGGGTACTCCTTCAATTTGAAATGAAGTTCCGCATTATAAGCCCATCCAAGAAGTGTATTGTAGTACCTTGGCCATTTCAACACATGTCTGTTGACTAATTAATCAATTTAAAAATATTTATTTCAAGGAATAAAATATTCTTGAAGATTCAATATTTTTGTTCCATATATTTTGTGACTTGGAAGAAATATTTTTTGAGATTTACAAAAAAAATTAAAATAATATAAATAATGTCAAATGATATTTCATGAAAAAAAAGAGACTTTTCATGAAGAAATTGTGATACAAACGATTTTTCATGAAAAAAACGACCCTAACCAGTGATTCCAAATTGCAAAATGTTCATGATAAGTTCCCATCGGTAGCGAAGATTAAAGAAGGATTTTAATTTTTCTATAGAGGTAACCTAAGGCTGGGCACCCCTACCTACTTCGTTCTCACCGTCTCTCTCTCCCCCCAAAAACCCGGACCTCTCTCGTTTCCCTGGCCTTTGTTCTTTTCCCCTCTATGGTTTGATTTTCCTTCCTCCTTTTGTGGCTTGTGTTTTTTGTGTGTTTTCTTGCTTCTGCTTTGTTTTTTCAGTTTCTCTTTTGCCTTTTGTCGCCTCCAACTTTCTTCCCCGACCCCACTTTTTCTCGTCTTTTATAGTTATGGTTTTTTCCCCCTTTTTTTATGGTGTTCCCGTGTTCCTGTGTGGGTTGTTCTTGTGTAGGGTCCCCACCTAACCTCATGCAACCCTGGTTGTTAGCTCCCATCGCAACGTCACACACTTTCTACCGTGTCCATAATACCCTTCCTATCGCATCCCGAGTATCTTCTAGCGAATTTCAGCGTTTGGACTGCCTACCAATGAATTCATGTCGCATCTAGAGTATCTTTTGCCGAACTTCCAAGGTTTGGACTACCTACGACTTGAACTCTTGCTCTATTATTGTCAGCTTCCTGTAAGTTTGGACTGCCTACCACTTGAACTCTTGCAACTACTATTATCAACTTCATGTAAGCTCGGACTGCCTACCATTTGAACTCTTGCAACTACATTATCAACTTCATGTAAGTCTAGACTACCTACCACTTGAACTCTTGCAACTACTACTATCAACTTCCTGTGAGTTTGGATTGCCTACTACTTGAATTCTTACAACTTTCTGCTGTCAACCTCCATCACTTTTTTTCCCCCATTGTCCCCATACTGACCATTTCCTATTAAAATGGAATGTTGGCATTTAAAATTTGTTTTAGATAAATTTTTGCTGACTTCTTTTTCTTCCGTATAAGGTTATAATGCCTCCACACAAGAGATTGATCAAAGATCGATCAAAATCTATTCCATCAAATGTCTAGACATCAATGGCACTCATTCTTTCTAGTATGCATTCTCATTTTTAAACTTTTCATACCATTTTTATGTACTGTACATAATGCAATATCTTATTTGGCATTTTGTTGGTTTTTAATTATTATTTTTTGTTTTTCTCCAATTCTAGTTTAGCTTGAAATTAGCAAGCCGGTTGAAAACATAAATGAGCCAATTGCACCCAATGTTGCTTGGAAGGATATAGATTGGGTGAAAAGAGGCTCCAGATGGATGTGCCAAGTTAACATATGTTCAGCTTCATATGATTCAAAATCTTTACACACTCAGCATCTCAAGTTGAAACATGACCTTGTGTGGAAAAAAGGTAAATTGGATGGCCCTTCATTCATGAAGGTGGACCTCGTCATCAAGACCATCATCAAATGAATGCCCATGTCTTGAGTGATGCATGGGCCATTCAAAGATGAAATGACCAGAAGGCAGCTACTTGAACCTGCAAAAGGCCTAAAGAGAATGGGATTGAGTCGTTTTTTTAACACAAGGAAACCAGAGCTACCGCAACCCATTTTGGTCAAATTGATCTCTAACCAATTGTTACAAGTGTTGGGCATCACCATTTGGGGTGTGGGGAGCATACCATGTGATATCCATAGGTGGATTGAAAATGATGAAGATGTAACATGTACCATTCACACCACTTGACACGGATATGCAAAGAAGTACAAATGGCTTGAAATGCAAAACATTGGGAGTGGAAGTGCAATCGAGCAACTCGGTTCAAAGAGATTGATGTGGTGGTGAATCTTCATGAGTCCGAAATGATCATGGCAGGTATGCCTTCGACACTCATTTGTTTATTATTGTTAACTTGTTTGGTTTGTAGATTTCAAACTAGTTGATTATCAAAATTGTTTTGTGGTGTAGACTTCAAGGTACTTCAAAGGAAGACTTTGCAGCAGCTGTCCTCAAATGGAACATCACCATGTGTATACTACCAATTAATAACAAATGTCGAAAGGGTAGCTACAACATACCATCAAACACATGGAATTATTCATTGAGGCTAGTGATTTTAGATTACCAATGCGACATTTTTGGGGGATAGGTTCATGGAATAGTTCATTTAGGCTAGTGATTTTAGACTATTGGTATGACATCTTTGAAAAATAGTTTTATGAAACTAGATAATAGTTTCACATAATATAGAACTATTCCTAAACATGCAATACCCAAAAAGGATCACAAAATAGATAATGGGTTTTTGGGCATGTATGCAATACCCACATTGAGGGTCCCAAAATAGATTCTGGTTTTGGAATCTGAAAAAGAAAATGCAATTGTTTTTGAATGACAAATGCAATGCCCACATTTGGGTCACATAATAGTCACTGTTTTTAATGAGAAATGCAATACCCATGCATTAGGGGTCACAAAATAGATTCTGGTTTTTGGAATCTCAAAAAGAAAATGCGACTAGTTTTGAATGACAAATGCAATACCTGAATTTGGGTTATGTTATAATTACTTTATTGAATGGGAAGTGCAATACCCAAATTTGGGTCACATAATAGCCACTATTTTTTAATGAAAAATGCAATGCACATTAGGGGTCCCAAAATACATACTAGTTTTCGGAATCTCAAAAAGAAAATTCTATCTATTTATTTACGTATGTAGATCTATATATGTACATATTTATTTCACTACCTACATATCAAATGCCAAACAAGATTGTTTGTTTTTGGATTTAATTAAGAATTAAAATTCAAACTTTACAAGTTGAACTCAACAAAAATAAATTGAATTTTTTTGAAATAAAATCATACCTTTGGTATTAGAAGTAAACTCTAAACAAACATTGAATCCTAATTGGGTAATAACCAGTGCTCGCTAGTTATTTGATTTTCAAATAACATTTAGTCCAAGTGGTTTCAACATTTTAAAAAATTAGTAGATTTTCGAAAGTGGATCTAAGTCTAATTCTTCAACGATGAGCAGACATTTAGCCGCCTTCAATGAATATTATGTTGTTAGCTGCAAGAAATTATAAAATCCCCTTAGAAAGTGGATGCAAAATTTAACTACCACTTATGATTCTATGCACATAGACTTGAACAAATTTAACACCCACTTTGTTCAAGTTTATGTGCATGGATTATTAATTTGGGAGTCAACCTCCAAAAACCAATTGATGTTCTCTAATGCTCATGTGGGTATTTCATTGATAATTATCATCCTAACTACATTCCAATCTCTATTCCATATTCGAGTATTGCATTGTTGCACCTTAGAAATATAACAACCTTTGAACTCAAATAATACCTTTGGAAAGATATGGTACTTAGTAATGGAAGTATGGAAGTATGGGCAAATATGCTTCTAGCCATTCCAAAAAACAATACAAAACCATGCAATTTGTTATTTGGGATTTTGGAAATTTGTTCAAATTTTCATTAAGGTCAATACCAATGAGTTGGAGGATGAAACTATTGATGGAAATGAATTGTTGTAAATTTGTAATTTTCCATATACATGTTTCCATATTGAGATGTTCCATGTTCATGGATGAATTATTGATTTGGAAGATGAGACTCCATTGATGGATGATTATAGAGTAAACTATTTAAAATTTAAACTTCATCAAATTTATTATTTACAATATAAATTCCATTGGTCTTATGTTGGCAAGCTAGCTCCAAATATTATAAAATGGAAAAAGTGGTTTCACTCATGATCTTGTCACTACTTAGGGAATGTTTTCAAATTCAAATTCATCATCACATTTTTACATAGGAAACTCCACATGGATCCAGTATACTAGACTATGCTTCCACACTAATCATGCCATTTAGATATGGTGAATTTCAAAATTACTTTTGCAATTGACAAAAAAAACAAATGTGTGAAAGAAATATTATATTTTCAGGTATATTCTATTTTTTCAAATAATAATTTCAAATTTAGTTAATTAATGTTTGATAGATGTGTCAAAGTGGCCAAAGTGGCCAAAGTACTATGGTCCATATTGCCTCGGTGCATTGAGAGAAAAACAAAGTGAACGTTCCCCTTTGCTACAATATCTTGAAAATTTTGACAATATAATGAATAATGTCTTTTTAATAATATTGGGTTAGTTAAAATTGGACCTCATGGATGACAAATGACAATATTGAGGAAATTAACAACTATGAACAGCATCAAATGCATGAAGAAAGGTATATGTGATGGATATTGTAAAGTTTCAAGTGTTAAATTTGTTGTTGGTTACATCAATCACAATTTGATCAATAATGTCATTTTTCATACATAAAGTACAACATAATCCATGTGTGAATTCACAAATAGAGATGGAAAAAATTGTGTGATTGATTACCATTGTGTGGTCAATTTATATTTCTTTAAGGCCATCCACATGATCATGTTTCCACATCAATTGGTATGAGATTTTCATCCATATTGACAACATCCATACATGTTGCCCTAATGTTTTGCATGTCAATAATGTCACCCATTTTACATTTGGATGTAAAATCACAACAATGTTTGAAAGTGATAACATGCAAATGCATATCATCATGACATGATATGCATATATACCATAGGTGTATAGTAGGTTTGACAAGTATTATGTCTTTGCATAATAATTACTTTCAATAATAAGGTTTTTTTTAGTAATAATTTTGGGACAAAAACTAATGACAATTTGACCTATTATTAGGTAGTGTAAATTCTTGAGGCACTAAAATCTATCTATTGTGCAATTTAGTTTAGAATTTTTTTTTTATCAAACCTACTACACACTTATAGTATACATCCAACCCGATGTAGTATAATTAGAAAGAGGGAGGTAGGTAGGAAATTTCCAAAATGTGGGACAATGAAGGAAAACTAATATTTATATACAACTAAGTGGGCCCAGTTGGGTCCAATACAAGGTTCACCCCAAAACATTTTAAAAGCCTCATCCACCAATTGCTACATCATTGATTGGCAAGGTTGGTTCAATCCAACCCTTTTTCATATGGTTTTCTTGTTTTGGTATGTAACAATACAAGTATTTTTGTTCATAAACAACTATTAAATATAGGCTCATGTCTCTTTGTCCAGAGTTTGTCGTAGTAATGGGTGCGGGGGTTGTAGAGTTAGATTCTACGTTCATCCACTATTTCCCCTACAATCCACTCATTGCATATCATGTATGTGGGATGCCTTCCCAATATGGCATTTTGAATTTAAAAAATGGATACCTACCTATGCTTCAAAATTTGACTTTTTGTCCCAAATTTTTAAAACATGTACAAATGTAACAAAATGTACAAAAGGAGGCAAAGGCCTTGATCTATTGCCTAGTAACTAGTCCAAGCTAGCTACCATCCAATTTCATGTACTACTCTATGGTTTGCAAAAATTCTATATGGTTGTATAATTGTTGACAAAATTCTACAAATTCGTGCAATTAACATGAATGGATTGATACTAATGTAAGATGAATTGATCATTCTATATATAGGAATGCCATGAGTAGAGGGCATTCTTTCATTTGAAACTCTGGAGCCAAGAGGATTGTCGTTGGGAATGCACTTTCATAGATTGTGCCCTTGATAATAGGTCAAAATAGATTACAAACATGGATGAAAGTTGTCCACTTTTTGGATGGTTTTCATTAATTCCAAAATAAATACTATACACAATGTTATGTATCATAATACATATGTAATAACTTATAGATGGATGCAATTCAAAAATGGATGAATGACAACCAAATGGATTAAAAAATGGATTAAAAGTGAATGCATGAACATAAAAAATCCATTGAGAATCATAATGATGAATCAAAATAGAAACAACAATCTTGATCCACTCACTAATTGATTTATATACTCTTTGAACTGTTGCCATCAATACATAATGTGCACAAGACAATATTCTAATGTCCTAAAGATTTTTGGGTTGTCTACATTTCACGTGTTAAAATGTTGTGGCATTCCAAATAGAGATTTTATTCATTGTGCTTTTAAACTAATTTAAAATTATTCCAATGAATAATGAATTATATATGAAAATTGGACTGATCCTTCCATTGGCTCAAGAGTGCAATTCATGTGTCAAAGAAAGACAACTTAACTAGTTGCACATTTAAGCCCAACAAAAAGAAAGGGGGTGCATTGTTGTTGATGATAAATTTGTTGTAAATTTGTTTTCTCATCTTAACTAATGTGGCCCGTGTCACTAACCCAAATGCGAACAAAGTTTGAAACATGATTTTCCTTCATGTCATGATTTTTTTTGAATTTGAGCTTTTTTAAAACAACAAATCATTTTAAGGAAGATTTAGTTTTGAACCAATATTTTTGACATTTAAAAAAAAATCTCAATTTTATATTTCGATTTTTTCCCAATACTAAATTACTAAATCTTCTTTTGTGACTTCTAGTCATTTTTTGCTTTGTATGATACAAAGAAATTAGTTTGTTCAATTTGAAATCCAAATTCTCAATAACATAAGTCTAATGTAACCTATGTCATTGGTCCAAGTGTGTTCACATGCTTATCCTTCCAAAATGGTTCCAAACACTACTACATAATCCATCCTATTTCATTAGCCTAAATCACAATGCTATTTATTTTGTGAAATAATTTGACCACATCCTTTCCCCATTCTACCGTGCTTATTGTATTATCACCATGCAGTCATTTTGGCTCACTTTAGGTGGGGTTATTTACTACCAAAGAATTCTCTCACTTTCGTTCATTACAACAAAAAGTGTCCTTGTACACCAAGTGATTTCAATAAATTTTGAGTGAATTCACTAGTCTAATGAACAGGGACTAGTGAATTGTACCCACATTTTGTAGTAGTGATTGAAATTCTTCACTTGGAATTTCACCATGTCACTTTATTTAATATAATTAATTTATCACAACCTTTTATTACATCAAATAGTTACAATACAAAAAATTAGAATGTGACTTAAACCATGTTAGGATACATTTAGAAATTTATTTTACATACAATTTTGAATTTCATTGCCATATATTAATTTGGGCCTTCATTTCTTACAATGTGAAGACAATTTTTAAGAAATAAAAAGATAAAAATATGTGTTAATACATATATTCAATATATAATATATAATATAGTATATTATAAATAATATATTTCAGTAATATAATGTAATACAATATGTAGATTAATTAAAAATTAATCAACATGTTCCATTATTTTGAACCCAAATAATTACAATAAAATTCCAAATAAATAAATAAATAAGGAAATTTTTAATTACTTAAATTTATTATTATTATTATCATCCATATTAATTAATTGGAATACTAATAATAATTTTTAAAATATTTTCAATTATCAATTAGCATATTATTTATAATTACATTATTTATATATTATTTAAATATTAAAAACCAGTTAGGATATTTTATTCAAAATATCTTTATTTCATTTTAAATAATTAATATTAAATATACATATTACATTTATGTATAATAAAAATATTTTTAATGTATTTTTTATTATTTAAAATAATTTATTTTAATAAATTATATAAATAAGTAATAAATTATATGTTATTCTATTTTTTAATTCTTAATTTTAGAAAAATTTAATAATATAGTTTACCTAATTTCTTAATATTGAAATTTATTGTAAAAGATTTCTATATAAGTGTTTTTCAATGTATTTATTATATCAATTAATGATATAATTTATTGTTAGTTTATGTATAAATATTATCAGTCATAAATCGAATATATATATTATTGAAATAAAATTTTAGTTTAATTCTGAAAAATAAGCCAGATTTTATTTTCTGCCTTCATTCAATAAAATGCTAAAAGATGTTTACAACATAACAAAATCAAAAGTCAATTTTTTTTTAACATAGAAATATATAATAAATACTATATAATATGTCATTTTCTTATAAGATATAAAATACATAACATGTAAAATTCTGTAAATATCACATATAAAGTTTTTAACTAACAATTATTTTATTGTGGGTTTCACTTGATAAAAATGGATAACATAATATTCATCCATGGAAATATAACTTTTTTATCGAATATTTTTATCATCACTTATATATAATATATGAAAATATTTATTTTTTATATGTTATATTGATAAAAATATTTGTGATTAAAATGAATATTATATTAGAGGTATTTATAATTTATGATTAAAAATTCATTAAAAATTCCATTTCAAAATTAATTTAGATTTTATAATTATATAATCAAACTCATATTATAATATAAAATTTAACGTACATGTATTTAATATACCATATTTAAATGTATTGTATTTTCTAAATATACTAAAAATTAAATGATCTTGAGATTAACATTATTATATGTTGATACATCATATTTTATGAATTATTTGTATTAAATTTCATAATTAAAATGTATTATGTAATACAAAAAAATTCATATTTCAAAACTTTCTTTCATTTGGACAAAGTATGAAAAATATAATGATAGTTAAAAAAAGAAAATGTTTTTAAGACATCATTGTTAAAATGTATTGAAATGCAAGATTTACATGCAATTTTCTTCAATTCAAATATATATTTAATAATTTTAATAAAAAATTTTGTCTAGATTTTGGAAAACCTTTTAGAATGAAGTTTAAATAATTTCATTTGGACATAATATGAGAAGGATATTGCTAATTAAACTTGGCTTTTAGAAAAGGTTTAATTGCATCTCAATTGTAAATTAAGGCGTAAGTAAAACATTTAACCCATATGTTTTGTCTTTGAATCTATTTTTGGAATATATTTGAATTTTCAATTATGAAATCACTCATATTATAATGTCTCCCATACCTTAGGTCTGAAAATTACCAAATTAATTCCATTATATCCTAATTGACAAGATTTTTCAAAAAAATCTAGAATGCACCCTAATTCCTTTGAAATTTTTACTTAAATATTGATTTAATTTTCAATGAAACAAAATAAATATCCAATAATTTATACAATGTTACAATGTTATAGCTAGTGCCAAGTTCTTTGCACCAATGTCACTCCCAAAATTGGTGAAGCTTAAATCCGGCCACCACATTACCACAAAAGGGGCAAAAAATCTCCAATTGTTGCCTAATCTTTGCTCTCCAATTATTCACAACCACCATTTTATGCCACAACAACCATATAAAATTGGCTTCTTTCTTTGATTTGTTCCTCAACCAAACTTTAGCCCACACCAATCTAAACATGATGTGATGGAGACTCCTCCATTTATCATGGGCTGATCTACATAACCTTTATTTATTCCTAAACATTTCCCTCCCCTAGCTAGGGGTGTATGAAAAAAGTTTTGACTCATCCCCCCATACCCATGCTAATAGGTAAAAATCTAGTTTCTCCAATCTACCATAGAAGAGTTGCAATAAAATTTTATTTTAGCA
>Ga0116227_10011636_pt1 | contig 14704 bp, 11 predicted proteins | sample S1TSphgellanicum_FD_89693 | JGI IMG/M metagenome (GOLD analysis project Ga0116227, IMG submission 89693) | Host-associated microbial communities from peat moss isolated from Minnesota, USA - S1T2_Fb - Sphagnum magellanicum MG | ecosystem: Host-associated > Plants > Peat moss > Unclassified... | reverse complement strand
CCCCCCCCCCCCCCCCCCAATGAAGAAAAACAAAACTGGGCCCATTAGGTGCATGCTAACTCACCTCATTTGGCTGCCCAGTATGCCTTCCTATTGGTGCTCTTTACCATTTTTGGCCTAGGCTAATGGAAAGGGGAATAATTGTGGGGACATAATTAGGCAAAAAAAATACTAACATGACAGATGTATGGAAGGGAATCGGGACATAATTGTAGGGGACATAATTCGGCAAAACTAACATGAGAGATGGATGGAAGGGAATCGGGACATAATTGTAGGGACATAATTCGGCAAAACTAACATGAGATGGATGGAAGGGAATCGGGACATAATTGTAGGGACATAATTCGGCAAAACTAACATGAGATGGATGGAAGCATCTGTGAAACAACTTGTAGTGGGGGGGGGGGAAAAGAAAAAAAGTAGTCCTGTCAATAAGCACTCGTGCTCTTAGAAAGGGGCTAGAAATGGTGGCAAAACAGTTTTAAGAATAAAAATTTCATGCAGCCAATGAGACAGATCAAGATTCTAACATGCATCGCTCAAAAGGGATCGCTCAAATTGCAACTCAAAGTTTGAAGAAGTCAGCCTCTCGACAAAGGCACTACTACAGAATCCACATCTTTTACTTGTGTATTGTAAGTTGGTCTTTTAGCACATTTGCACAAATTAAAAGGTGGACTATTGATGGATGAGTGGACTATTAATTGATTGATTGATTTGAGTGGTCGGGTAATCAAACTTCATACATCGTCTTACTTATCATCATCATCATCATCATCATCACATATGAAAGAAAAAGAAAAGGTAAGGTAGAGCAAAAACTATGTTGAATGATGAATGGGATACATGAGAATCACCCACCCATTTCATAAGATTGCACTTCTAAGTTTTGTTCGAGTGAAAAATTGGAAAAGCTTTGAGTAAAATGTTCACCTTTGAGTGCCCTTGTTCTCCACCCAACTCAATTTTTGCCCTTTCTTGGTTGGGTTGGGTTGGATTGGGTTGGAGTAGGGGCACATCCACCTACACAACTGAAAGCCCAGTAATTCAATGTCAACAACATGAGCATTGAGTTTATCATAACTTGGAAATGTAAGAAATACTCCACTTGGGTTCACATTTGAGGCATAACAATGAGTTGCATGGACTAGATTGACATGTGTTCTTTGATCTCTCTCTATATTACTCTTTTTGACTTCTTTTTTAAAAAGGAACAAAATACGAAAGAAAGTTGAAGCTTGAATAACTCCATAGCCTCCCCATGTATGTTTCGTGTCATGTTCCATGCAAATGTCTTCCTTTACTACTACAACAATTTGCTTGAGAACTCCAGATTTTGGTTTCTATGCATGTCAATCAATCATCCGCCACTATAAACTAGCCTTTAGGTTTGTTGACAAAGTTTGAACAGCGTCCAAACAGAATTTACTCTCAACTAGGGATACATTTCTTAACTATTTAAAACTCTCTGAGATCATGTCATGCTATTAAAAAAATTAGGACCCATTTGATCGCACGGGATTTCTCACATGTCTATAAGGTCATACATACAAAATTTTCTGATCTTTCGAATTGGGCACTACTAATCAAGAACATTTCTTGATCTTCAATTTTGCATCACTACAACATGCATTATCTTTAACTCATTCAGGAAAAACTTTTGTGATTATTAAATGATCACAAATAGTTAAATCTAGAATTAGGGTTTCTTTAAAACCTTTTCGGTCAATCTCATATTTAGGGCAGATTAGTTAGGTTAATAGATCCGGCAGACAACTAGCCAGCCTAGGGCTGCGATAACAAACCATGAAGGAAGGGTTGAAACTTCATTTTGGATGTCCAGAAACATGGAAAATGTGTTCCATTGTTAGGAAGATGTGGTGGTGGGTTTTGAGGGGTAATAGAGTTACCCATAGAGTCACCCTCTCTTCACCCTGTCTTTGGGCCTTCTTTCACCCTCTATCCCCTCTCTCAGTAGTATCCGCAAAGTAAGGAAATTCTACTAAATCTCAGTATAAAATGCTGAAACTGAGCATTTAATGCATATAAGGTTCGAGAGTCATTATAGTAATTGTACAGGTAGGAGTAATGAAAATATAAGTAGCAGCAGTGGAGGCGCTCAGGAAAAAAAGGAAAGAGGGAATGAAACTCATTTTATCATCAAAATTGGTGGAAAAACTAATTTGGGTCCCAGTTATTTTGTTTTGTAAAATTTTCATTCCTAGTTCCGCATTTGATGGCCTAATATGTCGAAACTGGCTGGTCTCCCCCCCTAGTCACATGACTTTATCATTAACTCAAATGTATAATAATTTATGTACCTCACCACCAAGGTACCTTACAACCTCCCCTTTGCCCCCCCCTCACCCAAAAAAAAAGAGAGTGAATCCTCCCTTCAAAGTATATGGGTGTCCCCCAAACCCCACCCATCAAATAAATGGGTGAACCCTAAAGTTACATATGCATGTGCATTAGCTTGAGGCAATTAAAAATCCCAATGTCGTTGTGGTTGCTAGTACAAGAAGACTAGAAAAAGGTCCATGCAACAAAAAAAAAAAAAGGGGAGGGTGGGAAAGAATAGAAGTACGGATGTTGTCTAAAGACATAATAAAATCTGTAGAACAAATAGTTGTTCTGCAAGAAAGAAACACACAAACAATGTTAAATTAAATACAAGAAAATGAAATAAAAAATATATTGTATGTATATATAGGTCAGGACAAAGTGGGATGCGCCCATTTGAGATCAACCTTGCTTTTCATTATAATCGACAAACATACAAACAAACCAAAGAAAAAAACAAACTTAACAAAAAATATACATACACAAAAAAACACATGTGTCTATCACAATTTCCACAGGCTTGCCAGATGATAATGATGAATCAGTAAACAAACAAACACCCATGGTGATGAATGAATCAATGAACAAGAATGAAAAAACAACCCAAGGTAATGAACCAATCAATCAACAAAAGAAACCCACCCATGGTGATGAATGAATGAATGAATGAATGAATCAACGAATCATCAACAACAAAATCCCCATGGTGATGCATCAATAGACAATAGGAAAACACCAATGGTGATGATGAATCAATGGGAAGAAAAAAAAGAAGAATCCCATGGTAATGAATCAATCAACAACCCACCCAAAACAAAAACAAAAAAACAACCACCCATGGTGATGAATGAATCAATTGATACCAATGACATCCATGGTAATCAATCAATCACAAGAGAGTGGAAGTAATATGATGTTGTGTGTGAGACTTGTGTGTGTGCAAAGAAGGTACCTAAAAGCTTTACATAATACACACACAAAGAGAGAGAGGGGGTGAGTGGGGGGAGGAGGAGGAGGAGGAAGAGGAGGAGGGCAGTGTTTCTTGTATTAAATGATGAATTTCTTCTACACCTTTTGCTGGATGCAAGTTTTATTTCATTTTTAGTTCGTTCTTTTTCTTTCTAGTGCCCAAATCTTGCTCCTTTTTTTGTTTTCATAGTCTTTCAAAGTTTTGAGACTTTGATGACACACAAAAACCCAACTTACTTTTTTTCTTTGTTGAGATTTGTTTTGTTTTTTGCTCTTTTGCTGTTGACACTTGAGTGTGAAGAAGAGGGCCAAAAAAACATCACAAAACACCCACGCATGCACACGCGCACGCACACGCGCACGCACACGCATTCAGACTGAATACTAGTAGATCAATGAAAGAGGAGTGATGGGTATGCTCCAGAAGAAAGTAGAGAGCTTGGTTTTGTGAAGAAATCAATCAGTCAGAGCATTTGTTTGTTTGTTTGTTTGTTTGTTTGTTTGGAAGTACTTAGTAGTGTGTGTCTGGGAGGAGAGAAGAGAATCACAAGCTAAGAGAAGAGAAGAGAAGAGTGGCAAAAGGCAAGGTACTAAGAATTTTAGCTTGCAACTTTGGGGTGGAAGGAAAATTTTGCAGTTTCAAGGATTGGAGAAGGGGAGGTAGGGAGGGAGGGAGGGAGTGAGGAGAAATTAGAAGATGAGATCGTGTTGGGTTTTTTTTCTTTTCTGATTTCTGTGAGTTTTGTGATAAATCCTGTGGGGGAGGATTTTGAGTGAAGAAGAAAAGAGTGTGAGAGATCAGAGAATTGCTGTAGATTGCATACATGTTGTTATTGTCCCTTGTTGTTTTTGAGAAAGGAGAAAGAAAGAGAGAAAGACAGGAAGAAGACAGCAAGACAGAAAGCGGAACAGAGAGATTCAGCGAATTTGAAAGGCAATTTGATGGGTGGAGGAGTGATGAAGAAGCATCATTGAGGAGGAGGTTGAATTTGGAGGACTGCAAGGATGCAAGCAGATGTGAGATGATCGGCCTTTGTGTCCTCCTCCCATGGCTCTCAAGCTCTTGCAGCCAGCAGGTGGGTGTTTCCTTGCAAAGTCCTTGTTGCTTTTTTTTTGGGGGTACCTATGTTTTTGCAGTTCTACATCAAATTTTATTCAAGTCTTTTGAGCCTTTTTTTTTTGGTTTACCCATTGCACCCATCTCTCTTGGTGTGATTTGACATCTCATTTCGGATCTATATCATCACATGTCTCTCATTCCAGACATTTTAGGGCATGTTGGTGGAGGACATCTTGGGAGCTTGCTCTCAAAAGCTGTTGGAATATTTTTCTAAGCAACGTTTTACTGAATCTTTGAGTTTGTGATCCACATGGAAAAGTTTTAGCCAGATTGGTAGCCAGAAGAAGAGGTCTGTGCTATAGATCACAGAATGGAATTCTGGTGCAGTTACATAATAGGGTTATGGAGGATCTTCCTTGATTTTTGGACTCAGGGGAGACTGAGATTGTGTTTTGATTGAGAGACAGCCATTTGAATTCTCTAAATCCTCATATTCTTTGTTGTGGTATTTTTTGCCTCTCATTTTGGTGTTTTGACAGAAGATTGCTTTGCAGTGGCAGCCTCCTGCAGGGGTGGATGATGTGTGTGGATGATGGTGATAGAAGAAAACATTGAAGAAGGAGCTGTGGCATGTTCATTTGATGAGCTTCATTGAGAAGTTTCCATGTGGTCCAAAACTGGTACCCTGGTATTATCGATCATTGCAAGTCCATCAACACACTTCAAGCTTGCAAAGAGGATTTGGAGTTGTCTAATGAGATCTCAAGCTGGAAGGATCAGGAGACTACAGTAGAGTGTCTCCTCCTGATGTATGTTGGAAGTCCTCCATTTCTGCAGAATTGAGATCTGGAAGTGTTGTGAACTGACAAATCCCAGCAGTCATGATCCTGGAAGAGTTAACTCGTCTGTCCTCAAACCTTTGCAATGCACTGAGCATGATCACCCCTCTGTCATTTTCCGCCTCAGAGACGTCCATACAGGATGACCCAGAAAGGGTTCATGAAGATCCCGAGGTTAAGCAGGCAGTGCAAGTTCTTGACAAGCTCATTTCAGTGGCAAAACAGTGCCAGAAAGCTTTGCAGCCACTTGTCTATCGATCATCAGACTGCAGCAAAATCTTTCCCGAGTCTCAGGCTCTGCACATTCAACAAACACAGCTTGATAACGTTGAACCACCATCCTATCTACACACAGACTTTGCGACTAAGTCTTCTCCCAACTTCTCTGTCGTGTCTTGTGATGATGATGATTCCCACCTTGCAAGCTTCTTCCAAGTTTCAAAGCAGTTGTTGATCCAGCAACAAGAATCTTTGGAAGAAGATTCGAATCATGATGGATCTGTTGAAGAAGAAGAAAGTTTGACCTTAGAATCTAAAGTTGTTCTGCCAAGTCTGGAGCCTCAGGATCAGGCTGCCAGAAGAAAATTAGCCCAGTTGTCAAGAAGAGTGGTAAATCTTCAATCTTCAAATGAAGAAGAAGAAGAAGAAGAAGAAGAAGTAGAGACATCACTGTTGCATCACCAGTCTGCTGAGGTTGTGAAACTGTTGCAGATTGACAATGTGGATTACTCAGCTGAAACTGAGGCTGAAAGACAATATGTCAAGGATCCAGAAGTGTATGCAGCTGCAGAGCAGGAAGACCCCTTGAAGAAGTCCAAGGAAGTCTTGGAAGAGTCGGAGTTCCAAATGACTGGCTTTGTACAAGGCTCATTGGAGAAGCTAGAATTCTCAGATGGGTTCTGGTATCCAACTCCATCTCTTAAAGAGTTGCAGATGCACAGATTTGATTTCTCCAAAACCAAGGCTACAGCAGCAGCAGAAGAGCTGGATCATGAATCTTTGGAGAGTGAGTTCTGGTCACCCTCAGCAACATTGCAAGATCTGGATATGTCCACTGCCTTCTTTCAGACCAGTCTAAGAGAGGAGGAGGTGGAGTACGAAGCTGCAGTGGAAGAAACAGAATTGCCTTACCCATCAGATCTCTTTGAAGAGATCCACACTAGTGATGGGCTGATCCTGGGGGAAGAACCTTTGAAATGGGAGCATGAGGTGTTACTAACACAGCAAAAGCATGGATTGTTGTCATCAGATTCAGATGCATTGGAGGAGGATACAGAGATTGACCTCATCCCAAGGACCTATCCTTGGAAGAAGCAGACTCATGATTTTGGAGCTTCAAGGGGGGTATGGACCTACCCAGTTCAAAGCTCGAAAGAGGAGCTTGAGTTTGATGACATGGGCTTGGCAGGGTTGGAGAGTTTGACAAACTTGGGTGACAGAAGAGCTTTGATGGAGGAACCCACACCCAAGCTTAGACACAATGCATTGGGAAGTTGGAAAGACCTGCAGGTTGATGATGATGATGATGATGATGATGATGCATGCCACATAGCATCAACAATGTCAGAGAAGGCTGGCATTCGGTTTTCTGTGATGGAGGAAGTCAGGAAGACATTGAAAGAGTATGCACAAGAGAGCTTAAGGGAGCTCAAGGTTCATGACATATGCTGTGCCGGGCAGAAGAGGTTAGAGGCTGAGTTCAAACCATTGATGGAGGAACTTGTGGTGGACTCATTTGCAGAGTTCCCATCTCCATCTTCTTCCAGCGATGAGAACTCACCCTCAGCAGAATTTTCTGAAGATCATCAGCCTATGGTGAGTGCCACAACGGAGACTACCACTACTTGCAAACCTGTGAATCAGGCAACATCTGAACAACATTCATGTGCTCTCATTTTGTTGCCAAGGATGAGTTCTTCAGATACCAAAGCTCTTGATGAGCTTGATGAGCAACAGCAGGTAAGCCTGAAGACAGCAATTGATGTGGACTCACAGCACCTGAGGATGCAAACTCTGGAGGAACAACCCTCCAGTGACAAGGAGGAATCAAATCCTGTATACACATATCCTGAACTGGTTTGTGATGACACGTTGGACTCTGTTGTGCCTTTGAAGCAACCTCAGCAGTCTTCAAAGGTGGTAACAGATAAGGATATTTTGCAGTCCTCAAAGGTGGAGACAGGTTGGGATTTTTTGCAGTCTTTGAAGGTGATATCAGATAGGGATACTTTGCAGTTGTCAAAGGTGGAGACAGATTGGCATCTTTTGCAGTTGTCAAACAAGGTTCAAACATTGGAGCCAGCCAATGACAGCATGAATTCAAGTGGTGAGTTCAAAAACTCTACAGAGTTGCATTATGGATCTTCAGATTCAGAACTTGTTCACGAGTCTCTTGACAACTCGGAGCTGTCCAAGATGCAAACATTGGCGCTTACCATAGTAAGCAGAGATGCAGAGCAGCAGTATCATGATGATGATATGGTTTTGTCAGAGCTCCAAAACTCTCAGCAAGTGGATCTATGGGAGCCATGTGTGGAAGAAGATGGTATCGCCAGTCGTGCACTAGCCTTGGACTTTCTTTTCCCACGCCCCCACTCCAAGCATGAAGTTTCAGTTTCATTTGAGGAGGACAAGAAAGACACAACAGTCCTTACACAGAGTTTGCGAGTACCAGCATTGACTTCAACTCCACATCAAAACCAGCTAGCAGTATGTGGCTCTCAAAACCAGGAGCTCACTTTAAGCTCCAGAGCTCCAAAAAGCGGGTTGAGGCAGCTCACAGGAGGAGTTACATCAGAGCTTGCAAAAAGATCAAAAAAAACTGTGACCTTTGTTGATGAAGCTCAGACAGATGACGAGGATACATTCTTTCCAAGTCTGAAGAGCTGGGAGATTCCAGATGATGAACTCCAACCCATGATCTCTAACGAACCCCAAAAACCCATCTCGTCCAAATACAAGCAACAAGCAGAAGCAGATAAACCCTCAAAACTCATCTCCTCCAAACACAAGCACCACCAAGTGGAAGCAGATAAACTCTTAGTCCTCCATGAAACTCCTGTACCTCAATCCCGCAACCATAGAACCAGCACAGCAAAAACTAGTGCTATCGTTTCTTCTGATTGTTTTCCTTCGTCCAAAACTGGGGTTATGGTGCAACACATGATCTCACGCTCTGGAAGAATCTTTACATATCCTAGAAGCTTATTACCATTCAAAGGTGGTGGGAACAAGGGTAGCAGAACTAGGATTAGGCCTAGCAATTCTTGGGTGACTCCGAAGGAAACAAGTTTTGGTGGATCAGCTCGCACAGACGCTGAACAAATCAAGAGAATACTGAGAGCGAGTCATAAAACATTTGCTGAGCTCACTATGTCTGATTTTTTGAGTCAGGAATTAGATTGATTTGATGCAGCTAATGTAGTAGGAGAAATTTGTAAAGAGTCGACAATCAATGTCAAAACAATGGCAATTTTTTTGGGGGGCCAAGTTTCCTATCCATGCACAGCCTGGTCAGAAAGATGTCAGATCTGTATTGCAGCGTTAATTCCAGTTATACACATTAAGCTCTTCCAAGCCCAATTGTGATGGAATAGAAATATGACCCATGTTATGCAATCAACTTTCTTCTCATGAAAATTTGAGCTCGGAACTACAATTGCAAATTGTGAATGTGTTCATACTAAGTTTTTTCCTTCCATTAGAAAGCCAATGGAATTACGCAGTAGCTGGAATTGCAAATTGGCATATGCAATGTGTAGGATTAAGCTTGCTGAACACCCAAACGTGGAGATTGAAGCTAAAAGGTTTATGAGTTTGGAGATAAATCAAGAGTTGAATATCCTGCCATTTGAAATTAGGCTTGTATAATTTCACCCTGATCCACTGTACCAACAATCAATCAAATGATGTATCTCACAAACAAAAACAGTGAAATTATCAAAGCTCAAGTTCAAATCAAAACAAATCCCTTTTTTCTTAAGAAATCTCTTTCTGCCATCTCTCTCACATGACTGAAATAAAAGCAATAGAATTTTAGTTCCAAGGCCTCTTTCCCTTTCGTGCTTTTGTTTCGGCTCAAAATGCCCATTCTTCCTCCATTGCACTAGCTTTTGCTAGAATTGATGTGATTCCAGCAAGATTCTTATCATGGGTTTTGTCCATGCAACAATATTGACAGCTGATGAAGGTCAAAAGTCAAAACATGTCCAAATTGAGTGATTTTGATGTCATTGGAAAGATCCCAATGAGAGCTAACAAATTTGAACCTGGAAAAAAAAAGGGGATAATCTTGCTTCAGGGTTTGAAAATTGAAAACTTTTCCCATCACAAACAAACCATGCTTTCTATTCTTTCTGGAATTCCAGGACACAATCACTGGTTCTACAATTTCAACCACTGAATTACAGAAGCGGAGTTAGCAGTTGTGAACTGTGGTGCAATTGGGTTTGTAGGGTTTATAGTGTTCTTGGGCAAACTTTTGTGCCTGAAAAGGGAAGTGTGAAGTCCTGTATGATATGGACATTGATCTAAGGAGTTCAACAGAAGCAGATCCACAGCTTGGAAATGCAGATCCTCAGCTTGTAAAAGCAGAGGTCATCAGCTTGTTGTGCAAGAGTCTGCTGGGTGGGTTATGCAAAATGCAAAAGGTTAACCCAACAAATGTGGCCATTGTTGCATGTGTTCGCTCAAACTGTACCTGCATTGCTCACCCCAAACATTTTCAACAGATTGCAGACATTTCTGGGCATTTTGCAATTCCAGAGGTTTTAAAAAGAAAAGTTGCAACAATCTTCTCTGCTGCACTCTTGTTCGCATCATCAGTTCAACAAATGCATGTCACCTCACAAATTTGTTGCAAAGTTTCATAGTTCTTTGCTTATAGGGAGATGGTGTGTTCTTGGCAACCCATGACAATAGGATCTGATGCTTTGGGACCAGTCCACCAGCACCATGTTTCTGGATCCTTCAGCACTCCATGACAACAATATGATCTGATGCTATTGAACCTACTCCACCAGCATGATTTATTTGAATTCTTCAGCTTGGGTGGTTACATGCCAGAGAAGAATTGCAGAAGAGAAGAATGGGGAACAACAACATGCCACAGAGAAAGTGCACTCAGACAACATGCCAGAAGAGACAACTACGTGTACTTCAAGTCTGCCATTTCATGTTTTTGGATTGCTGTTGTGCATGGTTTTTGCTTGGTACAAATCCGCAATGGAAATCAATCTGACATCCTCAAGCATTGGTTTAGCATTGCAAGAAGAAGATTGTGAGAAGATTGCAAGAAGACTAACATTGCAGCAGTAGAAGAATTGATATCACATCAAACTGAATGGGTACCTTCATTGTTTTGATGCTCTTTCTGCATTGTTTTGTCAGTGCTCTTTCTGCTTCTTCTTCTTTTGTCCATTGCTCAAGGGGACACTGACATTTGAGCTTGTACTTGGAAAGCCTCGGGGACAAGAAAAGAAACAGAATCTGATACAATACAAGCTCCCTTCCAGCACCCTTGAATCAATCAGCCCTTGTCCCCTCGAATAGATCAGGATCTTCCAAGGGTTCTGCATGCCTTGGAATCCAAAACCCTACCCCTCTCTCATTCATGTTGTTCTCAACTACTTTTGCAAAAGACAGTGCAAGGTCTGTCTGCAAAAGAAAACCCTGTTTTCTTCTTCTTCTTTTTCTTCTGGTCTCAAATAGATCCTCCCTCAAAGCTGTCTGCAAAATCCTCAAAGCTCTCTCTGCAAAATCTCATGCAGGTATGATTTGTGCATGATGACACAAACAACAAGAAGATGCAGCAGTAACTGAAAGCAGAGTCCCAGCCTTTTTTCAGCTGGCTATATATAAAGTTCTATATTAAGATTCTTACCTTTCTCCGTCCACAGCTGAAACATCATCATCTTTCATGTGTACCATTGTACTTCACATTCTCAGTAAAATCTCCATCTGGGTTCAGTTTAGAGTCAGGTCTTTACAAATCCTGTTGCAATTTGCCTTGGTGTGCTTGATTGATTTTGAATCTCAAATTGCCTTTGTATGACCAAGGGAAAATCAACCAGAAATATAAACTGATTTGCTCTCTGAGCAGCTTTGGTTCTAATGTGTTTTTTCAGAATCACCAACCAATCTACTTCTACTTTCTATTGATGGATACTAGTGAAGTTCAGAAACGGAAGTGAATGAGTAAGTTCTGTTTAAAAAAAATTATTTGCGATGCTCTTCATTGCATGGAGATTAGTAGCAAACATGTCACTACACAGGACTCACAGGGATGTCTGTGTGCATGCCGATGGGTGTGACAGCATTGTTCTCAAATCCTGTAAGTCTGTTTGATTCCTCCTCAGGAGTGAGTCTCACTGCAATATCAAGGACAACAGCAAAAGGATTCTGAGAGGGTGGTTTGAGACCCTTGTTAAGGGTAAAGGCTCTCATTTGTTATCACCTTGCTTCCAAATTGTTTTTCCAAATGTCTACAACATAGAAACCTTGCATTGAGGATCAAATGAGTCTGGTACCCTGATGGGTATTGCAGCCTGATGAGTGTTTGTGGTGTCAAGACTCTTCTGCAAGACTCATTGTGTATTTTGTGTCATGTCTACACGTGGGGCAAAAGCTACTATGGAGGCTAGGTTCTACTTTCCATGACTTTAATTGTCTGGAAAATCTGGGACAAAGGAAAGGTACCATTTTGCAACAGGAAGACTCATTCTATATTTTGTGTCATCACAAGGCAGGTCTACACATGGGGCAAGGGCTACTGTTGAGCACTGGGTCATGGGGATGAGAGTGATCAAAGCTTCGCACAACAAGTTGTGGGTTTGAAGAGTGTTTGAGCCGTGCAGGTTATTCCTTCCTCTTCCCCTTTCCCTGCATACTGAACAAAGAATCTCTGCAGCAAAATAACAAGTTCACTTGTGTATTTTTCCAGCATTCAAGTATGCGACTTACTGATGCAAAATCTTGGGCTTCATTCATAGGTCTCGGCAAGGCAATGAAAAACCTTTGTGCTGACTGACAGTGGGACTGTATTTGCACTCAGATGGATGGCATTGGGAGTCTGGGAGTGAAAGACTGAGGCTACTCTGAAAAAGTGGTGCACCCTCAATCCCTCGATGAAGCTGTAAGCAGTCAGAAGATAGTGCACATGAGTGCAGGCCAGTGCCACACACTGGCTTCGAGCACCAAAGGATCACTCTTGGGTTTTGGTGACAAATGGCAACTAGCAAATGCACACAATCTGCAAAGTGGCAAGGAAGTTTTTACAGAGATACTGCATTGACAGATCACAAAACAAGCGATGCATATCTCTGTGTCCATCTTGATGCTTACTGTGTCCACAGTTTTTACATAGACATTGCATTGAGAAAACAGGACTAATAAATCCCTGTGTCTGTCTCTGCTGATTACTATTATTCTGGACAGGAGCACAAGGAGCCTCTTTGGGCACAAGAAGAATGGCCACATCTTTCCAGACAAGCTGCATCAGCAACAGAGGTACTTTCAACAGTACAACCTGATTGTTGGATTTCACAACGGTGCATAGAGCCCACGTCTGAAAGAAAACAATACCTTTGGCCACCCACACCAATTCAATTTGTTCATTTATTTTTTCCTCTCAAAAAGGTCACGGAACAAAATCAGATTCACTCCTATGTAAGTGACAGACATTTAAGATTGCAGTTTTTGGGGGATCCAGAATGTGTGCACAGATTCCAATAATGAAAAGCTCATGTGTTGGTGATGGTGACGCCACTGAGAACATAGCCTCCTGTTGAACTCATTTGCATATTTGGGTGCGTTGAAGAAGGGAGCACCTGCAATGACAATTTTTCATTACAACTTGATGTATTGGTGTACAGTAGGCAATACAACTCCAACAAACATGAAAATTTGCACCAATGAAGTGAAACATGGTGAAGGATTAGTGACTAGACAGTCGCAAAATTGAGATGCAGATTCTTCTCCACTTACTTTGAGGATTACTGAACACAGCAGTGTCTCTAATAAAGGTCATGCCTACGTTCAAACAAGACAAGGCAACGGTTGCAAAGTGAACCCAGCCACTACACCCACATTACATTTGAACCTATCTGATTTCACAAGAAAAAGAAGAGAAGAGGGAGTACCTGATATTCCCGGAGCCAGGGCTCAGACAATTGCAGTGCAACTGCCATGTGCTCTGCTTGCAAGTGGTGCATGCACTCTGCTAGTGGCTACTCACCATATCCCCAACCCCCAAAAGCCTCTGACATGAGGAGTTATCTTTCACTGAGGCAATAGGAATACACAAACTACAGTGGAAGGAATCATCCCAGGACACCCAGTAAACCAGACTTTGTTCAGCAGTAGCCTCATGGTCTGGACCCAAACCCACAGTGGAAGAAGGTGTACAGTGTTGGAATCACAGCTGTGAATGTAGACACAGAGAGAATCGTCTCAAATGGACATTTGCTTCTCAAGTAGCTTTAGAATGGTAGATCCTGCAACTCAGGTTGGCCAGTGTAAAGAGAGGACGACAAACTATATCACAGTGTGTCTATGATGTATAGCTCTCTACCTGCAGTTTGGGCAGAGCAAGAGAGGGAGAAGGATGATTGAAACCTGGGAATAAGGATGGTGAATGACAAAAGGTGCTGAGGAGGCAAGAAGTGGGAGCATGCACTGAGCAAACAATCCATGGATCCAAATATGGTGCTCCTACAATCAAGCTGACCATACCCACAGCCCACATTCCCAATTTATGTCTTACTCCAATTGTTCATATACGACTTGCTCAATGATTCTGACTAGAGGGATGTGATTTTTGACAAATCTTCCAGCACACCAGAGTTAGGACTTGCAATGGTAACAATCTGCAGACCAATTGGATGCATGTGACTGATGACAGCGTGAAGCTAATCTCAGCAAATCCTTTTACAAAACCTGCATCTTTTTAAAAGCTTCTGACCAGTTCTGGAAGCAATGGGAACACACACAGTCATGATGTCGTTGCCTAGCACTCAAGAGACATAGCTAATAAAAAGATAATCAAATCAGCATGCAAGTTTTTGACAACAAAGATGATCATCATCTTGGGCTCCAACCTCCACCAAACTAGGGACTTTCGTTTAGGACCAACAAGTGGTAATTTTCCCTTCTTTTCCCTAAACTCAAACTAGGACCACAAGAATTTAAATTAGTGTAGGGTAAATATCAAGAGCATAAGGCTTCTTTCTTTCCTCCAACATTTGAAATTAGATTGTAAAAATCTGCAAAATCTTCCCAAACTAAATCCTCATCCACGGTTGATGTGTAGGTTGTTAGTGTGAATCTCAAGTTGCGATGTTGTTGATGTGTAGGTTGTTAGTATGAATCTTCAAGTTGCGATGTTGTTGATGTGTAGGTTGTTAGTGTGAATCTCAAGTTGCGATGTTGTTGATGTGTAGGTTGTTAGTGTGAATCTCAAGTTGCGATGTTGTTGATGTGTAGGTTGTTAGTG
>Ga0116227_10011635_pt1 | contig 14704 bp, 11 predicted proteins | sample S1TSphgellanicum_FD_89693 | JGI IMG/M metagenome (GOLD analysis project Ga0116227, IMG submission 89693) | Host-associated microbial communities from peat moss isolated from Minnesota, USA - S1T2_Fb - Sphagnum magellanicum MG | ecosystem: Host-associated > Plants > Peat moss > Unclassified... | reverse complement strand
TGTATCTGAGTATAACCTGGATATGCTTACAGCAGTTCCCTCTTCGTTACTCACAGTATATATCTTGCCATAATTTATGTATGGAAAAATCGGAGTATTCAAATAACCTTTCAGGTAGGTTCCAGATCTATCAAACATACAAATGTGGTTCTGATTATATCTTCTGGGATCATCATCAAATTTGGCAATGCCATCGCGGGTAAGTACAAATACATCATCTCCCAGTATATCAATACTGTGAAAATACCCCGGGATTCTTATGCTGTTGATCAAAGCGCCGGAGTTAACAGCGTAAGTAGTCACCAAATGCTTATTTGCATAATAGACATACAAATTCGTATGCGAACTATCTATACAGAAATCAGTAATTTGCTGTCCCCTATCTCCATTTATCTTATACAGAAACTTGCCGGAAGCTGAAAACGCAAACAGTGCTCTGGATACCCGGGTGTCTAATATCAATAGTTTACTATCTGTATATTTTATCTTTTCTACTTTCCCAACAGGCAACTGGGTTGGAGCTAACTTTACATAACTGATGCTATCTGCTAATTTAGTAAGGGGGATGTTATGTATAATAGTGTCGATAGGTAACGCTTCAATATCTTTAACAATTATCTTTCCATCCCTATAGTTATTGTTGACACAACTAATTAAGGTGCTCGACAATATAACTAGATAAACCACGCAATGAAGAAAGGATCGATGTAACATTGTGATAGGGTTTTGAAATCGTGTATAAGAAACTATTTACAAGTACTAGTCCCAAAGTTTGGGACTAGTACAATGTGAGTATCAGAGATGATTATACAGGTTTATACTCTATTGAAGTCACGGTGCAAGGAATCTGATTACTTCTTTTGCAAGTAGCTGAACCGGATTTGCAAAGCGACTGTACTGCGGTAAAAATGGTATACCCTGTGATTTTACCAGTTTGGGTATCATAAGAAGGAACTTTCCAGGAACAATCTTCGCCCGAGACAAGAATAGCATTTTCGATACTTCCATCATCGGTTCCCGTTCCTGTTCCAGTACCGGTGTCACTCACGGATAACATTACCACTTCTTTAAGGGAAATTCCATAAGAAGACAATGAAGTATTGATTCCTGTAAGTAACATCAATGCGGCAATTAAAACTGTTACTAGTTTTGTGTTCTTTTTCATTTACTACGGATTTAAGAAATGATTTGATTTTTTTGATAATACTGGATTGGGACCAAAAACTATTTGGATTTTTCAAAAGTGATGTTAGTAACAATACAAGGCTTCTGATCTGATTGCTTGCATGTTTTGCTACCTGGCATACATTCGGAATAGCTGGCTGTAAATACGTTGTAACCTATTATTATGCCGCTATCCGGATTATAAACAGCTTCTTTCCAGGAGCAATCTATTCCTGAAACCAAGACTGCGTTTTCGATACCGCCCCCTCCAGTCCCTGTTCCGGTTCCGGTATCTGTTAAAAAAATCTGGTCAACTTTAAAAGAGGAGAATGAGGTTATCAACCCTAATAGAAACAAACATAGGGCTAACATTGTCACAAGAGATTTTGGATTTCTTTTCATTGAGGATAAATTTTGATGATTTAAAATAAAAGAACAGATCCGGATATTGAATATAGAGCAGTCTGGTTAACTAATCCTGTCTGATGCTCTTAAGCGAATGATTGTTTATGCAATGAGGTTAAAATGCTTCCAGTTTAATACGAGTTGCTGGCTATAAATGATTAAAAAAAGTATATACGATAGAAACAACAATGCTGCTATTGCCGATACTTTATAGTTAGTAGAAAATTTAGAAAGCCAATCAGATAGAAAAGGAATGGCAATGAGCAACAAGGAAAATAGTGGCAAATACATATAACGATCTGCCATCACGGCAGGGCGGGTCATTGGAATTATCTGCATTACCAGACAAATCTCGAATACAAAAAAAAGAAAGCAAAACAGATAATAGTATTTATATGCTGAGCTTTTCATTAAGTATCCAATAAATAGAAAACATATTACAAGCAAAAGTGGATATATGATCATTAAAAGCGGGATAGCATCATTGGGCTGAATGGGATAAGCGTAATGATAATGGAGCCCTACAGGAAGCATAAAACTTGTCAGGTAGAAATTCAAACAGTAAAAAGAAATGGCTATCCTTTTAAAAACTGAATAATGGGCTATTGGCGTATAGTCTGTGGAAGATAGATTGTTGGCGCTGTATGTAAGAACTGCAAAGGAAAAGGTAATAACGAACATTAAGCATACATACATCACATAGGTTTCAAGCTTTAAAACGGAATTTCCTGTTTGCATTTTGTGACATAAAACAAATGTCAAAAATACAAATGGTGTAATTATAGATTGTTCTTTACAGAAACAGGATAATAAGAAAAACAAGGTGGAAACGCAGAAGCTAAAATGTCGGTTTTTCTCATACGCTTTCATAAAATACAGGAAAGACAGTAGGGAGAAAAAACAGAACCAACCGATTTTGACGGCTGCTATCCAGGTGGTGGGTTCAACATTCAGCGGATGTACAGCCCATATTAATGCGATTACATATGTATTCAACAACCGATTGGGTATATTGAATGCAACCATCAAACGATATCCTAATGCCCCAACAATAGCCGTATTTAGACAATGCAGAATAAATGAAAATAAGTGGTAATAGTAGGGATCATATCCATTGATCTTGTATATCAGATGATAATACAAAGTAATAAGCGGTGAATACTGATTGTCATTTATAGCGGTAAAAACCTTGTAAAAATATTCAAGCGAATAGGCGTCAGGTCTTACCTCCATATTTTTTAATAACATCCAGGTATCATCAGGCACCGCAAACTCTAAATGGGTTATGGGGATATATACAAAAAACAACATTAATAAGAGAAACGATGACAAAGCAAAATGAATGGCATAATCTGAAAACCTTTGCATTCGCAAAGAGTAGAACTGTTTAACGATAAGTTGGGAGGTCATAAACTAAATTTCTGGATGTTAATACAATTCAGCATTATTCATCTAAACTATCTTTGATTCTTTCTTCCAAACTTTCTAGGGTAATATGATAGTGATAAGAGATAATATTGCCTTAATACATTTACTGTACTAGTTGTTAACATATTATCGCTGCCCTCATAAAATATACCTTTATTCTGTCTTAGTAAATCCAATACCGCAAATCTTACTTCCATATCTTTTGCTTTGGTGAGCCTGTATATGGCAGATGCATTCCAAAGCACAAAATTATTTACATTGTATCCGGAATTGTTGTTAAAGGAAATATTTGTATTGAATGCTATTCTTTGTGTTGCATTGCAACTTGTACTTAAAATGGTAGAATAGGTGTGGCTCCTCAAATCTTGTGATTTGATATTCTTTTGAACCGCAGTATAATTGAAAAGCTGCTGCGACAGATTCAATGAAATCAGCTGATTTGCTGAATAAGCAACACCCACCTTAATAACGTTGCTCAGGGAGTTGGTAATATTTGCAAATCCATTTATGCTATTTGGTCTGTTAGTAAGATTTGATGACGCAAAGAGTTGCAATTCCAACAATCTTGAATTAAACTTTAAAGCCTTGTTAACTGTCAGGCTAGCTCCAATATATTGCTCAGTACCGAGGTTTATATATTTATAGGTTCGTCTTCCAACACTGTCTGTGTATATTTCATCTGTAATAGGATGAGCAACGGAACCGGCATTCACAGTTACAAAATAATTAAATGGCGTGGCTGCGGATATTTTATTATGCTGCAGCGTAAAAGAGATTTCATACCTGTCGGCAGGCTTTAGCTCCCGATTTCTCAATAAAATAAAATACTGGTTAATACTGTCAGTTAGCGGTACCATCTGAGTGGCCATGGGATAGTCTTGTTTCTTTTCTATTGTCAACCTATAGATATCCTGAAACGAACCATACTGATTGTTATTATAGGTGCTAACCAGCTTAGGCGTAAATTTTACTGCGTTGTAATCAAATCGCTGAATTTCCTGGGTCGACTCATTCCGCTGCATATAGAACTGGTATTTCAGGATTAATTCGGTCCTCAGGCTCTTCTGATACCTGTTATCAAGTTCCTTAATTATAGTCCTGCTTAAACTAAGACCCGGTGCTTCATTAACAACGGTATTATGCTGAGTGGATGTCAAACCAGGGTTGATAAAGTAACGATCCGGTGTTTTACGTTTATCAAAGGCATTAGTAGTACTTTCTAAATTATTAATCTCTAAAGTATTTACCAGCTTTAAATCGAATAAGGCAATAGGGCTATATGATCCCAACATCCATGGCAGGAAATTGCCCCATCTGAAATCCAATAGTTGCATTACCTCATTCTTCCTTTCTTCATATTTTCTATCATAATATTGAGACAGCAAGGAGTCATTAAATGCAGTAAATTGCCGCTCATCGATTCTATTACTTTCATTATTCCTTACTGCCAGTGAATAATTAATCTCATAGTCTCCTGGTTTCAAATCCGTCCTCGCTATTGACTTCCTACCGGTTGCTGCCATCGTCAAGTTCAACAATTTATACCTGGATTCCAGATCCGAATATTGAGTGCTCTTACTTTGATTCAGTCTATTGCTATCCAGAGAAAGAATCATTTCATTTCCTACCCGATTCTGATTACCTGTATTAAATGAGAGAGAAGATAAAAAAGTAGAAAGTGAATTATTCTTTTCGTAGATAGCACTAAGGTTGTGATCTGTAGAATTTGTATTATACTTGCTTGTGCTTTCCTGTGTGTTTCCCATTCCATCTTTCAAAATCATCTCTGTTTGCGATTGTCTGGACAACGATTTATGAATATCATCAAGAAAGTAATTAAATCTTATCCTGTTAATATTAACTGAGCCAACATCAGGTATGAAATCATGCTGCCATAGAATGCCGGCATTAATGGGTGAGTTTAAACCCTGCACATGTAGCTCCGGCTGGTATTCGAGACTAACTCCAACGCCCTTAAATGTGCTGTTTCGCAATATGGTATTAAGATCTTTGGCTATTTTATTTACATCGTTGGCAGCCGCAACAATAGAGAGCTGATTTTTCTTTGAGAAGAAATTTATGCTACCATCTGTTTCGTAATGTTGATTAGTTCCTGCTCCTGCCGAAACTTTACCAAAAAAACCAACTTCTTTCCCTTTTAGTAACTTAATATTAACTTCTAACATGGAGTCTAATGGATTATTCCGGTTATTTATGGTGTTATACACCTGAATTTTATCAACAGCGTTTTTAGGTATATTCTGTATTGCTATCTTGCTATCTCCCCCCAGAAAAGTTTTGCCATTTACCAGGACTTTTGATACGAGTTTTCCATTTACAGTAATACTTCCATCATTCCATACAATTACTCCTGGTAACATCTTAAGAAGATCTTCTGTTTGTGCCGCCTGATCTGTCTTAAAAGCAGCTGCATTGAATTCAAGGGTATCACCGTTAAGCCGAACGGGAGGCACTGTTATATCTATAGTTGGCAATTCCCTGTCTTTCCAGATGAGATTTACTGTTCCTAACTGCATTACAGGCCTTTGTTTTGAAATTATAAGCGGTAAGCGTAACGTCTTATAACCAAGGTAACTGATGATAAGGTATAACGACTGTTCTGTCGGCAGTGGACTTATTATGAAATTCCCTTCAATATTAGTTAGCTGAAAAGCGATGAGGCTTGAATCCTTTTCCCGATATAAAGCAACCGTTGCGGCAGACAGCTCATAGTCGTGAACAGAATCCCTCACTATACCTTCCAGTTTTCCTGTCCAGGTAGAGTCCTTTTTCTGAGCTTTCAACGTTGAGAGAAAGACTAAGCTTATGGTTGAAAAAAATATTAAAAACCGGAGTACAGGCATTAAATATTTGATTTAGGCTTTAACCGAACCAATACCGGGTTACTTTTCCTATCCTCTGTTTTGAAATAATTTTCCATAACGGGCGAATAAACCGGACGTTTATCCCCCATTGCCTCTTTCGCGGAGATCATAGTCAGCGATGGAAAACTATAATAAATATATCCGGTATCGAAAAATAGCAAGTCAGATCTCGTATTACCTGATACCGGTAAGTAAGAAGTTTTTTCATCGGCACTTATCTTATCCAGTAAAATAAGCCTGGAACTTCTAAGGCTGTACAATAGGCTTACCCGGTTTAAATTGTTTTGTGCATTAGGAATTCTAATATCAAGTAATAGGTAATTATTAATTAATGCGGCTTCCCAAATGGAAGAAATGACCGATTTATCTTTTAAATATTCTTTTCTTCTTCCGTTATAGACACTGTCGTTATCAAAGTTCTGTGGAATGGAAAGATAATTCGGAAATAGCACCTCAAAATTTCTTACAATTCCAGACGCACCTAGTTCGTATAAGTGATAACTAAAATCCGGTGAATACAGGCAGGTAGTGTCTGTCCCTCCTTTGTTTAAATATTTTATATGGCCATATAAGTCATCCAATAGAGCCGTGTGATTAGCAATAATCGGAAATAGAAAAATTGGATCGGAAGTACTGTCTTTGATGATGGATATGTCGTATGGGTTAAACTTATTTAAGTCAGCGGCAGAATATGGTCGCTGCTGTTTACAAACAAAATAACCATTCTTTAGTTCACAGTAATCCTGCGTATGAACCGGTAAGGAAATTTTTCCTGTTCTGATGCCTTCAAAGGTATATACATATAGTATATTAGGTTCGAAAATAGAACTTATATAGAAGTGATCACCAGTTGCAGCAATACTGAATGAGGAAATTATGCTACGCCTGATGCCACCACTATTAGGCACCTGAAATATCCTGTCAAACCGGAACTTGTTAACCTTATGATGATAACTGCCATCTTTGTTGAAAAACAGTACCGCTTCAGTTGTTTTATCTAAAATAATATAGAAAGAAGAGGTGACATATAACTGATCAATTCTACCAAACAAGCTTTCTTTTGTTGTTTGTAATGGAATATACTGTATATCATCAAAATATTTGGAAGCTACGCCACCCATGGCATTTATCGGATCAATCATGATTCTTTTTGAATCAACCGTATTCTGACCTAAGGTAACAGCGTTAACAGTGAGCAGACCGAATAAGACAATTGACAAAATACGATAGTTCAGCGCCATAAGTTATTTCTGGTCTATTTAGAATCGTTAAGGAAAATGGTATTGGAAACCGCATTTAGTACAGCGATTTATAAAACAGAATTAGGTAAAGTAAAGGGCTGTTGATTGCTTGTTGATCTTGCTATTTCTTAATGCTTTACTTAAAACGGGTCATAGGAAATCAATTCCCACCACACTCGGGTCTTAGGGTCTTGAGTTTTCATACAAATACACAGTACATCATAACAGTGGTTAACTCCTCAATTAATTCATATCATTGCATGATATATATTTCAGTTTCTCAATATTGAAATTAATGTTTTTATAATTTAAATACAAGCGTTAATAAAAAAAAGTATTTACTAGAAAAGTATTAGAAAGAGAATCCGGTTTTGTATTCCGTTTTATACCGGTATTCCTCATTGCAACATCATCGCTACCAGGATCAGAACTGCATATGGTGTTACTTCTTTATTAAGTGATCGCTTTTATCATTGAATTGCGTTACTTATCTTTATGGCATTGCTGGAAAGAAGCCATGCCAAATCCCATAAAGTATGCGCCCTTTACCAGGTATTCCACGTTTCTTGCATGCCTTCAAAACGCATGTGTGATTATCATTCACAGTTTTAACATTAGCTATGAGCAGTTTTAGAAGATGGGCCGTTTGTGTACTGGCCGTTACTGCCTGGGCAACGGAGAGCAACGCCCAAACGGTCAACAAAGATTGGGTGACCGTTCCATTAAACAACTGGCAATCCTTCAGGGACCCCGGCAGCAACTGGCATATCGCCGGCGACGCCATTGCAGACCTTAACAAACCCGGCGACATGAAGCCCGCCTCCGGCCAGGGCGTAGCCGTAAACATCATTGGCAAGAATAATAACAGCCAATTGGTGACAAAGGAAGAACTAGGAGATATTGAACTCGAACTTGACTTCATGATGGCAAAAGATGCCAATGCAGGTGTTTACCTGGCAGGAAGATATGAAGTACAGCTGTTTGACAGCTGGACAAAAACAACTCCCTCCTTTGCTGATTGCGGCGGCATTTATCAACGCTTTATAGAAGCACAACAAAAGGGTTACGAAGGCATTGCCCCCTTAATGAATGCGTCCAGGGCGCCAGGACTGTGGCAACACCTGTCCATAAAATTCCGCGCTCCCCGGTTCAACCAGGCAGGTGAAAAAACCGCCAACGCCCGCTTTGAAGAAGTATACCTCAACGGCGCACTGGTACAACAACAGGCTACCGTTACCGGACCTACCCGTTCAGCGATGTTTGAAGATGAGAAAGTAACCGGGCCTTTAATGTTGCAGGGCGACCATGGCAACGTGGCCTTCCGCAATATCCGCTATCGCCCGCTGAATACGCCGGTAGCCGGCGCCGAAAAGCAGCGCCGCTTCGATAACCCCATCATCATCACCCCCCAAAACCGCCCCTATCTGCTCAGAAGCTTCTTTAACTACGAAGGAAAAAAACGCACCCACATCATCTCCGTGGGCTATCCTTCACAGCTAAACTATGCTTATGATCTGAAACAGGGCGCCCTGCTGGAAATGTGGAGAGGAACTTTCCTGGATGTAACAGAAATGTGGCACGACAGAGGCGAACCACAACTCGCCGTTCCACTGGGAAGCGTCGTAAAGCTGTCGGGATCCCCTGCACTGGCCGTATTAGCAGATGCAAACGCCCCCTGGCCTGCCAGTGTATCTTTTGATGACCTGCAAAACAAAGGCTATGTGCTGGATAAAGCCCGTAACCCGACTTTCAATTATGTAATAAACGGTACCACCGTAACAGATAAGGTAGCAGCCAATCCGGATGGCACCTCGCTGGTCAGGGATATTACCGTGAACAGCGCACCTGCCGGTCTTTACTGCAGAATAGCCGTAGCCCCACATATTGATGCCGTAGATGACGGACTGTTTGCGATTGACGGAAAATCTTATTACATCCGCATAGACAAACGCTTTAAACCACTCATCAGACAGTCGGGCAATCAACAGGAAATATTGGTTCCCATCCCCGGGTCAAAAGATCCCGTTACTTATTCCATCATCTGGTAATTCTATTTACATGAACACATTTTTCAGGAAAAATATATCACTCCCGTTAAAATACTGGCTATGCTGCACCATTGGCATGTCGGGGTTAACGATAGCAACGGCACAACAGAAAAAGGATTCCGTGAAATCACATAAAGAGGAAGACTTTTACACCATTAACACCGTACCCATCCCCCAAAACATTGCCCTGGAAGTGGGCGGTATGGTATTGCTTCCCAACGATGCGTTAGCGGTATGCACCCGTCAAGGCGAAGTATGGATCATCACCAACCCCTACGGAAAAAACGGGCAGCCGCCACGTTACCGCCTGTATGCACAGGGACTGCATGAAGCGCTGGGACTAAACTATATCAAAGGAGATCTCTATCTCACGCAACGCAGTGAACTGACCCGCCTCCATGATGAAGACGGCGACGGAGAAGCAGACGTATATGAAACCGTATATAGCTGGCCGTTAGAAGGTAACTACCACGAGTATTCCTATGGACCGGTACTGGATAAAAACGGTAATATGATGGTCAACCTGAACCTGGCCTGGGTAGGAGATCATGGCGAAAGTCTTTCCAAATGGCATGGCTGGCAGGTACAAATCTCCGACGATGGGAAACTGACACCATTTGCCGCCGGGATGCGATCGCCCGCAGGCTTTGCACTCAACGACCAGGGCGATATGTTCTATGCCGAAAACCAGGGCGACTGGGTAGGCTCCGGTAGTATCACCCACGTAGAGAAAGGCGACTTTTTAGGTAACCCCGCCAGCCTGGTATGGTCCGGCTTACCAGGATCCACTGTTTCTTTACGTAAAGAAGATATACCAGATACCAATGAGCCGAAATATGAAGTGGCGAAACGGGTACCTCATCTCAAAACACCTGCTGTATGGTTTCCACACAGCATTCTGGGTGTATCCACCTCCGGTATACTGAGTGATGAAAATGATACCAACATAGGTCCCTTCAAAGGGCAGCTGTTTGTGGGCGACCAGGGACAGAGTAAGATCATGCGCGTGTATCTCGAAAAAGTAAAAGGCACTTACCAGGGCATTGTATTCCCTTTCAGAGAAGGCTTTTCTTCCGGTATCCTCCGCATGTGCTGGGGCACCGACGGCAGTATGTTTGTTGGCATGACCGCCCGCGGATGGGGAGCCACCGGCGGCGGACTGTTTGGCCTGCAACGCCTGGTATGGAACGGGAAAACACCTTTCGAAATGAAAACGGTGACCGCACAACCAGATGGATTTGAAATTACTTTCACCCAGCCGGTTGATGAAAAAACAGCCAGGGATGCAGCTTCTTACAAAGTAAGCACCTTCACCTACCAGTATCACCACAATTATGGCAGCCCCGTTATAAACCAGGGTAACTGCCCGTTGAAAGCGATTGAAGTATCGCCGGATCGTATGCGCGTAAGACTGGTAATGGATAGTCTCAGAGAAGGATACATCCATGAAATAAGAGCGGAAGGCGTTGTATCAGCAGACAACAACACGTTGTTACACAACTATGGCTACTATACGCTGAACCACATCCCGGATGGTCAGCGCCTGGCCATCACGGCTGCCAACAAAGTGACACCGATAATGGACCACATGCATATGCACATGCCGGCTACCGGTGCGCCTGCTCCGGTTGCGGTAACCAGTGTAAAGCACCTGACCAAACAACCGGCCAGCTGGAAGAACGCTGCGGTAACGGCCATTAACCTGGGGACCAAACCCGGCTTACAATATAATATCACCGCTTTGAGTGTGAAAGCCGGCACCAAAGTAAAACTGACCTTCCAGAACAGCGATGACATGCTGCATAACTTTGTGCTCACCACGCCGGGAGCCGGTGATGAAGTAGGAACACTGGCGTCTAAAATGGGATTAAACGGGCAATCTGCCAGTTATATTCCCGTTAGCTCAAAAGTACTGTTCCACACCTTACTGTTGCAGCCCAAAACAACAGAGGTGATCTACTTTACCGCACCGGAAAAACCGGGCGACTATCCATATATCTGCACCTATCCGGGACATTTTATGGTAATGAAAGGTATACTGAAAGTGACGCCGTAAGAAGTGTCTGAAAAATAAAAAACGGCTGTATCAACAATGCTGATACAGCCGTTTTTTATTCCTATATCAACTTTTTCAATATCTCCACACTCTTTGCCAAATCCTCCACAGTAGAAGACGCAAATCCCAAACGAACCGCATTACTGCTGTAGTGGGGGTATTGATGTATTTTACCATTCGACAGGTACAATCCTTTTTGATAGGCTTTATTAGCCAGGGTTTCCAGATCGATCGCTTTGTCAAATGCAGTCCAGACGGTCATTCCGCCCTCAGGAACCGTAAAACGGACCGCATCTTTCAATTCCTGACTTAACAAACTGCAAAAAAAGTTACGCCGTTCCTCATATACAGGCAATGTTCTTCTATGGTAGCGTTGCAAAGTACCTTCATGAAGCAGGTCAGCCATAGCATTATCTAAAATATGATCGCCTTGCCGGTCTAACAGGATCCGGACCCTGGCAAGATGCTCCATCACATTCTCCGCCGCAACCAGGTATCCCATACGGAAAGCGGGCGAAAAACTTTTACTAAAAGAGCCACAGTAAATCACCATGCCATTTTCATCCGCACTGGCAAGCGGTAACAACGGGCGATGCTTATAATGAAAATCAAAATCGTAATCATCTTCAAAAATGATAAAACCATACTCATTGGCCAGCCGTAATAATTCAAGTCTCCGGTCAATCCTTAATGACACAGTGGTGGGGTAATGATGATGAGGAGTCACGTATACCATCCGCACCTTTCTCTTCTTACAGATCTTTTTCAATTCATCTACTACCAAACCGTTTTCATCTACCGGTATCGTTATATGTTTTGCGCCGGCGTGAATAAAATTCCGTTCCGCTCTGTTCCAGCCCGGTACGCCCGAAACAATAACATCCCCGGCGTTAATCAGTCCATTGCATACCAGGTTCAACCCCATTAATGTTCCCCTCACCGAAAGGATATTTTTTGTAGTCGTTTTTAATCCTCTTGTCTCATTCAGATAACCCGACAATGCCTCCCTATACAAATCCGACCCGGCGGGATTGCCGTAGCTACCGAATTTATGATAAAGACCGCTTCTCGTCAATTGGTTCCGGTAAGCCCTGTACAGCTCCTTTAGCGGCGCTAACCTGGGATCCGGATAGCCGTCATCCAGATGGAGTTCAGTAGTTACAACAGCAAACGGACTATTAAGATGAGCGGCAGACGGAATAGGGAAACCCGCTTTTTTCTGAGGTGTATGTGCCGCCGCATTTCGCAAAACCTTAGGTTCTGGTTCCGGAATATGCATCGAAACAAAGGTGCCACGTCCTACAAAGCTTTCCAACCACCCCTGCAACTGCAACTCTTCAAAAGCACGTGATACCGTAATTCTATTGATCTGTAACAGGTTGGCCACCTCTCTGGAAGAGGGCAATTTTTGCCCGGTTCTCAGCTTACCTTGCTTGATAAAAGACAATATCCCATCGGCCAACTGAAGATAAACAGGTCTTTCAGCAGCAGCATCCAGCCGGAGACGACTAAAAATGCCGCTTAAAATTGGACTATCCATTTTATACAAATTGGACTACAAATATAATCCAATATGTCGTTACTTTTGGGCTTTAAAAGTAACCCGGAAATGGAAAATATTGCCATCAAAAAAATAGGACAAGCGAACATTCTCCAATTACAGGAAATAGGTAGAAAGACTTTCTTTGAAACGTTTTAATCAAAAGGTATCATTAAGATGAACATCAACATTCAACCCATACTGGAAAACGAAAAAGCCATCCTTATCCCTTTGCAGGAAAAGGATTTTGATGCGTTATATGCCGTCGCATCCGACCCTGAAATATGGGAACAACACCCCAATAAAGACCGTTGGAAAGAAGAAGTGTTCCGTACCTTCTTTGATGGAGCCATACAAAGCAAAGGTGCCTTTAAAATTTTGGATAAAGCTACCGGAGACATTATCGGCAGCACGCGATTCTATGATTACAAACAAAAAGACAACAGCATATTCATCGGTTATACTTTTTATGCGGTAGCCTGTTGGGGTACAGGCATCAACCGCCTGGTAAAAGCAACCATGCTGGATTATATTTTTCAATTCGTTTCAAAAGTGTACTTTCATATCGGAGCCACCAATATCCGTTCACAGATGGCCATTGGCCGTATCGGTGCAGAAAAAATAGCAGAAGAGGAAGTTGCCTACTTTGGCGAAGCATCCCGGTTCAATTTTGTGTATGAAATCAGTAAAGAAAAGTGGCAAAAGATAAACAACAATGAACGTATTTGACCTTATCATCAACGACAAAGAACAAGTATCGCTAGACGATGTATTTTTAGATACCAACCGAGAAAGCATTGTGCAGCTGCTCAAAGAGCACAACTACATAGCCGAATTACATCAATACGGATTACCCGTAAATAATAAAATATTGCTCCACGGTAGTTCAGGCTGTGGCAAAACAATGACCGCCAAAGCGATCGCAAACGCATTGGGCAAAAACATCCTGATACTTAATTTGAGCAATGTGATTTGTGCACGGATCGGCGAAACATCCCAGCACATCAAACAGGTATTTGACAAGGCCGGCAGGGAAAATGCCGTTTTGTTTTTAGATGAGTTTGACCAGATAGGAAAAGCAAGGGGAAACGATGATAAAGACGTAGGCGAAATGAGGAGATTGGTAAACACACTCATACAGTTGATAGACTACTATCCTGAAAAAGCATTACTGCTCTGCGCCACCAATCACCCTGAAATCATTGATACCGCTTTACTCAGACGTTTTCAACTGCGGATCAATTTTGAAATGCCGGCGCAGGAAGTTTTAGACGCCTATTACGATAAACTATTATCCCGCTTTCCAAAAGAATTACAGCAGATCCCGCGTAAATACAACATTTCATTTGCTGAAGCCAAAGACCACACCTTTACCCTTGTAAAAGCAATGCTGATAAGAGAACTGGAAGCAAAACAAAAAAACGTGGAAGCATGAGTGAACAAATCCTGGAAAACATAGCTGTCATAAAAGAACGGATCTCCCATGCCTGCAAAGAAAGCGGTAGAAATCCCGATGAGGTGAAATTGTTGCTGGCTACTAAAACGGTATCTGCGGAGCATATTAAAATAGCCCTGCAGGCAGGACACACCCTGATAGCCGAAAACAAAATACAGGAACTCAAAGAAAAATATGATGCCCTTCAGGAGATTCCGCATACCAATCATTTCATCGGGCATTTGCAAACCAATAAAATCAAAGACCTTTTAAAGTACAGTGTTTCCTGCATCCAGTCGCTCGATCGTTGGGACCTGGCCGAAAAGCTGCACCAGCGATTATTATTTGAAAACAAAACCATAGAAGTACTGATCCAGGTCAACACCTCCTATGAGGAAAGCAAATTTGGTGTAGCTCCCGAACAGGTCATCGAATTAGTAAAGCAGGTGGCCACCCTAGCAACCCTGAAAATAAAGGGACTGATGACCATAGGCTTACTCAG
>Ga0116227_10011634_pt1 | contig 14707 bp, 13 predicted proteins | sample S1TSphgellanicum_FD_89693 | JGI IMG/M metagenome (GOLD analysis project Ga0116227, IMG submission 89693) | Host-associated microbial communities from peat moss isolated from Minnesota, USA - S1T2_Fb - Sphagnum magellanicum MG | ecosystem: Host-associated > Plants > Peat moss > Unclassified... | reverse complement strand
TGTAGACCTCCTCGCGCAGGCCCACGATGGTGCGGAGCCAAGGCGTCCAGTAGGTCGTGTCCTCGACATAGGGGCCAAGGTCCAACAGGTGGACGCGGTCGGCTTGGCAGTCGCCGTTCCTGGCAGGGATGTAGAAGTCCGCCCCATCCGGGCTTTGCGTGGTTCCCGTGGGGGAATCCGACAGGGTCAGGGTCCCATCGTTCTCGAAGGCGCAATAGTCCAGGGTTTTGCGGTCGTGGGTGTGACGCCTATCCACCCACTCGGAGTCGTAACGCGCCTGCAGGCCCACGATGGCCACGTTCTGAAGCGCGCCGAAGCTGTGACGGTCGCTAAAGGACAGTTGCCCACCGCCAGTGGTTCGGGTCTCGTCCTGCTCTTCCTGGTCGCCGTTCACGGGGTCGTCCAGATAGTGGGTGAAGTCGTTCCACAGCGTCATGCGGCTGTGGATGTAGTAGGCGCCGGCCAGGAACTTCCATTCGCCAGAGGTGACGCCGTAGTGGGTGGATAGGCTGAAGCGCTCGGACTGGTTGGCGTCGGTCGGGTCCAGCGTGCCGAAGCGCGAGATGAGCCCATCCTTCACCGCCTCCACCGGCTGGTCTGAGGTCAGCAGGCCGAAGCCGCGGTAGTACATGGCGGTGGCGCTGTAGCCGTCGTCGTAGCTCCCGTGGCTATAGCGGAGCTCGGCGGCGTACTTGCGGAAGTCTTCGGGCGGATCGAACGGCCCATCGACGTGGCCGTAATAGAGGCCGCCGACCAGGCGGTCGGTGTTGGAAAGCGTCTGCGCGCCGCCGGCGAAGATGTTGTAGACGCCCAGCGTCCCGCTGGTGACGGCGATCTGGTCAGGGATTTCATTGGCCAGCTTCAGGTGCGTCGAGGCCACCGCCCCGAAGTCGCCGATGGAGGCGTAGTAGGGCCCTTTGGTATAGTCGAGGCCCGCCGCCATCTCCGGCAATTCGAAGTTGACGTCCGAATAGCCCTGTCCGTGGGTGTTGGTCGGCCGGTTGATGGGCATGTCGTCGATGAAGTTGGCGATGTCGGCGCCGTGGTCGAGGTTGAAGCCGCGCAGCAGGTACTGGTTCGCCTTGCCCTCACCCGAGTGGGCCGTGACCACCAGGCCCGGCGTCGCCTCCAGAAGTTGGCCCACGCGATAGACGGGGCGCAGCTGCAATTCCTTCTCGGTCACCGAGCCCTGGCTGGCGGTGGCCGCCACGCCCAACAGGTTCACCCGCGAGGCGGTGACGACCACTTCGCTCATCTTCGCGTTGACCGAGGCGGCGACCTTGGGCTTGGCCGGCGCAGGCGGTTGAGCGGTTTGGGCCGTAACGGCGGTCGCGCACGCGGCCATTGTCAGGGCGCAAACTGACCCCGTAAGCTGGCGCTGTAAATTCATCGATCCCCCGTGAATGATTGGCCGCAAGCGTCGGAGCCTGCGGATCAATCGCGCGCCGCCATGGCATGGGTCTTTTGAAAGGTCTTGCGAATTACGGTTTCTGGAACGTTCATGAACGTTTGATTCCCGCCCCCGCAGGCGCTAAGCGCCTCTTCATGAGCGACCCCAGCCCCATTGCCGCGGAAATTCTGGATATCCAGACCAGCGGCGCACTTGGGCGCTCCGAGCTGATCCGCCGGTTGTTCGATTACCTGGCTGAACGCACCCTCGATGAACGGTCGCCCAAGGAGGCCGAGGTCGGCGCAAGCGTTTTTGGTCGCGCCCCGGACTTTGACCCCAGTCGGGACGCCGTTGTTCGCGTCTATGTGCATAAGCTGCGCCGCAAGCTGGACGCCATCTACGCCGGTCCACGCCGGTCCGCGACCGCGCGTCTCAATATTCCCCGCGGCGAGTACCGACTGGTGCTGGAGCCGGTCGAGTTCGTCGCATCTGTTGCGCAAGCGCCTGTCGCGCGCCCCAGGCCAGTGCTCTGGCTGATCGCAATCACCCTATCGATGCTGGGCGCGAGTGCTACGACCTGGCTGGTTTGTCAGTCCCGTTTGCCGCCCGCTGTGCGGCAAGGGCTCGACCTGCGCGCCGGCCCCATATGGGCGCCGCTGCTGTCGGACCGGATGCCGACCATCGTGGTCGTCGGCGACTACTACATCTTCGGCGAAAGCGACGACGGCATGAATGTCGCCCGCCTGGTTCGAGAATATACGGTCAACTCGGCCGCAGACCTGAACGCCTTCCTGGTTCAGCACCCCAAGCTCAATGGGCTCTATATCGACCTAGACCTTCGCTACCTGCCCGTTGGAAGCGCCCCCGCCTTGCGCAACTTAACGACGGTCTTGGCGAGTTCCCCCAACGCCGGACCGCCGCGCGTCATCCTGGCGAGCGCGCTGACACCAGAAATGATCCGGGCCAACAACATCATCTATATCGGTTATCTGAGTGGGCTGGGTCCGCTCAGGGATACAGCCTTCGACGGATCGCGCTTCACGATGGGTGAAACCTACGACCAGATTGTCGATGTTCGAACCAAACGCCAATTCATCAGCGGCGGCGGCGGCCCGGACTCCGACGGACAAGTGTATCGCGACTATGGCTATGTTTCGAGCTTCGGCGGCCCTGCGGGCGGGCGGATCGTGATCATCGCAGGCACACGCGATGTCGGACTCATGCAGGCGGCCGAAGCGGTGACCAATCCATCCGCACTCAAGACCTTAAGCGGTCGCATCCACGCTGCGCCAAACTTTGAAGCCCTCTACGACGTCGAGGGCATGGATCGCCAGAATGTCGGCGGCCAACTGGTTGTCGCCTCACCCGTGGACAGCGCCGTGAAGTGGAACGGGGCGCAAAAGCCCCAAAAGGCCTTCCCGGCAGGTTAGGGCGATGACGTGGCGAACGCCGGCCGGCTCGGCAGGGCGATTCAATTCAGGGCGCGCCGCGGCGTCGCCCGCCCCGCTGAGTCGGTCAGAGGCGCGTTCAAACTCAGCCCGCTCTCGCTCAAGAGGCGGCCTATGGATTGGGCCACAAACAAGAGGGCTTCGTCGGGATCGCGGCCGACAAGAGCGCAGAGGCGCCCTCTGAGCGGCCCCTCGTCCAGATCGTTCAGCGACGATTGCGCCGCTGCGATAACCGCGACCATGGCCAGTTCATCGCGCCCCACGCACACGCACCCCGGCACATGGACGCGAAGGCGCTGTCGCGCGATCAGACTGACGTAGCGGACAAAGACGCTATAGGCTTGAAGCGCCTCATCTCCCTCCCGACCGCAAACACGCCGGAAGGTGCTGGCGACGATTGGGCAGTCTTCATTTCCAAGCGCTATGGCGCGCAGGCTCCAAACCAGCAGGTGCTCGGGGCGGCTGAGGTCGTGAAGCAGAACGCGGCTGGGCGTGGCGATAGGCATGGAGGAGCTCCACCATCAATATGCGAATAAGTCGCAATCTCATATGGTCGTATTGTGTTCCCGGGATCAAGTTGCGAGTGACTTGCAAGAGGGAAAATCTGAGGGGCGATGTGGCGGGGCCGGCCGTGCTCCCGCAGCAACGGCGCCGCCACAGTGACCGCGGTCGCTCCCGTGGCGCCTGAGGCTTGGGAAGACTTTTAGGGTTGGCTCAAAAACGCCAAGACGGGGGCGACCGACGTCTGCGGCGCTTCCTCCTGGGGCACGTGGCCGAGCCGGGGCAGGGCGACGAGCCGGGCGTTGGGCAGGTTTTGCAGATAGGCTTGCGCATTGCTGAAGGGGATCATGCCGTCGCGCTCGCCCCACAGCAACAGAACGGGCGCCTTGATCCTCTGGAGCAGCGGCCGCGGGTCCACCAGCACGGTGTCCTTCATCCGGGTGAGCAAGGCCTGACGCACGCCGGGCGCCAGCATCAGGTCGTAATAGCGGTTGACGGTCTGATCGGTCAGGGCCGATGGATCGCCATAGGCGGGTTTGAGGCTCGCGCGCAGCAGGCTCTTGGGCAGGACGTAACGCATCAGGCCGAGCGTCATGGGAACCTTGGGCGCGCGGCCGTACTCAAAACCTGGGCTGGCGAACCCATCGGGCGAAATCAGCACGAGTTTATCCACGCGGTCTGGGTGTTCGGCTGCGAAGGTCCAGGCGATACGCCCGCCGATGGAGTTGCCGATCACGCTCGCCTTGGCGATGCCCAGCCGGTCCATCAGGGCGAGGAGGATCGAGATCGTGCGGGCGTCGGTATAGTTCCCCTGCGGGTCCGGCGAAGACAGGCCAGAGCCCGGCAGGTCGAACCGCACGACGCGGAACTTGTTATCTAGCAACTCCGCCCAGGGCTCCCACGTTTGCAGGCTGGAGCCGAAGCCATGGATCATAATGATCGCGGGCGCGGTTTTGGGGCCGTCGTCGCGCACATGCAGCCGCGTTCCGGCGACCTCGATCATGTTGTTGGGCGAGCGGAGATATTTGGCTTCCAGCGTCGAAAGCGGCTTATCCGGCGTCCATAGCCAGGTCGCCGCCGCCAGCAGCAACACCGCGACCGCCGCGGCGACCCCCAACCCAATACGCTTCATGACGCTTTCGCCTCTAAGTCTCGCGAAGCCTGAGATAACATCGCAACCGATCAGGGGCTAAGGTCATCCTATGTCAGAGCAAGATAAGCCGCTGCGCGAGCAGATCACCGATGCGATGGGGAATATCCGCCATCAGATCGACCTGCTGCGCTCAGGCCCCACCATCGGCGGCCCCTCCGATGATCGCAGCGTGATCGCGGATTTGGAGACCGAGTACGAGGGGCTGAGGGAAGCGCTGGCGAGGCTTGGGCCGAGCGTCTGATGGACTTTAGCGGTGGGCCGCGGTTGCGCCGTCGAAGGGAGCGTGCCCTTTACCGGGGCGTTCGAGTCTCAAAAGAGGTAGGCTGGTGTCCGTCGAGTCATTCATTCCGCTGGGGCAGGGCGGCTTGTGTAGCGCACCGCTCGCCTGGGGCATGTGGCGCTTTCACGGCGACGATGTGGCCGCTGCTCAGGCGCGGGTCGAAGCGGCCCTGGAGGCCGGCGTCACGCTTTTGGATACAGCCGATATCTACGGCCTGCGGCAGGGCGGGTTCGGCGCCGCCGAAAGCCTGCTCGGTCGAGTGTTGGCGGCGGCCCCGCACCTGCGCGGGCGTTTCGTTCTGGCCAGCAAGGGCGGCATCATTCCCGGCGCGCCCTACGACTCAAGCGCGGCCTATCTGACGTCGGCGGTGGAGGCGTCCTTGACCCGGCTGGGCGTGGAGCGGATCGATCTCTACCAGATCCATCGGCCCGATATCCTGACCCATCCGAGCGAGGTGGCGCAGACCCTGACCGCCTTGCGGGCGGCCGGTAAGATCGGCGAGGTGGGCGTCTCCAACTATACCGTTGGTCAGGTCACAGCGCTTCAGGCCTATCTGCCCTTTCCCATCGCCGCCATTCAGATCGAGGTGTCGCCGCTCGTGATCGACGCCTTTTCCGACGGTCGGCTGGATCAGGCGATGGAGCGCCAGATGGCGGTGCTGGCTTGGTCGCCGCTGGCCCAGGGGCGTTTGGGCGATGCCGAAACCTCCGATCAGCGGGCGCTGGCGGTGCGGGCGGCCTTGGACGTGATCGCGCGCGACAAGGGCGTGTCCCGCACCGTGCTCGCCTACGCCTGGCTGATGGCCCACCCCTCGAGGCCGATCCCTATCGTCGGTAGCCAGCAACCCGCTCGTATCCTCGAAGCCGCAGCCGCGCTATCGGTGCAGTTATCGCGGGCTGAGTGGTACGCGGTGCTGACCGCGGCCCGCGGCGAACCGTTGCCGTGAGCTAAGCCGCCTCATGCGCCGCCAGGGCTTGGCGAAGCTGCTCCACCAGCAAGAGCCGAAGCCGATCAGGGGCGAGCACGGTCACGGCCGGGCCCCAGGTGAAGAGGTGCCAGGCCAGCTCGCGCATGCCGCTGGCGCGAAAGCGCACCTCCACGGCCCCGTCAGGTAGGGGCTCGATCACCTGACCCACATGGAAGCGCCAATGCCGGGCGGACTCCGCGGCGCTTGCGGCGATGCGCAGCCTCACGTCCTCGGTGTCGTCCTGATAGATGCCAAAGCTCTGGTCCGCATAGGCTTGCAGCGAAAAGCCCTCGGGCTTGGCGGCGGTGCGATCTGAGATCGTGATCGCTTCGATCCGGTCCAGTCGCCAGTTGCGAGGGCCGCCCGTGTCGCCTTCGGCCGCCACCAGATAGTTGCTGCGCCCAAACAAGAGGCCATAGGGGACCACCTCGCGCACCCGGCCAGGGGATGAGCCGCCGGCGTAGCGGAAGATCAAGGCGCGCGTCGCCTTGATCGCCTCGCGGATCGCGCCCAGCACATCTTCGTTTTCGGACGGGCGCGGACCGGCCTGCACCGCGATAGCTTCGGCTTGCAGCAGCGCTTCCAGATCGGGCGCCAGCCGGCGTCGGGCGGGCGCGCGCAGCGCGGCCAAGATTTTTCCCTCCAGGGATCGCAGCGCCGCCGCCCGCGCCGTCGCGCCCTCGGCCTGAAGCTCCAGATGGGCGGCGGATAGGGCGGTCAGCTCCTCCAGGGTGGGGCTTTGCATGAACCCATCCAGGCCGGATGGGATGCGAAACCGCTTGGTCGGCGGGTCCGCCACCGACTCCATCTGAGGGAACAGGTCTTGCAGGCGGTCGCGCATCCGCTCCACCGTGCGGCGATCTACGCCGACCGCCTGTGCCATCTCATCCAGCGTCAGGCCCTCGGCGGAGCCCGCGAGGCGGCGTCCGAGCTCCAGCAGGGTCAAGGCCTTGTCGTGCCGCATCATCTACGTCCGATTCTGTCGTAGCGGTCAGTCAGAAGGGATTTGTGAGGCGCTGACAAGGCGCCCCCCACTAATCGCACCGCCGCTTCCAGGAGCCCTTCCGATGACGATGATCCGAGCCGCCGCCCCCAACCTGCCGCCTGCGTCCGCCTCCATAAGCCTCTGGGCTATGCCAGACTCCGTCGCCGCCCCCGGCGAACGCGTGGTCGCGGCGGTGCTTCAGTTCGGCGATGTGCGCGACGAGCGGGAGGATGGAACAACCCTGATCCGTTTCACCCGCAGCCGCCTGGAGCGGGAGGATATGCAGATGTTGCTCGGCGAAGACCTCTATCGGGCGCTCGATGTCAGCCTGATCTGGGACGAGGCGGAAGATCAGCTCGTGCGCGTGCTCGACGTCGCGCCGCTGCGTCAGGGCCGCGCCCGGGCCAACGCCCCCAATCGCTACGCCGATGCGCACATGCGCAGCTTTCCCCGCGAACGCCTGTGGCGCGAGGCCGTCGCGGCGTGAAACCCGGCTGATGTTTTTGTGAAGGCGCGGCTTGAAACTTTCCTGCAACCAGAAGGTTGCAGGGGACTTTTGGGGGCATAGCTTTGCCGCCGCAGCCTTGCGAGCGCGGTCCATAGAGTGAGCGCTTACGATGTCGATCAGCCTGCCCCTTCGTATTCTGCGTGGATTGGACAGCGTCAGCGGCATGTTCCGACATCCCCGTCCGCTGGACGCCGACGCCCTGATGGCCGCGGCGCAAAACCAGGCCAAGCTGTATGACTTTGGGCCCGATGGGGCAGCGGCGGCGGGCTTGGGCCCGGTCGGAGCGAAGACGATCCGCGAGGGCCTTGCGGCCTTGCTCGACGCTTGCGAGCGAGAGGCGCGCCTCAGCCTGTTTGGCCGGTTCTCCACCCGGTGGGACTGTTTGCGCCTGCTGGTTAATCTGCTGATCTTGCGGTCCCTGGAGCGGGAGAACGCCACCCTTCTGGCGCGCCCCATCCGCCAGCCGATCTTCATCACCGGCCTGCCCCGAAGCGGCACCTCCTTCCTGCACGCCCTTCTGGCCGAAGACCCCGCCCTGTCCGCCCCGCGCTGCTGGCAGACCATCTATCCCGTGCGCGATCATCCGGCCCACGGCGCGCGCTCGGGACCTAAGGAGGTGCAGCGCCAGTTCGACGTGTTCGATAGGCTGGCGCCGGAGATGCGCAGCCTGCACCCCTTCGATGCGCTGAGCCCGCAGGAGTGCGCCGACATCACCGCCCACAGCTTTCACTCGCTACGCTTCGACATGACCTATGAGGCGCCGTCCTATCGCCGCTGGCTCGACCAGCGCGGCCATGTGGCGGCCTATCGCGAGCACAAGCGGTTCCTGCAGCACCTCCAGGGCGATAGCCTTAAGCGATGGGTGCTGAAATGTCCTGACCATGTGTTCGCGCTGGACGCCTTACGCGCCGTCTATCCCGATGCGCGTCTGGTGTTTGTGCATCGCGATCCGGTGGAGGTCTTGCCGTCTGTGGCGCGGCTGACCGAGGTGGTGCGCACGCCCTTCACCCGGTCGGTGGATCGGGGCGCCATCGGCCGCCAGATCGCTGACGACTGGGTCAAAGGCGCCGACAATATCGTCGCCGCCTCGACCGACCGGCGCTGGCCGCGGGCGCGGGTGCATCACGTCCACTATCGCGCCCTGACCGCCGACCCGCTGGCGACGGTGAAGGCGCTCTACGACCATTTCGATCTGGAGCTGACGCCAACGGCGACCGCGCGGATGCGGAACCTGGTGGCTCAAAAGCCCAAGGGCGGATACGGCCACAACGTCTACCACGCAGAAGACTACAACCTGGATCTGGGGGTCGAGCGCGAACGCTTCCAGGCCTATCTGGCGGCCTTCGAGCTTGGCGGCCGGCGCCTTAGCGCAGCGGCTTGATCCAGGAGACTCGCTTAGCCGCCAGTTTGAGGACTTCCACGGCCAGGGGATGGCGCATTCGATAGAGCGTCAGCATCCACATCACGCCGCCGAGCCCAATCGCCGGGCCCAACAGAGGGAGGGGCGTATACTCCGAGCCGCCGTGCAGCCCCATGACGATGGCGGCGGGCGCCACGGTCAGGACCGTCAGCGCGGCGCTGCGCACATAGGGCGCCACGAAGTCTCTAGTGTGGGTCTGCGTCATCCGGTCGAGATGGGGCCGATAGAGCCAGATGGAGAAGACCGCCTCGCCGATCCGTCCGGCGGCTGCGGCGGTCAGGTTAAATAGGCAGCCCGTGGCGAACATGATGAGGCCCGCGCCGGCGCGCACGATTTCGAGCCGGGCCTGTTTCGCCGTCTCGCCGCTGACGACAAACAACTCCCACGTCATCGAGATGGCCACGAGCAGGATGGCGGCGATGGACAGCATGGCCAGGGGATGGGCGGCGGCGACCCATCTCTGGCCATAGACCAGCCGGATGAACGGACCGGACACGATGGCCAGGCCTGCAAACGCCGGCCACAGCAGCGCCGTCAAAACCTCGACCAGGGTCAGATAGGTCGCGCGCAACGATGCGCCCGACCGCTTCTGCGCCGCCAGATCGACGAACACGACACGCCCGATCACCAGATGGATATTGTCCCACACCAGGTTGTTGAGGTTCGACGCCCGCGAATAGAGCCCAAGAGCGTTCAGGCCGATCAAACGGCCGAGCAGCGCTTCGCTCAGGCGGCCCGCAATCGCATTGACGCCTGAGATCGCGAGCATGTTGAGGCCGAAGCTGAAGACGCGCCGCCAGTCGCGAAGGCCCATCTGGAAGCTGACATGGCGCCGGCCAGCGAGCGTGTAGGCGATCACGCTGAACAAAGCGCCTGCGATCTGGCCGTAGGCCAGGCTCATGAAGCTGAAGCCCGTGAACGCGAGCCAGACCATGACGACCTGAGAGGTTACGTTGCGCCCTGTATTGATCAGGGCGATGGCCTTGAAATCGGCGGCGCGCTCCATCTGCGTCGCCGGCAAGAATTCCAGCGCGCCCAGCAGCGGCAGGATCGCCAGCAGCAGCATCACCCGGCGCACCCCGTCTTCGTGGAGCAGGCGCCCGCCCAAGGGGCTAAAGCCCGCGATCAGCGCAGCGAGGGCGATTGAGAGCAGCAGGTTGATCGTGAAGACCGACCGCCTCACGTGGAGGTCCAGCTCCGGCTCGCGCACGATAAAGCCGTTGAGACCAAACGCCTGCAAAAGGCTCAAGACGCCGACGATGGCCATGGCGATGGCGTAGACGCCCATGTCGTACGGGGTCAGCAACCGCGCGACGATAACAGAGCCCGCGAATTGAACGCCGAAGAAGCAGGCCTGGGATAGGCCCATCCAGGCCAGATGCCGCTTATACGACATGCTCAGGCGGCGCCTCGCCTAAAGCCGATCAAGCGGGCGTGCGGGTGAGGGCGCGCATCACGGCCAGGGCGCAGTCGCGGGCCTGGTGGCGGATGTCGGGGACGGAGGTCATTTCCCAGAAGGCGCCGCGGGTGATGGGGCCGACCGCAAACAGGGTGTCGTTGACGCCGCCGTCGCGTCGCACCAAGCGGGCGCTGGCGTCCACATCGACGCCGAGCTTGCAGGCGTCGGCGCGAATGACGCCGGTCTCGGCCAGGCCTGCGATCAACTGATCGTCCGCCGCGCCGAGATCGGCGTTGGGACCGGTGCAGTTCACGACCACCGCCGCGCGGGTCCGCACCAGGGTGCGCGAGCCGCGAGGCGCCCAGGCCAGGCCGACGCAGCCATCGCCATCGACCCACCCTCGAATCTGACCCGCCGCCGTGCGCAGTACCCCGCTGGCGGTCAGGTGATCGATCCGAGCCGCCACTTTTGGGGCCAGGCGATGGCGGTGAATATCCCACCACGGCCGGGCATGGCGCAGGAACTGCCGGCGCTCGCTCAGGGACCAGCCGCGCCAGATTGATTGGACGTGGGGCCGCAGAGCATCGACGGCGCCGCGCCAATCCTGCCCAGCCGCGTCGCGACGCACCTGCGCCAGCACATGGCGCGCCGATCCCACAGGCGGGCTCAGCCGCGCAGAGGCCGACGCCGCGCCGCTTTCGACGTGGCGACGGGGCAGGAGCCCGCGTCGCGACAGGGCGAGGAACTTCACCTCGGGCCTCTGCGCCGAGACCGATAGGACCACATCGACCATGGTCAGGCCTGTGCCCAGCAGCACCACCAGGCCCGAATCCGGCGCGTCTTCCGGCGACCAGGCCCAAGGATCGGCGACATAGCGCACGGACGCGCGGGCCGCCTCGGCGATGCCGCCGGGCGGATGGGGCGGCAGATTGCCTAGGGCCAAGACCACAGCGTCGGCGCGCCGCGTTTGGCCGAGCGCCAAGGTCAGGCGCCAACCGTCGCCGTCCCGCCCCAGGGCTGTGACCTCGTCGGCCTCCAGGATCAGCCGTCCCGCCGCCGCGGGGCTTTCGGCCGCCCGGCGCAACAGGCTTTGCAGATAGGCGCCGTAGTCCGACCGGCTCACAAACCGATGGGACTCTGGAGCGCGGCCCTGGGCGACCAGCCAGTCCGCAAAATGATCCGGATGCTCAGGATAGGCGCTCATATTGGCGGCGCGCACATTGAGCAGGTGGTCGGGATTGGTGGTGGCGTAGGCCGCGCCGAGGCCGAACTTGGGCCGCCGTTCGATCAGGCGCACGCAGGGACCGTCTGGCGCTTCGAGCAGGCGCAGAGCGGTCATGACGCCGCTGAAGCCGGCCCCGATCACCGCCACGGTGGGTCGTTTCAGCATAAGCCAGCCTTCGACATCCTTCGATAGCGTCTAGCCTAGCCTTCTACCGGCCGCCTTGCATCCCCTAATCCAAGCTCATCGCCGCAACGTGTCGCTTGCCACACGTGGCCAAGCCGCCCCCAACCGCTTTGGGCTTGGCGGTCAGGCCTTGAGGGTTTGGGCGAGCCCCGCTGTGACGAAGACCACCGTGTCCGCAGCCCGCGCCAGGCGCTGGTGCAAAAGCCCAGCCTCGTCCCGAAAGCGGCGCGCCAGGGCGTTATCGGGCACGAGGCCTTGGCCGACCTCGTTAGAGACCAGGAAGAGGGTGCAGCTCGCCGCGCCCGCGGTCTCAGCCAGGGCGTCGAACGCTGGTTCGAGCGGTCGGTCATGGTGCATGAGATTGCTGAGCCAAAGGGTTAGGCAGTCGACAACGGCGACGTCCTCGGCCGTCAACTGGGTGATCGCCTCGACGAGGTCCAGGGGGTGTTCCAGCGTCGTCCAGGCGGGGCCGCGTTCGTCGCGGTGGCGGGCGATCCGCTGCGCCATCTCGTCATCAAAGGCCTGGGCGGTCGCAATCATGACCAGCCGGCCGCCGCGCTTTTGTGCTTCGCGCTCGGCCGCGAGGCGGGCGTAGGCGCTCTTGCCTGATCGCGCGCCGCCCAGCACCAAGGTCAAACCCATCGCCTGTCGCCCCTTTGATTGACCCTCGCCGCATCGGGCCTATAAGCCGATCTGGTCCGCATTTCCTCAACGAAGCGAGGCTCCGTTCCGGGGCCGGGCTAAAAAATCCAACGCACAAAGAGGCCTGTACTAAAATGGGGAGGCGCGAAGGGCAGGCGTTCGATCCGGATTGGGGGCCGGTCGCCTTGCGCCTGTCGTCGTTCGAGGCCAGCGGGCTGAGCCAACATGGCGGTCGTTTAGCCTTAGCCGCAGCGCAATTTCCGCACGCGCCTACGCCTTGGATCGACCTGTCGACCGGCGTCAACCCGAGGCCCTATCGCGTGCCCGCCCCATCCCGTTCCGCCCTGGCCCGTCTTCCCGATCCGACGGAGACGGCGGCCTTGGAAGAGGCGGCGGCCCAAGCCTTTGGCGTCCTGACGGCCGATGGCGTGATCGCGGTTCCTGGGAGCGAGGCGGCGTTGCGCGTTCTGGCGAGGCTGCTGCCGGCCAAGACCGCCGCCATCGCCGGCCCCACCTATAGCTCTCACGCGGCGGCTTGGCGGGCGGCCGGCGCTCATGTGCAGTCGATATCGGCCCGCGACCTGGCGTCGGCCGACGCCGATGTCGTCATCGCGATCAATCCGAACAATCCGGACGGTTATCGCCATGCGCCGGAGATCCTGGCGCGGATCGCCGAGCGACAGGCGGCGCGGGGAGGGTGGCTCATCGTCGATGAGGCGTTCAGCGAGACCGCGCCGGAGCTCAGCGTCGCGCGTCGCGCGGGCGCGGGGCTGATCGTCTTGCGTTCGTTTGGGAAATTCTACGGCCTGGCCGGCGTTCGGCTCGGCTTCGTGCTGGCGGACAGGCATGTGATCGCCGCGCTGCGGTCAGTGTTTGGCGACTGGCCGGTATCGGCGGCGGCTATCGCTGCGGGACGCGCCGCCTATTGCGACGCCGCCTGGCGGGAGCGGACGCAGGCGAGCTTGACCCGCAAGGCCGCCCGGCTCGACCGGCTTCTGTCTCGCGCCGGCTTCGAGAGTGTCGGCGGCACGTCGCTCTATCGGCTGTGCGCGGCCGACGACGCGCCGCGCCGCTTCGCCATTCTGGCCGAGCGGGGCATTCTGACCCGCCCGTTCGACGTCGATCCCCGCTGGCTTCGCTTTGGCCTACCCGCAGGCGCGATGGCCTGGGCGCGGCTCGAACAGGCTTTGGAGGCTTGCCTATGACGAGGGACGATCCCGCCGCCGACGCGACCGAGGCGCAGAACCTTAAGCACGCCGAGGCCATGAAGGCCCTGAAGGCGGAGCGCGACGCCATGATGGCGACCAAGACCCAAGGTCATGGCCTCCTGATGGTCCACACCGGCGAGGGCAAGGGCAAGTCCACCGCCGCGTTTGGCATGGTCGCCCGCGCGCTCGGCTGGGGCATGAAGGTCGGCGTGGTGCAGTTCATCAAGGGCAGCTGGAAAACCGGCGAGCGGCTGTTTTTCAAACGTTTTCCCGACGAGGTCCGCTTCGAGGTGATGGGCGAGGGGTTTACCTGGGACACCCAGGATCGCACGCGCGATGTCGCGGCGGCGCAGGCCGCCTGGGCCGCTTCGTTGGAGATGATCCATGACCCGTCGCTGGATTTCGTCCTGCTGGACGAGCTGAATATCGCCCTTCGATACGACTATCTGGATGTGACGGCGGTGGCCGCCGCCCTGGCCGCTCGGCCGCCGACCAAGCATGTTTGCGTCACCGGCCGCAACGCCAAGCCGGAGCTGTTGGCCATTGCGGATTTGGTGACGGAGATGACGCTCAAGCGCCACCCGTTCGACCAGGGCTTCAAGGCCCAGCGCGGGGTGGATTTTTGAGGATGCTGGCGCTCAGCCCGCCGGCATGGGCGCTCTCAGCCCTCGTTCTGGAGGTCCTGGTCGGCTATCCGGCGTGGCTGCACCGACGCCTGCCCCATCCTGTCGTGGCCGTGGGCGTTGCAATCGATGGGCTTGAGCGCCGCTGGAACCAGCCGACGCGGTCTGCAGCGACGCGCAGGGCGCTGGGCGTCTTGACGGTCGTGATGCTGATCGGGGCGGCTGTAGCGGTCGGCGGCGGCCTGGACTGGCTGTTGAAGGCGCAAGTCTGGGGTTTTGCGGTCTGGGTCGTGATCGCCACCGTCGGCTTGGCCCAGAAGAGCCTGCATCAGCATGTGAAGGCCGTGGAGCGACCGCTCACCGCCAACGATCTCGGGTCTGCGCGCATCGCCGTCGGCTGCATCGTGGGGCGGGATGTAGATCGGCTGGACCCGTCCGGCGTATCGGCGGCGGCCATTGAGAGCCTGGCCGAAAGCTTTTCCGATGGGATCGTGGCGCCGGCGTTTTGGCTGCTGATCGGCGGTTTGGCGGGGCTGTTCGCCTATAAGGTCGTCAATACCGCCGACAGTATGATCGGCCACCTGGAGCCCCGCTATCGGGCGTTCGGCTGGGCGGCGGCGCGGACCGACGATCTGATGAACCTTGTTCCAGCACGCCTCGCCGGCCTCTTGATCGTCCTGGCGGGCGCCGGTGGGGCGCGCGTGATGGTGCGCGATGCGCCAAAGCACGCCTCGCCCAACGCCGGCTGGCCCGAGGCGGCCATGGCCGGCGCCCT
>Ga0116227_10011633_pt1 | contig 14707 bp, 15 predicted proteins | sample S1TSphgellanicum_FD_89693 | JGI IMG/M metagenome (GOLD analysis project Ga0116227, IMG submission 89693) | Host-associated microbial communities from peat moss isolated from Minnesota, USA - S1T2_Fb - Sphagnum magellanicum MG | ecosystem: Host-associated > Plants > Peat moss > Unclassified... | reverse complement strand
GATCTGCGTGTAGATGCGTTCGGCGAAGCCATCGAGGGCGGCGGATTTTTGCGCCTGGGTGGTCAAGGATGTGTCGGCAGCCACCACCGGGCAATACCCCAGCGTGAGGCTGTTGATGATGTCGGCCTGCTTCGCCCCCATTCGCCCCCGGATGCACAATTGCCGCACAGCCACGTTCTTTCGCGCCCAGCGCCCGGCAAAAGCGTTGGCGCGCGCCCAGGACAAGACTTTGACTTCCTAAGGATTCATCGATTTTCATACCGATTGAGTTGAACGGCAGCGCCCAGGCGCGGTAGTTCGGTCTTGCCCTGGCGCCAATCCGATGGCGGCACCGGCAGTGAGGGGAGATGGCGGGATGTCCGAGGCGGTTCTGGGCACGCGCGCGCATGGTCGGCCAGCGCGCAAATTCTATATGTGGATGTCGGCGACCTGCCTCGCCATCGCCGTTCTCGGCTTCGTGCCGACCTATTTCCTGCCGCTCATGCGCGGCGAGTTCCGCGGCGAGCCGGTCGTGCATATCCACGCTCTCATCCTGTACGCGTGGGTGGTGCTGTTCTGCGCGCAGACATGGCTGGTGGCGCGCGGCCGCGTGCTGGCGCATCGCAGTTGGGGCATGTTGGGCATCGCCATCGTGACGGCGATGACGTTCATTATCTTCACGATCGTATCGCTGCGGATTTCGCAGGCGTCGCAGCCGGGGCAGCCGCCCGGCCTGGCCCATGCGGTGCGCGCCTTCGAATGGGTCAGCATCAGCGGGCTCGTGCTGTTTCTCTTGCCCGTCTTCGTTCTGGCGATCGTCACCATCCGGCGCCCGGATATCCACAAGCGCCTGATGCTGCTGTTCACCCTGGGGCTGCTCGGCGCGCCCATCGCACGCTGGTTCTTCGTCTTGCTGGCACCCTCCACCGACTCGGCAACGCCGGCCTCTGCGGGCATGTCGGTGGCGGATGTGCCGCCGCCCGCGGCCAGCATCGCGCCCGGCCTCGTCGGCGATCTGTTGATCCTGGTGGCAATGGTGGTCGATTGGCGCACGCGCGGGCGTCCGCATGCCGTCTATCTGCTTGGCTTGCCTTACGTCATGGCGTTACAGCTCACCGTAACACCGATCGCCGAATCGCCGGCGTGGCAGGCGGTGGCAGCCGCCATTGGCCATCTTGCGGGGTAGCACCAGCCCGAGCCGAAATGCGCCCTTACGTCTAATCCCGTCCCTGGCTCACGATCTGCGTGTAGATGCGTTCGGCGAAGCCATCGAGGGCGGCGGATTTTTGCGCCTGGGTGGTCAAGGATGTGTCGGCAGCCACCACCGGGCAGTACCCCAGCGTGAGGCTGTTGATGATGTCGGCCTGCTTCGCCTTGGGTGCGCCTGATTTTACCTTCGCGATCAGCACATCGGCGTTTTCCAGGATGTTTTCCTGGGTGGTGGCCTTCAACACCGTCGCTACTTTTGGCGATGCGATAACGCTGGCCAGAGCGGGATTGGCAATTTTGGGGCAACCGCCTGGTGCGTTGAACGCCAGCACCGTCTGAGTCGCCTGGCGGAGCTGGCCGACAAGGCCTGGCCCTGCCACGGCGGGTGCGGCATTGCCCCAGGAGGCGCGGATATAGTTGGTGGCATCAGCTACTTCCTGGTCGGTCATGCCGGTGCCGATGGCGGGCATGGCGGAGTAGCTGCCCTGCGCGTTGATGCCGCCAAGGATCACGCGGATCACCGTTTCCGGGCCGCCTGAGGCCACCGTTCCGTTGCCGGCCAAATTCGGCACCGCGTTGCCTAATCCCTGCCCGTTTTGCTGGTGGCAGGAGGCGCAGTAATTCAGATAGGCCTCGCCGTTCGCGGCAACCCGAACGCTGCCCGCAGCAGGCTCGGTTTTCTTGTAGCCTTCCTTCGGCGGTGTGGATTTCAGATACAGAACGATGTCGTGCAGATCGTCATCGGTCAGCTTGCCGAGGGATTCGTGCATGGTCTGCGCCATCGGCCCGACCACGACGCCCATGCCTGGCGCGGAGCCGGTCTTCAGATATTGGTAGATCGTCGCATCGCTATATTTGCCGATGCCTTCGGCCTTGTCGGAGGTGATGTTGGGCGCATACCATTTGTCGATCGGGCCGCCGCGCAGGCTTTCGGCCATGGCGGTGTCGCCGAGCATGTTGTTGCCGTTATGGCATTCGCCGCAATGCTCCAGCCCCTGCACCAGATAGGCGCCGCGATTGATCTGCGGCGATTTGGTCGGGTCTGGCTTGAAGGTTCCGGTTTTCAGGAACACCGCATCCCAGCCGATCAAGGCGGCGCGGACATTGAAGGGGAATGCCAGCTTGTTGGGCTTGCGCGGGGCGTTTACCGGCGGCAGCGAGAACAGATAGGCTTTGATCGCCATCACATCGTCGCGGGTGACCTTGGTGTACCACGGATATGGCATCACCGGGTAGAGATGCTCGCCCTGCATGCCGATGCCGTTATGGAACACCTTGTAGAACTGCTCATCGGTGATCTTGCCGATGCCGGTGGCGGGATCGGGGGTGATGTTCGGGGTGGAGATCGGGCCGAACGGCGTGTTCATATACAGACCGCCGGCAAAGGGCTTGCCGTTCGGTGCGGTGTGGCAGGCTTCGCAATCGCCCGCCGTCGCCAGATATTTGCCATGCGCGATCAGGGCCGGATCGGCAGCCCTGGCAAAAGGAGCGACAGCAATGCTTGCCAGAAAGGCGCCCAAAGCTGCTGACCATGGCTTTGCGAGTGTCATTGTCGGTCGCCTCTCTGAAACGTCTTGGTTTACCTGCGCCACTGTGCGGGGTGGCGGCTGGGGGTGAAACCAATTCACCGATGCCGGGTTGCGCTTCGGCGAAAGCATTTTTTCGCACCGAAAAATATGTGTGCGGCCGGGCGTGCTATTCTGGGCGGGACCAGGCGAGGAACGGGCAATGGGCGACGGGGAAACACCGCGGGGCGGCACGGCGCAAGACCGGTGGCTGGGCGCTGCCGCAAGCTGTTTCCTATGGCTGGAACATGCGGCCTATGCGGCGCTCGGCGTTTTGCTGTCGCTCACCGCACTGCTCGCTCTGGTGGCGGCGGCGGCGCTGTTATGGTCCGGCTTGAGCGACTGGAGCAACGGCCAGACCATCCTGCTGATCATCGACCGGCTGCTATTCGTGCTGATGCTGATCGAGATACTGCACACGGTGCGCGCCTCCATGCGCACCGGCGGCCTGACCTGCGAGCCCTTCCTGGTGGTGGGATTGATCGCCTGTATCCGGCGGGTTCTGGTGATCACGCTGAAATCCTCGGAGACCACCAAGCAGGACGCCATGTCGGACGCCGCGGAAAAGCTGTTTCATGCCTCGATGATCGAACTCGGCGTGCTGGCGGTGCTGATCCTGGTGATGATCACGTCGATCTTCCTGCTGCACCGCTCCGGGGCGAAGGTGGAGGGCTAGCTATCTATGCTTTGCCCCGATGCTGTAGGGTACGTAGCGGTTCGGCAGGCGGGGCGCGTGATGTCATTCATTCTGAACGTGATCTGGGTGGTTTTCGGCGGCTTCGCGATGGCGGCGGCGTGGTTCGTGGTTGGGGTGCTGGCGGCGGTCTCGATCATCGGGCTGCCCTGGGCGCGGGCCTGCTTCAACATCTCGCTGTTCTCGCTATGGCCGTTCGGGCGGGAGGCGGTGAACCGCTCTTTCGTCACCGGACGGGAGGATATCGGCACCGGCCCGCTTGGCGCGATCGGCAACATCATCTGGCTGCTGCTGTTCGGGATCTGGCTGGCCATCGGCCATCTCTTCGCGGCCATTGCCTGCGCCATCACCATCATCGGCATTCCGTTCGCTATTCAGCACGTCAAGCTGGCCGGGATCAGCCTGATGCCGATCGGCATGGCGATCGTGGACCGCGATGCCTGGGAGCGCGGTTACTGACCCCCTAGGCGCAGCCGTTCAGCAATCAGGAAGGGCGCCGGCGCGTTGTCGATACGCTGGGTGAACACGGCGATCTCCGTGACCCGCCTGGGAATGGCGAGCGATGCCATAAAATGCGCTTCGGCTTGCGGCCTGAGCACGGCCATCTCGGCCTCGGCGAGCCGGCGGCTGAGGGTGAGGTGGAAGTGCCAGCTTTCCATCACATACGGATAGCCCCAGTGCAGCAAATTGGCCTCCTCCGATGCACCAAGGCCGGTGCGGCGGCGCCTGGCCAGCTCCGCGGGGGAAGCGGCCAGGCGGTGCGGGTTGGTTTCACGCACGCAGGCATCGGCGAGATCGTGCAAAGCGGGGCAGGGTAGGGTTTCGCGCAGTGCCAGGAAGCCGGCAAGATCGGCCACCGCCAGTCTCGGCAGATCGAAGGGCTTTTGCCGCGCGGCCAGGGTTTTGGCGGTGGCCATGAAGTCGTCCCAGCCTGTCGAGAGCCGCATCGGCGGGCGCAGCGTGGCATGAAAGCCGTATATTCGGGCCTCTGCGGTGGCCTCCGCCAGGCCCGGCACAGCCGGCTGCGGCAGGGTTGTGCCATGTTCCGGGTCGCGGCCCAGCCAGCTATTGCCTGCCACCGACAGCGAGTCGCCAACCGGGGGCGCCCAGTAGAGCGCCACGCGCATATCCATCAGATCACCCGCTCGCCGCCTCGCCAGACCTGCCGCACCACCGGCACGCTTTGATGCACGCGCACGCGCACAAAATCGGCGCGCAGGCCGGCGGCGATCCGGCCGCGATCGGTCAGCCCGGCCATGCGCGCTGGCGACTCCGATACCAGGCGGGTTGCCGGCGGCAGGCCGATTCCGCCTTGTTCGGCGGCAACGAACGCGGCATGCACCAGGCTGCCCGGCACGTAATCGGAGGCCAGCGCGTCGATCAGCCCGGCGCGCAGCAATTCCATCGCCGCGACATTGCCATTATGGGAATGGCCGCGGACAAGATTGGGGCCGCCGGCGATAATGCCCATGCCGCCGATGCGTGCCGCCTGGGCGGCTATGCGGCTCACCGGGAACTCGCTTACGCGGAGTCCGTCGGCGAGGTTTTCCGCCACCTCTTCTTCGGTGCGGTCATCATGGCTGGCCAGGATCACCTTGGAGCCGCGCAGCCTGGCGAGCAGTTTGGCCCGGTTGTCGCCCCGCAGGCGGCCGCGCTGCTGCGCCAGCTCGTCTATGCGGCGATCGACCATGCCAGGATCGTCGCCGCCGCTTCGGCGCATGGCGCGGTAGCGATCTAGATCGGCGTATTGGCCGACCCCAGGGGTGTGATCCATCAGGCTGACCATGCAAAGCGCCGGGTGGCTGGCGAGGGTGTCCAGCAGCTCCGGCATGCCGATGGCGGGTAATTCGCAGCGCAGATGCAGGCGATGGTCGCATTTCAGCAGGCCAGTGGGGAGAAGCGCATCGAGATCGGCGATTCCGTCCAGGGTGGTGCGCTGCCTGTCGTCATCGAAGCCGAGATCGCCCAGGCACAGCGCATCCAGCACCGTGGTAATGCCGGCGGCGGCGCATTGCGCATCATGGGCCAGCAAAGCGGCCCGGCCGGGCCAGCGGGCATTGGTGCGCGGCAGAACCTGGCGCTCCAGGTTATCGGTATGGAGATCGACAATGCCTGGCAGCAGGTAATCACCATCCAGGTCCACCGCGCCGGGTGTGGTGGTTCGGCCGGGCTGGATATCTGCGATCAGCCCGTCCCGTATCGCCACGGTGCCGTCCAGCGTTTCGGTCGGCAGCACAAGGATGGCGTTGGTCAGGATCAGGGTCATGCACGGCACTCGCTCGGCTGTATCGACGCTGTTGCTTATGGAACCTGGGGCGGCGTGCTTCCAGCCCAGCCTCGACGCTGACATCCAGGCTCTGCCGCTATATGAACGGTCAGGCTTTGGGGAATCGCCCCCGGGCCCGCATCAGGCTAATTTCTGCATCATGCAGCGTGAAAAATGGTTGGCCCTGGCGGGCTTCCTGGCATGCCTGGCGGCCCTGCTGGTGGCGCGCGGGTCTGAGATCTTCCTGGGACTCGTGCCCTGCGCCTTCTGTTTGCTGGAGAGAAGGCCCTATTGGCTCGGCATGGCGCTGGCCGTGCTGGCCCTGGCGCTGCCCAGGCGTCAGGCCAGGACGGTGTTGTGGCTGTTGGTGGCGGTGCTGGCGGCTGCTGCTGGCCTCTCAGCGGTGCATGCGGGGGTGGAGCTGCATTTTTGGCCCGATCCTCTGCCTGAGTGCGCGGTGCCCAAATTCACCGGGATGAGCATGGCGCAGCGCTTCGCGGCCATGCCGGCCCGGCCGGCCAAACCCTGCGAGGACCCGGATTTCCTTATTCCCGGTGTGCCGGTATCGATGTCGCAGATGGCATTTCTGTATGCCCTGGTGGTTTCGGCCGGCCTCGCCATTTGGCTGGGACGCACCAAGGGACGATTCTTCCGATGAGCCTGCCAGGCGAACCAACCAGACGCGGCGTGATTGAGCGCATGATACGGGTGGACCATGCGGGAGAATACGGGGCCAAGCGGATCTATCAGGGCCAGCTGGCCGTGCTCGGCAACGGCCCGAAAGGCGATGTGCTGCGCCACATGCAGGCGCAGGAAGAGCACCATCTGGCGACATTTTCGCGGTTGATCGGTGAGCGGCGGGTACGGCCGACCGCGCTGCTGCCGCTATGGCATCTGGCTGGCTATGTGCTGGGCGCCGCGACGGCGGCCATGGGCGAGCGGGCGGCGATGGCCTGCACAGTGGCCGTGGAGGAAGCGATCGACGAGCATTATCGGGCGCAGGTGGCCGAGCTTGGCACCGATGAACCTGCCCTGAGCACGACCATTGAGGGTTTTCGCGCCGAGGAGCTGGAGCACCGCGATATCGGCCTGGCCAATGAGGCGGAGCTCACGCCTGGCTACAAGGCGCTGTGTTCGCTGATCAAGGCAGGCTGCAAGGTAGCCATCGCCGTGAGTGAGCGGATTTAGCGACCGAATGTACGCCGCTGATGAGTCAGTCGACGGGAACGCTGAGTCCCAGGCCGGCAGCCGGCTGCCTGCGCTCATCCAGCGTGTTTTGCTGGCTGGAGGTATGGTAGTACCCGTCGCCCTGGAACAGCGTCTTGGTCGATAGGAGGGTCGGGGCGACCTGAGCGGATGGCTTTTGCGCATCGTTCGGCGCATCGACATCCTGATCCGGGATTGGCGCCGCCTGATAATTGGCGTTTTGCGCGGTGACGGTTTTGGCAGGCGCCGTTTGGTCGAACTGCCCAGATTGCGGCAGCAGCGGCTCGGCATCCTCAACCTTCATGTCCTTTGGCGCTGCTGCGCCCAGGGTAATGATCAAAGCCAGGGCTGCGCCCAAGCGGAAAACCGGAGGGAAATGACACGCTTGCATGGCTGGATCATGCAATTTGCGACAGATTGGATCAACCGATTTCGAAAGAAGTGATGTTTATTTCAAAAACTGGCCCGATCGCGATATGAAAGGCCGGGAGGGGCATGCATGGACGCATCCCCCTCCCTCGAATGTCAGGCGGCTTTGCTGAGGCGCTGGTCGCCAAACGCCTTGATCATTTCCTGGCAAAACGGTTTTAGATCGTCCGGCTTGCGCGATGTGACGAGAAGGCCGTCGCGCACCACCGGCTGATCTACCCAGGTCGCTCCCGCATTGCGCAGGTCGGTCTGGAGTGAGGGCCAGGAGGTGAGCGTGCGGCCGCGCACCAGATCGGCCTCGATCAGCGTCCATGGGCCATGGCAGATCGCGGCGATCGGCTTTCCGGCAGCGCCGAAATGCTTGATGAAGCCAACCGCCTGCGGGTTGATTCGCAGATAATCGGGATTGGCTACCCCGCCTGGCAGGACCAGCGCATCGAACTGGTCCGGCTTGACCGATTCCAGCTCGGCGTCCACTGCAATCTGGTCACCCCTCTCATCATGGTTCATGCCCTGGATCTTGCCTTGGGTCTTGGTTTTGCGTGGGGCGATCACCTGCACCGTGGCACCGGCGCTGCGCAGCGCCTGCAGCGGCTCGGTCAGCTCCACCTGCTCAAAACCGTCTGTGGCCAGGATGGCGACCCTGAGCCCTTTGATGTCTGCCATAGCGAAAACCTCCTTGCTGATGGACGCAAGGAAAACCGGGTTTGGGTGCTCCGGTTGCGGAGGCTGTCGTCACAGAAGGCGGAGGCAGCAAGAGAGTGTTATGAGGGGATAACCACACCATCCAGTGATTGCAGTGCGAGGATACCCGGCAGCAACTTGCCCTCCAGCCATTCCAGGAATGCGCCGCCGGCGGTCGAGACGTAGCTCATCTGGTCGATCACGCCCGCATGTTTCAGCGCCGCGACCGTATCGCCGCCGCCCGCCACAGAGCGCAATTTGCCGGCCCGGGTGGCCTCTGCCACCGCATGGGCCAGTGCGACTGTCGCTGCATCGAAGGGCGGCGTTTCAAAGGCGCCGAGCGGGCCGTTCCATACCAAAGTGCGCAAGCCGGGCAGCTTGCTTTTCAGCAACTCTACCGTCGCCGGGCCGACATCCAGGATCATCGCGTCCGCCGGAACCTCGCCGATCGGCACAACCAGCGTCGGTGGATTGTCGCGGAACGCGGTGGCGGTCACCGCATCGATTGGCAGCACGATCTCGCAGCCACGGGCGCGGGCTTCGGCCAGGATTTCCCTGGCCGTCTCATGCATGTTGGGTTCCTGCAGCGACTTGCCCACGGCGATACCCTGGGCGGCCAGGAAGGTATTGGCCATCGCGCCGCCGATCACCAGCACATCCACCTTTTCCAGCATATTGCCGATCAAGGCGAGCTTGGTGGAGACTTTCGCCCCGCCGACAATGGCGCCCACCGGCCGCTCGGGATGCTCGAGCGCGGCGGTCAACGCCTCCAGCTCGCGCTGCATCAGCCTGCCGGCATGGCTGGGCAGATGGCGGGCGATGCCTGCGGTGCTCGCATGGGCGCGGTGGGCGCTGGAAAACGCATCATTCACAAAGATATCGGCCAAGGCGGCGAGCTGCCTGGCCATCTCCGGGTCGTTTTCTTCCTCTCCGGCATGGAACCGGGTGTTTTCCAGCACCAGCACCTGGCCGTTACCCAGCCTGGCAACGGCATCCTCGGCTATCGGCCCCAGGCAATCATCGGCGAAAAATACGTCGAGCCCCGTCACGTCACGCAGCGCGGCAGCCACGGGGCGCAGCGACATGGTCGCCACCCGCTGGCCGCCTGGCCGGTCGAAATGACTCACCACGATCACCCGCGCGCCCTTCCGGGCCAGCTCGGCGACGGTAGGGCAAATCCGTTCAATGCGCGTGAGGTCGCTGATCCGGCCATCGCGCACCGGCACGTTGAGATCGACGCGCAGCAGCACGCGTTTGCCGGTGACGGATGCTTCGTCCAGGGTCTTGAAATTGGCCATTTGAAACTCCTCAAAAAGGCCAGGGGCTCTGCCCCCCAGCGCAGCGGGCTTGAACCAATGGCGCCCTTGCGCCGGCCCCACCGGGCCCTTGGGCCCCAGCCCCCTATTTTATAGGCTGCCGAACAGCGCGGCCGTATCGGACATGCGAGACGAAAAACCCCATTCATTGTCGTACCAGCCCGCCACCCGAACCATCCTGCCGCCATCCACCGAAGCCGTCTGTGTGGCGTCGAAGGTGCAGCTTGCCGCCACGCCGTTGAAGTCGCTGCTCACCAGCTTTTCCTTGTTGAAATCGAGAATGCCCTTCATCGGGCCGGACGCGGCCTGGCGGAACACCTCGTTGATATCCGATACGCTGGCAGGGTGGGCGAGATTGGCATCCAGCGAGACCAGCGAAACGTTCGGCGTCGGCACCCGCACCGAGGTGCCGTCCAGCTTGCCGGCCAGTTCAGGCAGCACGAGGCCGAGCGCCTTGGCCGCCCCCGTGCTGGTGGGGATCATCGAGAGCGCCGCGGCGCGCGCGCGGTGCAGATCCTTGTGCAGCGTATCGACGGTCTTCTGGTCGCCGGTATAGCTGTGGATGGTCACCATGTAGCCGCGCTCAATGGTGAAGGCGTCGTTCAGCACCTTGGCCATCGGCGCCAGGCAGTTGGTGGTGCAGGAGGCGTTGCTCACCACCGTCATATCGGCGGTCAGTACCGACTGGTTCACGCCGAAAACAACCGTTGCGTCCACCCCGTCGGCCGGTGCCGACACCAGAACCTTGCGAGCACCGGCGGAGAGCAGGGCCGAGGCGGCGGCCTTGGTGGTGAACAGGCCAGTGCATTCCATCGCAACATCGACGCCCTGGTAAGGCACTTTCAGCGGATCGCGTTCGGCCGAAACGCGGATCGGGCCCCAGACCCGGCCATTATAATGGATGGTGATGCTGCTGCCGTCGATGGTGACCTCGCCTGGGAAACGGCCATGAACGCTGTCGTAACGGAACAAATGGGCGTTGGCTTCCACGCTGCCGAGGTCGTTGATGGCGATCGGTTCGAGATCGGTACGGCCGCTCTGCACCATGGCACGCAGAACCAGACGGCCAATTCGGCCAAACCCGTTGATCGCAACCTTAACCGCCATCTTATCGTCCTTTTGTCGCATTTTACTGTTGCGGCCCTTGTGGTGAAACATCACGCTTCTGTCTAGTTCGTGTGCGGGACGCCCGACTTCATTCCCAAATGCCGCAGAACCAGATCGGCGATGCGCCGCGCCGTAAGTGGTATCTCGGTGCCGTCCGCCGCGATATCGGCGCCTAGGAACAGACCCTCGGACCCCAACCATCGATCCCAGCCGAAGCCACTGCCGCCTTCCAGCCCGAACCGTGGGGCGTCGCCCAGCACCGCCTCCTGCCAGGCGGGCTCCTGGCGGCTGAAAAACTCCCAGCATGGCAGGGAGACAACCGCACAGGGTACAGCAGACGCCGCGAGAAGCAGCCGGGCGGCCACGGCCTGATGCAGCTCAGGGCCGCTGGCGATCAGCGTTGCCGCGCGCGGGGCAGGGGCTTCAGCCACCACATAGCCGCCTTTGGCACAGCGCGTGCGCGTCGGGCGCTCGGCCAGAATCGGCACCTTGGTCTCAGAGAGCAGCAGAACGCTCGGCCCATTGGTGCGCCGCACCGCAAGTTCCGCGCATTCAAGCGCTTCCGATGCGTCGGCTGGGCGAAATACGTGCAGGTTGCGCATGGCGCGAAGGCTGGCGCGCTGGCCCGCGGCCGGGCAGGCCGGCGATGGTTCGACCAGCACCTGAACCAGCCGCAGCCCGGCGCTGGCGGCGGCGCGCAGGCCGGGGCGGACATTTTCCATCTGCCCGAGACTCTGTGCCGCAACCGGCAGCAGCCCGCCATGCCAGGCAGCGCCGGCCATTGCGCTGCCTATGCCTTGCACGAGCTGGCCGGCGGCTTCCCGGCTGGCGAAAAACTCGGCTGGTGCGCCGGCGACCGTCCAGGCGGCGTCTCCCGGCATCGCTGCCAGTTCCGGCAAGGCGTTGCCAAGGCGGCCCAGTGCCGCGCGCAGCGTGGCGGCGGTGGAACACACGCCACTACCGCCGGCCGGCTCAAGGCTGGTTTCGGTCAATGCCGCGTGCCAACCGGCCGGCAATTTGCCGGCCATCGCGCTCTCGAAATCGGCGCGGCTGGCATGGCGGGCAAGGCGTTTGAGCCAGGTTCGCCTGATGCCGGAATTGCGCCGGCCGGTCGCGGCCCAAGCCAGCCGGCCCTCGGCGCAATCTTCCCTGGTGTGCTCAAGACCCGCTTCGGTGTGCACACAGGCAATCAGTGTCGGCTTATGCGAACGCAACGCGGCTGAGATGGCGGCGGCCACGTCGCCGGCATCTGTGGCGGCAACCTTGCGGACCGACCAGCCAGACGCGGCGAAACCCGCCAGCCCCGGCGCATCGGGCGCCGGCACTTCGGTGATCGCGGTGAGCCGGCCGAGACGCCAGGCGCCAGCAAGCCAGGCGGCCTCCTGCACCGCGCCGGTCGCCAGATCGGCGCCGGCGCCGAACACCCAGCTGCGATGATCCACCAGGGAGCGGCCAAAACGCGCCGCGAGCAGGCGTTCGGCCAGCGCCATGCCGGCCCCGGTGCCGAGTGCCTGGCCTGGGGCGGCGAAGCTGCCGGCCGGCATGGCCACCAGCGTGGTAAGCAGGTCACCCAGCGGGGCAAGTGACGGGGCGAAGACCAGCCGGTCGCGATCGGCCCAAAGCGGATCGGCCGAATCGAAGCGCAGATGACGTGCGAAGAGCAGGCAGAGCGGCAGGCAAAGCCCTTCGGCCGCGCGGCCCAGGGCTGCCCGTTGCAGCACGCCTGCCAGGCGGCTGATCGAGGGGCGGCGCTCGATGATCTCGGGGGGAGAAAGCGCGTCCAATCAGCCCGCCAGACGGCACAATGCTCGGCAGGACGTTGCGGGAAGCCGGCATGTCTGCGAGTCTGGGTCCATGATCGTCCTCCGTCTGCCCGCGCGCTGGGTGTGTCTGGCTCTGCCGCTGTGTCTGCCAGCTTGCCACCTGGTCGGCCAGCGGGATTTCAATGCCAATGCCGGAAAGCGCCCCGAACCGCATGCGGCCGCGATGGCTGCCTTACCACCGACCCCCTCTTTGGTAACCATTCGCTACACCACGCCCGACCCGGACTATCGGGAGGCGCTGGCCGATGCGGTGCGCAAGGCGCTCGCCCGCAAGCCGGATGTGCTGTTCACCGTCGCGACATTGGTGCCTTTGGCCAAAACGGCGGACGGCCAGGCCGATCAGGCTGCTGAAGCGGCGGACTCAGGCAAGGACGTTGCCCAGACCATTGTCGATGCCGGCGCACAGCCTGGCCAGATAGAGCAGCTTGTCACCACCGACCCGGGCGCTTCCGTCCGCGAGGTCAGAGTCACCGTTCAGTAGCCGCGTAGAGCATGATCCGGCACTATGCGGTCAGCTGCCGGATGAACATGCTCGCCAAAACAAAGGACTAGAGCGGGATGCGACACTCGACAACGATTCGATCAGATCGCATCCCGCTCTAGCTCTTTTTCCGGGCGGCGGCGATCGCTTCCTCCAGCGCGGACTGGTCGACCGCACCGGGGATCATGCTGTCGCCGACCACGAAAATCGGCGTGCCATCCACCTTCAGCGCATGCGCGAGGGTGACATTCTCCTGGATTTTGTCGGAGACGGCGTGGCCGTTCATGTCGGCCGCCAGACGTACCGGGTCGAGGCCTACGCTCTTGGCGGTGTCGTGGATCATTTCCGGGCTCGGGTCGGCGGCATTGCTCATCAGCGCCGCCTGCATCTTCAGATAGCCGCCCTGCTTCTGTGCCGCCAGGATCGCCCGTGTTTCGGTCAGGCTCGCAGCGCCGAGCACCGGTATGTCCTTGTAGACCAGCCTGACGCCGTGATCCTTCTGCAGCAGCGATTCGATGGCGGGCAGCATACGCCGGCAATACGGACAGCGCGGATCGTAAAACTCCACCACAGTCACGTCGCCGGACGGGTTGCCCGCGACCGGGTCGCGGGCATTGGCGACCAGCGCGCTATGCTGGGCGGCGATCCGTGCCTTGGTGTCGGCTTCCTCGCGGGCCGCGTCGCTGGCCTGCAGCGCGGTGAATGCGTCGCGCAGGATGGTCGGATCGGTTTTCAGGGCGTCGCGGATGATCTCGATGATCTGCTTGCGCTGATCTGGGGTGAACCCGCTATCGGCCGCCCGGACTGGGTGGACGGGGGCGATCAGGATGGAGGCGACGAAGCAGGCGAGCAAAAAAATGCGTTTCATCGTCGTCGTCCCAGCTTGGAGTGCGGGCGCGACATATCACTCCGCTAAGGGTTCGGTAAGGGTCCGCCCTGCGGGCCGGGCAGGAGCCTTCGCCTAGGCGGAGGGCGCCACCACGACGCAGTTGCCATGGCTGTGGCTCAGTTTGTGGCAGGCGGCGATGGCGCTGTCGTGGGTCATGCCGGAAAATCGCGCCCGGTAGAGCGTCGCGTGGCCCGATTTGACCGTGGCCACACTCGCCTGCGCATGGCCGGCCACGCTACGCGCGGCGCCGACAGCCGCATGCGCCTTGCCTTGATCGCCATAGGCACCGACCTGGATGGCCCATTTGCTGCCGCCGACGCGGTGGCTGGCGGATTCACCGGCCATGGCCGGCTCGATCAGGCGGAAGCCATGATGCGACGCGGCGGCGTAGGTTGCGTGCGTCGCTGGCCGGATACGCGGTTCAGGCGCTTCGGCGAGCTCGATCGGCGGCGAGGCGTTGCGGCCCATATGGCGCCGGTCGATCGCTGCGGTGCGCACCAATTCGTGTCCGCGCCGGCTACGGGACGCGATCACGACCGGCGTATGGCGCACATAGCGCGGGCCGGCGGGAATATCGATCGGCAACTGGTTCACCGCGTATTGTTCGGCCGGCGAGCGTGCCTGCGGCCAGGTGCCCTGAATGTAAGGCGCGATCATCGCGACGTAGCGGCGGGTTTCGGCGGGCAAGGGCCGGTTATGGGTGAGGTAATCCTCCAGCCGCGCCGGCCCGCCATTATAGGCGGCCAGGAAGCCAGGGCTGCCGAAGGCATCGTACATTTCGCGCAGATAGGCAGTGCCGGCCAGAATATTGTTATGCGGATCGAACGCGTCATCGCCCAGGTTGTAGCGCGCGCGAACTTCGTCATAGGTCTGAGGCATCAGCTGCATCAGCCCCATGGCGCCGACCGGCGAGGTGATCAGAACGCCGCTCGCGGTGTATTCGTGGCTGCCGGATTCGACGCGCATGACTTCGCGTATCCAGCGCTCCGGCACGTCGTAACGGGCAGCTGCCTCAACGATATAAGGCCGCCAGGGGTCTTCGGGCGGACCTGGCGGGGT
>Ga0116227_10011631_pt1 | contig 14709 bp, 9 predicted proteins | sample S1TSphgellanicum_FD_89693 | JGI IMG/M metagenome (GOLD analysis project Ga0116227, IMG submission 89693) | Host-associated microbial communities from peat moss isolated from Minnesota, USA - S1T2_Fb - Sphagnum magellanicum MG | ecosystem: Host-associated > Plants > Peat moss > Unclassified... | reverse complement strand
TTCCGCCTGGCTCACTTCCAGCTGCGTGCCGAGTCCGGCCTTGTAGCGTTTCTGCGTGATGTCGAGAATCTGCTGCTGCTGGTCCAGCGTGGCTTGTGCTACATCGAGTTGCGCGTAAGCCAGCGCCAGTTGCAGATAGCTGCGCACCACCGCGGTTTGCAGCGACAGGCGCACCGCCAGCGCTTCGGCCTGCGCAGCGTGTTCGTTGTTCAGCGCCGCCTCGTGTGCGGCGCGATCCTTGCCCCAGAGATCCAGGCCATAAGACGCTTCGAGCAGAACCTTGTTGTCCCAGTAACTGTGGCCGGCATAGGGCGGCGGGATGAACTCGTTCTCGGTGAAGCGATTGCGCGTCAGCTCGATATCGCCCTGCACCGTCGGCAGGGTGCCGGCGCGGGCAATGCCGGTGGCCGCCTGCGCCTGACGAACTCGCGCCTGCGCGACACGCAGGGACGGACTGCCTTCCAGTGCACGCGTCACGAGTTGATTCAGCTGCGCGTCGCCGAATGCCGTCCACCAATCCGCTTTCAGGGAATCCGCTGATGCGCCTTGATTGGCGGCAGCCAGTGCCGTGCCAGCATCGAGGCTCTGCGGGTCAGTCACCGCTGCCTGTGGCGCGATGTCACCGGTGCTGGCGCAAGCGGCCAGCGTCAGCGTGAGGGTGCAGCCAAGAAAGCGGAGTGGCAGGAGGCGAGGGGGCTGCACGTCGGCGGACTTTAAGGTCACTTGGGATTTAGCGCCAAAGTATGCGCTGGCCCGGTGCAGGGTCAAGGTGTTCCGATGCACAAATGCCTTCTGTAGGAGCGCCTCTTAGGCGCGATAGGAGATGGCGCAATCGCGCCTAAGAGGCGCTCCTACAGGTGCGGTTGCCATCGTGGATTACTTCATGAAGGGCAAGGGATTCCCCGCCAGCGTACGCGCCAGACCCGGCATGAAGCGCTTGAGGTAATAGCCAACCCACGCTTCCGGCGACACCGGCACCACGGCGCGGTTGTGCTGCACGGCCTTGAGAATGGCGTCGGCGACTTTCTCCGGGCCGTAGTTGCGCTTCTTGTAGAAGGCCACGGCGCCAGCCTGCCATTTGGCGGACTCGCCTTCGGACACGGTGGTGGCGACGATATTGGTGTTGATGACGCCGGGGCAGATCGCGCTCACGCCGATGCCATGCTTCTTCATGTCGATGCGCAGTGCTTCGCTGAAGCCCAGCACCGCGAACTTGGAGGCGGCGTAGATCGGCAGGTCTGGCGCCGAGAAGTAGCCCGCCATGGATGCGGTGTTGACCACATGGCCGCGGCCGCGTTCCACCATCGCCGGGATGAACAGCTTGCAGCCCAGCATCACGCCGCGCACGTTGACGGCATGCACCTTGTCCCAGGTCTCGATGCTGGTCTCGAGGAAGCGGCCGGAAGCGCCGATGCCTGCGTTGTTCACCAGCACGTCCAGCGCGCCGTGCTTCGCATTCACTTTCTTGGCCAGCGCCGTCATCGCCAGCTGGTTGCTCACGTCCGCGATATGGGTCTCGCACTGGCCGCCTTGGTCGGCGATCAGCTTGGCGGTTTCCTTGAGACCGGTCTCACCAAGGTCCACCGCAATGAGGTAAGCGCCTTCCTTCGAAAATGCCAACGCCGTCGCGCGGCCGATGCCGCTGCCAGCGCCAGTGACGAGAACCTTCTGTTGATCGAAGCGGGCCATGTGTTTCTCCTGAAAATTTATTGCCGTAGGGTGCGCCGTGCGCACCACTTTTTTATTGGCCGAGCAGCCACGCAAGGTGGCTGAAGAGCTTTTGTAGGAGCGCCTCGGCAATTGCTCCTGCATTGCTCTACCGAGGGCATCCATGCCCTCGTCTTAGGCGCGATTGGCGCGATCTCCGGACTGGGCTATCGCGCCTAAGAGGCGCTCCTACATCATCTTGCCTGCGTAGGCATGTAGGGTGGGTGGAGCGCAGCGAAACCCACCATAGGCGCTCGGGGCAAGAACGGTGGGTTTCGCTACGCTCCACCCACCCTACGTAAGGCGGCTCTCAAGCCGTCGGCACCTTCTTCCAATCCGCCAAAAACTGCGCCAGGCCGCTGTCCGTGAGCGGATGCTTCACCAGCATCTTGAACACCGAGAGCGGCAGCGTGCCGACATCAGCGCCAGCCTTGAGCGATTCCAGCACGTGCTGCGGATGACGCAGGCTGGCCGCCAGCACTTCGGTCTTGAAATCGTAGGTGCGGTAGATGTCGACGATGTCACGGATCAGCTGCATGCCGTCCTGGCCGATGTCATCGAGACGGCCGACGAAGGGCGACACATAGGTCGCGCCAGCCTTGGCCGCCAGCAGCGCCTGCAGCGGCGAGAAGCACAGCGTCACGTTGACCTTGTGGCCCGCCGAGGTCAGCGCCTTGGTGGCCTTGAGGCCTTCGCTGGTCAGCGGGCATTTGACGACGATGTTCGGATGCACCGCTGAGAACTTCTTGCCTTCGGCGATCATGCCCTCGGCATCCAGGCTGATCGTCTCCACGCTGATCGGCCCATCGATGATCTTCACGATCTCCGCCACCACCTCGTCCAGCTTGCGGCCGGTCTTGGCAATCAGCGAAGGATTGGTGGTCACGCCATCCACCAGCCCGGAGGCGGCGGCTTCGCGCAGTTCGTTGGTGTCGGCGGTGTCGAGGAAGATTTTCATGGGAAACAGAAGGCTGGATTGAATATGGACGACGTTTTATCACATTAGTCGACTCATACGACAGGTAGGCGGCGCTTCCCAATTCGGTCATGATCCAGGCGGGGGTATAAAAATGGCGACTCTAATACCGGTACGCAATGCGTGCCTGCCAAGAATGACGGCGGGGGAAAAGCGCTTTTCCGAGCGACTAGAAGAAAAGTTGGAGGATGACTATCTTTGTTGGTACGACGTTGCAGTGGGACCTAAGCAACTCCATCCCGATTTTGTAATTGTTCATCCGCAGCGCGGCTTTCTAGTGCTTGAGGTTAAAGATTGGAAGCTCGATACCATCGTGCCGGATTCGACCGATCGGCACTCCTTTCAGATTTACACCGACCGCGGCATCGTTACGGAAAAGAATCCGCAATTGCAGGCGCGCGTTTATGCTCTTGAAGTCGCAGTGATGCTGGAGCGCGATCCTGCACTAAGAAACCCAGCAGGCCATCGCTACTCAGGAAAGCTAGTGATGCCCTATGGTTGGGGCAGTGTGCTTACTAATATTACCCGGGCTCAATTCGAGGCTTCTGGCCTTGACCAGGTCCTCGAGCCTACTCGTGTTATTTGTAAAGACGAGATGTTAGAGGCAGTCGATCCTGAGAAGTTTCAGATGCAGCTCTGGGGGATGTTTGCACACGTATTCTCGTGCAAATTGACTCTGCCACAGCTAGACCGTATTCGCTGGCATCTATTCCCTCAAATTAGAGTTAATACGAGCGTCAATCAATTTGGGCTCTTCGACAATCTCGAAGAGCAGGAAAGGCCGCAGGTTCAAATTCCGGATTTGATTAAAGTCATGGACCTCAACCAAGAACTGTTGGCTAGGTCTATGGGAGACGGCCATCGCGTGATTCATGGCGTAGCCGGCTCGGGCAAAACGATGATCCTTGGGTATCGTTGCTTACATCTTGCGCGAGCGCTTTCAAAGCCCATTCTCGTGTTGTGCTTTAACGTGACATTGGCTGCCAGGTTGCGGCAGATGTTGGAAGGTCACGGTGTCGCGGATCAAGTGGTCGTGCGTCACTTTCACGATTGGTGCAAAGACATGTTGGGGGCTTTTCACGTCGAAAAGCCCAAGTTCATACCTGGTGATATTGCAAAGTATTCGGAAGATTTAGTTGCCCGCACGATCTCTGGGGTTGATAAGGGCCAGATTCCGCGCGGGCAGTATGGTGCGGTGATGATCGATGAGGGGCACGATTTTCAGCCTGAGTGGTTCAAGCTGATTGTTCAGATGGTTGATCCGGTCAGCAATTCGATGCTCGTGCTGTATGACGATGCTCAAGCCGTATATACCAAGGGCGAGCGGCGTAAATTTAGCTTCGCTAGTGTTGGCATCCAAGCCCGAGGTCGAACGTCGATTCTTAAGCTGAACTACCGCAATACGCTTGAAGTGCTATCGGTTGCTCGAGCCTTCGCGGATGATTTATTGAAAGATCAGCAGTCAGATGAAGATGGCGCCCCCATCATTACTCCGCAAAGTGCCGGTCGAAATGGCCCCGTCCCAGAACTATTAAAAGCTTCATCTCAAACGGAAGAAGCCAGATTGATCGCCGGCAGAATTCAAGATGAGATCAATCAGGGCCGAGCGCCTTCAGACATCGCCGTCGTTTATCGGCGTAAGCATCACATCGAAAGCATCGAATCTCAATTGACGAAAAATGGAATTTTGTATCGGTTTGCAAATGACCAAAGCAGCAAGCGCGAACTCTTCAGCGGTGAGCCTGCAGTAAAGCTTGTCAGCATGCATAGCAGTAAAGGTTTGGAGTTTCATACGGTACTCATTCCTGGTCTAGGACATTTGCCTGATGCCAAGGAATCAGAAGAAAGTGAAGCTCGTTTGCTCTATGTTGCTATGACGCGAGCTACGGATTGCTTGATTATGACTAGTAGCAAAGAATCAAAATTCTCTAATCGAGTTGTAGCCGCAGTTGATGGTGTGCGCGCAAGGATTTCGGCGTAATCGCCTTTGGCCCGGTTAGCCTTTTGCGGTGTGTTCGGTAGAATGCCGCGCGCTTGCCCCATTGCACGGCTACGATCCTGATGAGCTTCCAATATCGCGACATTTCCCTGCGCTACGGCGTCGACCTGGCCCGTCTGCCGGCGGAGTTGCAGTCTGTGTTTGTCGAGCTGGACGCCGACGACAGCACCCGCGCCTGGATTGATGCCGCCTACGCCAAGCCCAACTCGCGCGGCAAGATCCTGCTGCGCGACCTGGCCATGCTGTTCGTCAACTTCTATGACGCCAACGGCCTGACCAACAGCTTCCAGGATCGCCTGCTGAGCACCGCGCAATGGCAGCGCCTGCTCGGCGAGGGCGGGGCGCGTTTGCTCGATGTGGGCGCGGGTGATGGCGAAGTTACGCGCCAACTGGCGCCGCTGTTTGCCGATGTGACCACCACCGAAGTGTCCAAGCCCATGGTCCGTCGCCTCCGCAGCAAGGGCTATCGCAGCCATCATTGCGATATCGCCTTTGGAGCCATCGACGATCCGGTTGGTTTCGATGTGGTCGCCCTGCAAAACGTCATCGACCGCACGACGCATCCACTGCGGCTGATTGAAAGCGCCTTCGAGCTGCTCGGCGAAGAAGGCCGCGTTGTGATTGCAACGCCGATGCCGCTCCAGCCCGAGATCTACGGCCGAGCACGAAAACGCATGCCTGATGAATTGCTGCCCGTCGACACACCAGATTTCGAATCCGCCGTCACCGCTCTATACGAACAAGTCCTCGCTCCACGCGGCTACCGCGTCACCGCATTCACCCGTGCGCCGTATCTCTGTAGTGGTAGTGCAAAGGCGCCAGTAGAAGTGTTGGATGATGCGGTTTTTGTATTAGCGCAGTGGTGAATTTATGAATTTGATCAGCCAATCAATCAGGCTGTATTCGGAGGAAGGATATTGGACTTAACGCATTCAATGGAAGGCTTCTCTGTTGCAATCTCCAGAAAGCGTATATATCCCTCAAGTTGTAATCGAAGGGAAATGGCCCATAGGCCGATGATGTAAACAACAAATATCGATAGCCCTAATAATCCAGACCATACATTAACATCTGGTGGCCATGTCAGCTTTGTATCTTTAAATTGCAAATACAGAGCTACAAGTATGGGAAGAAAACCTAGGCGGTCTATGCTCCCAAATAGGAGGCCAAAGCGTTTATTTAGTGGCTCTAGCCTTTTTCGCGTGAATAACAGCTTCTCTTCGAGTTCGGCTTCAGGGTGGGTTTTTAGCCAGGCCACAATCTGTCTAAAGCCGCGGGAATCGCTGTCCAAATCAGAGGCGAAAATCCTTCGCCTATGTCGTATTGCTGGAAGTTCCTTGCGTACGGTCGTTCCTAGGATGAATAGCGCACTCAAAATTTCCAATAAAAGTCCGCTTAGAACAATGGCCCCAGCAGCTTTTGATGGTAGATAGATGGCTGCAATTGTGGCTGCCAACGCCCCAAGAATCATAATTGCCACCGCAATCAGTTCGCGCCGATCCATTAGAGGGCTGGAGATATCAGGTAGGTGTAACGAAATTGCGCTCTCAAACGCTAAGAAGCTTAATGCCTGCGCTGAAATTTCTTTCGAGTTGGCTTCCGCGTTTTGGACTGACTCCATTTAACCCTCTTGGGAACTTATTTAATTTGCAGTTTGTTGGTAAACGAGTTCTATTTTCTGCGCAATATTGCTTAATGACGTTGAGATGCCATTTCGCATTGCATAATTTTGATTAAGTAATTCTAAAACTGTGCTGATGTGTTCCGAATATTGATCGAAATTGCTGGGATCGGAATTAATAAGCTTGCGATACGCCTCTATCTTTTGCTGATACTGGCCAATCGCAAATTTTGTGGAATCTCTATCGCGAGTTGCAGAAAAAAGTAGGCTTTCAATGAAAGCTGCTCCATGAGACTTAAAGAAGTGTTCGCTTCCGGGTAGTGTTCGTAATGCTTTTATTAACGACTCAATGCCAAGTTCTCCAGATATAAATTTATGGTACTGAGTTGGAAGACCTTCTCGAATGAAAACAAGGGTCGCTAGAAGATTTGGGAAGAAATAGTGGTTGTTTTTTGTGAAAATGGCGGCTATTCGAATTCTCGCATAGCACTGCTCAAGTGCTCTGAGGTTAAGCTTGAATAGTTGAGCCAGGCTTTTGCATGTGTTCGCTAATTCATCTTTCTCTCCAGAGAGAGAAGGGTGCGTCCTATCGTAAAAGAAAGTCTTCCAGTCGTACTGTTGAAACAATCGGTCGCAATATTTTTCTAATGTAGGCTGGGTGAGGACTAACTGAAGATGGAAAAATCTTCTTAGATATTCTTTGGCATCAAAATCAGTTCCGTAGACATGGCGAATTACGCTTTGCAATTGTTGTTGATCAATTGAGAATATAAAGATTAAGCCGTCTACGTCCATGAGATGCTTAATTCGTTCCAGAACACTAATTGCGTAAGTTGGCCTGCATCTATCTAGTTCATCGATAAAAAAGACCACTTTTGTATTGGGTTCTTTGGTTCGTTCTGCGACGAACTCTTGTAGCGATATGCGCAGTTCCTCTCGCTTCTCTTTTTCGGACAAGTACGTTTCGACTAGGTCTTCACCTAAACCCGCAGCTAATTCTTCGGTTTCGTCTTCTAGGCTCTTTTCAATGTCAATAACGCCTGAGGTTGCCAATTTAATTGCGAACGGAACGGAACGCTTTGCGACATGAACTGCCAGGGATTTAGTTTTTTTCCAAGCTTTTTTTGATGCTGCCGTGTTTTTCTTGATTGCTTCGCCCAATGTGGCAACCAAGGGGATAATTGGATCGTCAGCATGATCTGTGTCCCAAGCGTTGAAATACAGGGTTGTGTGCCCGGCTTGTTCAAGCGTCGGCTGGAGAAACTTCACGAGCGTGGTTTTTCCCGACCCCCATGCGCCGTCAATTGAAATGCTAGCGTGGTCAGACAGGTTGGTGACAATGCTCTTTATGAAGTCAACAAATGGTTGTCGGTTAAGGCAATCATTTTCATAAGGCTTGTCAGCCGCGATATTTAACGCAGAAGTCCGAAGTTTCATTTAATTCGACACCCAAAAAAAGAGGCCCGAAGGCCTCTTTGTTTTCGTTGTTGGCTCAATCCCAGCTAAGCGCACCACCCGTCTGATACTCCGTCACGCGCGTCTCAAAGAAGTTCTTCTCCTTCTTGAGGTCCATGACTTCGCTCATCCAGGGGAACGGGTTCTCAGCGCCCGGGTAGAGCTGCTTGAGGCCGATTTGTGAGCAGCGGCGGTTGGCGACGAACTTGAGGTATTCGTTGAACTGGCTGGCGTTGAGGCCGAGCACGCCGCGGGGCATGGTGTCGTGGGCGTAGCGGATTTCCAGTTCGGTGGCTTCGGCGATCATGTCCAGCATTTCCTGCTGGAACTGTGCCGTCCACAGATGCGGGTTTTCGACCTTGATCTGGTTGATGACGTCGATGCCGAAGTTCATGTGCATGGATTCATCGCGCATGATGTATTCGATCTGCTCGGCGACGCCGACCATCTTGTTGCGCTTCTTGAAGCTGAGCAGCTGTACGAAGCCGACGTAGAAGAACAGGCCTTCGAAGACGACGTAGAAGGCGATCAGGTCGCGCAGCAGGCGCTGGTCCATTTCCGGCGTGCCGGTGTGGAAGTCAGGGTCTGCGAGGCTCTGCGTGTACGGAATGCTCCATGCAGCCTTGTCGTGGATCGACGGGATTTCGCGGTACATATTGAACACTTCGGCTTCATCGAGGCCGAGCGATTCAATGCAGTACTGGTAGGCGTGCGTGTGGATCGCTTCTTCAAACGCCTGGCGCAGCAGGTACTGGCGGCACTCAGGGTTGGTGAGGTGCTTGTACACGGCGAGCACGAGGTTGTTGGCGACCAGCGAGTCGGCGGTGCTGAAGAAACCGAGGCTGCGCTTGATGATGGTGCGCTCGTCGTCGGTGAGGCCGTTCGGATCCTGCCAGAGCGCGATGTCGGCGCTCATGTTGATTTCCTGCGGCATCCAGTGGTTGTTACAAGCGGCGAGGTACTTTTCCCAGGCCCATTTGTACTTGAACGGTACGAGCTGGTTGAGGTCTGCGCGGCAGTTGATGATCTTCTTGTCGTCTACCTGGATGCGACGTGCGCCCATGGTGAGGTCTTCAAGGCCGGTGGCGCCAGCAACCACGGCGCCGTGTGCAGCAGCCGACACGGGGCCGCCTGCGGTCTGCAGGGCCGGTGCGGGAGTGCTTGGTTTTACGTCATCCCAATCGAGACTCATGATGGTTCTCCAGATTCTTTCTAGTTAGACCGCAATCCAATGCGATCGTTTTATTTCTGTGAGAGGGTTTACCCCTCTCCCTAACCCTCTCCCGCAAGGGGAGAGGGGACGGGTGGTTTATTGGCAGGCTTCGCAATCCGGATCGAGGATCGAGCAAACCTTGGGGCCGCTGATTTCAGCGGAGGCCGAGGATGCCGTGATTTGAGATGCCGCTGCCATCGCGCTCATGCCACCTTCGTCACCACGACCCACCTTGTTGAGGCGGCTGTCGGTCATCGTCGACTTCTCGGTGTGCGTGGCGCCCATGGTGCGCAGGTAGTAGGTGGTCTTGAGGCCGGAGAGCCAGGCGTGCTTGTAGAGCTCGTCCAGCTTTTTGCCTGAAGGCTGTGCCATGTACAGGTTGAGGCTCTGTGCCTGGTCAATCCACTTCTGGCGACGGCTGCCGGCGTCGATGAGGCGCTTGGCGTCGATTTCGAAGGCGCACTTGTAGATTTCCTTCAGCTCGTTCGGCACGCGGTCGATGCGCTGCACGCTGCCGTCGAAGTACTTGAGGTCATGCGCCATCACTTCGTCCCACAGGCCGAGCTTCTTGAGGTCGTTGACGAGGTATTCGTTGACGACGGTGAAGTCACCCGAGAGGTTGGATTTGACGTAGAGGTTCTGGTACGTCGGTTCGATCGACTGCGACACGCCGGTGATGTTGGCGATGGTGGCGGTCGGTGCGATGGCCATGGTGTTGGAGTTGCGGATACCGGTGGTCATGACGCGAACGCGCAGTGCATCCCAGTCAAACTCACCCGAGGCAGCGCGATCCTGGTTCAGGTACTGGCCACGGTTCTTGGCGAGGATCTGGATCGAGTCGATCGGCAGGACGCCCTTGTCCCACAGCGAGCCCTTGAAGCTGTTGTAGGCGCCACGTTCCACGGCGAGGTCGGCCGAGGCCTTGATCGCGTAGTAGCTGACGGCTTCCATCGAGTAGTCGGCGAACTGGATGGCTGCGTCGCTTTCGTAAGCGAGGTGCAGCTTATACAGCGCGTCGTTGAAGCCCATGATGCCCAGGCCCACCGGACGGTGACGCAGGTTGGAGTTACGAGCAGCCGGCACCGAGTAGTAGTTGTACTCGATGACGTTGTCGAGCATGCGCATCGCGGTGGTGATGGTCTTCTCGAGCTTTGCGGTATCGAGCTTGCCATCAACGATGTGCGCAGGAATGTTGACGCTGCCGAGGTTGCAGACGGCGATTTCCTGATCGGCCTTGGTGTTGAGCGTGATTTCCGTGCAGAGGTTGGAGCTGTGCACAACGCCAACGTGCTGCTGCGGCGAACGCAGGTTGCAAGGATCCTTGAAGGTGACCCAGGGGTGGCCGGTTTCGAACAGCATCGACAGCATCTTGCGCCACAGGCCGAGGGCCTGGATGCGCTTGAAGTTCTTGATCTCGCCGCGGTCTGCCTTGGCTTCGTAGGCGTTGTAGCGCTCTTCGAAGGCTTCTCCGACGAGGTCGTGCAGGTCCGGGGTTTCTTCCGGCGAGAACAGCGTCCACTGGCCGTCTTCCATGACGCGCTTCATGAACAGGTCAGGCACCCAGTTGGCGGTGTTCATGTCGTGCGTACGGCGACGGTCGTCACCGGTGTTCTTGCGCAGTTCCAGGAACTCTTCAACGTCGCGGTGCCAGGTCTCGAGGTAAGCGCAGACAGCGCCCTTGCGCTTGCCGCCCTGGTTCACGGCGACAGCGGTGTCGTTGCAAACCTTGAGGAAGGGAACAACACCCTGGCTCTTGCCGTTGGTGCCCTTGATGTAGCCGCCCATGCCACGCACCGGCGTCCAGTCGTTGCCGAGGCCGCCGGCAAACTTGGACAGCATGGCGTTGTCGTGGATGGCGCCGAAGATGCCGTGCAGGTCATCCGGAACGGTGGTGAGGTAGCAGCTCGACAGCTGCGGACGCAGCGTGCCGGAGTTGAACAGCGTCGGCGTCGACGACATGAAGTCGAACGAGGACATCAGCGTGTAGAACTCGATGGCGCGTTCTTCGCGGTCGATTTCGTTGATCGCCAGGCCCATCGCCACGCGCATGAAGAATGCCTGCGGCAGTTCGAAGCGCGTCTTGTTGGAGTGCAGGAAGTAACGGTCGTACAGGGTCTGCAGGCCGAGGTAGTCGAACTTGGCGTCGCGGTCGGCGAGCAGGGCCTTGCCCAGGCGCTCCAGATCGTAGAGGGCGAGCTTGGGGTCGAGCAGTTCGAGTTCAACGGCGCGATGAATGTACGCGCGGAAGTACTCGGGGTACTGGCCCTTCATTTCTTCAAACGTCGGACGGGTTTCGGCGAGGTTGAGGAACTTCAGCGCTTCGTGACGCAGGCCGTCGAGCAGCAGGCGGGCGGACACGTAGGTGTAGTTGGGTTCCTTCTCGATGCGGGCGCGGGCAGCGAGCGTCACCGCCTGCGAGAGTTCGCCTTCGGGAATGCCGTCGTAAAGATCACGCAGTGCCGAGGCAACGATTTCGTCAACGCCAACGCCGGTGAGGCCAGCGCAGGCTTCGGTGACGACGCGGCGCATGCGGCCTTCGTCCAGCGCAACGACGGTGCCGTCATCGCGCGTGACCTTGAGGCCAGGCGCAGCAGCAGCCTGCGGCTTGGATGCGGCTTCGGCAGCGCGCTCCTTGGTGCGGGTGTCGCGGTAGATCACGTAGTCGCGGGCGACCTTGTGTTCGCCAGCGCGCATCAGTGCCAGTTCAACCTGGTCCTGGATGTCTTCGATGTGCAGCGTGCCGCCGCCGGAGATGTGGCGGGTGAGGCCCTGCACGACCTGCTGGGTGAGTGCTTCAACCTTCTGGCGCACGGCCGAGCTGGCCGCAGCGGTGCCGCCTTCAACAGCGAGGAAAGCCTTGGTCAGCGCAATGTTGATCTTGCTGGCGTCAAAGCTGGTGACCTTGCCGTTGCGACGAATCACACGCAGTCCGCCTGGGGCGGTGGCTGCGAGTTCTGCGGTTTGGGCTTCGCCTTGCACGGGAGCGCGGCGGGTGTCAGAAGCGGTGGTGTTTTGTGTTTGCATTTTTAGTTGATCCCCCCACGAGACCTTTATTAATGAACGTAAAAAGTAGAGATGCCGACCCAATCAGAAAGCGAAGGTCGGCATGGCGCATGTACAGCAGCGCAGTGACGTAACAGTAATCCCGCATTTCCGGGCAGTCAACAACATATTGTGTCTTTACATATGTCGCACCACTACATTCTGTGTTTAAGCCTGTGGGTGAGCCCTGCAAAAACCTGTGGACAAGCTGCTGGAAAATGGTGGAAATGGTGATCTAACTCTCGGTTTTTTCGAGGGAATTTCCATGCCCTCAGGAGGCTCCAGATTGGCAGTGGAAAACCCTCCGCGAGGGCCGGGGCGCTTGGGCCATTTAAAGTCACAAGATGTTTTAAATAATATATAAATAAATATTTAACAAATTATTTGGCACGCATCATTTTTGCCCTGCGCGAATGGGTTTACAGATGCTGCACATTGCACATTGCACGTTGCCGCTGTTCACGATGCTGCGCCAAGTTGTTTCTACTAATGCGACTGCACAGGTCGTTGGCGATACTTGCCGCCACAAAAAATAAGAACGTTGGGGAATGCTGGTGAGAACGGGTCGATACGGAATCATCCTGTGGGTGTTGCTGCTGGCGGCCTGCAGCCAGTCGAGTGCGCCAAGTCATGGCGCAGCCAGCGCACAGTCCTTGCCCCTGCTGCACGCCACGCGCGGCGCTACACCGGGCATCTACGATGATCAGGGCCGGCAGGTCCTGCTGCACGGCGTGAACTACAACGCCCTCGGCGACTACTACATCGACCAGCCGCAGTACCCGGCGCCCATCCTGCCCAAGGCCAGCGACTTTCCGCAGATGGCGGCGCTCGGCGCCAACAGCGTGCGCCTGTTGCTGAGCTGGTCCAAGGTGGAGCCGCAGCCCGGTGTTTACGACGAGGTTTATCTGGCGCAGGTGCGTAGCCAGATCGAGCAGGCCGCGGCGCAGGGCCTGTATGTGATTGTCGACATGCACCAGGACGCCTGGGGCAAATTTGTCGCCACGCGTGGAACGTCGGATGTCTGTCTTCCGCCTTTATTGGAAAACGCCATTGGCTGGGACGGCGCACCCGAGTGGGCCACGATCACCAATGGCCTGACCACCTGCCGTATCCAGCAGCGTGAGCTGTCGCCCGCGGTGCAAGCCGCCTTTACCAACTTTTATCTGGATACGCAGGGCATCCAGACCCGCTTCATCGCCATGTGGCAGCACGTGGTGTCGGAAGTGGCGCCGTATCAAAACGTGGTGGGCTATGACCTCTTCAACGAGCCCAATCCCGGTTTTCTGGTCGAAGCGGATGCGATCACCTACCTGAGTGCGTTCTACACCCGCTTGGTGACAGCGATCCGCAGCGCAGAGGCCGCCCAGCCAACGCCGGTGCAGCACATCATTTTCTTCGAGCCGGACATCATCTGGTCCTTGCTCGGCATCACCTTGCCGACGCTGCCGATTTTCACCGACGACAAGAACCTCGTCTTCGCACCTCACTTCTATTGTGGCAACGGCGCGCCCAGCTCCAACGCCCAGTGCTTCAGCAATGCGCAGGCGGCGGCGCAGCTTTACCAGACCACCTTCTGGGTCGGTGAATGGGGCTTCTTCAGCGCACCCGACACGCTGGCGCCCAGCGTCAATCAATTCTCCGCCGACCAGGACCAGGCGCTGGTGGGCGCAGCGGAATGGCAGTGGGCGCAGGCCTGCGGTGATCCGCACACCATCGGCACCCCCGGCGGCAAGCCGGGAGACACGGTGGTGCAACTCAAGCTGATCGGCTGCCCGGGTGATGTGGATCTGGGTTTCGTGCAGGCCAATGCGATGGCGCTGTCGCGTGCGTATCCGCGCTTCGCGCCGGGGCAGTTGCAGCAAGTCAGCGCCGATATCGACAGCGGTGAGCTGGAGATGGCGGGCAATGGCAGCGGCACGCTGGAATTGTGGATTCCGGAGCGGATTGGCAAGCCGAAGATCAGTGGCAGTGGCTTGGGTGTGCCGGTGTTGAAAAAAGTATCGGGCGGTTATGTGGCGCAGATTCCTGTGAGTGGTGCTTACAGTGCGCAGGTGAGCAAGTAGTGATCTGTCATTCCCGCGAAGGCGGGGATCCAGTTTGTGCTTTTGCCTTTTAGCTACTGCTTGTTCTTCTTTGCTGTGGTGTATTCCGCGCTGATGCGCGTCTCACTTTTCTTTGGGTGGCCAAAGAAAAGTAAGCAAAAGAAAGGCCACCCTGCGACTACGCCCACGCGAAAAGACGCGTGGGTTCCCTGCGCTTCTCGCACCAATCGGGCTTCATCGACAAGCCATCCATGGCTTGGCGATGAAGGCATCGGCATCCTGCCTCGCCCGACGCGGAGCGTCGGCAATAACCGATCAGTGCTGCGATGCTCGGCTTGTCGAAGGGAACCCGGCAAAGCAAAGCGACTCTTGCAGCGCGGCACGAAACTAGCGAACGAGCCGCGATGCAGCTCTTCATTTGAGAAAACGTTACGCCAACACTTTTTCTGTTCTCAGGAATAGAAACATCAACCGAGCTGGCATTCGCTACTGAAAGACACAAGTGGCTTTGCTGTTGAATCCCCCTTTGTGGCGCCGAGCATCGCAGGCTTGGCTGGAAACCGCCGCGCGCAGACGCGGGCGAGGCAGGATGCCGAAGCCTTGGCTGCCAGGCCATGGATGGCCTGTCAGCCAAGCCCAGCCAAGACGAGAAGC
>Ga0116227_10011630_pt1 | contig 14711 bp, 23 predicted proteins | sample S1TSphgellanicum_FD_89693 | JGI IMG/M metagenome (GOLD analysis project Ga0116227, IMG submission 89693) | Host-associated microbial communities from peat moss isolated from Minnesota, USA - S1T2_Fb - Sphagnum magellanicum MG | ecosystem: Host-associated > Plants > Peat moss > Unclassified... | reverse complement strand
GGTTGTGTGTGGGGGGGTTGTGTGCTTCTGATCTGTGGGGGAGAAAAACAGATATAAGGAAGAGCGGAAGAGAAGGAAGAGAGAGAGAGAGAGAGAGAGAGAGAGAGAGAGAGAGAGAGAGAGAGAGAGAGTGTGTGTGTGTGTGTGTGCACTGGAGGGGAGGGGAGGGGGAGTGGTGGGTGCTTGCTGGAGAGAAAACGATGGCGTTGAAGTCGATCCAGAGATCGGCGACAGTAGCATTTGCGCCAATGGCGCAGATTATGGCTGTGGGGACAATGGCGGGAGCCATAGATCTGAGCTTCAGCTCATCAGCGAGCTTGGAGTTGCTCAAGCTGGATTTCGCAAGCACGGAGTTGGATCTCCCTGTGCTCAGCTCCTGTGTCACTGCTGAACGCTTCAACCGCTTGTCATGGGGCACCTTTGGCGCAATAGGAGGAAGCAGCTTACAGGAGGAGTTTCCTCTTGGTGTCATTGCTGGTGGTCTTGCTGATGGCTCCATCCATCTTTGGAATCCCGCCAAGCTGATCAGGTTTTGTTTTGGGTTTCTTCTGTTTCTTCTGTTTCTTCTCTTCTCTTGTTCTCAGTACCCATCATCCTTGCTTAGGGTTTCCTCAAATCCCCATCATCCGTGCTTTTTTAGGGTTTCCTCAAATCCCATGATCTCCTTCTTTGTGAATGAGATTCTCAATCTTGGAGATTTTTGTTTCAGCTGCTGCTGCTGCTCTGCAAAATTTTGTTTTCTGCCACTGGAATTCACAAAGGATTTTATTTTGTTTTTCTGAGGTTTTTTGTGTACTGATGAGTAGGGTTGTGTTCTCTTTTTTGGGGTTTGATGGTCAGTGAGGATGAAGCTGAAAGAGGAGCAGCCTTATTTGCAAAGCCGCAGACACACACTGGTGCTGTGAGTCAAATTGCTCTTCTTTGATTTCCCTCTTGCAATTTGCCACTTCTCTGTTGTGGTTGTTGTTTTGTGAAGAGGTTAGGTTCACATCTCTACTTTGCACCACTGTTGATTGTCATCACTCAATGAAATGCATATCGGTTTGGCAATGGAATCTATCACTTCCTCTGGAGAGGAGAGGAGATCAACACAGAATGAATGGGAGGAGACAGATGACTCCATGGTGCTTCTGGAGCGATTTTAGGGTTTCCTGTTGCTTCTCTGAAAAACTCATGAACGAATTCTCAGAAAACAAAACCCAACAATGGAATCACTCTCTGGCCTCAATTGAAGAACTACCAGCTCAGGAAAATCATGACACAAGAGCTGCTGTGATTCCCCCACCCCCCCACCCCACAAACACAAAACCCCCAGTTCCAAGCGACACTGCCAATTCTTAGATACTGGAATCAACAATGACTTTCTTTGTTTCACTAAGCAAATGTTGAGGATATTGTGTGTTCTTTACAACATTGAAGTAGCGGTTGAAGGAATTTGGTTTTGTGACTAAATTTGTAGTGTTCTAATTTTCGTGTGGGGTTGGAGATGTTAGGTGCGGGGCTTGGAATTCAATGTCTTGTCACCCCATTTACTTGCATCTGGAGGAGATGATGGCGATTTGTACATCTGGGACATATCGACTCCTTCTTCCGTGTCGCATTATCCTTCACTCCGAGTGAGAGTTTCTTTGTGCATCTGTAAGATCTCATTTTTGCAGTCTCTTTTTCCACTTGGCTTTCAAGGCTCTCTTGTCTGATTTCTCTTTGGCACGATCTTCAGGGTGGGGTCCAGGGGGAATTAAGCTACGTGTCTTGGAATCGGAAGGTGCATAATATCTTAGCTTCAACATCGTTCAGTGGAACTTCAGGTGAGATGAGGATGCTCTTTTTTTTTTGTTTTTCTCTCTGAAGATTTTTGTTCTCTTCTTTCAGTGCACCTGAATCTTCTTCTTGCGGTTGCACTGCATCTTATTGCATTGTTGAAAAGCTCTGTGATGGTGGGATGGGTTTTTGTGTGGGTTGTAACAGTTGTCTGGGACTTGCGACGCCAAAAGCCTGTCATCAGGTACCATGCAACTACTGTATGCCTCATGTGTTGTGAAGTCGGAAATAATGTAGTGGTGAATTCATTAGATTCCATAGATTTGTGTTTCATGGGGAGTTGGTTGTCATGAAGAATATGGTGGTGAGGGGTTTGAGATTGGCTAATAATGAACACTGCAGTTTCACAGACCCAACAAGCCGACGCCGCTGTTCTGCTTTACAGTGGAACCCAGATGTTGCAACTCAGCTTATTGTGGCATCCGATGATGATCGGTCACCTTCTTTGCAGGTAACATATCTTGTTGCTACTGGTCCTCCTTTTTACCAACATCTCCCCCTTTTTTTATCACTTGATAATATTCATTTGGTGATTATATCATATTTGTCCTTGTAAGAAGTTTTGTATTGTGTTTTGGCATGTGATCCAAGGTCTGGGACTTGCGCAATTCAGTCTCGCCTTTGAAGGAGCTTGTTGGACATACTAAGGGTATGTTTGCATGTTGGCCCCCTCCTTGCTGCCAACCTTTGTTCGAGAGCAAGAAGGCTGATGATGTTTCCATCATCATACGTTTATCCAGGAAGTATTATGCAGAATTGCTTCTTGAACTGATAGCTATTCTGGGATGTCTTTTTTTTGTTGCAGGAGTGCTTGCAATGGCATGGTGCCCTAGTGACAGTTCACTCTTGCTCTCATGTGCCAAGGACAATCGTACCCTCTGTTGGGACACTATCTCTGGACAGGTGTTTCTGGACAACCCTTTCAAACTGAGGATGGATGGGTGTGGTTGACACAGAAGAAAGTACAGATGGGGTTTTTGTAGTACACCGAGTATGTGGCAACCTCATTCTCTGCTACTCTAATAAGCTGATGGGTTGTTGGCAGGTACTGTGCGAGCTTCCTGCTAGTGGCAACTGGAATTTCGATGTTCAATGGTCACCTTGCACACCAGGTGTTTTGTCAACCTCCTCATTTGATGGCCAGATTGGTATTTACAATATAGAGGTAGACCCTAAACCCTAAACCTTCATCTGGAGACTCTGATTGTTTGATTTGTGCCTGAACAAGTGTGAGACTGGCACTTTTGTTCATACTGCTGTTTTTTGTTCGTTTTTGTCTTTCCTAGTTTGGATCTTTCTGTGGCTTCTTGAAGAAGTGTTAATCTTGCTGTGGGTTTTCTCTTCATTGTAAGAATGGAGATTTCTCTATTCTTATGGAAGATAGTTTGATTTGTGCCTTTCCAGCAGAATGTAAGTTGTTTGTGTCTCATGGGTTGTTGGCAAATATCCAGGCATGCAGCCGGACACGATCAAATAACTCTATTTTTGGTGGAGACCTCAGTGCATATGACTATTCTACAGGTTGGGTCTGCTTGAACCATGGTGTCTCCATGCTTTTTGTTTTTTGTATGAACTTCCTGCCCCTTCTTCTGAATCTTTTGAATGTACTTGTCTGTGTGCTTGCTGTCTTAGCAAAGCACAATAGCTGTCTTTTAAGCTGTAGGACCATGTGATTTGTGCATATGCTGCAGCTCTGACAAAGGCCCCCAAGTGGTTGAAGAGACCTGTTGGTGTCAGCTTTGGATTCGGAGGCAAGCTTGTGTCATTTGCTCCAAAGAAAGGGGCTGGTGCTGGAGGAGCTCCAGCAACTTCAGAGGTATTTTGACAGATGTTTGGATGGTATACATGGATGCTGAGGTTGTGGAGGCCACAATACAGCCAGTGATGCTTCTTAGTTTACCTTTTTTTTGCAAGATGTTGGGTTGTTGATTTCACCTGACATTGGGTGGGTGGGGATGGCAGGTCCGGATTCATAGTTTGATCACTGAGGAAGCTCTTGTGAAACGATCTACCAAGTTTGAAGAAGCAATTGCTGGTGGGGAAAGATCTTCCCTGCGCAACTTCTGTGAATCCAAGGCCTCAGCTGCTGGGTAATCGAACTTTTGGAACAATTGTAGATTGGGGTCTTCTAGAGTGGTGGCTTTCTCTAGAGAGGAAGGAAGTTGCACCTTTGATCATTTATGAGCTTGTCATGGATGTCTGTGGTGATGGGTAAATGCTCAATTCAACTTCTTGAGGGTGTGTTGTTGTTTGGTCTCCCCTTGTTTGTAGTTCTGAAGAAGAGAGAGAAACTTGGAGTCTTCTCAAAATCATGTTTGAAGAGGAGGCTCGGGTACAGCTGTTGACGCATTTTGGCTTTTCAGCAAAGCCCACAGAAAATGGAGATGCTAGTCCCCTTGAGGATGATACCTTGGTAAATGAAGAGCTTCTGAAATTGAGTTTGAATGACAACAACAGCCCTCCTAGTGAGGATGCACTACTGCCCACACCTCCTGTTATCTCCAGGTTGGAGGAGAGAACTTTGGAAAGTCCAGATGATGTAGAAGATTTCTTTGATAAACTTGAGACTCCTCCAACACCCACAGAAGCCAATGGTCCTCTGCTTGAGACTCCCAGCACTGAGGAGAAGGAGGAGGCTCATGTAGCTGAGCAGGAAGCTGATGTTGTTGAAGTACCTGTAACTACTACAGAAGCTGGAGAAGAAGCTGCAGACAGTGAATCTGAAGCAGCCATTCAGCAGGCATTGGTGGCAGGTGACTTCAAAGCTGCAGTTGACCATTGCCTAGCTGCAAATCGAATGGCAGATGCACTTGTCATTGCAGGTGTTGGTGGAGCAACTCTGTGGGAGAGTACTCAAAACATATATATTCAGAGAACACAGAAGCCTTACTTGAAGGTAACCCTGCAATGACAAATCATTGAAAGGAATGCAGAAGACAGCTTTACTTTCTCCACTTGTCCTTTCTAAGGATTATGCTGTTTGGTGCTAGACTTTCTCCATGTGCATCTCCTGAGTGGGAAGGTGGGATTTATTGCAGGTGCTGTCAGCAGTCATCAAGAATGACTTGCAAGGGTTGGTGGATACCAGGCCTCTCAAGGCCTGGAAAGAAACACTTGCGCTGATTTGCACTGTGTGTACCCTAAATCCTAAACCCCTTTCTCCCCTCCTTCAGACTTCTCGCAGACAACAAGTTTTGCAGCATATGCTGGCAATTACTTTCTTGTGCACCATTTTACACTACTTTGTTGTGCAGTAAGTGCTGCTCCAGGCAGATGATTGATTCACATCTCCCTTCAGCTAATTTGAAGAGATTGTTTTGTGGCTGCTGAACCGAACTGAACTGAAAGCCCTGGATTAGTTCTTATGCATGACTTTTGTTGGGTATCGGTGGTTCTGGTCTTAATAACAGTATGCGCAAAGTGAGGATTGGACAAAACTTTGCGATGCCTTGGGTGCTCGTCTTGATGCTGGCCATGAGCCACATGCAGCGACATGGTGTTATATCTGTGCTGGCAATGTTGAAAAAGCTGTGGATATTTGGGCAAGGACATTGAAAGTCAGGAAAGGCAGTGTTGATTTTGTGGATTTGCTTCAGGCAAGATTAATCTGCTCATTTGATGATTTCCGAGCCAAAGTAAATTGGCATTGCAATTGTGTCTAAAGTGTGTGTGTTGCAGGGAGTGTTAGTATAATAGTTCTGAATGAGAATCAAACTTGCTATGCAATTGTTTTTATTGCAGGACGTCATGGAGAAATCAGTGGTCCTTGGGCTGGCAAGTGGTACTAAACAGGTGAGTGCGTCCTTGGAACGGTTAGTTTGTTACTACGCGGAGTTGTTGGCCAGTCAGGGGCTGCTGGACACTGCCCTTGAATACCTCAACCTGTCACCAGCTGACAACTCATCTCAAGAGATGCAAATCTTGCGAGATCGCATCTCTCAGAGTAGCCAAGGTATATATATATATATTTACTTAACTTCGATGTCCAGCATTGATGTTCAACTGTTGCTGGTGTGTTTTAAGGGTCTAGGGTTTAAGATCTGTTGATCTCGGTGAGTGTGGTCCTCCTTTGTTCACTATTTGCTTCATAAATACCCAAGCTCTCAAGTCTTGGGTATCTGTCTCCTGAGCTGGGAAGTAATGGGTGGTATACAAGCTCCTGAAAATGTGGACGTATCTGACTCAGTTGTGTGATTTTTGTCCTCTGTAGCTGAGAAAATACTGGAAGCACCACCACCGGTAAAGGAGCTGCAGCCAGAGTCGTACTCAAATCTGCCCTCTGATAATACTCAATTTTCATACCCAACACCTCAGCCATCACCTTACTATTCGGTTCGTGTGCCAAAGCTTCAAACTTAGTTCATGAACTTCATGAACTTGACTGCATTGCATTGTATGTGAAGTGTGTTTCTAACTTAGTGTGGAGGAGCTTTGCACAAAAGTTTGTCTTATGATGTGAGTTTCTCCACCTCCCTTCATGTTTCCAAGGTGATTCAATGTACCTCTTTATGGGTTTCTGCAGCATGAGACATATCACCAAGACAGTACCCAATCGCCACAGTATGCAAATCCATATCAGCAAAGTCAAGTCACTCCAGGCGTGTTTACGCCAACACCTACTCACAGCTACTATCCCACTACCCATCCTCCTGTAAGTTGTTGACTTTCTCCTATTGGTTTCTCCTCTGCAAGGAATCCAAGATCCTTGCACTTCTCTGAATAAGTGGGGGAAGATGTCCCTTGAGCATCTGATTCTGTCAGATGATACATTTTTGTGTGTGTAATCTGACATTACAACCAATGATTTCTTGTGTTATATGAGGGTGGGTTTAACAATGCCTGATGGTGTGAATGACTCAGACACTGTCAAATATAGGAAGTCCCCGACAACAACAACTAGCACCCCCAACGACTTTTGTTCCACAACAATCTCAGCCTCCGACTGGATTTTTCCCAGCACCTCCAACAGCAACCCCAACCTTTCAGCCATATGTGCAGCAGCCTCCTGTTGGTCCCCCTTCTTCGTTGTATCAGGTACATACACCATTCATCTTGTGGGAAGTTGTGTGTGACAGGTCTTGAGTCATGGTTGTATATATTTGACCTATGTATGAAATAGTTTTGTTTGATGTTCGCTCTGTATCTCTGTTGTACTTGTGGTTGTCTTGGTCATTTGCAAGGCCTGAGTATGCTTCTAGCTTGTTGCCAAATTGGTGAAGGTGAAACTGCTTTGAGATTCATGTCATTTGTAGAAAGCAAGGATTGACTCCTATTGCATGAGGCAGACTGGGGGACAACAGGCATATTCTGGAGCTGCTGTACCACAGCCAAGTGTTATGATGCCAGGCCCTTCTGTTAGCACCATGCCACCAGCCCCGCAACCACGTGGTTTTGTGCCTGTCAGCACGCCGTCAGAGCAGGCACCTGCTACCCAGCAGCCCAGCAGTCCTCAAGTGGCCAGTGCAAACACGTTTGCTGCTCCTCCTGCTCCTGCTGCCACAGTGCAAACTGCAGATACCTCAAATGTTGCAGGTGATAATAATAGAGATTGCTTTCAACATCCTTTTTGGGTTGTTGGGCTTGATGCATTAGGGTTTAGGGTTTAGGGTTTAAACCCCAAGAGCTCCCTGAGCAGAACTTTTGCTTCAATTGGGTATTTATGATTTTATTTGCAATCTTGCAAAACTTTCCAGTCTGTCAGATTTCTTTCATTTCCTATCCTGGGCTTTTGGGTCTGGATTTACTTAAGCTTGTGGGTTTGAATGGGTTTTCAGCGGAGTTGAAACCGGTAGTGGCAACTCTGACAAGACTGTTCAATGAAACATCTGATGCTGTCGGAGGTAGCAGGGCTCCACCGGCTAAAAAGCGTGAGATTGACGATAACTCAAGGAAGTTGGGGGCACTCTTTGTGAAGTTGAACTCGGCAGATATCTCACCCAATGCCTCTTTGAAACTAGGACAACTCTGCCAGGCTCTTAATGTGGGTGACTATGCCACTGCCTTGCAAATACAGGTCTGGCCTAAACCTAAACCCTAAACCCTAGACCCTAAAAACTTGGTGATTTGGTTGTGTTCTTTCTTGCAAATATTGGTTGTGCTTATTTTCAATTTTTGGTTACGCTGCTTGGAGGTCAATTTTGATGCTCCAAGTTTAATTGGGTCTCTGTCCCCATAAGCTCAGATCATACTCAACCCTAAACCCTAAATCCTATTGGAATTGACCACAAAAGCTTTAGACAAGAATAATAACAATGTGATATCTGTGATTTGGCAGGTGGCTTTGACAACAAGTGATTGGGATGAGTGCAGCTTCTGGCTAGCTGCTTTGAAGCGCATGATCAAAACTCGCCAATCTCTAAGATAATAGGTGTTTGCCTTTCAGAGGTCTGCAATTGCAAGTGCTTGGGCTAAGCAAGCGTGTCAGTTGTGTCAAGTCTTCTGTACTCCACATGGCCGTTGTTAGCGAGTTGGAATGGTGACAGGTCTTGCATGATCAGAGTGCAGGAAGGTAACATTTTCCCTTGTGGGTTCTCAAAGGTTGGTATGGTCATGTTAGATGGAAGTATTTTGCTTGTGTGTTTTCACAAGCATTTGCTCTCTTTCTGCATCAATTTTGCCATAGTAGCCCCAAGTTTCAACAGAATTTTAGTGTCTAATCCTATACAGACTTGATAATGGATTCATTGGCCAGGATGTTGTTCAACAGAAACTGTTGCCTTAAAAGCAGATCTACTGTCTTCCATCATACTCCATTCTTGTGGAGTTTGTTTCGGTTTTGCTGGAACGAACACAATGATTATTATTAGCTTTTCAAAGTGTTGTGGAGTTTTTCTCTGCAAGCTCATAGTTATGTCTACACTATTGTTGTGCTCAGCAAATTAATCTCAATCCTGCCTATATACATAACTGTGTAATTTTTCTTCCACACATTCATGGAAAATTCTCTTTTGAGATTGACAAATTTTCTTGTGTTTGCAAGACTATTTTAGTCTTGTTTGTGCTGATGGGTTGTAGAACCTGATCAGGATCAGTGTCTTGCAGATTGTGCCAGTTAACGTATCATCAATGATATCGAGTCAAAAGGTTTGGATCTCAACATATACATGTCAAATGTTTCCTGCTACTTTGTTTAGGGCATTTGCATCACGAGGACATTCATCCTCCGTCTATGATTTTTTTCAAAAGAAATCTATTTCCACCTTTATCACGTGCAAGACCATTAATGTCCCACACCTATCATTGGCACACATGATTGGTTATTCTAATAGTTGACCGCAGATCATGTAGGGTAGGCAAGAGACAAAGGTGAGAAATGAGCAAGGTTTCAAGTCAGATCCCACCTTGAATACCATTGAATATCACCCTTATGAGACCTTGTTTGAAACTTGGCTTACAAGTTCTCACTAGATTGAGAATTGATCACTTGAAAATTAATTTTTGGAAAAAATAAATTGATATGTTATTAGGGTATTTGGTAGCAAGGTTTAGGGTGAGTGAGATTTAAAGTCTAGTGTTTTGAACTGTAGGTAGGGTTTTAAAAAATAGGTTTAGGGTTTGAGGGTAAGGACAGCACTTTGAGCCATTATTTACACATAGGGTTTGTCTCCTCCTCTTTCACTTTTCATTTTTTTTCCCCTTGTTCTGTTGTTTTTTTTCAAGCTCCACTGTTGTGGTCACATTGTTGTTGCTGCTCATTTTTTTTCAAGCCCTAGCATTTCCTTCTTGTTTGCTTCTATTGTTCATTTCTATCGTTCATTTCCATTGTTTTTTTTTCTGCTATTTGATTTTATTGCTTGCTTTCACTACTTGTGTTTGCTATTCACTTTCATTGCTTGCTTTGGTCACTTGCTTTTGTTGCTCCCTTTTGTTGTCACTTTGGTTGTGCACTTCTATTACTTGTTTAGCTCATTTCAACAAGCTTCAACAACTTCTTGTTCTTGCTTGCTACTAGACAACAATGTGACAAGCAACAAGTATTAGGTACCTTTCTAACGTAATGTTGTTCATCAATGTTTTGTTGATGTGTGATGTTCACTTTTGGTTTTGCACTTCTATACTTTGGTGCTTGCCCCCTTTGCTTTGTGTAGGTGTGGGAGGAGCTTTAAGCTTCAACCTCAAGTTCAAGTTTATTCAAGTTTTTTTTAAGATCAAGTTTTTTCAAGGTATATTTTTATTTTCCTTTAAATTTTTTTTAATTTTTTTTTTTTTTTGGTGTTTTTTTATGTTTTATATGTTAATTATGTTAGTTGTTTGTTGTGTGCAGGGTTTGCTTTTCATATGTTTTGCAAATTTTTCCCAAAACATTGTATTTTCCAAATTACAACCTTTTTGTATGATGAAGAGAAGAAGCAAGTTATTTGTCATTATAAATGCTTGCAATTGTGAGGATTTGATTTTCATAGCCTGGATATTGAACTTAAATAGAACCCACATTTTGGCAAAACGTAGATTTTTTCACTTTCATTTTTTCACATTGTCTAGTTTTCTTGTGGAAAATGTAGTCAAGTGAAAATGAAAATATAATGGAGGAAAAGTTTGTGAAAGTTTCAAAAAAAATTCAAGTCTCCAAAAAAAGAGAAAAAAGAAAAAAAAGAAAAATCTATAAAACTTGTGTGCTTAAATTGATTTGGGCATGGCATAATAGAAATGTATTTTGTTAGGCCTTCTATTGTGTTAGTGATGTTGGAGAGGGGGAGTTTTGTTTACCACCCCACACTCCCCACCATTTTTGTTGTTGTTAAGATACATTACATTTTTGCAACAACAAGTTTTGATTTATGGATGTTTAAGGGGGCTTCATGATATATAGCCATTATAATGTTATATTTGTTTTTGGGATTTGACTAGTAGCCTAAGTAAGTGACTATTGGTTTGCTTGAAACCACTTAAAGAACTAACCAAGCCTTGGCCAAAAATTTAATAAAATTATTTGATCAATATGAGTTGAAAAGAAAATTCATTGCTTATGTTAAAAATGAAAGGTCAAATTTGGATATGATAACAATTGTTTTCAAATCTATTGTGAAATGTGAAGCTTTTGGTTTAAATGAAAGCTTTCATAGTAACTTTTTTTGGGCATGCTTTCTTTAAAGCATGCCAATATCCATTGATGAAATTTTTTATAAAAATTTGAGATTTATTTCACTCAAGTTTGTAGAAATGTATAATTTGGCTTTAAAAAATGAGAAAGGAAAACATGAATGGGACAAGGCTTGTGAATATTTTAATCTTTGCATTAGAAAAATGAATATTATAATGAAAACAAAGTAGATTTTTAAATTTTTTTTTCACTGCTTGATCTTTTTTTAATTTGAATTTTCTTTGAATTACACTAGTTGAAAATCCTAACATTGCATTTAAGCTTTTGGTTACAAGTTTGTTAGCAAAATCATTATGTTCTAACAAGGTCTACAATTCAAGGATGTTATTATCCTTTACTAAAGCAAACATAATATTGTTAGAATAAATGAGAATGCCACCTCTTTTTGCTTGGCTTTTTCAAAAATAATTATGGATTTTTTTCTTTTGTTGTGAGTGTTTGTATTTTGAACTAGTCAAATAGCCATTGGTTACTTTCTATTGCACTATAGTATGCCATTATTATGTGTTTAAAATTCAAGGAAAAAATTAGAAATCTAGTAGCCCAAGTTGATTTGATTTTAGGGTTGTTCTTGAACTAACTTCATTTACTTCCAACATCGAAAGGGAAATTTGTGATGTTTTCAAATCTTTCTTTTCTTTAGAAAAAAAATATGATGAAAAACAAATCACAACATGTTGTTTTTGATGTAAAACATTAGGTTTAAAAACCTTCATTTAATATTTTCTTTTATTGGTCGTGAAAAAAATGTGAATATTTTTTTTAAAGAATATGATAAATGATTTTTATATCCTTTCCTTATAAAGTGTTAGCGTCATTTGCATTTAATAGTAAAATTTGAAATTGGATGTGCAAAACAACCAATCGATGGAGATTCTAGTTTGGACTTTTTTTAATAGATTACTAACACAAATGAACCAATGAAAAAACTTGTTATCAAATAATTACTATTTTCAAATGTTGCCAAGTGGATCCCATGAGAATCAAGTGTCCTTTTCAATGGTGGGGAAAATATGAACCCATGTTTTTCTTACTATTGGTTTTTGGACCAACATTGTAGGATCACAAATTGAGTTCAAAATGATTTTTTTTTTTTAACATACTTACAAACCTAAGGAGATGTCATTTACAATTCAACAATCTAAAAACATTGATTTTTGTGAAGAAAAAATGGCTCAATGATCTTAGAATTGGTTGCAAACCACCTTCCAATTTGGTGGAGTTAATTGAAAAGGATTTTGATTTTGAAGAGGAGTTAAAAAATTTGAACATTCATTTGAATGAAATGGAGTTGTGAACATTTAAAATGTTGAGAGATTTTTTTTTCATTTAGATTTTTTTTTACCTTTTATTGAATGCTTTCAAAAAAATTTAAAAAAATTATGTTGAAAAAATTTAAACTTTTGATAGTCAATATAATATGTGAAAACTACATTTGAAAATAAACTTGTATGAAATGTGTGGGAATTGATACTTTGAAAATTAGGTGAAATTATTTTGCCCAAAATTTTGAAACCCTATTTGGGTCTTTTGAAGATGAAAACAAATAAAATTAAAGAACCATGGGAGTTTGGGATGAAAGGAAGTCTAATGAATTTGCAACTGGATGAAGACCTATACTTTGCTTTAACCCAGAGAATTTTAAGGTTGCCAATAAAAGATCATACTACCAATGAGTAGTACAAATCTCTAAAGGAGAAAACAACATTGTACAACATTGGAATAAAATCTTACCATCTTTTGTTTAGTTCTAAGCTCCTTTGCACCTCTTGGTCCTTTGGGTCCCTAAAGTAACACCTCCATTTTTGTCACCCTGAAAGCCAATTTGGGCAGCCAACAAATGATTAACATCCTTTAAATTGTCTCTACCCAAGGAAAATGTTTACCATAGGGAGAAATGGATCAGGGTGTATTACTAGTTTTTATTAAGGAGGGGGATCAAAGCAATTGGATTGGAGAATTGATCTTAAACGAAACACTTCATTTATGGGCGTTCTAAAATCGAATATGATCCAATTTTTTTTTCTTGGATTGTTTTAATACGATGGATTGAAGGGTTGCTATGCTTTAGAAAACACTTTGCACTTGTCAAAACAATTAACACCATTGATAATGCACCATCTAACATGCAAAACAACAACCACCGATAATTGGCAAAATGTCAAATAATTGCAGAAAAACATCAAAATGTTGCAAAATTGCCAACATACCCGTCAAACAAACTTAACTACCAAACAAATACCTTCAACATGATAAAACTAGAAGATGGTAAAAATCTAAAGTCAAATAATTACATGACATCAACATTTGCAACAACATCTACTTGCTTTTGAATTTATGAAGTGCACATGCAAAGAGATCATCAACTACTCAATCTTCATGTGGAAATGGTCAATGAAAGTTTTAAATTACAAACACCACATTTGAAAATGAAGCAATAGAACCACGGGTGAAGAGACATTCATTCACATCAAAACAAACCTATACACATAGGTATCTATTCCATGAACGAGAGTAAAATAAGTAATAAAACTTTTTTCCTAGTGTAGGGCATTGTGTACAATAATGAAACATGAATAATATAAGGGGGCAAAGTACTTAGCCACTAACCTCCTTGATGCCGGTGCTTGAACACCCCCTTCCTTTTTTCCTTTTAATTCATTGATCCTAGCCCTTGACCTCCTTGATGTCAGCACCTCAGCAACCCCCTCTTCTCTTCTTTTCGATTCATTGATCCCAACCTTTGTCTTCCCCAACGTTGGTGCTTGAGTACCCCCCTCTTTTCTTCTTCTTAATTTGCTAATCATAATTCGTCAAACCTCCTCGATGCCAACGCCTTATCATGCGACCCCGACTCTTCCTCCTAACCTCCTTAAACTTCTTGAACCCTTGAGCCTTGAGCTTGCCATTGACACCTGAACATGCAACGTACCTCGTTCCCTTTTTTCGATTCATTGGCGCATGAACATGTTACACCCTTATTCTGGGTCATTGACCTTGTGATTGATGCCTACGCACATGAGCAACTCCAAACCTTGATTCACTAACCTCCCCCAACCTTTTAAGCTCATCACTGATATGGCATGCGCAACACCTTTTTTTTTCTTTCCCTTGATTCATTAACCTTCTAACCTTTTAACTGACCTTTTAACACATGCCTCCCTTCTCTTCCTAACTCATAGATTTCTTGTGACGTCCATTTGCTCAACCTCGCATCTAGTTGATTGAACGTTGAACATGTGCGAATGTTTTGTTCTTCATGAACACCTGCTTCCCATCCTCCTCATGAACATGCAATTCTTGTGAACCTTCCTCCTCTTAAGCATCCCTTTAATACACTAATAGAATGCTTCCTTCTACATTAAACCAAAATGGAGGTGGAAAAAAAAAAACAAACTCCTAAACGTTGAAATGCAAAGATGCCCTTGCCACCTTAACCCTAGCTAGGATGCTGCCATTTCTTTTTTTAATTTTTTATAGAATACTTAGTTACATTTACATTTTTGAAAAAAAAGTCCATGGCTAAATCTCCTTTTTTTTTCCTCATTAAATGATGATTTTTTTCCCAAAAGCCAATAATATTGATGTTAATTCTTGCTTTTGTTGATTAAACATAACTAAATAATTATTTCAAAACATGTTTTTTTTTTTTTTTTTTTTTTTTTTTTTTATAAAAAAAATAATTTTTTAATTCTAAAACAGCTTTTGCTTCAACAAAATCCCCCCCAAAATATGTTTAAAAAAAAAAAAAAATTTTTTTTTTTTTTTTTTTTTTTTGATAAATTTATAT
>Ga0116227_10011627_pt1 | contig 14715 bp, 7 predicted proteins | sample S1TSphgellanicum_FD_89693 | JGI IMG/M metagenome (GOLD analysis project Ga0116227, IMG submission 89693) | Host-associated microbial communities from peat moss isolated from Minnesota, USA - S1T2_Fb - Sphagnum magellanicum MG | ecosystem: Host-associated > Plants > Peat moss > Unclassified... | reverse complement strand
GCGGCCGTTCCGGCAAGAAAGTCACGAACCCGAAGCAAGCGATTGCGATCGGACTATCGGAAGCCCGCCGCGACGGGGCCAAGGTCCCGGCGCCCCCGCCAAAGCCCAGAACCGATAAGAAAATGCCGGCGAAGGCTGCGGCAAAAAAGAGCGGCTCGTCGAAGCGAAAAGATTAATCGTTTGGTAGCGTAGCGCCGGCCGTAGCGGCCGGCGGAATACCGGGCCGGGCTCGTGTCATTGCGAACTCTTGAGGCTTCCGCCGCCCTGCGGTAACTCGGGCGGCCGCACGAAGACGAAGCCGGTCTTCGGCACGTAGAGCAGTCGCGGCCGCCCCGACGAGACGTCGATGCCCTTCGCCTTCGCTTCGCTCGCGGAGAAGACGGTGACGTACGCGCAGCCGATAAAGCCGCGGAATGCCAACTGCGCGGGCGAGGGCGAGCGCTCCGGTCGCGGCGCGCCCGAGTCCACGCCTGCGGGCAAACCGGGTGGCGGTCCCGCGTCACCCGGCGCTCCGCCCGGGCCGCCAGGTCCGCCGGGTCCGCCGGCACCGCCCGGTCCTCCGGGTCCGGCAAACCCGCCGCCTTCGCCGCGCGATCCCACGCCGGGAGGCCGGCCGAAACCGCCCTCACCGCCCGAAGGTGGGCCGCCCGCTCCGCCGTTCCGCTCGCCTGGCCCGCCGAACTGGGGGCGCAGTTCGAGGTAATACGGCACGCTCGGGTCCGCGCTCGCGGCATGGGCGACGATTTCGATCCCCGGAACATCGGGCGGCTTTTGCTTTGCTTCGTACGCCGCGACGTACGACCGAATCGCCGTGAAGAGCGGCGTTGCGGCCGCCTGCGCCTCCGTCGAACACGAGTCGCGCGAAACGGCGAGCGAAAGCGGGTCGGTGCCGGGGGGCGGCGGAACGGGCTGCAGACGCCCGAGGCCCCCGCGACGCGCGTTCGGCGAGCCGCTCGGGTTCGGTTCCGGCGCTGCGAGGGGCGCCGCCTGCGCGACGGCGCGCGAAGAGACCGACGCAATCGCCGGTCCGGGCTTCGGTCCACCGACGCCGACCGTATAGGAGATGCTGATCGTGCGCGGTGCGAGCGGCGTGGCCGCCGTCCGGTATTCGCCCCCGCCTTGGGAGAGGGGGAGTGGGGCAACGTTCGCATCGGTCGCGAAGTAGGCGCCGTACGTGTCGAAAACGTTATTCTCGAAAAGCGTGACGACGCCCGGACCGAACCCGTGCGAAAGGCCGGCGGCAAAGATCGCATAGGGTCCCAGGTTCTGCTGGTTGTTCGCACCGGTATATTGGACGCTACCGAGAAGTTCGAGCCCGCTTCTCGGCAGATAGCCGTCGAACGTAACGCCCGCGCGATGCACCGGACGGTTCGGCAGTTGCGCGCCGACGATCGTCGTCGAGGGTCCGTCGAGAAGGCGCGCGCTCGCGGCGGTCAATTCCGCAACGTTAAGCGTGTAGGTCGGCAGCGCGACGAAATAGCGGCCGATGCCGAAGCGCCCCGTCGCGTTGATGCCTTGATAGATCCGGCGCGTGCCGCCGACCGGCTCGGTGACGAACACCGCCGGCAACGGCGAAGCGGACCCGCACACGGTCGGCGAATTGTAAATGCTGTAGAGCGTTTGTAGATAACCCGCGGGATAGTACGTTCCCGATACGGGCTCCGCGATCGTCGCGCTGATCAACTGACCGGATTGAACTTGGGAGTACGCATCGAGGGAGACTTGGCCGCCCGAGCGCAAGAACTGATGCGTCCAATTGGCATCCAGCGAAACGGCCGACTGCGCGCCGCCGTTCGTGTCGCCCGGCCCGCTGACGACGGCGGTGCGAGCTTGGCAGTCGAACCGCGCGCCCAACGGATCGCTAAAGGAACGGTTCACGCTGACGTTGGGCTGCGAACTCCCGACGTTGATCGACGCACCGTACGTGTCTTGCGCGCGCGGCCGCCACGTCGCTCCGAAGCCGCCGAGCAAACTTGCGCCGAGGGTCGTCGTGTCGGCAAGCGAAAGCCGCGGCGAGAGCGTCAGCGCGTCGTTCGATTTGATGCTGTCGGCAATCTGGTAGCTCGTGGAAGAAATCGCATTGGTGTACGCCGTCTCGTAGAGCGAGCCCGCGATCGGAAGCGAACTCTCGAGCGAGCTGTACGTGTTCCCGGAGAGCGTCAGCGTGTGCCGGCCCTGCGAGATCGAGGCGCTGTACGCGATACCGCGCGTGACGGTCGCCCCGGTCGAGAGCGACGGACACGGAAGTTCGACGTAATCCTGCGGCGGCAGCGGCGCGTAGGTTGCCGTTCCCTGATCTTCCTCGCACGGATCGGTTCCGGGAGTCGCGAGCGGCAAGACCGCGTAACGCGCGGCGTCATCGACGTTCGAAATACTCGAACTCGTGTAGCCGGTAACCTGCGTCGCGACCGTCCCGACCAGCGACTGGATCGTACCGTACGCGAAGCCGAACCGGCTGAAATTTTCGTTGTCCGGCCCGATTCCGCACGGCAGCACCGTCACGTCTCGCGCGCAGATCGAATAGTTGTGCTGATCGTTGACGAGCGCCGTGCCGCTGATCGACGTGCGCTCGTCACCGAGCCGATAGCGGAACTTGGCGAAATCACCGATGCTTTGCGACTCGCCTTCGTGGGGATAGGTTAGGCCACTTTGATCTTCGTAGTCTTGAAACGTCAACGGACTATTGCTGTCGCGATCGGTATGCTCGAGCGCAACGCCGAGGGCGCCCGCGCTGCCGGTGAGCGCGAACTGCTCGTTCGAACGGTCGAAGGTGCCGGTCGTCGCGCTTCCTTTGAGTTGCAATGCTTGCGTCGGCTGCAACGTGCGAAAGTTGACGCCGCCGCCGAGCGCTCCGGCGCTCGGCGACGTGCTGACGCTCGAACCGCTGAAGAGATCGGTCCCGATCGTGCGCAGATTCGCCGCGCTCCCCGGTGCCGAAAGCGGTATGCCGTCGAGCGTCACCGCCGTCTGCGATTCATCGTGCCCGTTGAGCGAGACGGTCACGGGGCTATTGGGATCGGTCGCGTCCTGCGTGACGGAAACGCCCGCGATCTTGTCGAGCGCGTCGGTCAGCGAATCCGAAAGTCGCCGAACGGGACTGCTCTCAGAAAGGTCGGTCGAACTGACGCCAACGCTCGAGCGCGCGGTGACCGTGCCGATCACCTTAAGGCCGCTGCTATTCGTGCCGTTCGCATTGGGGCTGCTGCTACTGGTGAGCGCAAGCGCGACGCGCACGGTCTCGAGGCGGTCGGGCAGCACGTCGAATTCGCGTGAGACGCCGGCGGAATACCCCCGCTTCACCACGCGCACCCGATAGATGCCGACGGGAACGTCCGTATAGTGGATCTCCCCGGCCGCCGTCGTGAGCGAGGCGGCGGTCTGCGGACCGACCAAGATCGTGCGCGCGTCCGAAAGCGGCCGCCCGGTCCCCGCATCGACGACCGTAATGCGAATCTCGCCGGTGTCGCTTTGCGCAAGCGCGCCCCGCCCGCAAAGCGCGAGACAAACGCAAACGAAGGCGGCGAAACGCAACAAAGGAACGGCCCACACGGTCACGCGGTCTAGTCTCTCAACCCATGCTCACGAAATCCTGAGAAACGTTGAGAATCTCCATCGCTATGGGAGGCGTTCGAGAGCCGGCCGGTCGGACTCAGAGTCGTCACGATCGTCAGTCCCGCGCTTCGCGCCTGTGATAATCAAAGAGCCGTCGACGGCAGCCGGCTCGGCAACGTGAGGCGCGCAGCTGCGATCACGCGATCCGCGGCGCCATAGTAGAAGTTTAGCAATCCGTCAGGATGCAGGGTGGCGGCCGTGGGAAAGACGACGTCGGCGACCAGACCATTGAGCTCGTAATCGGCCTCCGGTTCGAGGATTGGCGATGGCGTACGGTACAGGACTCGGGAGGGTCGGTCGAGATCGAGGATGGCGAGCCCCATGCAGTAGCGAGGATGGCCGCCGTCGAGCGACACCGCATGATACGGTAGCACCCAGCCGTACGGAAGACGAACGGGCGGGGAACCGGCACCGACCTTGACCGCTTCCCATGGCTGCTCCGGGGCCAATACGCGTTCGTGCCGGCGCACCGACGTCAAAGCCGCGATGTCGGCGAGGACTGCCTCGACGGCGACGTACGAAATCCAAATATTCTCGTTCGTTTCCTCGCCGCTCGGCGGTTTCTTCACGTCTGGATTACCGTGTGCGATACGAACGCGCGTGGTCGGCCGATGCAAGAGTCCGAGCGACGGTACCCCACGAGGATCCGAGATCACCTCGGGAAAGAACGTTGCATCCTTGTCGCCGCAACGATTTAGATCGGGCGCGTCGTCGCTCGCTTCGTACCGCACGGGACCCAGGCGTTTCCAAGTCAGGAGATCCTCCGAGATCGCGACCGCGACGCGCGGCTCGTATGGAATGAACGCCGTATACGTCATCACGTAGCGCTTGAGGATCGGCAGATACACCACCCGCGGATCTTCGACGCCGCCGCCGCCGGACGAGACCTCGTAAGGCTCCCGCGGTTCGAGCGCAATTCCGAGGCGCTCCACGCCCGCCGGAACGTCACCGTCATAGCGCACGCGCGCATGCCCGATCCGCGAATAGTTGCCTTCGGCGATGAGTCGCGGAAAGAGATGCATCGTGCCGTCCGGAGTACGGACGCCGCCCGGGTTGAGGACTCCCCACGCCTCGTGCGGCCGATCTGCTTCCGGTCGCATCACGACGCCGAAACGCTCGACAGCAAAGATCGTTGTCGCTGGAACTGCCGGCACGTGCATCCCACCTTTAACCAAAAAGCCGCCGCAGGGCGACCTTCAGGGTATAGCAACCCGGCCCGGGTCGCTACGGTGGAATTCACGATACCGCAGCCGGCTCGCTTGCGATACGCTCCGGTCATCCTTGCTCGTAGCGCGCGCCGGCTGCCGCGCAGACCCATAGGTTCGCATCGTGAAATCGGAGACCGATACGTACGCGTGGCGCATCGCTGCGCATGCGAAGCCGGCCACTGCGGCATGAAACTGCGGCTTTGGCACTGGGTCGCAGTAGCCGCGGCGCTGCTCGTGATCGTCAGTTTATTGTCGCTGGTTGTCGGCCCAAGTTTCATGCGTCGTCGGGGCTCGATCGAGCGCGGTCGAGCGCTCGGCCGGACCGCGTCGCCGCGGACGGCGGCGATGCGATACGATTCGCTATCTTTGCTCGCAGCGCCAGGCGCCCGTAAGGCCCAAAGGATTGCATCGTGAAACCGCAATCCGAGCGGCCCGGCAAGACCGAGACGAAGCCCGATGTCAAGCCGGATGGCAAAGCGACCTCCAAGCCAAGCGACAAGACCGACGGTCTGAAAACCCTCGCTATGCCGGAGTTGCTCGAAGAGCTCGGGTCATCGGCCGCCGGCCTCAGTGAAGCCGAGGCTGCGAAACGGTTGGCGCAATACGGGCCCAATGCGATCGTCGAGAAGAAAGCCAACGCGTTCCTGAAGTTCCTTACGTATTTCTGGGGGCCGATCCCGTGGATGATCGAGGCGGCGGTGATTCTCTCCGGGGTCGTCCGGCACTGGCTCGATTTTATCGTCATTCTCCTGCTGCTGTGCTCGAATGCCGTGGTCGGATTTTGGGAAGAGCATCAAGCTGGAGACGCCATCGCGGCGCTCAAATCGCGATTAGCGGTTAAGGCTCGCGTACTCCGCGACGGCACCTGGGGCAACCCGAATGCATGCGGCCTCGTGCCCGGTGACGTCATCCGGATGCGCTTGGGCGACGTCGTGCCCGCCGACGCGCGTCTGCTGGCGGGCGATCCGATCGAAGTCGATCAATCCGCTTTGACCGGCGAGTCCCTGCCCGCCACACGCGGCCCCGGCGACGCGGTGTTTTCCGGTTCGATCGTGCGCCGCGGTGAGACGAATGCCATGGTATACGCGACCGGCTCGCATACCTACTTCGGGAAGACGGCGGAGCTGGTTGCGGGCGCCCAGACCGACAGCCATTTCCAACGAGCCGTGCTCAAGATCGGCGACTACTTGATCGTGCTTGCATCCGCGCTCGTACTGTTGATCGTCGTGGTCGCGCTCTTCCGGCACGACCCGCTCCTGGACACACTAGAATTCGCCTTGGTGCTGCTCGTCGCCGCGATCCCGGTGGCGATGCCGACGGTTCTCTCCGTGACCATGGCCGTCGGCGCTAAACTTCTCGCAAAGAGGCAAGCGATCGTGACGCGTTTGGCAGCGATCGAGGAGTTGGCCGGCGTCGACGTGCTATGCTCCGACAAGACGGGAACGCTGACCGAGAACGAGCTGAAGCTCGGCGATCCTTTCTGCGTCCACGGGATCACCGGCGATGAGGTCGTTCTCGACGCCGCACTCGCCTCGCGCGCGGACGACAAGGACACGATCGACCTGGCCGTGCTCGCCGGCGTAAAGGAGGGCGCACTCAAAGACTATCACGTTCTCCATTTCCAACCGTTCGATCCGGTGCACAAACGTACCGAAGCCACCGTCAGAGGCGCCGACGGCAAGCAGTTCCAGGTGGCCAAGGGAGCGCCGCAAGTCATTCTGGCGATTTCGACGGACGCCGCGACCGTCAAATGCGACGTCGACAAAGCGGTGAGCGACTTTGCCGAGCGCGGGTTCCGTTCGCTCGGCGTCGCGCGCGCCAATGAGGACGGGGAGTGGAAGTTCGCGGGCGTCCTGCCGATGTCGGATCCGCCGCGCCCGCAAGCGAAAGCGATGATCGCCGAGGCCAAGGCGATGGGCGTACACGTCACGATGGTCACGGGCGACGCGATCGCCATTGCGCGCGAGATGTCGCGAGAACTCGGACTCGGCGCCGAGGTTCTCGACGCAAGCAGCTTGCACGAAAAGACGAAAAGCGATGCGTCCAAAGCGGATGAGTCCATCGACCATGCCGACGGTTTCGCCGAGGTCTTTCCAGCCGACAAGTTCCACATCATCGAGGTCCTCCAGAAGCACGGCCACATCGTCGGCATGACCGGCGACGGCGTCAACGACGCGCCCGCGCTCAAGAAGGCCGATTGCGGCATCGCCGTGTCCGGCGCGACGGACGCGGCGCGCGCGGCCGCATCCATCGTGCTGCTCGCCCCGGGGTTGTCGGTCATCATCGATGCAATCAAGGAAAGCCGCCGCATATTCAAGCGGATGAACAGCTATGCGATGTATCGGATTACCGAGACGTTGCGCGTCCTGTTGTTTATGGTCCTCGCGATCCTGGTCTTCAATTTCTACCCGGTGACCGCGGTCATGATCGTGATGCTCGCGATCTTGAACGACGGCGCGATCCTATCCATCGCTTACGACAAAGTCCGATACCGAGACATGCCGGAGGCCTGGGACATGCGCCAGGTCCTCGGGGTCTCCACGGTACTCGGCGTCGTCGGGGTCGTAACGGCGTTCGGTCTGTTTTATCTCGGCGAGCGCGTATTTCATCTGGATCGCGATCACGTGCAGACGCTGATGTATCTCAAACTTTCCGTGGCGGGGCATTTTACGATTTTTCTCACGCGTACGCGCGGTCCGTGGTGGTCCACACGCCCGGCGAACATTTTGCTCTTTGCGGTGCTCGGGACGCAAGCCCTAGCGACGCTCATGGCGATCTTCGGGTTCGGGATCATGACGCCCCTCGGATGGAAATACGCGGCCTTCGTCTGGGGTTACGCGATCTGTTGCGCGCTATTGACGGATCCCCTAAAACTCCTCGCCTATCGAATCTTAGACCCGGCGCAGGCACCGTCATCGTCAAAAAATTCGCCGTCGTCCAATAAACCTCTCAAGCCGGTAGTGGTAGCAGCAACGTGATACAAACGAACGACCCGACAACGACCTTTCTTTTCGACGCATCCTTGTCGACCGCTATTGTCGCGGACGGCGAGGTTCAAACAGCGGTCCCGATTCCCACGGGCCCGCTTACGCCGGACGTGCTCGACAAAATGAATCGGTACTGGCGCGCCGCGAATTATCTCTGCGTCGGCCAGATCTATCTGTTTCAAAATCCCCTCTTAAGAGAACCGCTCAAGGCCGAGCACATCAAGCCGACGCTGCTCGGGCATTGGGGTACGTCGCCCGGACAAAACCTGATTTACGTTCATCTGAACCGGCTGATCAAAGAACGCGGCGCGAACGTCATCTACATTTCGGGCCCGGGACACGGCGGGCCATCGCTCAACGCGAATTCGTACCTCGAGGGCTCGTATACGGAAGTTCACCCGGAGGTCACGCCGGACGAGAACGGCATGCGATTGCTTTTTCGCCAGTTTTCGACGCCGGGCGGCGTCCCAAGCCATTGCGGGCCGCACGTTCCGAACTCCATGCACGAAGGCGGCGAACTCGGGTATTCGCTGATTCACGCCTTTGGCGCGGCCTTCGACAATCCGGACCTGCTGGTTGCCTGCGTGATCGGTGACGGCGAGTCCGAGACGTGCCCGCTCGAGGGGAGTTGGAAGTCCGTTAACTTCCTCAATCCCGTCCGCGACGGCGCCGTTCTCCCGATCCTGCATCTCAACGGATACAAGATCTCCGCGCCGACGGTGCAAGCGCGAACCAGCGACGAGGATTTGAAGGCGCTCTATACCGGACGCGGCTACCATCCGTATTTCGTCGAGGGATACGATCCGGCGGCGGTGCACCAGGTCCTCGCCGCAACGCTGGATGCATGCTACGCGGAGATTCGAGCGATCCAGCACGAGGCGCGGACGAGCGGCTTCAAAAAGCAACCGGTTTGGCCCATGATCGTCCTGCGCACGTCCAAGGGATGGACCTGTCCCAAAGAGGTCGACGGAATTCCGCTCGAGGGCACGTTCCGCGCGCATCAGGTCCCGATCGCGACGGTCAAAGAGGACCCCGCCCATCTCGAGATCCTCGAAACGTGGATGAGGAGTTACAAGCCCGAGGAACTCTTCGACGAGCGCGGCGCCTTCATCGAGGAATTAGCGGAATTGGCGCCAAGCGGCAATCGCCGCATGGGCGGCAATCCTCACGTCAATGGCGGCCGGATGCTCTGCGCCCTCGACCTGCCCGACTTCACGGACTACGCGCTCGATATTCCCGGACCCGGTCGAGTCACGGCAGAAGCTCCGCGGAAGCTCGGCCAATTTTTCCGGGATATCTTCAAACTCAATCCGACGAACTTTCGCATGTTCTCGCCCGATGAGACGGACTCGAATCGCTTGAACGCCGTCTTCGAGGCGACCAAACGCACGTTCATGGCGGAAACGGTTTCAATCGATGACCGCCTGAGCCCAGACGGCCGCGTCATGGAAGTGCTCAGCGAGCATTGCTGCCAGGGATGGCTCGAAGGGTATCTCCTGACCGGGCGCCATGGCATGTGGTCTTCCTACGAAGCGTTCGCGCAGGTGGTCGATTCCATGCTCACCCAGCACGCCAAATGGCTCGAACAATGCGGCGAATTTCGCTGGCGCAGGCCGCTCGCATCGCTGAACGTCTTCCTGACGAGCCACGTCTGGCGCCAAGATCACAACGGGTTCAGCCACCAGGCGACCGGCTTCGTCGACAACGCGCTGGCTCGCCGAAGCGAGACGATCCGGATCTACTATCCGCCCGACGGAAATTGCCTCCTAAACGTTTTCGACCATTGCCTGCGCAGCCGCAACTACGTCAATATCGTTACCTGCGGCAAGCAACCACAGCTTCAGTGGTTGACCATGGACGAGGCCCGCGAACATTGTTCGCGCGGCGCCTCGACCTGGACGTTTGCGACGAACGACGGCGGGGAAGAACCCGACGTCGTGCTCGCTTGCGCGGGCGATATCCCGACGATCGAGATTTGCGCGGCCTCGTGGCTTCTCCAGAAATTCGTCCCCGGCATCAAGGTGCGGGTCGTCAACGTGGTGGACTTGACCGCGCTCATGATGCCGGAAGATCACCCGCACGGCATGGACACCATGTCCTTCGACGCGCTCTTTACCAAAGACGCACCCGTCATCTTCGCTTTCCACAACAACCGGTGGCTCATCCACACGATGGTTCACGGGCGCTCTAACGAAGCGCGCTTCCACGTGCGCGGCTACATGGATCGCGGCACGACGACCACGCCGTTCGACATGCTCGTGCTCAATGAAATGAGCCGGTTTCACCTCGCCCTCGAGGCACTGAAACACGTGCCACGGCTCCGTTCGCAGGCCGCGGACGTCGTCGCGATGTTCAACCGGAAGCTCTACGAGCACCACGGCTACATTCGAGAGCACTTGGAAGACCTGCCGGAGATCGTGAACTGGCGCTGGACGGCCGATTTCAGCGAATCCGCGACCCCTGCGCCCGCGGCCAAAGGGCATCCGCGCGCCACCTTGTTTACCGACAGCTAAGCGGTCATCAGGGGCCGTCTTCTTTCACGTTGACGTGCTCGTAGGGGCAGTGACGGCAACCGCTGCCACAGCAGAACCCGCGGCGGAGGTGGTACCGCGCCGTCAACACGATCAATCCGTTTTCCCAATAAAACTCGTCGGGCAAGAGCGGCGGCTCGTTCGCGTTCATCGGGTCGAGAGTTCCACGTAGATGCTGCGGCCGGGCGCGGGATAGGCGAAGATCGGCGCGTAGGTTTCGTTCCCGAGATTGAATCCGCGCACGCTGACGACCGCGTTTGGCGCGAGCGCGTAGCGAACGAAGGCATCGAGCTTGTCGTATGCGTCGTAATCGGCGACCAGCGGCGTAACGTTTTGACGATCCGACCCGTCGGACCCAACGATTCCCCAACGCAGGCCGTACGAAAGCCGGTTACCGCCGCGGAAGGGATGCAGCAGCGAGAGCGACGCTTGATCGACCGGATTTCCCGGCAGGCGCGCGCCGGTCGTCACGTCGAGCGCGCGGTAGAGATTGGTGAAGCTCGCTTCCGCGACGAGCCCCGCGACCGGCTTCGTGCTCACCGTCAACACGACGCCCGCACTCTGGGCGCGCTGCGCGTTGACCGGAACGTACGTCGTCGGATCGAGCACGATGAAGTTCGAACCGTTGCGGTCGAACCAACCCGCCGAAACGGTTGCGCGGCGCGTATCGAAGGCAACGGTCGCGTCGGCCGTTTGCGCGCGTTCGGGCAAGAGATTCGGGTTCGAATCGCCGGGATAGTAGAGATCGTCGAGGGTCGGAACGCGAAACGATTCGCCGACGTCGCCCGAGAAGCGGAGCGGGCCGCTGCGGATCGTGCCGCCGAAGGAGGGCGCGAGCACGCCGCCGTGCGGCGAGTCGTTTTCGGCGCGCAGGCCTGCGGTAAAGCGTGCGCCGCCGAAGGGGGATGTCCCGAGTTGAACGTACGCGGCGCTCTGCGCTTGGGCGGCGCCGAGCGCGAATGCCGGAACCGGCGGGGCGCTCGCGGACGCCGCGGGCGTCAGCGGAACCGAGAACACGCCGCTCTCCCGCGAGAGATCGACACCGGCGACGCCGTCGAAGCGTCCGGCGCCGAACGCGTCGCGCACCGAGACCTGGGTGCGGCCGGTGTCGACGTCGCTCTCGCCGTCGTTGCCGACCGGATCGACATATGCGAGCCGCGTCTTCGAACCCGCAAGCGAAATCGTCAACGTCGACGCGGCGCTCGCGCGTTCGACTTCGACCAGCAGCGAATCGGTCGAGGTGAGCTGCGATGCGGTTAGGGAGACGTATTGCAAGCTGCCCGGAGCGCCTAGATCGGTTGCCGACGCATCGGCGCGTGCGCGAACGCGAAACTCGCCGCCGACGGGCACGTCGAGTTGGAGCCGTCCCGTACTCTCATCGCCGGATGCATCCGAACGCACGCCGGCGGGGTAGTCGGAGCCCGGTCCGTACGCAAGCCCGCCGTAGGGATAATCGTTGGTCGCGACGCGCCGCTCGAACGAAAATCCGGCGACGCCATTGCCGTACGCACCCTGCAGGTCGCGGTCGCCGAACGAACCTTGCGCCGCGGCGAGATAGGCGCCGCGGGGCACCTGCGTGATGATGTTGATCACACCGCCCGACGCGCTCGTGCCGTACAACGTCGACGAGCCGCTTTCGACGATCTCGATCCGCTGCACGCCGGCGGTCGAGAATTGCGAAAGCTGAACCGCACCGGTCGTCGGATCCGTCACGGGGATGCCGTCGACGAGCACGAGGGTTTGCGCGGACGTCGCGCCGCGAATGCCGTAGTTCGTCTGGGCTCCAAATGCCCCGTACGGCGCGATCTCGACGCCCGGCACGTCCTGCAAGGCATCGGCAACGGTGCGGTCGCCGAACGATTCGATGCGCGAACGATCGATCACGAACGTGGGCTGCGAGGTGAGCCCGATCGGTTCGGACTTCCGGTCGCTCGTGACGACGTTGCCGATCGGGCGAAAGACGGGCACGGCGCTCGATGAGGGCGCGGGAGACGGTGCGGGAACGGCGCTTTGGGCCGCGCGCGGGCCGGCGGAAAGCGCTGCGAGCGTGACGCAAAGCACGCCGAGCGTAGCGCCCGGCGAAAGAAAACGAGTCAATTGTAGGTACCGACCTTTTTCGCGAGGTGGTTGCTTACGCGTCCGGCCCAGTATCCTGACTCGCGGATCTGTGCCTCGTGCTCGCGGCCTTCCCACCGTTTCCGGCAGTGACCTCGAGCGGCTCCCCGCTTACAGTGGCGCGACCGTCCCGGATTCTCGACCGGGTTCCTGATTGCACGAACGCTTATAATGAGTCTCTACGCGGCTCGGGGAGAATCCTTGATATCGGGAACAGACCGTAGCACCGCAGCACCTATGAGGAGACCGCGTGACATCGACCGCTAGCCAGCCGCTCGCCGAAACCGGAACGCCGGTCGCGCCCCCGTGTACGCTCGTCATTTTCGGCGCCGGCGGCGATCTGACGAAGCGCCTCCTCGCACCCGCGCTGTACAATCTCGCGGGAAGCGGCCTGTTGAACGAGGGCCTCAAGATCCTCGGCCTCGATCACAACGCGCACACGAGTGAGGAGTGGCGCGCCGATCTGACGGCGACGATGCAGTCCTTCACGCAGGACAAGGCCGCCGAATTTCATGCGGACCACATCGACGAAGCGCAGTGGCGCTTCGTCACCGAGCGCATGTCGTATCTCGTCGCGGATTTTCAGGACGCCGCGAGCTATCGCGACCTCGCCGCGCACTTCGAGGGAAGCGCCGTTTTCTATCTGGCCGTCGCCGACCGGTTCTTCGGCCCGATCGTCGACAATCTCGGCGCGGGGGGATTGCTCGAACAAAAGGACGGCGTCTTCCGCCGCATCGTAATCGAAAAGCCGTTCGGCTCGGACTTGCCTTCGGCGCGCGCGCTCAACGAACGCATCACGAAGATTGCGGACGAAAGCCAGATCTTTCGCATCGATCACTTTCTCGGTAAGGAGCCGGTGCAAAGCATCATGGCGATGCGCTTCGGGAACGGCCTCTTCGAGCCGATGTGGCGCCGCGAGCACGTCGATCACGTGCAGATCACCGCGGCCGAAACGATCGGCGTCGAAGAGCGCGGCGGCTTCTATGAGGCGACGGGCGCCCTGCGCGACATGGTGCCGAACCATCTCTTTCAATTGCTGACGATGATTACGATGGAGACGCCGAACTCGTTCGAACCGGAGAACGTGCGCACCGAGAAAGCGAAGCTCGTCGAAGCGATCAAGCCGGTCGACCCGCGCGACGTCGTGCGCGGCCAATACGGCGCGGGCGCCGTCGGCGGGGCGCCGGCGCTCGCCTATCGCAACGAGCACAACGTCGCGAGCGACAGCACGACCGAGACGTACGCGGCACTGCGGGTCGACATCGAGAATTGGCGCTGGAGCGGCGTCCCGTTTTACCTTCGGACGGGTAAGCGCTTACGACGCCGCCTAACGACGATTTCGATCCACTTCAAGCCGGCGCCGTACCGCATCTTCCGCGACACGCCCGTCGAGAAGATGACGCCGAACGTCCTCACCCTCTTGATTTCGCCCAAGCAAGGTATGACGACCGACTTCAGCGCGAAGATCCCGGGGCCCGCGATGCGGTTAGGCCGCGTGTCGACCGAATTCATGTATGACGACTTTTTCGACGAACCGCCGGCCGTCGGCTATGAAACGTTGCTTTACGATTGCATGATCGGCGACGCCACGCTCTTTCAGCGCGCCGACCAGATCGAGTCGTCCTGGGCCGCGGTGCAGCCGACCCGGGATGCTTGGAACGTCGGCGGGGGCGAGCCGCTCGAAATCTATCCCGCGGGCAGCGACGGCCCCGCCGGCGCCGATGCGCTCTTGGCGCGCGACGGCCGCCATTGGCTGCCCCTGACGGAGGATCCAAGCGAACGGCGCCGAGCGGTCGAGCAGCAACGTCCCCCAGCCGGCTGATTTCCGGCGACCGCGCACCGGACCGCGCGAGTATCCTGCTACGGGCGCTCCGGTTCCGCGAAAAAGGAGCGCCCGTCCTGCAGCGAACTCGCACGGGACCTCATGACTCCAGCCTCATTCATGCCGCACGGGATGTGCTATCTCTGGGACCCCCAGCTCCTGTTCGCGCACGTGGTCGCGGACGCGCTCATCGCGCTCGCGTACTTTTCGATTCCAGCGTTCTTGATTTGGCTCGTTCGCAAACGCGACGACCTGCCGTTCTCGTGGATCTTCGTGCTCTTCGCGCTTTTCATCGTAAGCTGCGGAACGACGCATCTCATGTCGATTTGGGTGATTTGGCATCCCGACTATTGGCTCGAGGCGGGGATCAAGTGGCTGACCGCAGCCGCTTCGATCGCGACGGCGGTCGCGCTCGTTCCGCTCGCGCCCAAAGTGCTCTC
>Ga0116227_10011626_pt1 | contig 14715 bp, 11 predicted proteins | sample S1TSphgellanicum_FD_89693 | JGI IMG/M metagenome (GOLD analysis project Ga0116227, IMG submission 89693) | Host-associated microbial communities from peat moss isolated from Minnesota, USA - S1T2_Fb - Sphagnum magellanicum MG | ecosystem: Host-associated > Plants > Peat moss > Unclassified... | reverse complement strand
GCCACAGCGCGCGCCGCACGCGAACGTCGGCCAGCGCCGGAGTCCGCAGGTTGAGCGCGAGCTGCGCATACTGCGTGAAGGGCGTCAGGATCGTGCGGAACCCGTCGATGTGGGAGAGTTGCGCGTAGTTTTTCGCCGCGGCGTTGTATTCCACATCGGCTTCGTGCGTTTGCAACAACGTGACCGTCGTGTTCTCGTCGGGCACTGGCGTGTACCAGATTTCGTCGAGCTTCGGACGGCCCCGCCAATAGTCCGGGTTGGCGCGAAACACGATCTTGCTGCCGCGCTGCCATCTCTCGACCGTGAACGGTCCGGTCCCGACCGGCTGACTGTTGAAAGCGACTTGATTGATATCGGGGAAACGCGCGAGCAGGTGCTTGGGTAGGATCGGATACGGATTCCCCGACGGCGCGAAGAACGTCGCCACGAATGGCGCGAAGGCGCGCCGCAAGTGGACCGCGATCGTCCACGGGTCGCGCTCGTCGATCGAGGCGATCAAATCGTAGCCGACGGTGCTGGGCACGTTGTTCTTTGGGTTCATCACCGCGTGCCAGGTCCAGATGACGTCGGCGGCATCGAACTTCGCGCGGTCGTGCCAACGGACACCTCGCCGCAAGTGGTACACGACCGTCTTGCCGTCGCGCGAAATACCGCCGTTGTCGAGCGTGGGCACTTGGGTCGCGAGCTCCGGCACGAGTTCGTTCCGGTCGCTCAAGTTGAACAGCATGCCGCCCCAGAGCTGCGCCAGATCCGAGTCGATTTGGTAATTTCCGATCACGGGGTTTAGCGAGTCGGGTTCGGCGATATTGACGATTCGCAGCAACCCGTGGCGGGTCGGGGGTTGCGCGCAGCCGGCCACGAGCGCGATGGCGGCAACCGCCGCCAGCCGTCGTCCGATCGCCGCAGGTATCACGAGCGAAGCCAAACGCATCGCCTTCGCGCTTTCCGGCCCGCGCCGCGGACTCATCCCGGTGCGCGCGGCGGCGGGATTCGCGGAGCGTGAAATCGCATATCCGACGCCGTGGCGCGAGCGATCGTTGAACGCAACACCCGGCAGAAACGCGCGATCCGGCAGGCCCTGCAAGGCGCGGGCCGGCCGCTGTCGACCGAGGAGGTCTTCGAGGCCGCGCAGCGCGAGATCGACGGCCTCGGCATCGCGACCGTCTACCGTTCGATCCGCTCGCTTCTCGACGACGGCTGGCTCGCACCCGTCGAGGTGCCGGGTAAAGGCACGCTCTACGAGCTGGCCGGCAAAGGTCACCACCACCACTTCTCGTGCACGTCGTGCCATCGGGTCTACGAACTCGACGGTTGCGACTCCGGGGTCGCCGTGCGGCTTCCCAAGGGGTTCCGGGCAACCCGGCACGAGGTCACGATTTACGGTGTGTGCGCCGCCTGCCCGCCGCCGAAGGCGAATGCGAATCGTTCGCATTCGCGCAAGCCTTCGCTGTAGCTACACCGCCCGGCGTTTGACGGGCGCGGTACGCGGTGCTACCTTCAGGCCAGCTTTATGGAATCTTTCGTCCACAACCAGCACGAGCACGTCCACGGTCCGGGGTGCGGTCACGTTGCGATCCGGCACGGCGAGCACGTCGACTACGCCCACGATGGGCACTTGCATCATCCGCACGACGGCCACGTCGACGAACATCAACTGGACGCGAGCGACGTGGGCGCCTGTGATCCCGGTCGCCGCCCCCCGGGCCACTCGCATGACCACGTCCATGGCGTCGGCTGCGAACACGTCGCGATTCCTCACGAAGGGCACATCGACTACTTGGTCGATGGCGAACTGCATCGTCAACATGGCGAGCATTGCGACACCCACGGCGCGTTGGAAGTGGTCTAGCGGGAGCGCGCATAGGCGGAAGCGGCAAGGAACTCGAGCAGCACGATCGTGGCGATGAAGAAGCCGACGGGCCAGTCCGTCTCGTAGGCTAGGGCGATACCGGCCAGGACGGCCCCCGCACCCAGCGCCGCCGCCAGCGCGATCGCCGCCGGCGGCCGGCGGCAGACACGCGCGGCGGCCGCGGCCGGCCCGATCGTCAAACTGAAGACGAGCAGCGTTCCGACGATCGGCACCGTGACCGCCGCCGCCAGCGCCACGATCACGAGAAAGCTCAACTCTAGGCGGCCCACCGGGACTCCGGCGCTGCGCGCCGCCTCACGCGCGACCGTCGCGTAGAGCAGCGGGCGCGCGATCGCCAGCAGGGTCGCGGCGGCCACGAGGGCCGCCAGCGCCGTCAGCAGGACCTGGAGACGGTCGACGCCGACGATCGTGCCGAAGAGCAAGCTGAACGCATCGGAGGCGTAGTCGCGCTGCAGGGCGAGAAAGAGCGCCCCGGTCCCGAGCGAGCAAACGAGAACCAGAGCCGTGGCGACGTCGGCCGCGCGCGTCCGCGCGGAGAGGGCGCCAAGACCGAGCGCGCCGAGCAGGGCAAACGCCAGCAGCCCCAGGAGCGGCGGCAGCCCGAGCAGCACGGCGCCCGCGGCGCCGGCAAAGCCGATTTGCGAGAGGGCGTGGGTCGCGAACGCCGCGCCGCGAACGACGACGAAATAGCCGACGAACGCGCCCAGCAACGCGACGATGACGCCGCCGCCGAGGGCGTTCTGGAGATACGGCTGGGCGAGGCCCCCAGCGAGTTCAGGCATCGCGGCGACGGGGCCGGTCGCGCCGGGCTTGCGCCGCGACGAAGCCGGCCAGTGCGAGGACCGCGACGAAAAAACTCACGGGCCAGCTGTGCGCGCCGCGACTCCAGCCGAAGCTTGCATACGCGAGCCCGATCGCGGCCCAGCTTTCACCGATCCCGAGCGCCATCGCGAGCGCGATCCCCCGCAACGGATCGCGGACCAGCGCGATCGCCGTCGCGGCGGGCCCGACCAGCAGCGCCGTGGCGATGAGCACGCCGACGATCTGGGCGGTTTCGGCAACGGCCACGGCCATCACGATCAGAAACGCGAAGCCCACGGTTCCCACGGCGACCCCGGCAGTCCGAGCCACCTCGGGAGCGACCGTGGAGAAGAGCAGCGGCCGATAGAGGATCGCCAGGGCGGCCGCGGCCACCACGCCGACGAGGGCGACGACCCGCAGGAGCCCCGGATCGGTATCGAAGACCGAACCGAAGAGCAGCGCGCTTTGGGCGTTGGCGTACCGTGTCTGCAGGTGGAGGAAGAGCGCCCCGACGCCGAGCGCGAACGCCAGCACGAGACCGGTCGCCAGATCCCGTTCGCGCGCGCGCGCGCCGAGCAGGCCGACCGCCGCCGCGGCACCGATCGAGAAGGCGAACAGTCCGGCCAGGGGATCGAAGCCGGCCAAGAGCGCGCCCGCGCCGCCGGTCAGCCCGATGTCGGTCACCGCGTGGCCGGCGAACGAGAGCCCGCGCAAGACGACGAAGTATCCAATCGCTGCCGAGAGCGCGGCCACGACGGCACTCGCGATCAGCGCCGCTTGGATGTTCGGACTACTGAAGAACGCCGTCAACGCGACGCCGTCACTCGTGGACTTCGTCGCCGGCGACGACGATCACGCGGCCCCGCACCCGCAGCACGTCGACCGGCCGGTCGTAGAGCCGGCTCAGGGTATCTTCGTTGACGATCTCGTCCACCGTGCCGATCGCCGCTCGGCCGTCGGCGAGATACAGGATCCGGTCCATCGCCCGCACGAGCGGGTTCACGTCGTGCGCCACGAGCAGCACGGTCAGACCGCGTTCACGGGCCAAGCGCGCGACCAGTTCGACGATCTCGGCGGCGCCGTCGATATCCAGGTTCGCTAGGGGTTCGTCGAGCAACAGCAACCGTGGCCGCCCGGCGATCGCCTGCGCGATCGCGAGGCGTTGCTGCTCGCCGCCCGAGAGGCGGCCAACGGGTTCGCCCGCGAACGCGGTCGCGCCGACGTCCGCGAGCGTTGCGGCGACCCGCGCGCGCCGCTCGGCGCTCGGAAGCGGCAACCCGAAGCGCGCACCATCGACGCCAAGCGCCACGAAGTCGCTCGCGCGCAGCGGCAGGTCGGGATCGAGTTCGATGCGTTGCGGCACGTAGCCGAACGTGCCGCGCGCTTCGCGTGGCGCGTGACCGAAAATTCGAATCTCGCCGCTGGACGGGCCGAGCAATCCCAGCGTCAATTGGAGAAGCGTCGATTTGCCCGCGCCGTTACCGCCGATGACGCCGACGAATTCCCCGGCCGCGATCTGGAAGGTCACTCGGCTCAGGATCGACCGCTCCCCGCGCCGGAAGCCGACGTTCACGAACGCGACGGCTGCAGTTTCACTCACAGGTCGCGATCGAGCGCGTCGACCTCGCCGCCGATCCAAGCCTGGGTCGTGAGCGCCGCGGGCAGGGTTTCCGTCACCGGCACGACGGGCACGCGCGCCGCGCCGGCGACCTCGAGCAAACGTCGCGTACTGGGTTCGACGGTCTGGCTATTATAGACGAATGCCGTGACGTGTCGTCCGGCCAGGAGTGCGCGCATCGTATCGACGTCCTGCGGCGCCGGGTCGTCGCCGTCTTCGATCGCGTGGGAAAACGAACGCGGCGTCGCGATGGTCAAGCGCGCCGCATTCAAGACGTAGTCGAACACCGGCTCCGTGATGGCGACGCTCGTACCGGCATGCCGGCGGCCCATCGCCGCGAGCGCGGTCGATAGGCGCCGCGTCCAGGCCACAAGCGCCTCGCGCCGGACGATGACGGCGGCGCGGCGTCCAGGCAGCCGGCCCGCGAGCTCCACGCTCAGCGCATCGATGACGCGAGCGAGGGTTCGCATCTCGTACCACACGTGCGGGTTATCGCCAACGTGGTGGCCACCGAGCGCGCCCGCGACGAGGACCGCACGGCCGGCCCGCGGCGACGCCGCGATCAGCTTGTCGGCGAAGGCGTCGTACCCCAAACCATTCTCGATAACGACGTCGGCCCCGGCGATCGCGTCCGCGTCGCGGGCAGTCGGCTCGTAGGCGTGCGGGTCGGCGGAGGGGCTGTTGAGGAGCGTCGTGATTTCCACATCGGCCCCGGGCGCGAGCTGCCGGGCGAGGTCCCCGTACACCCGCTCGACGGCTACGATTCGAACCGTTCCCGCCGGCGGCGTTCCCGAAGCACAACCCGCCATGCCGAGACAGGCGGCCAGCGCCAGCTGATATTGAGAACGCCGGTTCATTACGCCCCGACTTGGCGGTGCTGCTTCCCTTTCCCGCCTCGCTCGTGCCGCACGGCGCGGCCGCCGCGGGCTAGACGGCCGGGCTCGGCTCGCCCGGCGCCCCGGCGGGTTTGGGGTTTTCGGTGATCAGCGGGAAAAAAATCGCGATCAGCAGGATGATGGAAATCGGCTGCATCAGGCCGGCGAAGGAACCGCTGAGCTCCCGCATCGTCGAGATGAAGTACGTACCGAAGACGGCGGCCAGGCCGAAGGCCGACATCTGCGCGCCGTAGTTCGCGCCGAAATGTTTGGTACCGTAAAAATCGGCGTTGTAAGCGGGCATCGTGCCGAAGCCGCCGCCGTAACAAAAGAGCAGCACCGCGATGGCGCCGACCACGGCGATCGGGTCGTGGTCGGCGTCGAGCGCGAAAAACGCCAACGCCTGACCGCCGAAGAGGATCGCGAAGGTCCAACGCCGTCCGATGCGGTCGGAGAGCGCGCCCCAGAACAGGCGCCCCAGACCGTTGAGGATCGCGAGGAAACCATAGGTCCCCGCCGCGTCGGCGACCGGCATCGCGGTTAGCTCGTGCACGATCGGCACGATGTTCGAGATCATCGTGACCCCGCCGAAGATATTGAGGAACAGCATCGCCCAGACAATGTAGAAGCGCGCGTCACCCAGCATTTGAGGCAAGGTGAATTGCCGGCCTTGCGGCTCGAAGGCCGGATCCTCGGCGGGCGGCAGCGCGAGCAGCAGGGTCACGAGACCGCTAACGACCGCGAATACGCCGCCCGAGATCAGGAAGAGAAGCATGAGCTGGTCGACCGACGACTTCGGCATCAGGTATGCGGCCGCATCGAACTTCACGTGCGACGCGCCGGCGGCGGTCAGGGCCGCCACGTAGTTCTGCGCGGCGGCGGTGATCGACGCGAACGGCGGCCACTGGCGCACCGTGGCGCTGTAGACGAACGAGCCCAGGCCGAAACCCATCATCACGAATCCGCCGCCGAGGCCGCGCGAGCCGGGGAACCAGCGGATCGCGGCGCCGAGAGCCGCGATGTAAGCCAGCCCGCAGCCGAAGCCCGCGATCACGCCGTAAAACAAATAAAGCATGAATATGCTATGCGAGCGATCCAAGGTGGCGCAGAGCGCGTAGCCTGCGGCCCACATGAGGACCCCGGCCGCGCCGACGATGCGGACGCCGAAGCGGTCCGAGATTACGCCGCCGGCCAGTGCGCCGGCCGCGAGAAAGAAGTTGGCCAGCGCGAACGCCCAGGTGACGTCAGCCGGCGCCCATCCGAACGCGGCCGCTAACGGTTGGCCTAGGAGGCTGAATGAGTATATGGCGCCGGGGCCGAGTACCGCGAAAAACCCGGCGAGGACGACAATCCAACGCTTCATGTCGCAATTGTCGGCAGCCGGGGCGCCGCGCACTAGCTACAGGCGACGCAAAAGTGCGCCGATACACTAGTGACCCGAGCTTTTAACCAATGCTTTGTTCATGCAGTCACCCCGGATAACCGTCCGAAATCGGGCGATCGGGGGGCCGCCGTATCCGTCGAGAGGTACCGACCGCACTATGCCCGACCCCGCATCGGCCGAGTCGCTGCAGAAACCGAACCCGCGCGATGCCGTCGGGTTGACGTTGATTCTGTTGCTCGAAGTTTTCGTGTTCATGGGCGCCGTTTTCGGAATCGCGTTAACGGACGCGATCGAAGCCAAGGCCACCGCCGAAACGCTCACCGCGTCGAAGCTGGTTAGCCGTCAGAACACCCTGCTCGAACGGATTTCCGCCGACCTCGCGCAGCTCGAAGCGATGGTCAAGAAAAAGGATCCCGAGCGCGCAACGGTCGCGGCCGACCTCGACGCCGCGGCAACGCAGTTCGGCGCCGCACTCGGCGCGCTCAAGAGCGGCGGCCCGGTAGCGCTCGATGGTTCCGGGGGCGCGCCGGTTCAGGCGCACGCCCTGACCTCGGCCGTTGCCGTGCAGAACCTGCAGCAGGCACAGTCGACCTGGTCCGAGGTTGCACCGGCGATCGCCGCCGTGGCCGGCAATCCGGCCGATAAGACGAACGTCCTCGCCGCGGCCGACCAACTCGCGGGCGCCAAAGCCGGTCTGACGAACTCGCTCGACGCCATCCAAGCTGACGTCGGCGGTCCCGGCTCCGCGAATTCACGTAACGTCACGATGCGCGACTGGCTCTTCCGCCTGGCGATCGTTATGGTTCTGGCGCTGGTCATCACGCTCTTCCGGCGCGTGAGTCGCAGCCGGCGGCAGTTGGAAACGTACGCCAAGAGTCTGGAAAATCGCACGGAAGAAGCGATCGACGCATCGCGTCAGTTGGCCGAAGCCAAGGCCGGCACCGACCGTATCATGGAAACGGTCGACCGCGGCCTATTTCTGATCGGCTCGGATCTCCGCATCCAAGGGCAGTACTCGCGCGAACTCGAGCGCATTTTCCGGACGCCGGAACTCGACGGGTACAACCTGCTCAACGTGCTCCAGCGTTTACTGACGGAGCGCATGTTCGAGATTTCGCGCGAGTACCTCGCACTGCTTTTCGACAGAAAGAAAAAGGAGCGGACGGTGCTGCGCGTCAACCCGCTGGCCGAGGTCGAAGTTCACTTCGCCAACCCGGCCGGCGGCTTCGATACGAAGTTCCTCAACTTCACCTTCCGTCGCATCATCGACGGCGATGAAGTGACCCGCGTCTTCGTGGCCGTTTCGGACATCACCGACCGCGTTCGCCTCGAGCGCCAGTTGCGCGAGTCGGAGTCGCGCAAGGAACGTCAGTTCGAATTTCTCTTGGGCGTCCTGCACGTCGATGCCAAGAGCCTCGACGACTTCCTCAAGACGGCGAACGAACAGATCGCCGTCATGAACGACGCCCTGCGCGCCTCCGACTTCGCCAGTTCCACTGACGGACGCATGGATCTGTTGCGCAAGCGTCTCGACGTCGTGTACCGCGCGGTCCATACCGTCAAGGGCAACGCGGCGATGTTGCAACTCTCATACTTCATCCGCGTCTGCGACGGTTTCGAAGGTAAGATCGTCCAGTTACGCGACCGGCGCGCGCTCGGCGGCGACGATTTCCTTTCGATCGTCATGGCGCAGGCCGAACTGCGGCAAGATCTCGAGGAGCTCCAGGAACTGCGCGAGCGTTTCGTGGGACTCGGCCGCATGCCGGTCGCGGCCCGCGAAGTGCTCACGCAGAAAGCGGCGGCGTCCGGCGACGTCGTCGGCAGCATCTCGAACTTCGCCTTACAAATCGGGGATCGCCTGCGCAAGGAAGTGCGGGTCGAAGCGGGTGGCTTCGACACCGACGGGCTAAACGATGAGGTGCAACGCACGATCAAAGACGTGCTGATTCAGCTGACGCGAAACAGCTTGATCCACGGCATCGAGCCGCCGCAGTTACGTGAGGCGCTTGGCAAGCCGCGCGTCGCGACCCTGACGATTCGACAACTAGCGAACGCGCCAGGTAATGCTTTCAGCTTCTCCTTCCGCGACGACGGTCGCGGTCTCGACCCAAACCACATCCGCGAACGGGCGGTCGCCAAACAGATCGTCTCGCCGCAAATCGCGGCCACGATGAGCGACGAGCAGTTGGTCGCGCTGATCTTTCGGCCCGGCTTCTCGACGCTTGACGAGCCGGTGGCCGACGGTGGCCGCGGCATCGGCATGAACGTGATCAAGGAGGCGATCGTCGACAAACTCGGCGGGCGGCTCGGCCTCAACTCGGAGCCCGGGCGCTTCACGGAGTTCTCCTTTAGTATCCCGCTGGAACGGCGCTCGAGAGCCGTCCGGAGCGGCGTCGCCGCACTCGCCCACACCTAAACGGAAAAGCAGCATGCGCCTCCTGATCGTCGACGACTCGAACATCATCCGCCGCTCCATCCAGCGTGAGATCGCGGCCGGAAACCACGAAATCCGCATGGCCGGGGACGGAATCGAAGCGCTGCGCGTATTCGACGAGTTCCGACCCGATATAGTGACCATGGACATCACGATGCCGAACATGGACGGGCTGTCCTGCGTGGAAGCGATCCTGGGACGCAACGCGCAAACCCGGATCCTCGTCATCTCCGCGCTCGCCGATAAAGGCACCGCGGTCGAAGCGGTCAAGCGCGGCGCCCAGGGCTTTCTCTTAAAACCGTTCACGAGCGAAACGCTCGCGACGGAAATCACGGAGCTGTTCGTTGACTGAGACACGCACGATCCACGAGGACGACCTCAAAGTGTTCGTGCGCGGCACGGAGTACTTCTTCGCGCAGGTCACGTCGACCCGTGCCGAAGTCAGCACACCGTTCATCCGCGAGGCGAGCGATCGGGTCATCGACGACTTCTCCGCGGTCATCGGTATTTCCGGAGTGCAGCGCGGCTGCGTCTATTACACGGCGCCGCGCGAGATGGTCCGCGAGCTGGTCACCCACTACGGAGAGACGGATCCCAGCGACGATCTCTTCGCCGACTGTGTGGGAGAAATCGCGAACACGATCTCCGGAAACGCGCGCGAGTTCTTGGGGCCGGGCTTCATGATTTCCGTTCCAGTCGTGTTTCGCGGCCGAGCTGAGGACGTTCGTTTCCCGCAGGACGTTCCGGCGTTCGTCATTCCGATCTCCTGGAACGGCCACCGGTCGTCGTTGATTCTCTGTCTCAAGCGCGACGACAAGGAACAGCCCAGTTTCGACCGCGAGCTGTTCAAGGAGGTCTTCGAATGACCGTTTCGCCGATCGACGTGATCGCGCGCGCGGACGGCTTCGAGACGGCGGCCGCGGGCCGGGCGCTGCGGCCTTGGGAGTGGACGTTCATCCACGCGGTCGACGGCCATATGCAGCTCCGGGAGGTCGCCGAATTGTGCGGCCTCGACTTGGCGCTCGCAACGAACATCGTGGTCGAGCAGAGTGCGGCCGGCATTTTACGTGTCGTGACGATGACCCTCGACGATTATCGCGTCTGGTCCGGCCTTGGGACCGACCTTTTCCGGGCAACCGCCGAGGTTGCGCCGGAAGCAGCGGCAGGCGTCTCCGTCGCTCCGGCGGCGGACGTCGCGCCCGCATTTGCCTCCCTCCAACGCGAACCCGAAGCCGCCGTCGCCGAGGCCGATCACGTCGCGTTCGCCGGTGAGACGATCGAGCAGGAACCGATCGAGCAGGAACCGTTCGAGCCGGAGCCGTTCGAGCCCAGGCCGGTCGCATCCGTACCGGCTTGGCCGGAAGTCTGGACGCCGGAGCCGTTCGAGCCCGAACCGTTCGAGCCCGAACCGTTCGCGCCGGAGCCGTTCGCGCCGGAGCAGCTCACGCCGGAGCAGCCGGCGTCCGAGCTGTTCGCGCACGAACTTTTTACAACCGAACCTTTCATGAGTGAACCGAGTGGCTCGGTCGACTCCGTCCAAGAACCGTTCGCGCACGAGCCATTCGCGCACGAGCCGTTCGCCAACGAGCCGTTCTCGCACGAATCGAGCGCGCTCGAAGCGGTCGCCGCGGAGCCGCCGGCCGGCAGCGAGCCGGTTCCGGCCGCCAAGGGCGTCAACTTCTCGTTCGACTCTTTCGACGAGCTCGCCACCCTCGAATCCGAGCCGGTCAAGGGCGCCGCGACCGCCGCTCCGGAGGGGATTTCGCTCTCGTTCGAACCGGGCGATCAGCCGATGGCAGAACCGGAGCCGATCTCGAGCGGCGGGGGCGTTTCGCTCTCTTTCGACCCCGATTCAAGCCTGCTCGAGCCCGTGGAGGCCCACGCTTTCGAAGCGGGCCAGCCTGCCACGCCGGCCCATGCGCCCGCGACCAATACGCCCGCGGCCTATGCGTCCCCGGCCGCGCCGCTCCCCGCGTTCGAAGTGGCGGCGGAATCACCGGAGGCGAGCGGAGCTCCGATCAACCTCTCTTTCTCATCCGACGGTTTTCCGATCCTGACGCCCGTCGCTCCGCCCGAGTCGATGCGCGCCACGACCGGCGCGCCGGCGCCGTTTGCCGCAAGTTCCGCGACGCCGGCCGCTCCCGGCCCCATAACATCGCAGGTGCCCCCCACGCCACCGGTCGCCGACGTGCCGTCGCAGGCTCCCGCGCGCGTCGCGAACACCTCGATCGATGACCCCGCCGACATCGTCGGCTCGCTGATCGCGCGCGTACTCTCGATCCGCATAAAATAACGCACGATACGCAGGGGGGACGTTTCGGCAGGACCGGCAAATCGGTTGTGCCATGAAGCGTTGGTCGCCTATCGCTCTTTTAGTTGCGGCGTATTCGTGCGTGGCGGCGCCTGCTTGCGTGAGCGCTCAGACGGCGCCGCAGGCGGTGCCCCAGGCCGCCGCCCCGGCCGCTCCAACGGCGGATACCGACGTCGATATCCACTTTAGCGACGGCCGCCAATACGTGGGCGACGCCGTCGTCGAACGCCCGACAGCGATCGTGGTCAGCGCCGCCGATAAGAGCACGACGACCTTCGTCAACGGCACGCCTCCCCGCGGCTCGTACGTCGTCGTCCCGGACGGTCCGGGAAAAATCACGTACTCGAACGGAGCGACCTTACAGGGCATCTTCGCGAACGGCGTGCCGGCCGGCGAAGGCGATTTTCAGTCACCGGGTGGCTTCAGCTTCAAGGGCGCGTTCGTCGGCGGGCAGCCCGTACGCGGGGTCGCGACGTACCCCGATGGCTCGTCGTATTCGGGCGCGTTCGCGCGGGGTCTGCCGACGGGCGAAGGCGCTTTGACCAGCACCGGCCGCGTGCAACGTGCCGAGGGCACGTGGGCCGCCGGCGTGTTGACCGACGGGACCATCACCTTTCGTGACGGCACGCGCTACGCCGGCGCGCTCGATGCGAACGGGAAAGTGAACGGACCCGGCCGCTTCGAGTTGCCCGACGGGTCGATTTTGACGGGCACGTTCATCGACGGCAACTATTCGGGACCGTTTGTCGAACGTTTCGCGACCGCCGATGATTCGCGCGCGGCTCGGCTGCTGCTGAACGTCGACGTAACGCCCGCCGGACCCGAGCTCACCGGACCCGGCAGCCTGACGCTGACCGATGGCAGCAAGGTGGTCGGCCGCGTGCGCAACGATGACTTTGCCGGACCAGGTGCATTCATCTATCGTGACGGGACGGCGTTTCGTGGCTCGTTCGTCGATGGCCGGCTGCAAGGGCGGGTGATCTGGAGCAACGGCCGCGGTGCGACGATCGCGGGGACGATCCGTAGCGGACGACTAGAGGGTCCGGCCCTGCTCACCACACGCCGCGGCAAGAAGATCCGCGGCCTGATCTCCGCGGATGGCAACTTCTTCACGTTCACCGGTCCGGTCGATACGCAGACGCGGCCCAACGGCCGCGGCATCTACGGATACATCGATGGCGAAACGCTGACTGGCCGTTGGACGCACGGTAGACTGATCGGGCCCGTCGTGGACCGCGAACCCGGTGGTTCGACCTTCTACGTCACCGTGTTATCGCCGTCGGAGGTGTTGGCCGGTCCCGCGCGCGTCGTCTTGCCCAACGGGAACGTAGCCATCGGGATACTCGAACGGGACGGTTATCTCCACGGCGCGGGGTCGCTCGCGATCGCGGGGACGAACGGCGTCCTGCGCGGAAATTGGATCGACGGAACGCTCGTGCGTTAAAACGGGGGACGCGTCCCCCCGATCCCCCGCCGCGGACTCCCGCGGTTCTCCATTTTCCAACCACCTTCGCGTGGCGCGGCGCATCGGGGCGCCGGAAAAGTCGAAACTTATGACGCGCGCGGGCGTACGAAGGCGCACCCGAAGATACCGAGGTCGCATCCGTGAGTGTGCTCTCCTTGCCGGCGGCCGAGAGCCTGCCGGCCGCTTCGACTGAAGGTTTTCCGAACTCTTCCATCGGCTTGGACTGGCTGATGGGCGTACTCTCCGCGCTCTTGGTCGTGGGCATCATCGTGGACGGTTGGGCCCACACGCACGGGAAAGTCGACCAGAGTTTTTTCACGCCATGGCACGCGATTCTCTACTCGATGATGGCGCTTAACGGACTCGTGCTCGGCTCGCTCGCCGTCCGCAACGCGCGACGGGGGCATTCCCCGCGCCGCGCGTTGCCGTACGGTTACGGGCTCTCGCTCGTGGGCGTCTTCCTCTTCGCCGCAGGCGGCATTCTGGATTTGCTCTGGCACACCGTGTTCGGTATCGAAGCCGACCTCGACTCGCTGCTGAGTCCGACGCATCTGGTACTGGCGCTCGCCGCGATGCTCATCTTCTCGGGCCCGCTGCGATCCGTCGGCCGTCAGTACGATCGTGCCGCGAGTGGCTGGCTGCGCGTCGGACCCGCCGTGCCGGCGCTGCTCGCAATCCTCATCTTGTTCGGCTTCTTCCTCGCCTACGCGCAGCCGATCGAAGACCGGTCCCTTGCCGCCGCGATCGGCCCCGATAAAGGCGCTCCGGTCACCGCGTCGCTGTATACGCTCGACGCCGGCGGAGCGGTGCAAACGCGCTTATCGATTCCGCCGAACCTCGATATCTGGGGAGTAACGGCAGCGCCTGACGGGCGGCGCATCGCGTATCGCGGACAAGCGCCGGCGACCTCGCAGAGCGGGGCGCTGCGAACGAGCAACTTGTTCGTGGCCCGGCCGGATGGTTCGGCCGCAATCCAGATCACCCGCACGCACGATCACGCCACGCAACCCGCCTGGTCGCCGGACGGCGCGTGGCTCGCCTACGTCGTCATTCCCGCCGGCTCGTCGGGCGACTATTCGTTACACGTCGTGCGCCCCGACGGATCGCGAGATCGCGTGCTCCGCACCGGCGTGACCGAGCTCTCCAGTCCGGCCTGGTCACCGGACGGACGCAGCATCGCGTACGGTTCGCGCGAAGGCGTTGACGACAAGATCGCCGTGATCGACGTCGCGACCGGGAGCTCGCGCTGGCTCGAGTGGACGCAGGACGCCGACACGCCGACGTGGCTGCGAGGCCGCGTCGTGTACGCGAGCGGCGACGGCTCGATTCGCGGCGCCGCGCTCGACGGGACACACGCGACGACGTTGCTGCAGCCGGCGATGCGAGCCTCCGTGCCCACGTTCTCGCCGGACGGAACTCTCTTGGCCTTTCTGGCGAACACGGATGACGGCGCGCAGCTCTTCCTCGCCGCGGCCGATGGCTCGCATCCAGAGAACGTCTCGCGGTTTTCCGGCGGCGACGTCGGACATCCGGCGTGGCTGGGCAACGACCGGTTGATCTTCACGGCGGGCGGCAGCGGGGCCCAGCATAGGGGGTTCGGCTCCAGCTTGGCCCTAGCGTCCCTGCTGCTGCAGAGCGTCCTAATTGCCGGCGTCCTGCTCGTCGCCGTCCGGCGGTGGCGCGTCCCGGCGGGAACCTTCACGCTCGTGCTGCCCGCGTTCGCACTCGCGATGGCCGCCCAGAGCGATGCGTACGCCGACGCGATCCCCGCCCTCGCGGCCGGCCTCTGCGCGGACGCGGCCCTACTCACCCTGCGCGATGGCCTGCGGTCGGGCCTCGGCTTCTACGCGCTCGCCGCACTTCTGCCGGGATTGCTCTGCGGATTCTACCTCGTGACCACGATCGTTGCGGCGGGCGGCACGGCCTGGACGCCGGACATGTTGCTGGGCGCCCCGCT
>Ga0116227_10011624_pt1 | contig 14718 bp, 7 predicted proteins | sample S1TSphgellanicum_FD_89693 | JGI IMG/M metagenome (GOLD analysis project Ga0116227, IMG submission 89693) | Host-associated microbial communities from peat moss isolated from Minnesota, USA - S1T2_Fb - Sphagnum magellanicum MG | ecosystem: Host-associated > Plants > Peat moss > Unclassified... | reverse complement strand
TTTGTGTTGGTTTGGTTGTGTTGTTGTTTGTGTGTGTTGTTGTTTTTGGTTTTGTGTGGGGGTGTTAACGACTTCTACCTAACCTAAATTCTTAAAATTAAAAATCAAATAATTTTTAAATGCTATTAAATGCTGAAGCAGTCAATTGAAGTGTCATGCCCATTGCCCACTGCCCAGCATAATATTTTATTGGCCAAATGTTGCCAAATCTAATTTTTTCCTATAAAATGGGTCTCGTGACTTGGCTACCATTATATCAGGGATTTTTTTTATTAGGCAAAAATCACCAGATAGCTTGAGCAAGATTCTTTTAAGGATTTTGTGATGTAGCCAAAGTGGAGAACATTCACAAAATAATTTAGCCAAATTTGGCTGCATACTAGATATGAAAGTAGGAAAAATAAAATAAAATCCTTCTACATTCTTGACAATTTGGGGAAAAAAAAAATTCAAAATCTGGCAAATTTGGGTCATTTTTTCCATGAAAAATCCTTTGTATAGGGCAAAATCATATTTTTCAGGTTGAAATTAGGCAAAAGTGAAATAATATTTTTCAGGTTGAAATTTGGCAAAAGTTTGCCAATTAAACAAAACCCCGGGCCACCACCTCCTTACTAAGCTCACCATAGAGTAGTATAACATATTTGTGTTGTGTAATACCACCAATTCAAGTGTTTTTCGTTGCTAGCTAATTATGCACATAGTTCTCACTCACCCAAGCCACTTGCCAAAATCCTTAAAGAAAACATTGGGCATGCCTGTCTTTCCAATTCCTTTGTGTTGTTTAGAAATGAGACTTATAAACAGAATGAGCCAAGGAATCAAACTGCACTTCTTTCAATTTTCATCTACCAAGCCCACACTCTTCACATGCTTTTAAAGTTGTAACTTGTGACTTCCTCACTTTTTATGACAATATAGTAATGTGCATTTTATTTACGTTATTTGATTTAAAATATTACACAAGACATCATTTTTAATATTTGATGTCTTATTGATATTTTGTCCAAATGACAAGATTTAAAGTTTAATTTTAAAGTTGGATATTTGTTTAATTCTTCAAATTGGAGGCATAGTGACTAGCGATTGCCAAGTCAACAAGTTGGGCAAGTTGGGAATCCAAGTGTTATGACAAGAGGTAATTGGGGAAAGCTTGATTGTACCCCATTGGTACACGAGTGATTTGGATGTGGAGAATGGAATCGTGGCATGGTAGCCAAAGGCACATTCGTAAAGCTTTTTCAAGATGTTCAACATCGGTGGGGCAAAAGGTGGGATGAAGTGAAAAAGGTCGTGGTAGTATGGATCCTTGCTTGGATTCAATGGGCTTGGGTGAACTACCTTGGCCTTGGAATGGAAACCCAAGACACTTTATCCAAATTGCATGATAATCACAAGAGTAATCCGTGACATCTTTATATTTCACTTGGCAAAACTTGGGGTAAACTAGCTTCAAAAATTAAAAATAGTTGATATTTTATTTCCCTTTCCAAATTGTTGTTTGAAGTGGTTCCTTCATCACACATATATGTGTACAATATGTAATGGTCTTTTTAAGGCTTGTCAACCTAACTCCCTTGTGTTATCAAGTGTGCAAGTTTGTCATCTAGTCTTAAAATATGATTAACTAATTGTGGAACATTAAAAGATCAAATAACGACATCCTTGTTTGATTAAGGTTTCTTATTCTTTTTGCATCAATGATGCAATTTAAAAGGCTTCATGTTTTGGCTCCATGCTTTAAACCTTTAAATAATGCTTCCATAGGTGAAACTTGTCAAGGTTCTTGATGGGCTTTTGCAAAATGAAGTTTCTTTTTTTGGGGTTGAAAAGGATAGAAATAAATTACCTTGACCTTCAAATGACCACTATAACTTGTTTTTAATTGGCAAGCATGTGAAATTATTCTAATTAACTGATATCCAAAGGTTTGAGCTAGTGTTTTTTGGGGGTAAATTTTCATCATTTTTCAATGAAGATATTGATTTTTTGTTTTTATAGTCTAAATTCAACTAATTTTTTATATTTTGTTATATTTCACCATAGAAAAATTATTGAAAAAACACACGTGCATGCTCAAAGGTTTGAATGTGTCATTTGGTCATAGTTGCACAAAATAATGTTGTGCAATTCAAAACCTTGATATGGAAAATATTTCGATCAATTGACCTTTTGATAAATTTGAATCTATCTATCATCCATTGGTTGATGAAATGATATTAGACAAACCTTAAATGAAATGAAGGCACATTGAGTAAACTATGATCATTATTTGAGGGGCAAAAAATGGTAAAGTAGACACAAAAAATAGATGTCATAGGGAAATATTGGGGTCTTTGAAAAAAGAGTAATGACAAGTAAATGATTATATGGAGATAATGTAAATTTGTTTAGTACATTATTTTTTAACTATTGTTGTCATTGGTTTCAAAAGTTAAATTGATATAATTATGTTTTTCCAATGTATTAGCAAGTACTTGAATTGGACTTTTAATTTTTGATAGTTTGAAATTTAGATTTCAAGTACTTGAAAATACATTAATGTTTTTATGCAAGTAATTGTTTCTTTTTTCCCAACCCTCAATATTGACATGTGCTGAATTTTATTTTATTTTTTTGGTCAATGGAGTTTATTTTCATAACTAAATTCATCTTCAACCTTCTAAAATTAACTTAACTTTTGGGGATACTTTTGGGGTGTTTTTCCAACTCCAAATGATATGGTATGAATTTTTTTGAAAAGTTAGAAGTAGGTTAAAGCACAATGAGGAAAGCTAAATGTTCCATTTGATTTGAAATGCTAAAGGAAGGTTAGAAGTTTTGAAAACCATTTTTTTCTATCTTACAAGTAGAAAACAAGATAACAAGTAGGTACAAAATATCTTGTTTGCACCCTAAGAGAATTAAAACAAATTGGTCACAAAATGAAGTGAATTCATATGAAAAAACTTTGAGAAAAACAAAAGGAATTGATGTGCCCATGAAACAAGTATAAAGATCCAAGTGAACTTACAAAAAGAACTGAATGTAATTGAAAAATTAGGGTTTTAATTTCAATGTCGTTATTGTCTATGTAAGTTCGATATGAATTTTCGTGGTGTTTGTTTCATTTGTAATATTTTACTTAATCAATATATACATGTTTGTTATAATATAAGGATATATTCCAAATCATCACCTTGAATCAAAATCAAAGTCAACTAAAAACATGAAAATAAATCAACCTTTATCATCTCATCTTATGCATTGGGATATATGGTATAAGAATTACATCATATAAGAAAAGGTCAAACATTGCACACCTAGTTATAAATTCTAAAATATCATATGTTTGCAACCATGGGATGGTTTCCATCCCATCCAACAAGAGTTAACATGTGGCCAAGAAATGCATGTTTGATGCAATTCACTGGTTAATTGTCAATGATCAAAACATCACTTCCAAATGCAATTTAGATTTATACATTGAGGATTATATTGTTTTATGCATTTGTGCTTGAAGATGAGTGTTCATAAATGCGGCACTTTATTAAGCGCAAGTAGGTTCTAACTATAACCTTAAAGGGAAAAAACCAATTCATTCATTATGGATGCGGTCCTCTTAAATGTGCCATCCATATGAAAATATTGACCTAAGCACAATGAAACACACATGGGACACATAAACAACCTTTGTGCTAGTGAAAGTCACCATGAGAAAAATATATGTATATGTCGTAAGAATTGCCTCTTTTAATAGCAAATGTCATTGTAATTATAACATGGAAATCTTAGTTGGTCATTTTACACATGTTGAATAATGAATTGAAGATGTTGAAAATATTATTGTGAAGTTAAGCATCCATGATCTTGTACACAATTTAGTAATTATGAAGATAACACACAATGCACATTCACAAAAGGTCTTCAAATCATGGTAATTGTGAAGATGACACACAATTTGATTACAACATAAGGAAATTGTTGGTTTAAGGATATGGAAGGATTTTTGGAAGGAAAACAATTTTTGTTTATTAACGTATAATAAAATAATTTTATAATAATATTTGAGAAGTAGCATGCATGGTAAATAGGGTAATTGAAGATAATAAGGATTTCAAAATTGGTGGTGTTGTTTTGGAAATTAAGATTTTTGAGACAAATTGTGGATTACCTTTTGTGATGTGATTCAAAAAATTATTTAGGAATGGGATTAAATCAAGCACTAGGGATAGTAACATCATTTTAACATATGTGAGTTTTGAAAATAAAAAAACAATGATAGAAAAGGAACATGGCAAAGATCTTCATCTCTTCATGAAATAGATTATATTCATTATTTTTATCTCATGTAGTAAATTTATTTCTTTTACAAAGCATCTTGTCCTTGATTGCTATAGTCTATGATTTTATTTTATTTTTTTCATTGTCTTTGGATGTGTAAAAGTTTTAATTGTAGTTCAACATGTTTAAATATGCAACACTAGATTTGAATGGACTAAGTTGTAAGTTTCTCAGCATATTGTTATTTTTTATAGTTATAGTATAATTATAAAACATAAATGTTAGTTGCTTTATTATGGAGTTGTGACCTTACCACTTGGCAACCATATGAAGGACGTTACATGGAACTCTGGTTTCAAGGAAATTTTATTTTCAAAAATATTTTAAACTCATTTGTTTTATTGATTTTCGGTCATGTTTTGGTGTTATGTCAAATTAACAAAAAGAAAAAAATACATAAAACTTATCCTTATTTTTCTATGTAGAGGTTGTGGATAATTAATGCCCATGGGAAAAAATTAAGTGGAAACACTATTCAAAATAGGTGTTAATTAAATAGGAGGATTGTAAACATTAAAGCAAAAGATCAATTTGACATGGATAAAGGTTTAAGATGCAAGGATTCAAAGGAAAATAAGAAAAAAAGGACCAATTTCCAAGGGAGTGAATTAAGGGTTCAAATAACTCATTAAAAAACTTGGAAAACTTGATTTTTTTCTAAAATCTAATATGACAAAAACTATGTTTTTGAGTTTGGTTTTTTTTTAATCAATTTATGTCTAATATTTAAAAGGGGTGCTCATGAGTTTTCAAGTCCATTTTTTATTCATTCATGATCTTGAGAGTTTTAACAAGGAGTCTTTGAAAATAAATGGAGCAAGTTGTTGCAAGAAATGAAGTATTTACAACTAAAATTAAGGTGGAAACACCCATATATTAATAGGTGGTATGTACTAAAAGAAAAAATGAAGTTGAAGAGGTTTCATTGAAATCTTCAACAAAGGAACCAAGTGTGGAAAATAACCGATCATGAAGACAAAATTCACTTTTGAAACAACAAATCACTTCAACATGCCCACCAATAATGGAAAAGGAGAGCAAAATCACTGGTTCCAAAACATTTGAAATTTAAAAACTATGACAAATGGTAATGGACATGTGTTGCAAAAGGATATTCATCAATAACATCATGCTTCTAGTCCATGGATTAAAAGGAGAATTATGAATTGTGAAAAGAGCAAGATAAAAAAGAATAACATTATAATCTAGTTCAATGTCACAGATGCCAATGCCATGGGGTTCATTCATTTGAATGTTCATCCATGACTTGTAATGAACTTGTACTTAAATCTTAATTTAATTTCAATTCACTTTTAGTTAGCCTCTAGTTAAATTTTAGTTCACTTCCAGTTGACTTTTAGTTAAGTCTTAGTTCACTTTTAATTTGAACACTTGTAATTAACTCGTAATTCACTTTTAGTTGATTTTTAGTTCATTCTATTTAACTTTTAGTTCATTACTAGTTAATTTTTAGTTAACTTTCAATTCACTTTTAATTAAGTTTAAGTTCATTCCTAGTTGAGTTTTAATTCACTCTCAATTGAGTTTTAATTCATTCATAGTTCACACATGGGTGCACATGGGTGAACATGGGCCACATGTAGATTGAAAGTTTTTTGAAAAACTTCTTCAAGCTAAATGCCCAATGGGTATAAATAGTAGTAGAATTTTTCATTACCTTTAATATGTTCAACATATATTTTTTGTTATAGCCTTGTTCTATTTTTGTTTCACTCTTATAATAAAATCTTGTTGAATTCTTATCTTGCATTTGTCATGTTATCGTTCTTGTTTTTTTTGTTTCATAATCTAGATTTGGGATTAGGCCTACCCTTGTAATTCTTGTTTTGATTTCGAGAATATCAAAGATTTGGTTGTTTTTGTGCCCATGACATTGAGCCGGATGTAATAATTATTTTACTTATAAAAGGATAACAAGCTTTTAAAACATTTCATTAGAAGAATGTTAGTGTGGATGAATAAGAACAATGGTATTTGACAATTCAAACATGAATGTAACTTTCATTGTGGTTAACAATATCTTGCAAGTGATTTAATGAAGGTTCCAACAATTGCAAGTAACAAAGGACTTTGTGTAACCATTTGCAACTTCATTAGTAATAGATACCCACGATGGTGTCATTAAGCATATCTATGAATGGGTTGCAAAATTTTCATTATGTAGACGTGATAGGGCAACCATGGAGGTGTCCTATTAGATGGTCATATTCGGTGTAGCCATTTGTCCTCATTTGTCAACTTTATGGGTAGGTTGGGCATGAATTCAAAAATTTCCCACAAACTATCATGTTTGGAATAATGGCTAACCCTAGTAAAATAAAAGACCTTTGGGGTAATTTGTTAAAAAGAAATAAACAACCCATCAAGTAATCCACTCCTCTAAGAGACCATAATATATTAATATACTTATGTGTACCAAATACTGGTGGCTACATTCACAAAATAATGAGCCATAGGACGCGTAACCACTGCTTGGGAAAATGTCTTTAAAATTATGTTAAAAATCCAAGTTTCATGATTGCCAAAAACAATTCAATACACATGTTGGTCTTTTAGTTTATTACCAAGTTCTAAAAGGGCAAATGTTTTCTTTAATTTTAAGAGGGCCAAAAGGACTTTTAAGTCATATAACCAATATTTTCACTATTTAGAAGTTGCTTAATTAAGCAAAAAAATACAAGATTTTGATCAACCTTTTGGGATCTTTATTTTTAATACAAATGCTAGATATTTCTTACCATAAAAGCACTATAACTTACATTATCATTTACTTAAGATATATTTGATGTTATCTAATGAATAATAAACAAGAAAAAAACCTTTTTACAAAGGTTTTTAAACATGGGAATGTTAAACACTATTATATAATAACTTTAACACCTAGTTAAGGTTTGAAATGAATATTTGGTACACATAAATATGAATTCTTGTTCAAATTAATTGCATGTGATCATTTGTGGATGGAATTATGATGGGATGGATGTGTGGATGAATTTAGTCTAGTGTGACATACATCCAATTTATCAACATTCAAAACATATGCATTGTAAATTATCTGACATTTGAGCCGTCAATTTGGATGATCTAAAATCTAAGCCATTGGCATGGCCACACATAGACTTTGATTTTTGAATCATGAAATTAGGGTTTAAGGTCCTTTCAAAAAAATTCGTGAAAGTTTTATAGCTATGATGGCAATGGCAGGTTTGTGAATTCAGCTATGATGGTGATGGCTGGTTTGTGAGTTTAGCTTATAATGTTAGACCTAGCAAGTTTGTAATGTTCCTTGGTTCACATTAATGGTAATCACGAGGAGATGTACTAAAATATAGATTAATCATGTGAAGAAAGTTGTTTAGGAAACTTTGCAGCGTACATGCATTTCGAAAGAAGTTGAAGAAGATGATTCAAATTGCGATGTATTATACACACTTCATGAAAGTCCTTGACAATTGAACTGCACCGATCTTGAATTGACTAAAAATTATTAGACGCAACGATTGGTTACTCTTGCTTATGCAACACATCTCCTAGAGTTACACAAAACTATTGTAAACCAATTAATTACATAACCTGCCCCTGTTCAAGATTACAAGTGTGATAGTCAACCTTCAACTATTGATGGTGTCAGTGTTGTGTCAAATGCATTGCCTTACATGGTCAAGGAGTGAATTCACACATCTCAGGCACCTTGTAAGCACAAAGTTTTCTTCATAAGGTTTGTGTTGGCAAACTAAAATTTTCAAAAAACTTTTTTTGGATGAATTGGTTTTAGATTGGTTGGTACAAATTGTTTAAGGTTTTTGGTCATTTGTTCTTAACTTTCAACAATGGATGACTTGACTTGAAATTGTAAGGCACGTAGAGATGGATCTATGTGTTTATAGACCAATCTTTCTTTTCAAGATCTCAAGGGTTTTTTTTTATTCTTTGGTGAAGCCCATAGTAATTTTGAATTGTGTTTATGACATAAATCTAAGTATTTTTTTCAAGAGATGGAGGTCCTCGAAGGCCAAGGGAAGTTGAACTCAATGTAACTTACAAAGGTAGACATGGTGGATGTTGATCAAATGGCAAGATGTATTGTCAATGGTACATGAAGAAGTGAAAAGAAAACACACACTTGAAGGTGTCTCTTTGGTGAAATCGCAAAAAAATGTAACAAGCACAAATCAATGCAAAGGTTTTACCTCCTATTAAGGTTGGTCCAATGAAGTTTGTCAATGGGTATGGTAGAGAAGCCTAGAAGGTAAGTGCGCATCTTGCCCAAAATATTGCAATGTATGTTGCAACAAAATTGAAGGGGTACGATGAAAATTTTTAACAACTTTTTTTAGAAGGTGTTGGGGCATCTAATTTTGAAAGGTATGTTGCCCCTTTACTTCACCAATGTCTCTATTGCCAAAAAAAACCATGAGGTCATGGAAAACCTAAAAGAGGGATTAACTAGTCATTTGACTGGCCAACATTAGTCCAAACTTGTGATGGCCAAAGATATTGTCTATACTTTGGCATCCTCACAATCCTTGAGCATTAGTTGAAGCATTGCTAAAATTTTGGGTGTTGATAGGTGAAACATAAGGAAGGGCACACATATGTGTGCACTTCTAGATACACAAAATGATTTTTTTGGTTGCAAAACAAGAGAAAGAAACATGGGAATGCTTTATTTGAATCCACCAAGAATCTTGTGATAAATTGGTGGACTATAAAAACAACAATTTCTCCTAACCACAAAGATGTTGTGAAGAGGAAGACTGGAGTAAAAATGTATGAGTTTCATGCAACTCATTATCTACAAGTTTTTCAAGTACATATTCTTTTTTTCTTTTGAGATTTAAAGAGTTGTTGAAATTTCGTGTCTGCATTTTGAATTATGTGATTGTTGACCTATTGTGGTTACAACAAAGTTTGATTGATAAACTAATCAAATTGTCATTTGTTTTGCATTTGAAGTTATGCGCTAAAAAATGGCTGTTGATTTGCCATAATTAAGCAACTAGGACTTCTTAGTAACAATGTTGAACTCCTTGTTAACAAAGGACTCCTTGAGTCTGCTTGTGGTACTATATTTACTAATAGCTTCTACTATTACAATTATTAACATTTTTTCCTCAATGCTTAACATGTTCAATAAACTATTAAACAATCTTGAGGTTACTAATAGTTTTTACTTGAGTGCTTAATGTGCTCAACAAACTAATGAACAAGCTTGAGGTTACTAACAATTTTTGCTCAAGTGTTCAATATGTTCAACAAGCTACTAAACAATCCTAAAGTTATTAACAATTTTTATTTGAATGTTTAATGTGCAAATGGAAAATTGTTGCATAGTCCTAAAATTGCCAATAGATCTCCTGGAGTACTTAATGTGCTTGGCAAACTATTGAGTAATCCTAAGTTACTAATAATTTTTCCTTTGAATGTTTAATGTGCTTGGAAAAGTATTGAACAATCCTAAATTTACTAACAATTTTTCCTTGAGTATTGAATGTGCTTGGCAATTGTTGAGTAGTCCTTAAGTTACTAACAATTTATCCTTTGAATGTTTAATATGTTTGGCAAAGTATTGAACAATCCTAAAGTTATTGTCAGTTTTTCCTTGGAATTTTTATTGTGCTTTACAAGTTTGTAGAGTGCTAACATTTCTAAATTTCAATGAAAACCACCATGTACTATTTTTTGGGACCCCTTGCTCTTTTGACATGTAATAGTGATTGACATGCTTTCTGGAGCATGTATTGATTGTAGCTTGTTATTGAAAGATCAACCTTTAATGATATCTAGATTCAAAGAATACTTATGATATGTGATTTTGATGAATGATTTCATAGAAACCCCATAGTTTGAAAAACAAATTAATCATTTTGATGCAGTTTGACTAGAACATGCTAATTGCAATTGGAGTTCAATAACCTTTAAGACTAAGTACCCGGATATAGCAATTGCATTCACCAAGTTTCATTATCTTAATTCATGGTGGGTATGTTGATTAATAACATGGAATACATGTTGTTGTCACTACCACCAAAAGGTCAAAGAGTTGTTGGTTGGCTTGAATGATATTAGATTAATTAGCAAAGGGGTCCATCACAACTGTAATTATACTTGTGAGCAAGCTTGTGGTACAACTGCTAACATATTTAGTGTTGGCAAGTGCAATACTCATTGTGTTACTTATAGTGGCCTTATAGATCTTTCAGGTGATGTTGTTTGCTTGAAACCAACAAACTCTACGTGGCACAATCCGGCTTATTTGATGGGTGAGTTTGGGCTTTGTGGTGTTGAGACTCTACATCTATGCCCTGAAGAGTTCATTTCAGAAAATGTTGTCAAATGAAGGAATATAGGCTATGATGTTGTTGGGCAAACCCTTGAGGGCAAAGAAAAAATGTTTCAAAGGTCCTTTACCATAAGACTCCTCCTAGAAAGTTGATTTCCTACCTTAAGCCAAGATTGTAGTCATTTGTGACCCATAACTTTGCTTCAAAGTGGCAAGAACATCAATTCAAGTCCATCCTTGGAGCAGTACCTTCTAGTTCAATTATTTCTTGTGTAGATTTCTTAGATAACTACACAATGCATGTACAAAATGAGATCCAAAGTATGAATTGGCATAATGTCCAGATCAATATTTTTATCCAATCGACCTATAAACTTGACCCTGCAGATGTACTACTTGGCAACAACACACTTAAGGTCATCAAGAAGCTACATTATTATGTTTCAAATGATACATATCATGATACACTACTGCTCCAACATTCATGTTACATTGGAAATTTCTTCAAGACCAAGTATGTTCACCAACTGAGCACATTGTCTGGAGTGATGGTTGCTATGGGTAATTCAAAAGTAGCAAAGCTTGGTATTTTCTTTCACGTTGCCTAAGTTTGTCTACCTCTAAATCTTTGCCCTTTGGTTGCCACATGATTTGGAATTTTTTTGCCACTGGGCATGGGAAAGGTGAAGTTGATGGATCTAGAGTTTTGTTGAAGAGGGAACTCAGACAGGAACAAATCAATCCTCATGGGCAAAAGCTTCAAAATACAATTGAATGTGTCTAGTTTTTAAGATTAGAATTTAACAAGTACCATGCCGCATATGCATCTACTGGGAAACAAGTCAACAAGTTATTTTGGGAAATAAAGGTTGGGGATGTGGATAGGTCAAAAGGTTGGGAATGTGAAACCTTGAATGACAACCGGAAGATGCTTCAAGTAAGGTCTGTGTCCCACAAAGATCCAACTTTACTACAATGTCATGAACTTTCTTGTTTTTGTGTGCATTGTGTGGATCAAAATGCAAAGTTTTTATGCGAGGCGTTAAGTCATGTGCCAAAGTGGTCTTTGAAAAGGTTGAAGCCCTTGAACACAACAGATGTTCGAGGCATGATGTATGACTTTAAAGAAGAGTTTGAAGCTGGATTAGGTGGAGAATGGATGACATAAGTTGTCCAGGTCAGGGACAATGTTGCTATTTGTGCTGATAATTCTAGAAATGAGAATTTTTGGCTTATGATTGTTGACAAGGGGGTTCACACAATTTTTTCACCGTTCATAGATGCTTGAAACAATGAATATGTTACAAGGGACATTGTGTTGTGTGGGTTTTGGTATGATAGATTGTCTCTAAGTAGCTATACTTATTTGTTAAGAGGTGACAAACCCCTTGCTTATATTTTTTCACATTTGATATTGGCCTCCAACTTCCCACACAATGAAAGGCAAATATGCATCATATGAATTATTACCACAAGTCATGGACATCATATCAAATGCGGTTGAAACAACAAAATTGTTGGATTGGAATTTGGTATGGCCTTGTGATAATTAAATTTCTTTTGTTTATTTGAACATGGGTCATGTTTTGAAAGTATCTCCTACCTAATATTATTCAAATTGTTTGTAGGAAAAGATCTATGTTTTTGGTAGAGCCCGAGTGGGCCTTGGAATGAGGATGAATTTTTAGTGGAGCTCAAGGATATTATTCAAATTAGTTTAAGTGGTAAGGTTAAAGTTTTGCAGACTTGACATTGCTTTGGCTTTTGATTTTTAAACAAATTGAAATTGTAGCAATGTGTAGAAAGGTAAGGCACCATGAGTAATTATAGTACAAAAACTAGTAAAGATTGGTGCATTTTTTTTGTTTGGATTTAATTTTGCTAAGTTGTTTTGAACACATTACAAAGTCTTAAAGTTAAAACTTTAAGAAATTAAGTCAATTCTTTTATTTTCCCAAGCATGGGCATCTAAGTTATAAAAGTTGCAAGTTGCAAGTTGTTTGGAAGAAATGATATATGTTGCTTATACTGTATTTTTGCGAAATTCAAAGATGTTGCTAGGATTGGTGTTGTTGGCATAAGGTTAAATTTTTGCTTTGGATTTTAAATGAGGAGGTGCAATTAAACCAAGGTAAACAAACTTAAATGGTTATATGCCTAGGACCCAACAATGTACAATAGTGACCAATATAATTATCTTTTATAAATAGGGGGTAAAATTCGAATTCGAATTTTCCCTTCAAAATTGTCTTTAAATTTTGTGCTTCCTATGCTAAAACCCCATAAAGTTGGGTTTTAGTGCTTTGTTGAAACCTTTTTCCATTCTTGTTTGTGTTTTCTTAAAGCTTTTCCACAATGTTTTTGTATTTTTGGTATGAATGCAATATAACCCATTTTTTTCATCTATTTTACCATTTGCTATTAAACTTTTCTTGCAAGTTATTGAACACCCGACATTTGTATTATGAGAAGGTTATGATGTGATTGGTGTTTTTTAAGCGGCCTACAAAGATCAAATTATTTTTCAAATTTAACACAAAAAAAAATGTTCATCATTATTCTTTTAGAATTGGTAAACAAACTAACATGACCAAATCACATTATCTCATGCTTTTCACCTCATGTGGTACATACTAGTGTTGGGTCGATTTTCATATTTTCAAGAAAATAATTGATTCCATATTTCATAAGAATTAAATGAAAATCTATCTAATTCTTTTAAATTTTATTTTTTGAAAATCTTATACCTTGGTCAATTTTCAGATTTACATCAAAATGAGAACCATCAATTTTCAAATAAGTCAATTATCATTTAAATGAGGTTTGAATGAAAGATCTTTTCAAATTAGACTTAAGTTTTAACCATAAAATCACACTTAATCACATTAAATATGCATATATGAATGTTTTTATTTGATGTTCATTCATTTTAATGGTTTTAAAGTTAAGACCATTGACATGTGTAAACTTTGAATATAAAGTTCAAATAGTTTGTGCCCATGTAAAAGGTTGTGGTTTAGTGATTAATCTTTTATAAGATATCTAAAAGTCTTGGGTCTAAACCTTGTAATGATAATGGGCAGGTGATTGTACTTATTTGAATTTTTATAAATTTAAACAAGCATTAAAATTGGCCTTGAAAGTTCATTTGATAACTTGATATTCAACACATGATGGATGGGTGTTGATTTTCTATCCTTTCCTATCTTTATGTTAACCAACTTGGACCAAGGTGGTTAACATAATTTGATGTTTTTTTTTACCTTTTTTCTTGTACTTCCCAAAAAAAAAAGGTTGGGATTTTTTTTGGACCCACTTGACCACATCAACACCCCATCATCCCACCCACCTACCTCTCACCCACCAACCCCCCTAGCCTATTATGTTTTTCACCTACATATTTCAAATGACCTAGTTTCATCCCCACCTACCTACATGGCCACCCATCTACCTATGAAGTGGCATTCATATACCTACTTACTACCCATCTACCCTATGCACCTACCAATGTCCTACACACCACACAAGCGTGGGGAAATGTTGATGAAACTAGATGTGGGTACTATGCCAATCCACGTGGTGCCACCAAATGACAAGATTTGATGAAGGTACATTGCATTTCATCATGTAAATGATTGTGCTGTCTTTTCGCTTTCATACCTATTACACACCATTTAGTTGTACCTACCTACTTGGTCATCAATACGGGCGACCCCCCATTTGCCCATCATAATGATCAAATGAAAAAAATGCAAGTATTGCATTTCCATTGGATTTGTTCACACAAGTAGGCCTCGGCAAGGTAAGGTAGACAACCGGTTGTTACCCGGTAAAACGGTAAAAGTTAGTGGTAAAGGGTGAAGGGAAGGCAACAGGTAAGGTAGCGGGTAAAGTAAAGGTAAAGCCAAACGGATTACCCGATTACCCGGTAATTACAGGTAACTGGATAAATTATTTATTATGGCCCCCGTGCCTTAATGGAGTCCGTCGTCAGTCCGCACGGAGTCCACCATCAGGCTTGAGTCCGCCACAGTCTGTTCTCAAACCTACAAACCTACTTGATTCTGTTTGTAGGTTTCTCAAAAGATGAG
>Ga0116227_10011623_pt1 | contig 14718 bp, 9 predicted proteins | sample S1TSphgellanicum_FD_89693 | JGI IMG/M metagenome (GOLD analysis project Ga0116227, IMG submission 89693) | Host-associated microbial communities from peat moss isolated from Minnesota, USA - S1T2_Fb - Sphagnum magellanicum MG | ecosystem: Host-associated > Plants > Peat moss > Unclassified... | reverse complement strand
CGAGTTGATTAACATAGCCAAGCTTTTGAGCAGTCGTTTCATAATCTGTCTCTCTCGGTAATTCTCGCTTAAATTCTCCTTTGGCATTGGTACGGATGGTATCTGTTCCGTCGAGGTGTCGCATTAGGATACGACTACCGGGTAATGGGAGTCGGGTGCGTGCATCAGTTACTGTTCCTTCCAATAAAATACGATAGGTTGCTCTTGTAAATTTATAGATGTCATCATTTCCTCTCCTGTTTGAGCTTAGGAAACCACTTTTTCCGTCATCACTTTTAATAAATCCAAAATCGTCTGTAGCAGAATTAATAGGTACCCCCAGATTTCTTGGATTACCTGTTGGTTTCATCTCCTTGAGTTCGACTTCGAAGATATCAAGGCCGCCTAAACCTGGATGGCCGGTTGAGGAGAAATAAAGGTTTCCTTCTTTATCTAAAAAAGGGAACATTTCATTACCTTCAGTATTGATCTTTTTGCCTAAGTTAACCGGACGCGTCCATTGTGAACCGTTACCAGATCGTACACTGTAATATAGATCTGTACCACCATAGCCTCCTGGCATATCCGAGGCGAAGACTAAGATGTTTCCGTCTTTACTCAAAGTAGGATGACCAACAGAATATTCGTCGTTATTCCATGGGAAAGCAGTAATGGTATTTAGATTGTTGCCGCTGGCAATGAACAATTTAAGTTTATTGATCCCATCTTTGCTGGTTTGAGCAGTTCCGTGTTCATAATTGTTGCGGGTAAAGATGATAGAACCATCGGGAAATACGGCAGCAGCGCCTTCATGAAATTTGGTGTTGATGTTTCCACCAATTGGTTTAATATCGAGTCCCTTAGATAAAAGAAAAGCAAGTGTATCCCGTTGCAAAGATGGATTGTACTGACCCAGCGTTTTGCTGTCATTGCTGGTTGGTGCAGTGTCATCGTCATTAAATCGGTACTTGTTATCTTTATTACTTTTAGCTGCGTTTACAAGACTGTCCGGATCCAGTGTCTTAATGTCATTTAACTTTGGAACTAAGTAAATATTGGTAAAAGGGGTGTTATCCCAGCCATACACACGTCCCGTTATTCTGGGGGTTTTTCTGTTGCTGCTAAAAATCAGTCCCTCTTTATAATAGGCAGGTGAATAATCTGCGCCCTGACTGTTCAGGTTTGTGAATTGCAATTTCCAATTTCCAATATTTTTATTTAGATTACTTGCATTGCTTTTGGAAAATGAGACTGCCCGTCTATCCTCAGGTACCATAGCAAGGTACTTTCTGTACCAGCCTTCCGAGCGTTCATACTGTTGTTTATTCGCTAATGCTTCTGCATAGTACAATACCCATTTTGCCTGTAAAGGTTTTTGCTTGGTTAATTTTTCATACCAATTTAAAGCCTCATCGTAATTTTTGATCATCCGGTAGCTGTAAGAAATCATTTCTAAGGCAGCAACATTATTTGAATCCATTTTCAATACCTTTTTTAATTGGGGTATTGCGGATATATAGTTTAAGGACGAAAACTGAACTTTTGCCGCTTTTAGATCCCGGTCAGAAGCTGTGTTTTGTGCATTCGTTTTGGCAGCACAATTCAGTAAAATGCAAATTGCTATGGAAATACGGTATATATATCGTTTCATAATTGACGGATCAGAAATATCTAGGTGAAAGTGTTTTTCCTCGTTTAGTGCCAAATTCATATCTCAACATGATTTCATGGCTACCTGAATTGAAACTTTTTAATTCAGTTGTGCTGCGATCGTAACCATATCCAATACGAATTTGAGGTGTAGCCTGGATCTCTATCATGGCTCCAATATCTGCACTGGTTCTATATTGGGCTCCAATGCTAAATACGTCTTTGATCCAGAGTGCGGCATTTAAATCTGCTTCTAAGGGCGCACCTTTAACGCCTTTTAAAAGTACAGATGGTTTCAATTTAAAATCCTCATCAAGTGGAAGAACGAATCCAGATGCCAGAAAAACATGTAAAGCTTGTTTACTTCCGGCATTTAATCCATTGGTGGTATATTGGGTTAAGCTGTTTGGCATTAGATCCATCGCGGATAAGCCAATGTAAAAACGATCCGAGTTGTAATAAACTCCAGTTCCAACGTTAAAAAGGAATTTTTTAACGTTATCTGCAAATGCAGGGTCATAACCTGGTGTACTGCTTAGTGGAACCTCTGTGAAGTTTGCCCGGTACTGACTAAAATTACCCTGGATGCCGAAACTTAATGTTCCTGTTTCCAGTCGAATTCTATAAGCTGCACTGACTATGGCTCCGTTTGTTTGTGTGATACCGAGTTTGTCGCTAAATAACTGCAAGCCTAAACCAATCTTATTTTGTAAGATTGGGGCGTCCATTGTAAAGGTTCCGGTTTTCGGGGCACCATCAATACCAGTCCACTGGTTTCTGAACAATGCGGTTGCTGAAAGTACGTTCCGGCTGCCCGCGTAGGCCGGATTAATTGCAAGGGTATTGAACATGTATTGGGTATACATTGCATCTTGCTGGGCCTTTACAGTACCATGCAGTAGTATAAAGTAAAAGAATATTATAATTCCTGTTAGCCTTTTCATCTTATCTATTAATGGTAATGTATCCAACACGTTTGTCTTTATTGTCAATGGTAATGATGTAATAATAGGTTCCAGCTGGTACGTCGTCTCCAATATGAATACCTTCTGTTGTTTTTCCAGCCCAGTTATTTTCGTATTTAGTGGCCTTGTGGATTCTATTTCCCCATCTATTATATACTTCCAGCGCAATTTGTTTTCCTTGTGCGTTTTCAATGACGAAAAAGTCGTTGATGCCATCGTTGTTTGGCGAGAAACCGCCAGGGATGAAGATCTCACCTTTGTTTAAGGTAATAATTGTAGGTTCTTTTGGGGAAAAATCACCGGTAACATACCTGTCTGGATTAAAACCGTCAGTAGATTGATCTGTAAGTAATTCACCAGTTTTTGCAGATACCCCTTCCAGGAAAGCGGAGTTTTTAAATACACCTGTCTGCTCTCCGAGAATGATGTTTGCCAGGATTTCTATTTGTTCTTTCGACTGCGCTTTTAAGATGTTGTTGTTGGACAATAATTGTTTATCTGAGGTTCCGTTGTAGCTATTATTTACAATCAAGGTACCTAAAGAGGTGATTTTTTTTATTACGACGGTAGCACCTAGAAAAGTTGTCGACAGGTCGTCTGTCAAACTTAAATTCTTTGCATCAATTTCTCCGATGTTGACCATGGTGAAGGTAAAGGTCAAATCAAAGCTTCCATCAATATTTTTAACTGTTTTACTCAGGTTTTTGGCCAGCCCGATTTTTGCAGGAATTGGTGCTGGAGTTACCGTGATGTTCACTGTACCAGTTGTTGCCGATGGATTGCCATCTTTATCTTTCAAGGTATAAGTGAAAGTGTCTGGTCCGGTATAACCTGGATTCGGTGTATAGATTGGCAATCCGGTTATCGGATCGTAGGTAATTGTTCCATGCGTCGGAGGTGTGACAATTGTTATTGTACCACCTGGTGGAATTGCAACATCTACTGTTTTTTTGTCTCCTGATGTGACGACGATGTTGATATTTGGGGTATTGATAATTACCGCTGGTTTTATCGTTATCGTTACTGGTATAAGATCAGACTCAATACCATCTGCCGTTCTAAGTATGTAATTGTAAGTGTCGGTTCCTGAATAGCCTGGAGTTGGGGTATACACCATATTGCCTTGGCTGTCGGATGTTATTGTGCCGTGTGCGGGATTACTTTTTAAAACTACGGTAGTTCCGGCTTTACTGATATCGTTGGTTTTTACCGCAATTGCAATTGCGGTATTGAAAGGAGTAGTTACATTATCTGCCGTCCCAACAGGCTTAACAGTTACTGTTACCACAATCGGGTCTGATTCAAGTCCATCGGCAGTTACCAATTTGTAAGTATAGGTTTCAATGCCGGAGAAATCATTCTTTGGCGTATAAGTAATGGTGCCGGAAGGATTAATGACGACGGTTCCATTTGTAGGAGGCGTTACCACAACAACCGAAGTGCCGGTTTTTGCATCATCATTGTCTTTTACTGGAATGATAACCGGGTTGGTGGCCAATGTATTAGCAAAGTCTGGTTTACCAGACGGTTTTACGTTTACGGTAACTGTAATGGGGTCAGACTCAAGACCGTCCTTATTTTTGATCTTATAGGTAAAAGTGTCGCGACCGCTGAAACCGTCCTTTGGTGTGTAAGTAATGGTTCCGTCTGGGTTTACTATTATGGTTCCGCCATTAATAGGATCTGTGTTTTTTATAACGGTAACCCCATTTTTTCCAGGATCGTTATCGACTACATGGATGCTCACCGGAATATTCGTTATGGTATTGGTTAGGTCGTCAATACCTGTGGGCTTGATGTTTACGGCAATAGTAACAATGGCTGTATTAGACTCAGCTCCAAAATTATCTTTTATGGTGTAAACAAAAGAGTCAAAACCACTATAACCAGCGTATGGTCTATAGGTAACTATGCCTGTTACAGGATCTATGATCAAGATACCGTGTTGCGGCTGATTTTTGATGCTGATGCTTCCTCTATCTATAGTGCTGTTGCCATCCGCATCTGTATCGTTATCTAATATTGGAATTGCGATATCGGTGTTCAGATTGGTGGTCATAAAATCATCGTTGGCAACGGGTCTATGGTTTATGGTGATTTTAACGTCACTTGATAGGTCACATCCGCCGGCAGAGGTTACTGTCCACCTGAAGATATAAACTCCACCAGCCAAATTGCTTATGTTCGTGTTGTAAAGTGCCGGATTTGTTATTGTGGCAGTATTTGGACCAGAAACCTGTGTCCATTTACCAATGTTAAGTCCGGTACTGCTCCCCTGAAGTTGATAGGCTCCAAATGGAGTGGTAATGTTTAGAAGTTGACTAGGGCCAGCATCAGGCTGTGGGGGTGCTGCTGCGTAAGTTAAAGTAACTGCTGCGGAATTTGAAGTTCTTCCAAAAGTATCTTTGATGTTATAGAAGCATGAAACAGTTCCAATAAATGCTGATTCGGGAACAAATTGTACATTGTTGTCAGAGTTTAAAGAAAAAGTACCTTTTCCTGCTATAGTAAATGTATTCTGAAGGCCTGGAGTATTCGGATCCAAATCAATTGACGCTTTTACTAAAGATGCACCTGGATTGGTTGTCTTATCGTTTAGAGAAACATCGATAATGGCTTGTTTGCCCTGACAAAGCGTTAACAAATCGTTTGCTGCGGTCGGATTGGTTAAGCCGTTCACGTCGTAAGCATCAATGGCAACATTTCTGATTTCATGGAAATTGGTTTGAAAACCTGTAGATGATGCAAAGCCATACCTCAGGTTTTGAGGTGCAGCCTCTGGATAGTAAAAATTGCTGATTACCGTGGCGGTTGTAGTTGGGGTACCACCTCTTGTAACTCTAACCGTTATGTTATATCCTCCATTCGCGTTTGGAGCCATATCCATGTAAACACGTCGATAACCAATATTTGTTGAATCTGGACGTCTTGCACTTGCATCTCCTACAAGATCGAATCCATAATCAATCATTTTAGCAGTGGTTAAAAATTTGTAATTATCTGGAGTTAATGCATCGCCATTTCCTTTTCCTCTTAGGGTAACTGATCCTGGTCGTAAGCCTGGTATACCTCCCTGTCTTCCTTCAATTGGATTCGAAAAATTACCATATTCATCCAGGCCTATAGCTAAGTATCCTCCGCTAACTCCATAAGAAGTAGGTGTTGTATTGGTGAATTGCGCATATCCAAGCGAGCCTCCGAATCCTCCAATGTTGAATGGAGAAGCTTTCGCATCAAATAAAAAAAAACTGATCCCATCTGCGCCATTTCCCCCATAAATATAATATTCGAACAAAACACTTAATCCGTTGGAGGAGGGGAAGTTGGCTGTACTAATTGCATAGCCCTTTTGATCATTTGCGTTACTGGTAAGTCGCAAGTAGCCATTCCCATTTGGATCAATCGGCGTTCCGACGTGATTGGTTCCGTCAAATCCGCTCCCTGCAGCAGTCAAAAATGCAGATGGCGCTCCACCAAAACTAATTCCAGGCGCTGCACCGTATCTAAAGCTTTCGATATAAGGGAATTGAGCGAATGATTTAGGTGAGAATAAAAGCCAAATCAAAAAGAAAATGCTAAAGCGTAAAAATCTTATCATAAATCAACTTGTAAATAATAATATTGGAAATATTAACCAAAAATAAAGCCATATCTTGAATTAATCTAATTTGAGCGACAGATCAATGCTGGTTATTAGGTTAAAAGCGAAATTCTTGTGATTCAAATTTTGATTCATAAAAAAAAGTGATATTTTAATTGCTAGTTTTCTTGTTTTTTCCCCAAAAACGGAAATAATTTCCCCGTAACTATTGGATTTTGACCCATTCTGAAATCTTTTTGTCATATTTTTTGATAATTCTAGCTGGATTTCCGACAGCTACTGAGTAGGCTGGGATGTCTTTGGTAACTACAGAACCCGCACCTATAACCGTATGTTTACCAATGCATACGCCTGCTGTGATTACTACATTTGCCGCAATCCAGCAGTCATCTTCAATTGTGATTTTTGCTGTAGTGATATTTTGTTCCGAAATAGGGATCTTGATGTCCTGATAATTATGGTTTAATCCACTAATTACTACATTTTGAGCAATGATAATGTTGTCGCCAAGTTCTACCGGTCCAATAATAACGTTGCCTATCCCTATTAAGGTATGATTACCGATAATGACATCTCCAACACCATTATTTATAGTGCTAAAATCTTCAATGATAGCCGATTTACCGATGCTGAATTTGTTGAATGGCAATACATCTATCCTCGTTCTGCTTCTAATTTTGCTGTTCTGGCCTCTTTTATGAAAGAACGGATTAACAAACCAGCTCACCCATAATCTTGGTCGGGCTTCGCCGGAAGGAATCATCATCCAGTGTGCAATTTTTTTAAATTTATTATTGCTCTTGATTACGTTTAAGAGTGATTTCATCATAAATTCAATTTATTCATTATGTGGTACAATATTAGCATAATTTAAACCATAACCATATATTTGAATTTTACTCCACTCATTTATGAAGAATAAAAAGTATGTTCTAATGTTGTTTCTGTTGACTTTTGTTAAATTAAGTCAGGTATTTGCTCAGGAAAGCATATTAAGCGAGGTCTCTTATCTTTATGTCGAGAAGCTTATAGCTGAAGCAAAGGCGAACTATCCAAGAGTTAAGAATTTCAATAGTCAGGTTACTGTAGCGAAATCTGACCTCAATCAAGTAAAAACCTCGTGGTTGGAGCCGTTTTCTTTTCAATACGTTGCGCGTTCAAATCAGTCAGCTGGGAATCTTGTTGATGTAACAACAGCTGATTTATTAACAGGATACCAGTTTGGAATTTCAGTTAATCCGGGATCATTGTTAGCTAAGCCGAGTCAAATAAAAAAAGCAAAGGAGCAATTAAAAATCGCTCAGTTTAATCTAGATGAATACAACCTGACGATTGAGACGGAGGTAAAGAAGCGGTATTATACATATTTGCAAGCGCAAAAATCGTTAATACCATCTAATAATGCATTTCTTGATGCTGAGAATAATTTCAAGATAATTAAAATATCCTATCAAAAAGCTGAAGCAACGTTGTTAGAATATAACAATGCATCAAGTATATACAATAATGCATATACAGTAAAACTACAAGCAGAGGTTAATTATATGGCAGCAAAAGCTTCGTTGGAAGAATTAACGGTTAAGAAACTGGAAGAAATTAAATAGATGGAAGAACTGAACAGGTTTTTAGATATTCTAAAAAAATATTTAATGGTCATTATTATCGTACCATTATTGACTATAGTTATAACCTTTTTTTTGGTTCGGCATCTTCCGGATTCTTATGTGTCTCAAGCACAAATTGCTACGGGTATAGTTGACGAAACGAAACAATATCAGGAGGTTTCCATACTAAATCAAGCCATGCTTCAGGGAGATCAGGTTAACCAAGAATTTAGTAACCTTATAGCTACTATGAGTTTGAAGCAATTGCTTGATCAAGTATCATACCAGTTGATTATACATGATTTGACTTCTGCTGTTCCCTTCAAAGAACAGAGCAAATTGGTTAACACTTTAAATAGAGAAGCGAAAGTTCATACCTTGGAAGTCTTTAAAAATTTGTATGCTAAAAAACAGGGCCTTAATTTGTCTGATCAGGATGAAAAAGGACTATTTAATATATTGGCCTCAATGAAATACGATTCTGGGAGTTTAAATGAGAAACTCTCCATCTTTCGTTTGAATAGCAGCGATTTTATAAGCATTCAATATGAATCGGAAAATCCAGAGCTTTCCGCTTTTGTTGTGAACACCCTGTCTACAGAATTTGTAAACTATTACTCGGTGCTTGTTCGTACAAATAAAGTTCAGGCAACTAACTTTCTTGCCGCTTTATTAAAGGCAAAAAGTGATACGTTAGCAAAAAAAATGGAGGTGCTTCGGAATTATAAAATTAAAAATAGAGTTTTAAATCTCGATGAACAGTCTAAACAATTGTATTCAAGGATAGTTGCATACGAAAATAAGAAACAGGAGGCCATTCAGGATGTTTCTTCTTATGCAGGCACTTTAAATGAAATAGATCGTAAATTTTCTCCTGGAGAGCGTCGTTATCTGGAGGCTTCAGTTTCTAAAATAAATCAACATATCATAAATACAAAAGACGAATTGAGTGCTTTGTATGATTTGTATTATAAAAACGATTTTGAAGGAAAGTATAAAAAATCGATTGATTCCGTACAAAATCAGCTCACTGCTCAAATTAATAGGTCTTCAGATCAGTATATCAACAGCCCTTTAGCAGCTAAGCAAGCCTTGGTACAGCAAAAGATAGATATTGAAATTAAACTGGATATTTCAAGGTATAGTATAAATGCACTTGAAAACGAGATTAATAATTTAAATGCACAGTTTGATAAGCTAGTGCCGAGAGAGGCAGAAGTTCAAACTTATGAAATGGGAATTGATATTGCCACTAAAGAGTATATGGATATTTTGAACAAATACAATCAAAGTAGCCTAGATTCTGATATCTCGGTTAAATTAAATGTAGTTCAATTAGGGATGCCTGGTTTACCTCAACCCTCTAAAAAAATGCTCTTGGTAATTTTAAGTGGCATTATTAGTGCGGCCTTTTGTTTAGTTGTTCTTTTCGTGATGTACCTGCTGGATACAAGAGTCATATCAGCAGTACAGTTGGCTAATAAAACTCAATTGCCGGTAATTGGTTCTATAAATGAATTAAATATTTCGTCAATTGATTTAAAAGACATTTGGAAACATGAAGCACTTCCTAATGCTGTTCTGGAGCTTAAAAATCAATTGAGGTCTATACGTTATGAAATAGAAAATGGTTCTAAGGGAAAAATTCTGGTTATAAATAGTATTACTCCAGATCAGGGAAAGACATTTACCGCCATGAGTTTAGCCTTTGCATGGATGATGACCAATAAAAAGGTGTTGATAATTGATGGCAACTTTAATAATCCAACGATCAGTAGCCACACAAACTCAAGCTTGTTTGTTGAAGATTTTCTTAAAAGTAGTGCTTCTTTGCAAATTGATTCTAGCGACATCCCGATTATGATTTTGAAAAATAGGGGGGGAGACAAGTCTTTGATAGAAATTGCGGATTATAAGCATATTGGTAAAAGATTGGAATTGGCTAAAGAAATATTTGACGTTATTATTATAGAAACAGCGTCGTTAAATATTATCAATCAGTCTAAAGAATGGGTTTCATTTGCTGATCATGTGGTAGGAGTATTTAAATATGGCCAAAATATTGATGAACAAAAGCAGGGATATGTCAAGTATCTGCAAAATAAAGGGGTATTTATGGGCTGGATTATGAACAAAATCCCTACAAAAGATTAGTTATGGAGTGGGTTAATCTCATATGGATAGCACTACAGGTGTTTTTTGGATATAATCTATTATTTCCGTCTTTTCTTTATTTGTTTTGGAGAATCAGTAAGACTAAACCGAGTTCCAGATTAAATGAATTCAATGCTGATTATGGGATCATTGTAACTGCATATGAACAAGTCCACACTTTACCAGCTGTTGTTAATTCTCTTCTGAAACTTAATTATAGTAAATTTATCGTTTATGTCGTAGCTGATAAATGTGATGATATTTCCACACTTAGTTTTGATGAATCCCGTGTAATTGTATTGTCACCTCCTGAAGTTTTAGCAAGTAATACCAAATCGCATCTGTACGCCATGAGTCATTTTATCCGCGTTCATGACCGAGTTGTAATAATTGACAGTGACAATTTAGTCGATTCAGAATATTTACATCAGCTGAATTATCAGTTTGATCAAGGCTTTTCTGCAGTTCAGGGTATTAGAAAGGCAAAGAATTTAGATACTGTATTTTCTTGCCTTGATGCTGCCAGGGATATTTATTATCATTTTTATGATGGTAAAATATTATTTGAACTTAATTCTTCTGCTACGCTTTCTGGCTCGGGAATGGCCTTTGACTATGGACTGTATCGTGATTTTTTAGCGCTCAATCATGTAAGTGGTGCCGGATTTGATAAAGTGCTACAGGCCTGGTTAGTTAAAAAGAGATATAGAATTGCGTTTGCGGAGAATGCCATTGTATATGATGAAAAAACTTCAAAATCAGATCAACTCGTTCAACAGCGGAGTCGATGGATTAACACTTGGTTTAAGTATTTTAGATTGGGATTCGGCATTCTTTTTATGGGAATAAGGAGTTTTAACAAAAATCAGTTTTTGTTTGGTCTGGTGTTGTTGAGACCTCCATTGTTTTTGTTTTTAATTTTTTCCATTTTTTCATTTCTATTCAACATTTTGATTTTTAATATATCAGGTTCTTTGTTGTGGCTGGCTGGGTTATTTATCTTTGTGTCTTTCTTTCTTATAGCATTAGGTAGTTCAACAACTGATAAGCGAATCTATCGTTCGCTTTTTAATATTCCTAAGTTTATGTATTATCAGGTTCTTTCATTGTTGAAAGTTAGAAAAGCAAATGAGATTTCCATTGCTACCAAACATTATTATAATGAATTTAATGATGAAAAAAATTGATTTATAATGAGAATAGATCCGGTAAATATTTCAAAAAGGAGAAATAAACAATTTCAGGAGTTTAAGAGAAAATTGGCCATTCTGATCGTTTTTTTAGTTAATTTATTTTTTGTTTTAAAGATTGTATTTTTTTGATGAAAATTCTATCCAGCATATTTCCATATTCAAAAAGTAAAACAACTAAGTTTGTTAGTATTGTGGCGGCATTATTAATTTCTATACTCGTTTCGCTAAGTATTACAATTTTTGGGATTGCTGGGGGGGCGGCCATTTTATTAATAATTACAACACCTGTTGTTATTTTTTGCATCCTAAAATATCCAAAGTTTGGTCTTATCTTTTTTATGTTTATGGCCTATTTCCTGATGTTTATTATCAGTTTAAACCTGATCAATTTTCCTTTGGGAACTTTAATGGATGGTTTATTACTTTTATTATTGATTGGCTTTTTCATTGATCAAAAAATCTCTCCTAACTGGAAAATTTTTAATAACTCTATTGCGATCATAATTATCATTTGGGTGTTGTATAATATTATAGAGGTTATCAATCCTGGGGCTCAATCCAGAGTGGCTTGGATATATACCATTCGGGCACTGGCTGGTGTTATGCTGTCTTACTTTGTTTTTACGTATCAAATCAATTCGATCTCTTTTATAAGACTAATTATTAAAGTTTGGCTTGTCATGTCAGTATTTGCGGCATTATATGCACTAAAACAAGAGTTCTTTGGATTCTTTGCCTTTGAACAGCGAAGCCTCGATAGTAATCCTTTGGCTGCAGGTTTACTATTTATAGATGGTCACTGGAGGAAATCTTCTATTTTCGCAGACCCAATTTCTTTTTCATACAATATGAACGTGAGTAGTATTTTATGTATAAGTTTAATGTTTGGACCATTCTCTAAAACAAAGAAAGTCATCTTGATGTGTATGGTTGCTTTATTTACATTTTCAATGCTTTTTTCGGGTACGCGGGCATCTTATGTCTTATTACCCGTGGCCATGGGTTTGTTGTTTGTTCTAAATCTAAATTATAAGATGATCGTTGTTGGAGGATTATTTGCCTTTTGTTTTTCTATCGCCGTTTTTATTCCAACCTCAAATTATACCTTGTATAGATTTCAAACTGCGTTTAAGCCTTCTGAAGATGCTTCATATAATGTTCGAAAAGCAAATCAAAAGAAAATACAACCTTACATTCGCAGCCATCCCATGGGAGGGGGATTAGGTTCCTCAGGTGCTTCAGGCGCTAAGTTTTCTCCTTATTCTTATCTTGGACAATTTCCTCCAGATAGTGGGTTTATCAGAGCTGCTGTAGAGCAGGGATGGATAGGACTAGTTCTTTTATGCAGTCTGTTCTTTATTGCAATTAGTAGTGGGATCAATAACTATTTTAAAATAAAAGATCCTGAGCTAAAATCATATTGCTTGGCGATGACGCTGATACTTTTTGCATTGTGTATTGGTAATTTTCCCCAGGAGGGCTTGATCCAGTTTCCATTAAATATTTATTTTTGTCTATTTATGGCGTTGATTAACGTAACTTTGTTTTTAGATCAGAAAAAATCAAATAACCAAGTAATTTCCGCTCGAGAATGTTAGAAAATAAAACCATTTTTGTGATGGGGGCTACAAAATTTGATGGTGTATTCGAATCTACAAGTTTCACTACAGCTAAATATCTCGCACAATGTAATGACGTTTACTATGTTGATTTTCCATTTACAATCAAAGATTACTTTTCCAAAGCGCTGAGGTCAGCGATCAACAAGAGAAAACCATATTTTAAGAATACATCTGACGGACTTATCTCAACTGTTGATCAAAAATTAAATATTATTATTCTACCATTACTGTTGTCAATCAACTTTCTACCCGAAGGCAAGCTCTACAGATTGCTATTGAGATGGAATGAGGGACTTATTCTTAAACGTTTAAGAAAAGTCATAAAAGTCAAAAATATCAATGAATTGATTTTCATAAACTCGTTTAATTTTCATTATCCAAACATCGGTAAGCGAATTAATCCAATTTTGTCAGTTTATCATTGTGTCGATCCGTTAATTATTGGATATGACATGAAGCATGGGTTTGTGTCTCAGCAAATTGTAGTCCAGCAGAGTGATTTGGTTGTTTGTACTAGTAAACAGTTGTTTAGAGAGCAAGTTAGGTTTAATCCAAATACTTTTTTTATTCCTAATGCTGCCGATCTTAAGCTGTCAGCTCAGGCTTTAAATGAATCCTTAAAAGTCCACGATTTACTGCTAAATATTCCTAAACCTATTATAGGCTATTTTGGACACATAGAAAGAAGAATGGACTTTAAAATGCTTTTTGAGGTAGTCGAGGCAAATCCATATAAGAGTTTTGTATTTGTAGGGCCAGTATCCGAGGAATTTGTACCTGCTGGATTTAAAGAGCTGACGAATGTTTATTTTTTGGGAAGTGTGCCTTATCTGGAAATGCCTGCAGTAATTAAAGGATTTGATATTGCAATGATTCCTTTTAAAAGGGATGAGGTTAGCATTACTATATTTCCGCTTAAACTCTTTGAATATCTTGGTGCAGGAAAGCCTGTAATTGCCACTGATTTCAATTTAGACCTGAAAGAATTCACCGGAGAAGCCGTTTCTTATTGTAAAAATGCAACTTCATTTAATGAAGCCATTTGTTTTTACCTGAACAATGATACTAAAATAGCTGAAGCGGAGCGGATAAACATAGCGGCTGAAAATACCTGGGAGAAACGACTTTCAGAATTTAGTGAACTAATGTGTAGATTTATAAACCAAACTAACTCGAAAACTAGAAATGGTTAAAGTTTTTTTTGATCATCAAAAATTCAGTACTCAGCGTTACGGTGGGATTAGCCGGTACTTTGCGTCTATTATTCATCAAATTAAAGGCCAGGGTGAATTTGTTTATCAATTAGGTGTTTTGTATTCTGAGAACTATTACCTCGCAAAGGAACGTCAATTTTTTAATAATTTCATTGGAAGAAAGTTATCGAACTCACCATTTGGCAGAAAAATATATACGGTCAACGAGTTATATTGCAAATATCTTTTGCAGCAAAACAAATTTGATGTTTTTCATCCCACTTATTATGATCCATACTTTTTGAATAAGCTTAAAAAACCGATGGTAACTACAATTCATGACATGACTTACGAAGTGTTGCCCGAGTATTTTTGGTCAAATGATAGTTTAACCTTAGACAAGCGCCTGAGCATTGAGCGAGCTAATAAAGTAATTGCTATCTCAGAGACAACGAAGAAGGATTTGCTTAGATTTACAAATATTAATGAAAATAAAATCGAAGTCATTTACCATGGGATCGATATTAATTCTCCATTGGATTTCGAGAAAATAGATAATTTATCTAAAAACTATATTTTGTTTGTTGGAGATCGGAGTGGCTACAAGAATTTTTACTTGTTTTTGAAAGCATTTGCTAAAATTCACAAAATATTTCCAGAGTTGAATGTTGTTCTGGTTGGGGGAGGTGTAATGGGGATTGCCGACGTTGAATACATAAGAAGATTAGGTTTGTCTGATAAGATAACGCACATTTTG
>Ga0116227_10011622_pt1 | contig 14721 bp, 8 predicted proteins | sample S1TSphgellanicum_FD_89693 | JGI IMG/M metagenome (GOLD analysis project Ga0116227, IMG submission 89693) | Host-associated microbial communities from peat moss isolated from Minnesota, USA - S1T2_Fb - Sphagnum magellanicum MG | ecosystem: Host-associated > Plants > Peat moss > Unclassified... | reverse complement strand
TACATTCTATTTATCAAATATTTCATTTTAAACATTACAAAAACATAAACTTTGAAAATTCATATCTTATTGAGATTTTGTTCAAATGAAATGATTCGAGTTTACTTTTTAAAAAAATTCAATAATGTACATAATTACATTTATTTCCTTTTGAAAGTTTAAAATCATTTGAACAAAAAAAAAATTGAATATCATTATTCAGTAACATTTCAATGACCATTTTTTTGAAAAAAAAAAATTAATAAGTGGATTTTTTTTGTTAATATAATAATACTACCTATGTTAAGCTACTTTCAATTATTATATGATTAGTTTTCATTAATTGAAATTATTTCACCCTACATTATTTATGGCTATTTTGGTTATTTTCAATTACTTTTGGTTATTATAATTTTTTTTGGCTATTTTAACTTATTTCACCTTAGGCTATTTTCAGCTATTGTAAGTTTTTTGGGCTATTTTATGTTATTTTTGGCTACTATAAATTATTTCAATTTAGACTACTTGCAATTATTATAAATTACTTTTGGCTGTTTTAACTTATTTCACCTTAAACTATTTTCAGTTATTGTAAGTTCTTTTCGCTATTCTATGTTATTTTTGGTTATTATAGATTATTTCAATTTAGACTACTTATAGTTATTATAAATTACTTTTGACTATTTTAACTTATTTCACCTTAGGCTATTTTCAGCTATTGTAAGTTTTTTTTGTTTATTCTATGTTATTTTTGGCTACTATAAATTATTTCAATTTAAACTACTTATAGTTATTATAAGTTACTTTTGGCTATTAAAAGTTATTTCACCTTAAGTTATTTTTTTTATTATAAATTATTTCACCTTAGATTTTTTTCGCAATCCTAAGCAATTATAATATATGGCTATTGGTTGTTCTTTTATTAGTGCTATTGGTGGTTATTAATGGTTATTGGTACCTATTATATTTGTGGCTATTAATGTTTTTTAGTGGTTATTCTATTAATAGTTATTGGTGGTTATTCTATTAATGGCCATTAGTAGTTATTATATTGGTCGTTATTCTATTAATGGCTATTGGTGGCTATTATATTAATGGCTATTGTGGCTATTTTATTAATGGCTACTGGTGACTATTCTATTAATGGCTACTGTGACTATTTTATTAATGGCTACTGGTGGCTATTCTATTAATGGCTATCAGTGGTTATTCTATTAATGGCTACTGGTGGTTATTCTATTAATGGCTACTAGTGACTATTATATTAATGGCTATTGGTGGCTATTATATTAATGGCTATTCATGATTAATCTATTAATGACTATTGGTGGTTATTCTATTAATTGTTATTCATGATTAATATATTAATGACTATTCGTGATTAATATATTAATGACTATTAGTGGTTATTCTATGAATGACTATTGGTGGCTATTTTATTAATGGTTATTGGTGGTTATTCTATTAATGGTTATTGATGGTTATTTTATTAATGGATATTTTATTAATGGTTATTAATGGTTATTGTATTATAAATTATTGTTGGTTATTATATGTTATATTACAACTATTGGTGATTATTGTTCGATATTCTATGTTATAATATCATAGGCTATTGGTAGTTATTATATTGTAGGATATTTGAAATTATTTTTCATAGGTTATTATTTTTTATTCTAAGTAATTTTTACTTTAGGTTATTATATTTTGTTTTAGATTATTTTAAAGTTATTATGCTTAGGATAAAATAATTTATAATAACATAAAATAAAATGACCTTGAATAATTTAAAGTATAACTTGAAATAACATATAATGATTTAGGGTACAATAATTTATAATAGCTTATAATAACATAAAATATATGTTAAAATAACTTAAAATAATATAGGGTATATCATAAACTAACATATATAATATTTTTAAAAACATAGAAATAAACCTATTTGCTATAGTAAATTGCAATAGTGAAATATGTTAACTAGTAATAAAACATCATGTCTACATAATGATATTATAGTGAAATAATTTTCACTAGGTGAAATTAGTAAAATGCAATGAAGTTATTTCACTTTTAAGGTCCCATAATGATTTAAGCTAGTAAATTACACCCCACTTTGGTAGTAGTGAATGGAGTTGGATGGAGATAAAAAATGCACAATTGGTCCAAATGTAGACGAACATAACTAAGTGGATTATTTTTCTTTGCATTAAAATGAAGAGAGTTTTTTTGGAAGATTCTTCATGTGGATTGCATTCTATAGGAAAAATAGTATTTTGTTACGCTATGTTTTTCCTTAAGATGGATGCATGGTTGTAGAAATGGGTTGATGATAGGAAGAAGATGAAAACTACTGGATTTAAGAGCGGTTGTGAACTTGTGTATTGTTGGTTGTGTGAGTCTGTTATGGGTCTGCTTTTTATCAATTCCTCAAGTCAAGTGAGAGAAGGAAAATCTAGTCTTCTAGGCATTTTGAAGGAAATATGAGATTTCTATAGCAAAATATACCTTGAAATGAAGACAGAGAGGTGTTAAATTTTCCTTGTCCAAACTTTCAATGTTAATAATAAGGTTTAAACATTCTTTCATTGTGGAATGTTGTTATTATTTCAGTGGATCAGGCTGTTGAATGACAAAATGTATTAATAGCCAATAATTTTTTGTCAAATTGTATGTTGGGGTTTGTGTGTAAGTGTTGTTACTGTGGTTGTCAAAAGGTTTTGTGAAAAGTGACATTTGAATATGGCCTCTTGAAGTTCAAGAGAGTGAGGTCATAAAGCTCTGATTCTTAGAAACCCCCATAATTAAGGTTACAATGGTGTAAAGGACTTTGGGATCAAATTTCTAATGGTTATATGATGTTGTTAAGATGGTTTTGTAATAGAACTTGATGTTGAGTAATTCAAACATATGATGTTAAATGGTGTGTTGCAAGAAGTTGGGTATGCCATTTTTTTGTTACATCCCTTTCATTAGAATTGTCCCATATCTTTTGTCTACAACTTCGAACTTGTAAAGTATATAAGTAGGTGAAAGAATGGACTAGATTCATGGTATGCATTATAAATATAGTTCATGTGCCAATTCGGATGAGTTAATTAAAAGGCTTGTCCCCAACAAAATAAATAGGATCCTACCTACCTACTTAGCCTAGGATAAAATTTAATTAATTAATTAAAATAAATAATTATTTTAATTATAATATTTAAATTTTTTAATTATAATATTTAATTGCTATAATTATGATATTTAAAATTTAAAATTTTAATATTTAATTATTGTAATTTTTATTTTTATTTTTGAACAAATGGAAAATTGCAATGTGGTTGAATTCTAACCACTCATCAATGGCACATTTGGTAGCATGTGATTATCTTAAATTTAGTCGCAAATGTAGTCACAAATTAACGTTCCATGTCATATTAAGGATCATCCATGGCAATGGATGAAAATTTTTGGCCTAGTTGTAAGGTTTATGATTACACTTTCAATTTCATGGCCATGTCATGTCTTTTGCAACTGATTGTTTTATGGCACTTGTTCAAAACAACTAAGCTATATTTAGTCACATGTCCATTACAACTATAAATGAGTCTCAAATTCAGTTGTTAATTTTCAAATTTCTTCTAATGTTAATTTAATTTAATGAAAGAAATTTAATATTTTTAAATTATGATTTCTATTATTGATTGGCACTACAGGGGCTTTTATGTTCCCCACCTATATGTACAATATGAAAAATTGTAGACGCCTACATAGGTTACACAAATAAAAAATTTGTGTTCTTCAAATGTTCTTGATATGTGTTCTTAAAATTTTTGATCCCTTATCATTACATGTGTCAAATTGCATCATTACAATTTTTTTTTGGGTTTATCAACTATAGTCATAATTAGGGAATGATCGAAATTGTTGATTAAAACAAAAAAATGAGAATTATTACAAATTTGTAAACATGAATGTAATAACAAGTTACAAAACCTTTTAGTTGTATCCTTTAAAAATTGCTGAAAAATTGTTGATTTTTTCAATCCACTATTTATTAATCAAATAAAAAAGAAGACCATTTTAGGCCATCCTAAAAATTAAAAGCATTAAAAAAAATGAAATTTTTTAAAAATTTTGATTCCCAAACAAAGGAAAACAAAGGAACCCAAAGATTAATAATTTTTTTGAAACTTTTTCCTGGACCACTTATTTGAATATTAAAATTTAATTTTTTGTAAATCCAATTGAAGTTTCAAATTTTACACAACTTGGGTAATTTTTTAATATAAAATTCAAAGTGAATTAAGAAAAAAAAAAAGTCTTATGTTGTCCTAAAGTTGAATGGGTTAAAATGTTTTTAGGGTGTGATGGTTTTAATGGAATCACCCAAATGATGGGTTTGTTTTAAAATAACCTATATACTAATATAAAATAACCTTAAGGTAAAATAATTTAAAATACCTTAGGATCGAACTTAAGGTAGAATAACATGGAATAGGTCAAAAGAAAAAAACTTTCCAAATAATTTTGAATAGTTTAAAATAAAATAACATAGAATAGCCTAGGGTAAATAATTTACAATAGGTTATGATAACCTAGCTTTTAAGTAGGTAGTTTAGGCTTAACAAACATGTTAGTTAGCCAAATTAATACCATTGATTTGATTAAACTATGGTTGTTTTAACAAATCATTTTTTTTGTATGTTCTTTTTAACTAAATGTATGATGTATGGAGGTGCAAGAAGATATTTTGTACATACTTGCTACCTTATTTTCTATTTAAAATATATATAGGAATTTTCAACCTTGAACCTCTAGCATTTTAAAACAAATGACAATTTTATTTTTCTTCATGAATATCTCTATATTCCTTCTAGCTTTTCAAAACAATTTGTGTCATATTTTTGGACTTGAAAAGTACCCCAAAAATATCCCCAATACTAACATCACTTTCAAAAGGTTGAAAATGATTTTAATTATAAAACAATCTTAATTAACCAGAAAAATTGTGTTAGAATGTTCATCACATCAATATTAAGATGTTTCAAAAAAATACCAAATATTTGCAAAAACATATCACTTATTTTTAAATACTTGAACCTTTTTAAAAAAACTACCAGAAATTTTAGGTTCAATTCAAATACTTGCAAGTATTTAAAAAAAACATGATTATAACAATTTAACTTTTGAAGTTCACGCAAACAAGAGTTAAAAAGTAATGTACCCAGAAATAATATTATTATTCCCATAAAATCATGTACTTTGTTCAAAAATGTCACCTTAGTCAAAATAATTAATCAAAAGAATCATGTGTTTTTCATGCCCTATTCTTTTAGTCAAAGTGAACATTCTTTTGCTCAATGGAAATACTTTGGTCAAGTTGAACCTTTTGAAAACCTATGATTTCTTGTAGTGTCATGAAAATATTTGAACCAATCACAATTGAAGAGGCAAATGAGCATTCAAGGTGGCAAGATGCAATGTTGCAAGAAATGGAATCAATTACCAAAAATAAAACATGGACTCTTGTTGATTTGCCTTTAGGCAAGAAAGAGATCTCAAGCAAATGGATGTAGTTGAAAAGCAAACTTGGGTTGGAAGGACAACCTAACAAATTGAAAGCCCATCTCATTGCATTAGGATTTGAACTTAAATATGGAATTGACCATGGGGAAGCATTTACCCTTGTAGTCAAGTGAAACATGTTAGAAACTTGGTAAGTTTGGGTATTCACGTGAAAATTAGGGGATCTACCACCTTGGCATCAGTTCACTTGCTTCCTAAATGATGATCTTCACTAAGAAGTGTTTATGTTTTAATTTTCAAGGTTTTGTAATCCATGGACAAGAAATTGAAATTTGTCTCCTAAAAAGAACATTACATGGCTTGAAGTACACACCTTGTGTTTTGTACAAGAAAATAGATGCTTATCTTTAGGAACAAGGTTTACACTATAGAAACCAATGCATGTTGATCACAAGGTCTATATCACCTTCGAGAAGGCAAAAATTTCTTGATTCTCATCTTTTATGTTGATGACCTTCTTGTTAAAGGGAATCATTTGAAAAAAATTGCATGGCTCATAGGTAAATTGAAGAGAAGATTTGAAATGTCTACCCTAGGACATCTTCAAAGGTACCTTCGAGTTGATTTCATTTACCTACATTGTGGAACTTTCATGCACCAAAATGGATATATGCAACTAAGATACTATAACAATTTGGCATGATGAATTGCAAGTTTTGCAAGGTGCCAATGGTTGAAGGTCTAAAACTAGTAGAAAACATGGGTTCTGAACCATTGGAGGATCCTACAAAATATCAATAAATAGTTGGTTTATTTAACACATACTCAGCTTGATTTTACCTACTATGTTGGGGTAGTGAGTAGATTTATGTCCTTCCCTCAAAGTGCCCATAGGGATGCTATTCAACACAATGTCCTTTGGTATGTGACAGGAATGCTTGAATTTGATATACTCTACAAGAAAGGAGATGACAACAAGGTGACTTGATTCATTAATGCAGATTGGGCAAGTGATCAAGAAATGAGACGATCAACTACTAGATACCTATTTCAGGACCCATAAGTTGGTGTAGTAAGTGTCAATTATAAGTGGGCACAAAACTCTCATGTTCACAAAAGCAAAATACAAGGGCTTCAAGAAGGAACAAAAGAGTGTTTATGGATAAAGGAGTTCTTGAGTCCGATTGGATTAACTAATGGAAGGAGCTTTAAACTGTTCTGTGACAATCAATCTTCTATCAAGCTAGGAAACAACCTTGTGTTTCATGTTCATACTAAACACATGGAGATTCAACATGATTTTGTGTGTGAGAAGGTGCTTTCTAGAGAAGTCAAGGTTGAACATGTTTCTAGTGCTGATCAAGTTGCAGACATTTTGACCAAACCTCTAGGAAAAATGAAGTTTGCAAACCTGAGAAATGACTTAGCTATTTCTAAACTTCAACAATTGCTTTTGTGCAAGTGAGAATGTTTACTTGAGGTAGAGTAAGGTGTGAGGGGGGCCATTAAAGTGACACACCTGACTGTTAGCACTAGATCTTATGTAGATTTTAATCTCTCCTATCTATGATTTGTTTTTGTTCTCTAGATTACCCCTGATCCTTCTAGATTAATCCTGATTTTTCTACAATTTGGCATTGCACTGGTTTCTCAGTACTAACTTAATTGTGTATGTGAAGTGCACGCTTTGGTCCTACTCCTGTGTCAGGTACGCTCATGGTATGATGTTATTAGTCAGTAAAGTTTTTTCACAGATTGTACAATAGGAGTGCAGGTTCCTAAGGTTTGGCTTTCAACATAATTTCAACACCTTCGCAACCCTCTCTAGGGATGGCAAAAAAATTTCACACATGTAATTTTGACTCTCTGTTCAGATTTTTGTCCTTTTGAGAAGATGTGCTAGATGCTTGTAGAAAAAGCCACAGGCCCCAACAAATTTAGTGATCTGGCATTCAAAAGTCCTATAAAGATATCTACTTGTCAATTCAATTCTTTGGAAATGGCTCAGAAGGAAAAGTTTCACCAAAGAAACATTCAAGACTCGCTCAATTGAGTAGAGACTCCACAGAGAGTTCAGGGGATGTGATCATGGACTATTGTTATAAAATTCATCACAATTCTTGCAACAACATTCAAGGGGACTCAATAATACCTGACTTGGGTGTTCAAAAACACCCAAGACTTTGGTGTACACATTCAATCTTGAGCCTTTTGAGAGAAAACAAGATACATGTGCTCTAAATAAGTCTTTTAAGAAAAGCTTAAAATCGATTCAGATCAATAACCCAAAGCAAAATTATGAGAACCCAAAGCAAGTTAATTTCAGAACTTGTCAAGTGACATAATTATGTCCATATTTTTGATTAGATAGCATTTGTAGTGTACAATGAACTTTCATCTACAATCCAAAAAAATTACAATTGTAATCCTGACAGTTCAAATAGTCCTCTACTGAAGAATACATGATTGTTACAATTGATTCGTGCACCACTTGACTTTCGTGCAAGTCTCTCAAATTGAACCCCTTTCACAAATCGTGACATTGAAGCTGAAAAGAATAATAAAATTGTTCCTAGTGTGTGAAGAAGATCACTTCAACCTCAAAACTGCCAAAGAGGGGGAGAAGAAGATTGACACACTCAGATCTCATTGGTAGTACCTGATATGAATCTTCCCTTGAGCACTATGTAAAGACAGATCAAAACTTGTTCCCAAAACCTGGCATGAGAAGTCTTGAAATTCAGCTCAAATTTTCAACTAAATCTCTCATACCTGTACTGAGACTTCAAATCTCAACTTGATCTGATTCAGGTTGTTGACACTTATAAGATTGAATCACAAAAGGCAAGTCTCCAGGACTCACCTGTACAAGTTGTGAAGAATTTTTTGTGCATGAGATCAAAAGCAAATTGGGCACCTAATCAAACCATTTTCATTGCAGTCAGGACAGCGGATAATTTTGTTGTTGTTGCTGTATGAAGAATTTTCTGCACTGATGATCTTGCAGCTGCCATTGCAATTGGGACAAGGTACAAATCGGACTCCACCACAGCCATTGCAATGATAATAATAATTATTACAGTTTGCAGCAGCAGGGCCATGAGCAAATCCTGAGTAGTAGTACTCTTGCTGCTGCTGCTGCTCATGTAATTGCTGCTGCAGCAGGAGCTGGCAATTACTAGTCTCCTGAGGGCGCGGCAGCTTCAGCTTGAAGTTGGTTAGCAATTCACCCAATTTCTCTGTCTCGTGAAGCTCCACAACTTCCTCAACTCCTCCAATGTAATAGCCCATGATGAACACTCTCGGGACTTGTAAAGCAGCTCCGGATCCTGGAGATGATCGGCCTACAGCAGCAGCTGGACCAGTACCAGGTGCTTGCAATGGTCCAGCTTCTGCGGATCCGGCAGTTAGTGAACCTGCGTGACCTGGTGATCCGAGAATTGATCCCGTAAGCAGTTCATGTTGCAACAGCAGATCCTTGAGCTCTTTCCGAAACTCTGCGTGCATGGAAACGTCTCTCTCGTCGATCCAGAGCACATAGGTTTGCAAGATGGCCCTCACTCTGTTGCAATCATGGAATGTTTTTCGGATCCCCCGTAAACTGGTGGAATAGAGCACCACTCGCTCATCTCCTCCCGGTGGACACTTGCGCTCATATGCAGCAGCTTCCAAACCACTAAATGCACTAGGAATCATGCTGACACTTCTCACTGGCTGGTTCCATATATTTGTCTCTGGAAAATCTGCTGCATCGACGGGTGTAATCTTTGCAAAAGAAACTTTGCAAAAGTCTTTCTGATCTTGCAGTGCAGTCATGCCCATTCTAGTCCAGTTCTGATCAGATGTGACGTCCTGATCCGCTGCATCGGCTTTACTTATAAAGCTTGCAGCGGAAGTACTACAACAACCCGAGGAGTCTGATTCCGAGCTACTAGACTGATCAGTATTCCTCCCAGTGCCCACGGAGCTTGCAAAGGACGCTAGAATATCTGGATCGAATAGACTTGAGTTGTCTAGTTCCACCTGTTTGTTAATTCCGTAGTCGTCTTTATGATCTGCTGCAGTTGCAGCTGGAGAGAATCTTCTGTTCCAGCTTCTAGAGATCAATGAAGTCTCATGGGAATTAAAGTCCAAGTTCTCCTTCAAGTCTGTCATGAGATTCTTAGCGGGCCCGGCTGGAGGTTTTTGCGTCAGGCTCGACGTGAATCCTGCATCCGGTTCCAATTCGGCTACATAGTTCAAGCCTTCGATTGATGAGAGAGAGCGAGATCGAGACAGTTTAATCTTGCCTTCTTTCGGAAAATCTGCAGGATCCTTCTTCGCCGCCTTGTGTAGCTGCTGCAACTCATTAGATGCGGCCAATTCCGCAAGTTTGATCATCGGGCCCTGCAATGGGGAATTAGATCGCGGGGTGAGAACATCATCGAGCCCTGCCATCAGTTCCCAAGTGTTGATAGTCTCTGCCGGAGGTTCTTCATCATGAGGCTCGCGGCGTGACTTGATTTTCTCTTCAGCGCCCGAACTCTTCAGATCATCCCTCAAAACTGGAATGAACTTCACAGACCCCGAGTCCTCGCGGATGATCATGTTTTCCTCTTCAGTGACCTGCAAGCCGACTGCGGCCTGATTAAACTTAGAAAGACCCATCGCCATTTCTGTCCAAGTGGTGAGCAGCTGCGCTGCTCTATGTCCACCAGCAGCAGCAGACATGGACTCCGATTTCCTCAGTAATTTTGAGTATGTCATGGGATCACAAGCTGCTGCTGTGCCGCCCCCGGCGATGATGGAGACGAGATTGTCGTGCTGGTGGCTGCTCGCGTTATAATAATTCTCCGCCTCCACCAGCTTCATGATTCCGTAAGTGCTGGACGTCAGCGCCACCACATGGTAGTCGTAATGCATCATGGGCTTGCAGGAGGTGCTCATGTCTCGCTCAGAGGTGCTGTGGAGGGGAGCACAAGATTTACTCCTCGTAAATTTCTGCTTCACTCTGATCAAACTCTCGGCGCCATCACCTAGTGGCAACGACAGGCTTCTCGAAGTGGAGCAACCCATGATGATCAATCTAGTCGAAGGCTTGGCCAATTTCCGAGCTTTCCAGAGAGAACTCTCTGGCGCGCCACCCACACGCGGATTCTCCTCGATCCTCGGCTCGCGCAGTACCAGCTAGGTGCTGTACGTACTCTCTGTCTCTTCCGGCCAGACCTCCTCGCTGAATCTCATACTACGACAGCTCTCTGCAACCTCCTCCGAACAAACGCCTAGATATTGCACATGAACTCTACAACTTCTCCTCCTTGCTTCTCTTGCCAAACTCCCAGCAAGTTTCTTTCCCGGGAGTTGAATAATTTCCAACTCCTTAAGAAAAGCGTCAACAACCCCTGCAGGAGCTCCTCCGATCTTTTTTCTCCGCTTGAGAGCCCGAGAAAACACACACAGAAACGAGAAACGCCAGAGACCAACTTCAAAACTGGAGGTCGACCTCGCTGGTCTGAGCATGTCAACAACACACAAAACAAGCAACAAAAATTGACAGGCAAAAAAAAAAAAAAAGTTTCGCAAACGCTGCAATTCTTCTCCACAGGATCGTTGAAATCACTCCCTCTTGAACAGTTGTGTAGAGAGAGAGAGAGAGAGAGAGCTGAGGGATCTGAGAGACTTGGACAATTGGTCGTGAGAGTGCGGGAAACAGCAGCGAGCAGCGAGCGTAAGGAAGGGAGAAAGGCGCGTGCAAGTGAGGCCGGCCCCACCCCACAAAGTCTGACGAGGGAGACGACTGTCCTCTCTTTTACACAACTTTGTGTTTCTTTACTCCTAAGCTTTGAAGGGTCCTAAAGAATTCAAATCAAAGAGGAGCCACACCTCTTGCCTTTTCATTTGCTAAAAGAGAGGAAAGAGCCTGGGAAGAAGGCTAGGTTAAAAGAACTAGGTAATCTTTATGGGTAAATGCGAGGAGGGGAAGGTTAAAAGAAGTAATTTTTTGGGGGAATGCTTTCTTTAGTGATAGCTCGAGAGATTTATTTATTTATTTGTTATTATTATTTTGGTGTTAATTTTGTGATGTAGCGAAACTGGTGATCAGTGTGGAGAAGATCTATATATTTTGGCTTTAAAAAAGCCGAATTTGAAAGAAAGTCTTTCGAGCATCCAGGTTAGTTAGGATTTCTTCTTTTCACGTTTTAGATATTAAAAAGTTGCCTACTGACAAAATATGAAAGGAAAAAATTTAAGCATTCTTATGTATGTTCAGCTACCTACTTGAACCATGTGTAAAAATTGTGGACATTTTTAATGATTTTGTTGAAACTTTTTCCAAATCTTGGCAATTTCCTTTCAAAAAAATCATTGAATTTGCAATGAACAAACCTCCAAATTTTTGGAAGAGTGAAAATTTGCACCAAAAAAATGGCTGGTCCCCCACTCTTGAGTGATTACATAATTGGTAGCTCTACATCTTGTCTAATTATTTTTTTCACATTGAGTACTAGTGTGGTCCATACCACATCTTGCTTTCTTTTCGGAGATAGCTTGTTCAAACAAAGCTAAAAAGACAAGTTGGAAATTACACACACCTTCCATCACATTCATTTTGTACTCCAATTATTTTTGTGGAAGAGGATGCATGCAATGTACAACCTTCCCACCAAAAGATGAGTCTTTAATCATTGATCTCAAAAAAAGTTTGATTTAGCAACTTTCTTTTGGTAAGTTATGTTTGCTCAATTTCATCAATTTTGATGATTATGTGTTAAGATGTTGTGGGCTTCATTGGGTATAGTCTCTAAGCAGTTGAACCTGAATCAAGGGTGTGACCCAAATGTTATACATAGGGTTCACATTAACCGTCTTGGCTTTGTCATGCTCACTCCATTCCATTGCCCAACGATACCAATGATGTTCCACAATGGTTGTTCATTTATTGCTAGAAAAGGCTATCAGTCATCAAGATAGTAATCCTGAGGTCAGCCTTTTCTATTCTTTGCATTTTTGGTCTCAAGTGGGTGACTTTGATCTGCCAAGAACTATTTCTCCTTTGGTCTTTACTTGAGGTCTTCCTTTTGAATCAAAGTTGCTCAACAAGGACCACATGAAAATGGTCAATGATGTGTGAGCAAGGGAACACACTATGGTTCCCCCAATGAATTGAATTTCATGGGCTCGTCATTTGTGCCTTACATGATTTTGTGTAGAATTGCACGGTTCATGTTTTGCATATAATAAACCCATAATTATGTTTTAGAGCTCCTCATGAGATTTGAACCCAAACACTATAAGGAAGTAAATGTAGTCATTACAACTAGCCTACTTCCTATTTTTTGAACAAAATATATCCAATTTTGGATTTATTTTTACTGATTTAAATTATTAGTCAAACTTGTGGTAGAACCGCAAAAGGTGTCACCAGAAAAAGATTACACTCTTTTAACACCCTTGCATAGTTTGATAGGGGAGGGGGTTATTGAGCATCTTAAGTGAGCAAGCCACCTTGCTTCACATGTTTCAAGTTATCAAATGGCATTTGCAAGAATATTTCGCCCAAATCCCATAATTTAGGCTAATCATGACTCAATTTAATCACATAACATCACATTCAAATGATTTTCACCACATTCACGATTTACCTCTAGTAGGACCAATGTAAGTTGTTAAGTCTCACACATTTGGAAGTTTTGGAGGTTATTTGTTTTGTATATCAATTTTTTTATAATTTTGACATGTGTAAAGTTGGATAAGTCACAAAAATTCAATAAAAGATCGATGATGGGAATCATCACAAGGGAGACAAAAAGAAAGGCCAAAAACGCACAACTTGAAGGAACCAAAAACAAAAAGAGCTAGTCCCTCTTGTGGTAGTTGGGTAAGTTACTTATTATGATGATGATGATGATTGGTTGCACACCAAATTTGATCTTAAAAACATCATCAATAATAAGGAGGTGTCAAAGTTGGAAAATTGTGGTGTGGATTATTAGAACAAGCCTAGGTGTAGTAAAATCTCATTTTCAATATATTTTGGATGAACTATTATATTCAAATGGAGTAAAACTACTTTGGGTTGGTACACATGTTGGTGTTAGTAGTTCCTTGCAATAACACTAGTACAAGTACACAGAACTGATTGTTCTTAATTGGCCAACTATAATGATTGACCCAAGTAATAAGACTTAGATGATTGGTCACTTTATTGAACTCACTTTTTCAAGTTTATGGTTGGGGATGGGTGGAAGAATTAACATTAAAGGTATGTTGATAGAGTGTCAAATGGGGGTTGGTGTTGCGCATCTTGTCGAGATGCTTCCCTCGAAATAAAGTAGAATACCAACATGGGAAAAATGAGATTTTCTGAGATTTGTAATTTCAACCATTTCTAGATTTCTGAAAATGTGGGAGTTGCACCAAAACCCAAGTATCTCGAAACCGATTCTACTTTATTTGTGCTTTTTGGGAGGAATCCTTGGTAACTAAAGCATAAATTAACCAACAAATTGTGGAAAAACATTCAAGAAGCCAAGTATAGGGTTAAGGATTTTAGCCTTACACCATGTATTTTTTTAAATAAAAAATACATGAATCAATTTTAACTTTGAATTCTTTAGTCCTTATCTCAATGTGCGTCACCTAAAAAAGTACAAACAGTTCTTGATTTTGAACGGAACCTTCAATTTCTGTTACAACTGTTTTTCTTTTTTGGATGGAACCTCTAGTATGGTTCCTAGACTAGTTAATTCTTCATATTTATAAAACCTTCAACCCTGATGTTTTTCCAAGAAAACTTAAAGTCTGGTCAAGTTTACAACTGGGTTCAATTCAACTGACATAACACAAAATCTTATATAAAATAACACTAGTCTAATACCCTGAATCAGTTAACATTGTTGTTTGGGTACGTGTAAATACACATATATATTTGTATGTAAAATTGGGTAAGTGTAAAATTTACCTACCTGTCATGTAAATATTTTCTTTTGCACATGTGCATAATACCTTGGCTACCGCGTGAATCTGTTTTTACAGTTACACTTGATTGGTGTAAACAAATTGCAATTACTCAGGCCCGTGTAAATGTTTTTGGCAAGGCAAGTGTACATATCCCATATATATAATATTTTAGGTGTCTGTCCATCCGGTCATCCTCCTTGGGGGTGAGGGGGTTAGGGTTAGCATGCCCTTCATAATGAATATTTTTGGGCTTATGATATAGTTTACCTTATGCTTTACAATTGGCCG
>Ga0116227_10011621_pt1 | contig 14721 bp, 9 predicted proteins | sample S1TSphgellanicum_FD_89693 | JGI IMG/M metagenome (GOLD analysis project Ga0116227, IMG submission 89693) | Host-associated microbial communities from peat moss isolated from Minnesota, USA - S1T2_Fb - Sphagnum magellanicum MG | ecosystem: Host-associated > Plants > Peat moss > Unclassified... | reverse complement strand
TATACTATGCACAGGAACAAAGGCCTTTGGAAAGCATTGCCCAAGCGCAACCAAATCCTAGTCCCATCCCTTGCAATCTTCCAAACAATAGTACTATTTGCCCATGTTTCCCTGACTAGTACCACAATGCCTCCACTGTGCTTTCGACTGACACCCTATGGAGTCACAGGCCTGGCAACATCAAAACAGTAGAACCCCGGTAAGACCGGGAATGTATCGCCCGGGAAGTGATGTGTTTCTATCAAAGCAACAACGTCAACATGTTGAAATAGGTCAAGCAGATGTTCATGTGTTTCTAGCTTTGTGATAGCGGCCCCAAGGATATTCCATAGGCACACGCGCAAATGTCTCTGGCCCGTACCCCCCTATGCAGTAAGAGAGTTTACAACTTTATGGTTGATGTAGATATCGGCCCCACGCTAGTAGACTTGTTCGCCAGCCTCCTTGGCCTCCTTGAAAGTGGCCCAAGCAGTTCGTTTTTGGGCCTGCTGAGCGGGAGTCAGGTCCTCGTCAAGCCTAAGCTGAGTGCCTTACAGGCCTTTGCGAGCGCGCAGCACCGTGAACTTGTCGTGTACCACTGTCAGCGTGATGATGATTGCCGGTGCGTTGTTAATGGCCTTATCCAGTAGCCCTGACGGCATCTACCGGTGCACCTTCTGCACTTGCACACGGTCATCAACCTTCAACCTGTTGAGCAGCTCCGTCTGCACCAACTCCATAAGTTGTTTTGAGGTTACCCCCTTGCTCATGGTCAACCCGGTGACCCAGATGTTTGCCTCCCTGGCCTTGACCAGGTCAACATCCGTTGCCCGGTCCACCTTGTTGGTAACCTTGTCAACCTTCCTGCCCACGACCTCCTTCCACTTCTCCCCACTGTCATGCATGGTATCAAAGCTCTTAGACATCTCATCTATTTTATTTTGCAGCATTTCGACTTGGCCAGTAACGGTCATAATCTTAGCTTCCATTGTTAGAGCCAGAATGTTTTTCGCAACCTGCTCCATAGTGACCTTAATAGCATTGTGCACATCCTGTTTCGTTACCACATCGGCCCTAGGGACCATGAGATGGTTGATGATGGCTATTGCAGTAACTGCCTTGCCGGTCTTGGCAGGCTTAAGGTTGTAGCGTGTAGAGAGCGCCTAGAGTTCAACCGCCTGCATTTCGATGATCGTCAGCAAGTCCTTGTTCCATTCCCATGCTTTAGCATTAAAAACCGTGGCATTCGTCATTAACCAAAACCCTGTAGGAAGCCTGAGTATGTATACTTGTCTGCTGTTGCTGGGATCTTTGCTAGAAAATTAGTGTTTTTTTTTGCTTTCTTGCAAAATGGTGCCCAAATTAGTTTGCCAGTGAGACACATAAGGAAAAAGGACAGTTTGGTGACTTTCACCACAGTTGTAAATAACCTTGTACTGAAATGATCTTGCAAAGGATGGCATTCGAACCTTTGATCCTGAGATTTGATGATGATGATGATGATGCTTTCTTGCTTGCACAAACAAAACTGGAAAGCAAATTTACATAGAGCCAAAGCTCCCTACCATCATCATCTTCAGAAATTAAGGTTTGAAGCTCTGTACTTGCCTTAGTGTACCCCAGGTTTTGTAATAAACAAACAGAGCTGGAAAGTTAAAAGAAAAGAACCAAAGCTCCCTACCATCATCAATTTCAAAAATTATAGTTTGGAACTCTGAACTAACCCCCCCTATGCTTTGGAACAAACAAACAAACAAAGCTGGAAAGCAAAAAGAAAAGAGCCAAAGCTCATAACCATCATTAGCTTCACAAATTAGGGTTTGAAGCTCTGAACTAGCCCTAGTGTCCTCTAGGCTTTGTAGCAAATAAAACAAAATTGGAAAGCAAAAACATAAGAGCCAAAGCTTCCTGGCATTAGCAGTTTCGCAATTAGGATTTGAAGTTCTGAACTAGCCTTAGTGTACCTTGGGTTTTAACAAAGAAACAAAGCTGGAAAGCAAAAACAAGAGAGCCCAAGCTCCCTACCATAAATAACTTCACAAATTAAGGTTCGACGCTCTGCACTGGCCCTAGTGTGACCAGGCTTTGCAACAAACAAACAAAGCTGGAAAACAAAAAAATAGAGCCCAAGCTCCCTGGCATCATCAGCTTCACAATTAGGGTTTGAAGCTCTACACTCAAGTCATGGGCTTTCAGGCACTAGTGTAAAAAGGGGCTGAGCTGAGCACCCAAGGGGCTGCTCTGAGCTGTTGCACCGTGTGTTCCACAATAGCACCTTGCAAAATCTCCAAGTCTTTCTTGTCGCTTCCAAGATCCCACTTCCAAAAAGATTCACCACCAGCTTATTAGTGTACCCCTCCTCCTTGAGAGCTTGCAAAAAATGTCGCCTGCATCTCGCACTATTCCAACCCCGCCGAGACACAAGGAAACAATTCGAGAATTCTTCACTCGTCGTCATTGTCGTCGTCCTCCTCCTCGTGCACTCTAGTGCATGATGCAATTAGGGGATAGAAAACAAGGTTTATAACTTATAGAATTTAGAATTGTTGCGTATGGGGAACAGCAAGTGAAGTTTCTCCCATGAGCATTATTCCTTGAAAATGTGAAAAATAATCCAATAACAGTACCAGCTTGGTATTAATGGGCCTGAGTGAACCAGAACCCACCAATGCACCATTTGTGGATGAGATTTTTTTGGCCGTTTTGGGATGAACCCAAACCATTTAACCTAAACCAAACCAAACATTGAAGTGGGGGTTTGTTTTTTCCTTTTCTTTTCATTGGCCCATCCTTTGTTGAGATTTCAAACAAATTCCCCTTTTTTTCCCTCCTTTTCTTTCTTCTTCTCCTCTTTTGTTCCTTCTTTCTTCTTCTTATCTTCCATTGTTGTTGGAGCTTTTTCTTCATCATTTTTCTCTTCCATTGTTGTTGTAGCTTTCTCTTCATCATTTTTTTCTCTTTTCTTTTTACTGCTATTGTTATTATGCTTTTTTCTTTTTTTTTGGTTTGTGTTATAAACATTTATTCTTATCATTTTTTTCTTTCATTTTTGTTGTTACTTTAGTTTTTTTTCATCTTTTGTTTGTTTGTTTCCTCTATTGTTACAACTTTTTCATCATTTCCTTCTTTTCTTGTTTTTCTTCTTCCTTTTCAAACATTTTCTTTTTTTTTCATCACATTGTTGCACTTGTTGCCATTTCTTGTTGCATCATCATTAGGTATACACATCATGCAAGGTATGCCTTTATCCTTTTCCTTGTCTTTTTTTGGTTTTGGTTTTAAAATAGAAGCACAAAGGAAAAATAAGAAAAAGAAAGAGAAGAAAAAATAACAATAAAAGAGAAGCAAATGGAATTGTTTTTTAAAAAAAGATGAAAAGAAAAAAATAAGAAGACAAAAATTGTTTTTGTGTTCGTTTTTTTGTTTTTCTAGTTTTTTCTAGTTTTAAAATTCTAAAAGAAGTTTGTTTTCTTTTCTTTTTCTTTGTTTTTTCTTGAAGATTTTTTTTCTTGTTATTGTTAATTCAAGAAGAAGAATTCTAATTTTTGTTTCCTTTCATTGCTTTGTTTTCCTTTGTTTTTTTCCCTTTAATAATAAGAAGATTTTTTGGGTTTTTTTGCCCTATTTTTCCAATTTTTTGTTTTTTAAATGCTAAAGGAATTTTACTTTCTTTTATTATGTTTGTCCTAAATATTTGTTTTGTTTTCCATTCTTTTTGGTCTTCAAAATTCCAAAAGATGAAGTTTGTTTTTCTATTTCTTTTATTTTTTATTTTCAATTATTTTTCCAAAATTTCTTTTTTTGAAAAATCCAGTTAACTATCTATGTTTGTACACATGTAATTTTTTGGGGTTTGGTTTATATTTTTCAAATTTTCATATTAATGTGTATCATGTGTTTGATGTAGATTTCGAATAACTATGAACTACCAATTTGTAACCAATGTCATTCAACTCTAGTTATATCACTATCAACTTTACACTCATCAAAAAGGTTTCTCTTGAGGTTAGAAAGTAGCATGCATGTCTTACTTAGGTTTCTTTGGCATAAACAATGGCATGGAGTTCATGTTCCATTTTTTGGACATTTTAAAAAGTTTTGATAAATGTGATACTTGCATCAATACATACAAGTTTTGTCTTATTGCAATTGTAACGTCATGTTTGTATTATGTTTACATGCTTTGAACGTGAGCATTGCATTAACACTTTGTTGAAATTTTCCCTAAAAATATGAGTTTGAAAAATATTGCAATGTTGCATTATTGGATTAAAAAAACTTCAAAAACATGAAGTTCAATGTGAAATGTTTGCATAAGGGTCACAAAATAAAAATTAGTTTTGTTAGAATGATTTTGTAATACCCACATTTGAAGCATAAAATGTTGACTGATTTTTTTAGATGGTTTGTGCAATACCCAAATGTTGGGCATAAAACATGCATGCTCAATGAAAAAAATGATGATGATAAAAAAATTAAAAAATAGAAGAAATAAACTAATTGTGATAAATAATAGAAGAAAATAATTTTAAACAAGAAAAAGTAAAAGAATTAAAAGGAGAAAAAATAATAGAATTTTTTTAAAACATAAAAAAATAATTTTTAAAAGAAAAGAATCCAAAAAAAAAGCTTGCATTTTGCTCACAAAATATGTAATAATTATTGAGATGTATTGTATTGGAAATACCATTGTTTTCATATGTGGGTATTATATTTTGTGATTAGATTTTCAACTACTTTAACTTTTAACAATAACTACCAAAATATGTAATACCCATGTGTGGGTCACAAAAGTTGATCAAACGTGTACTACCCACATTTAAGGTTACTGTTTGTTCATATCAAGGGGTTAAATATCATGATTAAAATGGTTGTTAATTCATTTAATGTAATACCTTCATATTTTGTATATCATACATTGGTAGACATTAACATCATGTAAATGATAAGAAAGTAGGTGAGTGGGAGTGGGTAGGAAAGTAAATAAGTATGTAAGTAGGTTGGTGGTTGAGTAGGTAGGTACGTACACAAATAAAAAACCAAATTAGGTCAAATAATGTAATTATGACAATAAGATGATTAGGTCAATAGGGTAGCCAAAAAATTTGTTAAAATATTTTATTGAAAAAGTAGTCTTTAAGTTAATTCAATTTTTTTTTTAAAGATAAAAGTTTAACCAAAAATAGATAGAACTTTTACCAATAAATAGAGGTTTAGCCATGAAAAGATGGAAGTTTTGCCAAATTTTATAGGTTTAGCTAGGAAAAATTAAAAGTTTTTCCAATTTGTAAAGGTTTAACCAAGAGAGATAATGATTTTGCTAAGAGGTAAAAGTTTAGCCCAAAAAATATAAGGGTTTTGCCAAGCGGCAGAGGTTTAGCCAATAAGAGTTCATATTTTTTTCAAGTGGTAAAGGTTTAAGCAAAAAAATATAAAAATCTTGTTGAAAGGAAAAAATTTAACTAAAAAAAGGTTAAGGTTTTGCCAAGAGGTAAAAGTTTAATAAAAAATAAATAGAACTTTTGCCAATGTGCAATGGTTTAGCCATGAAAAGATGGAGGTTTTGCTAAAAGATATAGGTTTAGCTAAGAAAAGTTAAATTTTTTCCCCAAAAGGTAGAAGTTTAGCTAAACAAATACATAGGTTTTGTTGAAAAGTAAACGTTTTGCCAAAAGATAGATGTTTAGCTAAAAAGATATAGAGATTTTGTCAACATGTAAATGTTTAGCCATGAAGAGATGGAGATTTAACCAAGAGATATAAATTTAGCCAATAAGAGTTAGAAGTTGTGCCAAACAAAAAAGGTTTAGCCAAGAAAAGTTAAAAGTTGTGCCAAAAGGAAAAGGTTTAACCAAGAAATATAGGTTTAACCAAGAAGAGTTAAAAGTTGTGCCAAAAGGCAAAAGTTTAACCAAGAGATATAGGTTTAACCATGAAAAAATACAATGTAGATAGGTGAGGGGTTGGTAGGTAGAGCCAAGATGCATGTCAATAATGTAGCTAGGTCAGTAGGGTAGCTAAGGAACTAGGATGATTAGGTTGGAGGGTAGTATGGTCAGGGTTGGAAAAAAAACACCCAAAAAATAAAAAGGGTCAAAGGTCAGCAGCCCAAAAAGGTTCACTATGGTACAATGTTGAGTTAACACAGAGTCAGGACCCAGATGAGGAAATGCAGCCCATCCTATGGACAGAACAGCCAACTGGTGCACTGGTGGGGTGCTGGTTCACTCTGGCCGAACTAATGTACTCAATACCAGTACCTGACTGGTATGTGAAAAGGGGCATACCAGTACAACCCTGGTTAGCAACACTTCAAAAAATTGCAACCAAAACAAGAATTGCACAAGAAGAGAAACAAGACCACCAAACCAAGTAGAAGCCTTTTCAAATAGTTGTACATGAACACACTAAGTAGTTTTCATGGGTGTGTGTAAAGCTTCTACCATTAAATGTCCAGCAGACTCACTCAAACTATGTGAAGTCCTTTTTCTTTTAACCCTTTCTGGTTAGAGGGTTTGATACAGGGATATATATATAATGTATCTATGAAGGAAGGTAGTTTGTTTGTTTTGTTTGTCATGTTGAGATCTCCCAAACCTTCTTTGAAATCATAGTAGCTCTTGCTGTGCTCTTGGTATCATTGGAAAGCTCTCTATGAGTAAGGGTGCATCAAGTTCAGTTGATTTCACGAGTAGGGGTGCACCAAGTTGAGTCGGTTTCATAATGTCGGTTTTCCTGTGGTGAAGAAGTCATTGAATATGGAACAATATTTTCAATGCAAATTCATTTAAATCAAAACTAAGAATCATAGGGGAATTTGAGTGTGCTCTTGATATTGTTGGAAAGCTCTTAACAAGTAGGATTTAATGAAGTCAATTTGGAAATTTTTAGACCTAAGGTGTGAGAGACCTATTGAATTTTGAGTAGTTTTTGTTAATGAAAATTCAATTGAATTACAAAAAATGGTTTTGGAAGGAAAAATTAGTTGGATAACGAATTCGCACTTGGGCCAAACAACATAGGCTACAATTACATTACTAATATATAGGGTGTTTAATAGGCTTGTGTATAGGTGTTTTAAAAAATAATAATGACTATGAAATTGTTGGATTTGGTGGTTTGAATTTATTTTCTTAGTTATCTTGACTGAACTAACACTTCAATGTGTAACCAACCACACAGGATTCTTCCACATTACCATAATACCTTGGCAGCTAGCACACTAATTATATTATTTTCAAAAAATGTTGAAATTTTCAAAAAAGTAAATTCTGAAGATCAAAATATTGTGAATGAAAATAGTGAATCTTCAAGAATATTTAATTTGTTAGAATGAGAATTTTTTGATGAATGAATTATTCGACAGAACATGTGGAAGTTGCCAAGGTATAACATTACACGACTTTGTGCACTTTGGATTGTTTTGGGGGCAACCTCAAAATAGAACATTATGTCTGTCCTATCATTAAATGCCCAGAAGACCCATGCAAACCATGCCTGCATTTTTTTTTTTAAGTGCCAAAATTTCTAGGGGAAAAAATTGTTTTGTGGGAAAATTTTCAGCTATGAGTTGGATTATTCGGGGGTTTTTTTTTTTCAATTTAGTGGTGTAGCTGAAGTGGCGATCATTGATATGATGATTTAGCCAGATTTGGCTACAGACTAGATATCAAAGTAGAAGAAAAAAATCTGAATTCTTGGCTATACCTACTGGAACTTATCATAAAAATTTAGCAATTAGGAAACTTTTCTTTTTTTTGAAGTCTGGCGAATTTGGGTCATTTTTCCAATGGAAAATCCTTGTATAGATCCAAATCAAAATTTTCAAGTCAAAATTAGGCGAAATTTCACCCAAAAAAACCACTTGTTGGATTCGGGTTTTCAAGTTTTGGGGCAGATTTTTCACCATTTTTCTACAGTTTTCTAGAAAACTAGAGTTTTCACCAAGTGAACTAAAATTTTGCTTGGGATGATCACCAGTACGAAATCAGAAAAAAAGACCCAAAAATAAAAATAAAATGGTGTGTTTTACTTTGTCAGTGCATGAAGGTTTTCTTTTCAATTTTGTGAAGCAGGACTGAGGGTTGCCCCATCATCCACAAGAGGACTTAGCCAAATTTGGCTATTGGTTCCAGCCTATGTTCCAAATAGGCTGGAACTTGCTGTCTAAATATGAATATTTGATTTTTTTTTTCCACCTCAAAATATGGGTTATTTGGGCCATTTTTTTAAAAAAAAATCCTTTGTATGTTTTGCACTGCTCTTTTCTCCTTTTTTTGTCACCAAATGGCACAGTTTTGCCAAAAAGAAGAAATTCTGCATCATGGTTGGTGTCTTTTTCCCACCAAAGATTGAAAAAAATTGTGAAATTTTATGTTTTTCTAGTGTAAATTTGACTACTTTGCATTAAGTTTATGGGGAAAAAAATTATTGCCAATTTTTTTTATCATCACAAAATTGAAGAAAAAAAAACCCTGAGATTTATGGCCCAACAATTGATTTTTGTCTCCAAGAAAACAAACAATCAAAAAAAGAAGAAGTAAATAAATATTCTATTAGACGCCCAAGCAGTTCAGTTCAGTTGAGTTGGTGGCGGTCCTCCACCGCGTCTTCAGGCCAGCGATTGTTCTTTTCTGTCCGTCAGGTGGCCCTGCTCATGCAACACTTTTGTCCCATCTATAATTTCCCTCTCTTTCCTTTGGCTTTTGTTTTTTTAGGAGAATTTTTGTGATGCAGCCAAAGTGGTGATGATGATCCAGGAGAAGATATAGCTAAATTTGGTTACAATCGAAATATGAATGTAAACATCCTTCTCTAGTTTTGGCTATATATTTAAACCATGCATACAAATATGGCAATTTTTATTTAGTTTTTGTCCAATGTTGGCTATTGAAAATCTCCAAAAAAAACAATGTTCTTTCTAGGAATTTTTTTGTTTGTAGCCGAAGTAATGACCATCACTACTAGGTAGATTTTACCAAATCTTGCTATAAACTAAAAATAAAAGTACAAATCTTAAATCATCCTTTCTATACTTTTGCTTCCACATTGAAAACCAAATATACGAAAATGAGGATTTTTACTCCTTTTTTTTCTCTCTCATTTCTAGCGACAGAAAACCTCCAAAATCACTTTCTTTTTTTTCAAATTTCTAGTTTTTAAATTCGATTTTTTGGCGAGATTTCGACGCCAGTAAAATTTTTTTTAAAAAAGAAAAAAAGACTTTCCAATTTTAAAGATTATTCAGCATTTGATTTCACCACTTTTTGGCTCTAATTATAGCCAGTAAAAAAGCCACTAGGCTACCTGCGGTCAGTGGATCGACGATTTCCTCGTGGGAAGGACGTGGAGCAGCTTTCTACGCTCCATTTTCTTGCCTCTCCGACCTCCCCTCTCACTAGGAGCTGACTTCGTTCTTGAGGAACCAGCCAGCAGAGGAGTTTTGGGTTTTGAGCTGAGAGAGAAGAGATAATCGCTTTCTGCTGGGGGGCTGAGAGCTCTAGGTAGTTGCTTACAGTAACCTTTTCTTCTTGGTTTCTGACAGATCCAGGCAGCCTTCATTGTTGTGTTCAGTTACACTAACCAGGTCCTTCTCTTCTTGTTCTCCAGCTGACCCAAAGCCTTGACACTTTTTGATTCTGTAGTATATCATATGTCATCATTCAAGCTAGAGGAGTGACAATTATTAGGCAGGTGCAGCAGCATTTAAGTGATATTAGTGTTGTTGTGGGAGTTGCACCAGATTCAGCTTTATTCAAGTCATCAATATATTTATCGGAAGCTTATACATTAGAAGTGATCTAGAGCTTTGTGTGTTTGTGTGTGAGTAGGCGATGTGATTTTATATACGCAGTGATCAATCATGCCAGGGAGCTGTACACTAGAGGAGAGGGATGATAATTTCATGCGCAATAGAGAGTTCAAGCTGGAAGTGAAGCGGAATGACCCCATTCTTGTCTGCCCAGCTGAGGCTACCGAGAAACAAGTCTACTTCCTTTCCAACTTGGATCAGTTGCTGGCGCTCCCAATGGACAATGTTTTCTTCTTCCATTCGCGAAAGGACAAGTCGAAGAAAGCAGCTGACGATCCTGTCGCTGTGATCAAAGAATCTTTGCGGAAGGTACTGGTTCTGTACTACCCGCTGGCAGGTAGACTGAGCTTGAGCGAGGATCTCAAGCTTCAGGTGGAGTGCGAGGGTCAAGGAGCCGTCTTTGTTGAAGCTGTGGCTGATTGCTCCATTGCTGAGCTGGGTGCGCTTGACAAACCCGTTCACTTCATGGCGCAGTTACTGTACAATCCACCCAACAGTACCCGCAGCATTCTCGACGTGCCGCCTATGTGCGTGCAAGTGACGCGGTTCAAGTGCGGCGGGTTCTCGTTTGGTCTCGTCTTCAACCACTGCATGGTTGACCTTATTACAGAGAGCCAAATTCTGTCGGCATGGAGTGAGCTCGCTCGTGGATCACTCGACGTTTCGTACTTGACTCCTCACTTGGACCGCACGGTTCTGAATCCACGCTCACCGCCGCGTATCGAATTTCCGCACCTTGAGATGTCATGTGACGTCGACGAGGAAGCTGCTGTTTCTTCCCCACTTGATGAAGAGAAAGAAGAAGAATACCATCCAAATAATAGCAGCAGCAGCAGCTCGAAAAATAGTTTCTTCGGTTCCTTCTCCTTGTCACCGGAGAAAGTGGAGTCCTTGAAGAGACAAACCCTCAACGAAGGTCTGTTCACAAAGGTCACCGCTTTCGAAGTCCTTGCAGCACTCACATGGCGAGCCAGGACACAAGCTCTGGACATGCCTCCCACGCAAGTCTCACGTCTCCTGTTCGCCGTCAATGTTCGGGACAAACTGGATCCGCCGCTCCCCAAGCGCTTCATGGGAAACGGCATCCTCTTCGCACACGCCGCAGCCACGGCCGCCGAGCTCGCCACCAGCTCGTTGGCCCAAACTGTGAAGCTGGTACAAGACGCCAAAGCGATGATAACGGACAGGTACGTGCGATCTGCCATCGATTTCTTCGAAGTGACCAGAGCGCAAATGATCGGTCGAGCGACACTCTTCGTCTCCTCCTGGGTAGGCATTCCAATTCACCTTGTGGACTTCGGGTGGGGACAACCGGTGTGCGCGCTCCCTGGGACGATGCTGCCAGAGGACGCCATCTTGGCTCCCAGCACCTGTTTCTCCAACTTGGAAGCTCCGGATTCCAACTTGAAATTGTTCATCGCCCTGCACAGCCAAGAAGCTGTGGATAGATTTGGCCACTGCTTGAGCAGCAACAGCAGCAGCATGGTGTCCAATCACCCTCAAAAAAACCAGAATCTATTCGAACTCATTTAGCCTGACTTACTTAAAATCTTGAAGTAACGACGCACTTTTTCCTTTGTATATTTTGGTCTCTTCTTGGGTTGAAGAAATCATGTTCACTAATGTCAGAGCAACTTATACAATCCTAAAGGTACTCACTAGCCTTTTCTTCCTTGCTATAAACTTGTCCCTTTCCAATGTCACTGTCACGATGTATGATATGGGGGTGGAACATTTTTTTTCTTTGTATATTTTGGTCTCTTATTGGGTTGAAAAAATCATGTTTGCAAATGTTGCAACAACTTACACAATCTGAAAGGTATTCACTAGCCTATTCTTCCTCGTTGCAAAGTTGTTCTTTTGGGCTAGAGTGAACCAGTAGCCACCAATGCACCAGGATGAGGCCGTTGAAACCGTTTCGGGATGAACCAAAAGCACATCCTCCCTGCCCAGAGTTTTTTTTTTTTTTCGCCTCTATTCTGCCCCAAAATTTTTCTCTCCTCACTACTTACCTCCCTCCTACCTCCCATCTACCTCCTACTTCCCACCTACCTCCCCCCTCCTACCTCCCATCGCCAGACCCCGGGAGTCGGTTGGAGTAGGAGGAGGGGATCGCCATCGCTAGGGCCAGGAGTCGAGTGGGAGTTGAGCGGGAGCCAACGCAAAGTTTCGAAACGTTTGACACGGAACCCTAATGTGGGACTCACGCGCGGGACCTAGAGCAGGAGCTTCAAGCTTCAAGGTAAGCTCCCTCCCTTGTAAGCCTATTTTTTTTTTTTTTAATTTTTTGCAAAAGGCCTTCTTCTTTTTCTTTTGGTGCCGCGCAACAAAGAAGGCGACAGTAGCAAAGCTACCACCACCTTCTTTTCTTGGTTTTTTTTGAGCGCAGAAGGTGATGGCAACTTTGTTACTGTTGCCTTTTTTTTTTTTTTGGGTTACAGCAAGAAGAAGAAGGCGACGTTGCCATCGCCTTCTTCTTTTTCTTTTTCTTTTACATCGCAGAAGGCAACGACAGCTTGCTGCCATCACCTTCTGTTCTTCTTCTGATGCAACAAAAAAGGTGACGACAACAACATTGCCGTTGCCTTCTTTTTTTCTTGTTGTTGCAACAATAAGAAGAAGGCAATGACAACTTACAACAAAAAAGGTAATAACAACAACGTTATTGTCGCCTTCCTCTTTTTCTTTTTTAGTCAAAACTCAAAAGCCGATGGCACCAAAGTGAGGAGGGGAAAAAAAAAAACAGAAGGTGATGGTAGTCTTGTTTTCTTTTTCTTCTTTTTTTGTTGCAGCGTAGAGTTGTTTCTAGTTTTGTTTTGCTATGGTTCCATTGTAGCAAAGAAGAAGAAGACAACAACTTCCATCACCTTTGATGGCTTTGCTGCAAGAAATTGGGCGGCTTGTGCCTTTTTTTGGTGGTTTTACTGGGAAGAAGGTGGCGGCTACAATGTCATCACCTTCTTCTATGGTGGTGGTCATGTGAAGAAGGCGATGGCGCTCAGTGATTTTTTTTAATTTATTTTTGTTAATCCTTATGGTTTAGTTCATAAGAATTAACAATTAACAATGAAATGGTGATTTTTTTGTTTAGGTTGAAGGTTGTAATGACTAGGAGAAGGAGATTGAAGAAAAGTGATGGTGGTGATTTGGAAGTTCGTAAGCAAAATGTTACTTCATTAGATCAAGCAATTGTTAAGGAAAATGTTATTCCAACAAATCGATTGCAAATTGTTGTTTTTTCACATCAGGCAATTGCTGAACAAATTGCTGCCTCTTTAGATGAACCAATTGGTGAACAAAATGTTGCTCCATTAAAATTAAGACCAGAAGAGCAAAATGTTGTTTCATCAAAAATGAAAATTGAAAAATTGATGTATTTAGCAATCTATGTGGATTAGAATTAACAAGAATGACAATTTGTAATGTAGATTGAGAATTTCGATTGAAAAATGATGAATTAGTTTGTTTTAGAATTTACATATATTAAATTATATGTAGATAAAATAAATTGTGCAAGTTTTTTACAATTAATCATATCCACACCTTCCATCATTTGATGGAAGGTGCGGGATTTTATTTGTCAAAATTTTTTTATTGCAATACCTGAAAGTAGTTAAAGTTTGTAGGAATTATACCTGATTGTGTGATTTTATGTTTTGCAATACCTTCGGGTTAAATGATGTCCGACTAGGGCATGCTATACATTGTTGGAAAGATCTTTTTGAGGGTTATGAACTATTGCCATTGCATTTTGAAAATATATTTGATTTGAAAAAGATATGAACGTCCAAAATTTTGGGACAATAAAAATCCTAATTTCTGGACTTCATTTGGGAGTCTAGAGGAAAAATGACATTTGGATGTTGTCCCCATGGAGAGGCACAAAATATACTATAAGGAAGGGAGTGGTGCTTCCTTCCAAAGGTTACGAGTTGTGTAAAGTTTGTGTTTAAGGTTGTCCATATTAAATCCACCACACCACTTTCATTCAACTTACACTAACTCCTCTCTTTTCTTGGTTGTGTAGGTTGACCTCATCTTAAACCTTCATTTGGGAGTTTGGCTTAATCCCCATCCTAGAGCTCTAGCACACCCTTCTTACCCCCGAAATGCTCCAAGTTAAGGAATTATATTGCACCATATTTCAAAGAAGAATTTAATTTGAAAATGTTCATCATATTTAGTTAATAACTTAGAACAAGTAAAAAGCCAAGACATAGCAAGATTCTTAGAAGTTTTTTACTAAATTCCTTTTTGAATTGTAGTAGCCAAAACATAATAAGATTCTTAAAAGGTTTTTACTAAATTCCTCTTTGAATTGCAGTAGCCAAAACATAACAAAATTCTTTAAAACAATTCTATTAAATTCCTTTATGCCTTGTAGTAGCTAAAACATAACAAGGATTTTAACATAATTTTATTAAATTTCTCTTTGATCTAGAGCCAAATTTGGTTTATTCACCTTTGTGCATGGTGGCCAAATGTGGCTATAAACAACATCACAACATTGGGAAAAAAAAAACCATGTCACATGAGTGTGAATGGATTTTGGTTTTAAATTAGTCATGCAACAAAGAGTTCCAAGGGCATTTTGTATAGGAAAAAAGTCCATCACCAAACCCTTTTTCCTAAGTAAAATGTCGTTGCCTTGAGAGTGTGACATTACAAAAGGACGGGCTGAGTGAACTAGCAACCACCAATGCACCAATTGGCCGTTCTATCCACTAGATGGGGTGCATTTTTTCTTTCAGTGCCAGATGGAGTTCATCATAGTCCATTTCTTTTTGTTGCTAACCACTGTACCTTTTTGTTTTTTTTTTTGTTTCTTGAACCTTTTCCCCCTTTACCTAACCTACCACCCTCCTCACCTTCCTACCTTCCTAAGTATTACAACAACCTTGCTACCTTATTTATCATACCTTACTGACATG
>Ga0116227_10011620_pt1 | contig 14724 bp, 7 predicted proteins | sample S1TSphgellanicum_FD_89693 | JGI IMG/M metagenome (GOLD analysis project Ga0116227, IMG submission 89693) | Host-associated microbial communities from peat moss isolated from Minnesota, USA - S1T2_Fb - Sphagnum magellanicum MG | ecosystem: Host-associated > Plants > Peat moss > Unclassified... | reverse complement strand
CCGTCCGTAAAACAACCCTCGAAGTCAGCGGTGAAAAGCTTTGCCCCCCACCCCCCCCCCCCCCCCCCCCCCTTTCCCTTTTCCTTTCCTTTTCCGAAAATTAGGGTAGGGTTGCATCCACAATGTTTATCCTAGGTTGCTTCATACCCAAGCCCAAGAACAACATCCCCTTGTGATATGTCCTTCCCAACATCAAAATCTGACATAATTAGAATCAGTCAGTCAGCCTAGAGGCACCTCACAAATCTGTAAGGTAAGGTGCCTAGGACAGCCAGAGAAAGATATGCAAATACAAAGGAAATATTTTCAATTAGGTCTTTATGTGTGAAATCTGATATTTTTAATTAACTCTCACTTGTGGAAAAAGAAAACACCACTCACTCCTTGAGTTGTCCCAACAAATTGTGAAAATTGTTCCACGATTCATCAAGTAACAAGAAGAGTGCCACGGTGAACCAGCACCCACTAGCACACCATCCACTGGATGCCCTTTATAACTCAGTTGTGGATGAACCTCAACTAAGTTAATCTTCGGTTTCACCTTGCTAACCAATTTTGTAAGAAGAGGGTTGGAAAATAGGTAACCACTAGGTAAGTAGATGGTTTGTACATATCTAAGGGCTGTATTTACTACCTACCTACTAAAACCCACTTGTGGGTTATTAATAGGTAGGTAAAAACAAAAAACAACTGAGCTAACCACCATGGTTAGCTAGGGAACTGGAACCCAACAGAAAACTGTTTCCTGACCACTGACCATTCATCCTTAATGGTGCAATGGTGGGTGCTGGTTCATGGTGGCCCTATTGAAGTTATGAGAATTTCTTTCTTTGGATGGTGATCTAGGGTTGTAAGGATACCTTGAATTTCTTTACTAGTTTTTTAATCTAGTAGCTTGTGTTGCATCATGTGCATGTAGAAGAAATCAACCTGACAACTGGAAACTTTGTTATTTTAGCCCGTCTGCCCACGGTCCACCTATGTTGCCGTCCCTAGAGCCAACCAAGCTGGATTGACTAAATGTTCTCGGAATGCTAAAATTGGCTGTCTGGAACCTTCTGTCAACAAAGTTGCATGCTTTTTGATCCCTTTGGTTTGAGCAAGGTCAAGTTATAAAGGACATTTCCACCAATTGATTGTGTATTCGATCAATCAATCTGGGTGTAAAAGAAGATTTTCTGAAGATTTTCTTGTTTTGATAACACACAAAATGTCATGGCCACTTGAATTCTGCATCTAGTGGAGTCCACTCATCCCTATTGCAAGTTCTGTGTAAGAAACCGACTCCTTCACCTCCAGATTCATTGCAAAACCTTTTATGTTGAATAAATTGGCTATCCAGGATGTAGATTCTTAGTTTGTCACGTTTGGGGGTTTCATTTATACAGTTTTGGTCCCATAGTTTTGTGAAATCGGAGACTTCATGAGCCAACTTTTTATGGATGGTTCTTAGTTCATTGTTTGTTTGAAGGTATCCTTATCTTTTCAAAGCAGTGTTGGGTGGGTAGGTTCTTTGCCCCCTATGTATTGGGTAAATAAGTTCTAGTGCCTATTATTATTCATTGGAGCTAGTTTAGCTAAGTAGCTTTAGATTCCATAAGTTGTCCAAAACTCTGAAATCTATTTTGCTGATTTCCAAATACAAAGGCACGGAAAGGTGGTTTTTCATATTTGTTCTTATTTAAATTATTTTTTCAACTCCGGAGAAATTTTTCAAAACCTTTTGCATCAATTTGCATCCCATTAATTAAATTTCAATATGAATCTATCTGAATCAGATTTCAATTCGAGCAATGTCATTCAATATTTTCATTTGAATGGAGCTTAATTTTTATTTAAATTTTTTTTCATCAATTCATTCATTCTCACTAGTAGTGTGCCATAACACGGAACCCAAGTGAATAAATATGTACCCTAACCATCTAAAATTGTTTTTGTGTGACCCTTCTTTCTATCGTTGTTAATTTGAAGTGCTCAAGTTTACAATGATTGTTGCATGATTTTTTTTTCATCACTTGGTAATAGGTTGCACTTTTATGTTTATTACATTGACAATATGCCCCCAATTTTTACATTACCTTTACCCACTTATATCGTTAAGGCAAGCGGTAAAGCCTTACATCATGAACAAGATAAATGTTCATTATTTACCTTTACTTTGATTGATATATTTGCAAAGCCATTGTATGTTAATTTAGTTTATACACATAGTTTGAAATTTACATCTAGCCTTATCTAGCCTTAGTATATTAAAACATGTATACCCATTATTGTCTATTAGGAATTTTTTCAACCAAAGTGGATCATCCCCAGGAAGACTTTTCCAAATTTGGCTATAAACCACGTATGAAATACAATTCTTTAGTCATCCTTTTTTTTGGTTTGCTACACACTATGAATCAAATATAGAATTCTAGCCATTTTTATTTTCTTTTCATTTTTGGAAATTACAATATTACTTCACTTTCTAATTCACTTTTTGGCTAAATATTAGCAATAGAAAAAGGCTAATGCCAACACATCGATGGCTACAAGTTACAATTGTAAACTTGTAGCTCTCCATATTAGTTAATCTAGAATCTAACCAAACATTTAAAGTTTAAACCAAGGAAAACCTTGTAGTGTTTTTTCCACTAGCAAAAGCCCTTTTTTTTTTTTCAAAAATCCATAAGTACAAAAAGGTGGTTGTATTCTATTTATTGGAATGAAGAAAATTATAATTAAAATTGTACTTATTACCATACCCAACTTTTACATATGTTAGAACTCCAATACATTTTATTCCTGATTCACCAATTATTAAAAAAAATCATATATTGACTTCAAATTTATGTAATCTTAAAATTCAATGATGCATTTTCAATCAAGTTTGGTAAGGAGGAAAATCCAAAATAAAGTTGTTTAGGATCAAATCCAAATATTATATATGTCACGTATGCTATTGTGAAAACACCACATTATGAATTATTAATTTGCATGACATTTGCATATGTGTATAACAAGTGGTTAACAATTATGAATCTTAGTAATTTAATTGTGTCATTTGGCAATTTTCTTGTTATTGACATAGTTGAATTGTATATTGCCAATCAGAAGTGGATGACGCACTTCTAAGTTCTTCCCAAGGCTTGAGGATGAACCCCTAAAGGGCAACAATGAAAAAAAGATAAATTTTTTAAAAACCTTAGGGGCATGCTTTTTAATTCCATGCACCATGGAAAAAGAAGTGTGTAGGAGCTTTGGGATGAGGAGTAGGACAATGCAATGAGTTTTATAGCACCTTAGGACAAGTCACTTTGACAAGCTAAATAATGCAAGTGATTATTAGAAATGGAATCAACTTTTAATCATGGACTTGTCTTTAATTCATTATACTTGCAAGGTCTGGATTTAGAAATAGGCCACCACCTTCTTCCCTATAATATACTTTGGACCTTCTTGTCAAGAAAACATCGAAATGATTTTTTATCCTTTGAAACTCCCAACATGAATTTCATAACTTTGTGGGCTCATAACTTTTTCATATGAGTTGTAATTGAAGAACTTCTATCTACAAAGTTGTAACCCTTGACGAAATCTTTCCAACACCATATTATATGTTTTTATCAAATGTCATTTGATTTCCAGTTTCCAAGTTTTAATGTTCAAAAGTTCAATTGTTAGTTTGGTTCATAACCCTTTTTTTGGCCATAATTCCTAACTTTTAACTCCTAGCTCCAAATGGAAAATGTGAACTTAATTTTAATATTTAAATTTTGAGAACTTTCTAACGTTATAAAAAAAAAAAAAATTTGTATAAGGTTTACCCTCCTACATTTTTATCCCATTCAATTTCAATACTTCCAATTCTCAAAGTGTGAGTTCATCCCAAAAATCTTAATCTTAAAAATGATTATTTTCACTCCTTCAACATTTTAAGCCTTTTTTTTGCTTTAATTTGTTCTTGACCCATTTCCTCTTTGCCTTGCTTTAATCTTGGTTGTGAGCCCCCAAAACTAGGGTTACAACAATGGACATGTATATTTTTATTAAAATCCAACGATCATCATTTATGAATATGTGTTGAAAGCATTTTTATATGAATTTACATGTGGTTTTCATGATATTATGTATGTATTTTGTTCAAATCTTAACAATTATAATTTTTCAACATATAATATTTGCATAACAATTTTAAATGTTGGTTATTTAATCATTCATTTTTCAAAAATGATATTTTCGTTTGTTTTAGTTAATTGGGCGTCTTCATGCCAATGATGGGAAATATTTTAATCATTAAGGTCCTTATTTAAATTAGTAATTATTCCAATCTTTTTGTTCATTTTAATTTATTTTGGTTTTCTTGTTTTCTTTTGGAAGAATAATTTGTAAATTGGTTGTTCTTAGGTCGAATGGGTGCATTGACAATGATGTTTTACTTACATTGTGTATTGAAAAAGGTTTTGTCATTTAAAAATTTCAATGATATTTTTATGAGATCAACCTTATGTATGTTTTAAATATGAATATTTCATAAATTATGAGTCCATCAAATGAATGTAAAATTGATAATGTTACATATATATTGTGCATGTTAAGTGGTACACCATCATGTGGTTATTTCAAGTCTATAATCAAGTGGTGAATGTTTATCCTTGAACTTTGAAGTATGTGGAATACAAAGTAAGGGTAAGTGGTAGACTTGATACATTTATTCATTTCCTTATGAGTAATGTTCATCCTTTTAAATTCTTGATACTGAATACATGCAAACATATATAAGGGATGCACATTATTCATAAGGTTCCTTCAAAATGATGAATCTTATGTGTAACATGCCTCCTCTATTTTTTTCCTAAATTAGAGTTATCCATTGATTAAATCAAAATATACTACCTAGTCAATTTTTTACACTTGGTAATGAATATGAACAAGGTTGTTTCAACAATTTATATTATATGTTTGGCTCCCACCTTTCATTAAACTTTCATTCCTATAATTGTCTCGTTTTTAATCTTTACCTTGCATTTTTTTTTATCATTGAATCTTATTATTTTAAAACTATCATTAACATCAAAGGTCATGGTGAAACATGTAAAAGAATTTGTTGTTTAATTTCAAATTCTAATTATATTCCAAGAAATATAGATATTTGAATTATTTCAAAATCAAATAACTATCACAAACCGTAGGGTTATTATCATGAACATCATGTTTGAAGATTAATAATGGCTTTAAGTAAGAATTTGTTCACAACTATTGAACATCCATATTATTTGCATAACAATTCTTAGGGGTTTGTGAGTTAATCAATCATTTAGTTCAAGAAAGATATTTAATCAATTGGAAATCCTCATGCCAATAATTGGAAATATTTTAATCATTAGGGTATGTCATTATTTAAATTAGTAATTATACCAAATTTTTTGTTGGTTTTAATGTGAGACAATTTAGTTTGGATTTGTTCTTTCTTTTTGGAAAAATAATATGTAATTTGGTTGTTGTTAGGTTGGATGGGTGTATTATTTTTACTTACATCAAGTTTTGTCATTCTAAAATTCCAATGATTTTTTTTTAAAGTTGACCTTACATATGTTTTAGATATAAATACCTCATAATATTATGAATCCATAAGTGACTGTAAAGTTGATAATGTGACACAATATTGTGTGTGTTAAGTGGTACATAGGCATGTGGTTGTTTCAAGTTTATGATCAAGTGGTCAAATGCTTATACTTGAACTTTGAAGTATGTGAAATAGAAAGTAGGGGTAAGTGATAATCATTATATATTGATGTTAAATGTTTTGGAAGAATTTGATTATGGTATGTGATGATGATATTATAAGTTTTTTTATATGTATATTATTGGGATGACTTTTTAAGGTAAACTTTATAGGGTTATGTTTTGTAAAATGTTTTTTCTTTAATGAATTCATTAATCAATTAAAAAAGAATTAGGTGGGTGCATAGAATCATCTTGTTGAATACATTGGAAATAAATTAATATAACAACACAAATCAAATCATGTCACATATAACATGCAAACATTAAAAAAGGAGGCACATTACTTATAAGGTTCTTTCAAAATGAAGAATTTTACACACAAGATGCCTCTTGATCCCCTTTCTTCTTTTTTTAAATTAAGATTATCCATTGACAAAATCAAAATATACTAATTAGTTCTTTACATTGTAATATTGTGAATTTGTCAGTTTGAAAATAATTCACATTGCAATTTAATTTTATTGGTTGAATATTGATGACAACATGCACATGTAATTATTTAAAAATTTAATGTGTTATGGTTTATATATGTGTTTTAGAATATAAAACAAAATTTACTTTGTGTAATGAGATGTAATTTTTTAAAAACTTATAAGTGTGGAAATGAATTATTTATTTTGTGACACATACAAAACATTAAGAAATCATATATGAAATAATACCATGACACAAGATTTACTTAACTCTTCTAAATACTACAACTTTTTTTTGGGTCAACTAGGTACATCCAATTTGAAATTGAAAAAAAATTCCTTTCAATTTTAACACATTGTTTTTATTTTTAATTCACATTGTCACAACCCTAACCATGGGCTCACAACCAAGGCAAGGGCATGGATAAAGTGCAAGCCAAAAATGCAACTTGAAAATCACATTCACACTCCTAGGAATGCAAAAATGTGAAGGAATGAACCCACACACCCCTAATTGGACTCTCACCTTGGGAATTGAAATTTCGATGGACTCCTGAATTTTCAAAGAAAAAGATTTGAAGGGTCAAAACTCATTGGATTGAAAAGTTCATTATACCATTGGAAAGTTCTTGGGACTTAAATGTTTAAAATGGGTTTGAAGGATCCATTTAAATACTTTGAACACAATTTATGGCCGAAAGAAGGGTTGAGAGTCAAAGTGTCAATTTGATTCTCGACCACTAAAAGTCAAAAATTGCCTTGATTTACATGCATGCATGTCACGTGCCACATATTGTTAGAAATCTCTTAACGAAGGTTACAACTTTGCTTTAGACCTCATGTCAATTGGATGTCTGCATAAGAAATTATGGGCTTTGAAAATGCCCAAATTCCCAATGTTAGAAAATTTGAGATTCCTAACTTAGGAGTCTTGGGAAAATGACATTTGGGTGCAGTCCCATGGATAGTCATAGAGAATACTATAAAGTGAAAGGTGGTGGCTTCCTCCAAGTCCGGGCTATGATGAATTTTTTGAGTCCATGTATGTTCATGGTTAACCCGTGCACCAAAAATGTTTCAATTGTGCATCAATCAACTTGTTGTTTAGTTTGTGCAAGTGCATATAAATAATTAATTCACTTGTCACTCGTTTTAATCTTCATTTCGGAGCTTTAGCATGCCCTTTTTACCTCCAAAGTGCTACAAATTAGGAAGCGTACCCCAACTCCTTCTTCTTCCATTGTTTTCATTTTTGAACTTGCACTTAACTCTTTCAAGGAGTTTGGGGGTGCACCACACATTGTTTCTCAAAAAAAACCCCAACTCCCATCATTAATCTCCATGCACAAAAATATGAAATGTTATGTTTTAAGATGTGAACATAGAAAATGATACAAAAAATAGATATGTCCCATAGCAAGGCAACTTTCAAAACCCCCATGAGGACTAGCCAAATACTATTGAAAACATAACACATCACACATTTGCAAATGATTTCATATATCTTCCCCCTTTTTGCCTTTTGAGGTAGGTTATATTCAATAACACAATTTCAATGTCAAGGTTCCATTACATCATTAAAAGACAAAGATCCAATTAACTACAAGATCAATAATGATTTCAAATTAGCTTTGAATGCTTGAAACCCATTGCTTCAAAACATATATCACAATTTGACCATAAGTTGCATTTTAATTGCATGTTCCAACTTCATAATTCCATCGATGTACAATGAGGTTAAACCAACAAACCAAAATCAATAACATTCTTCATTTTCAAACTTATTATCACAAGCACAAAAACTACTAAAACAATATGAATTCTTAAAGACATGAACCAACCATGACAAAATTATGCTTAATTTTAAGTCCAAACATGAAACAAAAAAACTAAAAACAAGAATTCAAAGTGTGCAAGATATAGATTCAAACATGGTTTTTATGAAAACATGAAAAAAAATAACATGGTTAAGGTGCAAGGTTATACCCAAAATTGGTGTTGAATAGACTAAACGTAACATGAGGAAAATTATTTCTATTTATACATTGTTAAGTACTTAGTTGAAGGGAGAATGTTTCAAAATATTTCAAAATATTTCAAAAGGTTTCAAATTAACTCAATATATTTTTAAATATCTCAAATGAATGCAATATTGCATATATTCTACCTTTGAAATATCAAATGATCCACATAAAGTTGCATCAAAGGAGATTATAATAAACCATTTGAAAACATCATTCATGGCAAGACTTGTATTCAATAAAAAATGAAAATTTGTAAAAAAACATGACTTATTATTTATTGTAAAATGTAGAATGCATTATCATGGATGTATTAACAATTACATTGTGGAGCTTGTGATTATAGTTCACAAATTTGATAGTTGCATCAACTATTGTTGAAATGGTCCATGTACAATTCAATGTGTTATGATCTTAACATTAGGCTCCAAGGTGTCACAACCCTAAAACATTATTAACCATAATTCATTTAAGTTTTGGGTGAAAACATTTTACATGGGACCCATTTCAAACACTTTTGGAATTAGATAATATTATAAAATGTTCAATACAATTGCTCCAAAAATGTAAATGCATTTAATTTTGAGTTTCAATTTGCATGTTTGGGCCTCATAATTTTGAAATTTAGAAAACTAGTGTTATACAATTTATTTGAAATAAACTTGGGCTTTGTGGTCCTCTACACTAATGTGACAATTTAATGAACCAAAAAAAAGGCCTAATCATTTTCTTTGTTCTTTGTGAAAGGGTTTACTTTTTTCCATGTCTCATGATGTGTTAAACCTAAAGTTTTTATTGACATAAATTGGAGTGACCTCTCAATTCTTGCCATGTTTGTTTCAATTTGGCATGAACTAACATTACCATTGCTTTTCAAGTGTGTTTTGTGAACAACAATCATAGGGTTATGTGCACACATTTTCATGTTAACTTTTAAATTGTTATTATGGAATTTTTTTCTGCAATTTCATAGAATTATGCAGTTTTAAACAAATTTTGGACAATATTCCTAGTAAAGATGAATTTCAATAAAGGTAAAGTTAGTGCACGCCAACTCAAACAATCAAAAATCAAAGCCATATTTTAAAAACTCACATTTATCATAATCAAGTTCAATGTTGTTGAATGCAAGATCAATATGAAGATGAGTGTATTAGTTTGCACCTTAGTGCATTAGAAAGCAAATCACAAATTAAAACTAGAAGATAGAAGCTCAAGTGTACTAGCTTGCACATCCATGCATTAGGAAACAAACAATTGACTAGAACTAAGAGGTCAAGCAAATATAAAGTTTGCAAGCAATAATCATACAAATAATATGAAAAGATGTCAATAAAATTGCATTCACAAGCAAAGATCATGCAAGATGATTTGAGAAGATTCCACAAAATTTGCAAACAACGATGATGCAAAATGATATGAGAATGTATCAATAAAATTGTATAGAAATCATAGACAATGATCGTTTAAAACGATCCAAAAAAAAGACCACATAAAATTTACAAGGTCATGCAAGATGATATGAGACAATGTCAATAACCACAAAACTTGCAAGCCATGACCATGCAAAATGATATGAAAAAAAGATGCCAATAAAACTACGAAATTTGCAAGTGATAATACTATAAGATGTCAATAAAATTGTACATAATTTTCAAGCAACACTCATGTAAGATGATCTAAAAAGATGTTAACAAAGTGCATGAAATGTGTAATTAATAACACTCTAATTTTCATTGTCATTGGAATGTACATGGGTAAATATCATATGTAAGTAGATAGGTGATATAAGTGGGTACTATGTAAGTAGGTAAGGCATTTGGTGGTTGTTAGGTGAGTACCTAGAGTTGGGTGATTTTTTACTTTTATGAAGAATCATAAGTTCTTGTTCTTAAATAAAAAAGAATTGCTTTGGTTTCAGTTCTAAATAATCAATTAGAACTATCCTAAGTTTGGTTCCACACATAAATGGAACTAGAAAATTGATTTTGAGTTTGATTTTGGTTTTCATTTGGGTTTTGAAAATTAGACCTAGTTTTGATCTATTTCTTACTAACCTGAATCAAAACATACAATTAACTATTGAGTATTCTCCTGGTAATCCAATTCTATTCACTTCTTTTTCAAAGATATTTATCTTCATTTATGTTCCAATTTCGCACACAAACAAAGCAAGGGCACCTGGTTTTGGGTCCAATTCTTAAAAATTAGATCTGAGTCCAATTCTAGTTCGCACTCTGAAAGTCAGACCTAAATTATTGTTCTGAAAATCCACCCAACACTAAACATATATCATACACATGTGAACAGTCTAGTACATAGCTCACCGCCATAGCGAGTTGTGGGACATGAAGTCAATGGAAAAAATGTTTGCTATCCACATACCATCCATATCCTGCATGCTCTGCTAATGGGTGCTGGTTCATTGTTCCCTCTAGCCATCATGTCGAATGCTACGCACATGTAGTTATTAGCCAACACAAGCAAAATTGTGGGAACTTAGTGTTTTCCCAATCATTGGTGACAAGCATTCACTAGGCCCTTGCCCCTCCTAATAGCAATTAGAAAATGTTCAGCTCCGACAGAAATAACTAGTATCTTTGAAGCTAGGCAGTTGGGAATGGAGCGTTGTTATCTTTAATTTGACCAAACTTTTCCATAGCTTCTCAGTCTGATACCACAAGAAAGCATGAAAGGGAACCAAAAACTAAAATGCAGGACATAAACAAGAGTTCTTGCATTGAAGACAACTTGATACATATAGGCAGCTAGTGAAGACATCAAGCTGTATGATTGATTGAGCATTTCGAGTTTCTTGTCATTAATTATGAAGCCAGAGAAAAACTTAATAGAAGACAAGACAATCCATATGGAAGGTCTAATGGCTGTATCATATCTGCAAGGAGGTTTCAAATATCAAGTATTACATTATGAATGGTCAATATGATTCGATAATGGACCCCATAATTGTGGCTCGCTGATTCCTTTAAGTAGCTTGAAAATCCATTGAAAGTACAGTTGTCATTGAAATTCATTCATTTTATTGGCTTATGTCAAAAGTTGTTTCCCATAGATTGGCACTTACTTGAACTTTCTTAAATATTTCTTTCCCCAAGGTAGAACTTTGTATCACACAAATGAATGGATTCATTGGGAAGAAAAAGAAACCCATAATAACCCCAGAACAAAAAAGGGGAGAGCAAGAAAGTGCACAAGCAAAAGCTCTAACTAATGCAACCTCTGGGGAGACCAAAGCTAAAACTTCGAACCCCTCCATTTGACAAGTTCAAAAACAGTTGAAGGACTTGGAAGTTGGGAGGGAATTTGGAGTACTTGTACACACACAAATCAAAAGAGTAGATGCCCAGTTTGTTTCTTGTAGTGGGTGTAGGGTGGGTACTATGTTCTGATTAGCTTTCAATTGTCTGAGTAACAGGTAGAAGGTAATAAAACTCAGAACCTTTTGAAATGATCAGTTAATGCCATCAGGAGCACATCCCCCCATGTCTTGTTTCTGCCCCAAGAACACACACATACATACTCTCATAGTTGTGTAATTAGCACACATAACAAAGTCATGATCTATAAATGTGGTGATAATGATTTTACTTTCTGATTGCAACTAAATTTGATTGTTAAAGCACATTGAAAATTGATATTATTGTGATAGCAAATTTGTTCTATAATCTAGGTTCTAGAAAAGCAATGTGGTATCCCCCATCACTCCGACTGTTACAACTTTTCAATGCTTGGATGTAACTTAAACAAGCACCAAAGTGGACATCATCATCATGATCATTGGTTGTTATACTTAAAACAAATTTGAAAAGCCCATTGAATGCAAAAGATCACCAAATCAATCATGATTAAGGGGAGCTTTATGAGGCAAAACAACACTCCCAAATCATAACTTCTAAGTTTTGATTGGGATCTTCCTTGGGACTTGTTAAGATGTAACCATGCTTGGATGTTAAGTAAATATGGAAGGCAAATTGGCATAGCAAACTTTTGTTTTTGGGTGCCAAATTTTCTTAAAAATTGCAGCAAATTCTGTCTGTGATAGTCGGGTTTCTTGACAATGGATTTCTGACTCTTGGGACTATCTACCTAACACAATCCCCTAAGGTTGCATTAGTACTATTGTTGCAGCATCTGATGAGTACAGAAGCTGGTGGGGGACGGGAAGTGGGGGGTGCGAGAATTTGCCAGTAAATATGTGACTACTAACAGTCTGCCATATTTGATTTTTTTCTCATTTCCAGTTATGGGTCTTCCACAAATAATACCCATAAACTTGCAAGTTGCAAGACCTATAGTGTTGGGACTGAAAAATTATCCATTTTCTCAAGTGCTCTTTCCACAGAACTCTGTAACTAACAATTTATATGAGAGAAAATAAGTCCGACAATTCACAAATAAAATCAGAGTAGGCTCAATTGTTGTGTTCTTTATTAATTTTGTTTCCTAGACAGCCAGATGGGCTCTCTGGTTGATTCCCTGACTCCCAAGTCAGCCCTGATTGGCAGTATGGGGGGAATAATAATATGAACATAGAAGAATGTGGAAACCAAAGCACTGCATGCCACTGGACCTGGGACATTACGTTACCATAGATGGTCAAATACAGGAGGCATTCCTTTTCAAGGTCAAATGGAAGTGAGGGATTAGAGTTATCCGTAAAGTCAGGCGATTAGGGGGCTACAGCAGCTAGTTTCGGCTTCAGAGGGCATCAAACACAGACCTAGGAGTGAAAATGTTACAAATGGAAACAACTGGGACCCAAACTAGTTTTTCCACCAATTTTTGTTGGTATACTGAGTTTCATCATGTGTTTCCTTTTTCTAGAGCGCCTGCACTGCTGCAACATATATTTTCACTGCTCCTACCTGTATAACTACTATAATTACATTCGAACCTCGTGCATTAAATGCCCAGTTTCAGCATTTCATACCCAGATTTAATAAAATTTCCTTACTTTGCGGATACACTGAAGGGGGGATAGAGGCCGAAAGCAGAGGAGATAGGGGGTGAAACTGAGAGTCACTTTACAGATAACTCTATTTTGAAAGACACCAACATGGCGAAAGAAAAGCTTTGTCACTGGTTGAAGTCAGTGGGATTGAAAGTTTAAAGGGCATTTCATCACATTGAAAATACTCTATGACTACAAGATGGGCTTAGTGAACACAAAGGAAATTAACCTATCAAGTCATGAGCATGGACTTTCATCAATTCGGTCATGAGAATGGACTTCCATCACTTCCCAACAATACAAATTAGTACCTATGAACCTTATCTACAACACCAATTTCAGAGAAAAAAGATTCCTAACAATGCCATGCAACCTAGTTTGCCATGCCTTGACCTTCCTATGGTAGGCAATTGTTGCATACAAATTCCTTTTTGAAGAAAACACAAGCCTTGAGAACAACACCCTTAACTTTGCTACCAATTTTTATGTACACAAGTTAAACATCTATTATAGTTTCCAATAATCTTAAGGTGAATAAATTTTTCATCCTTCAATAAATTTAGAAGCTGCTAGGTTGGTGCTATATTTCCTTTCTGGTATAGTTCAAAGAAGATGAATTAAGACCTATGCTCCACATCCATTGAGGTAGAAAATTCATGATAATTGTTAATGCCATCTAAGTCAAATGGTGAATTGAGAAGTTTACTGTTAGTGTTTTCTTCACAAAAGAAAAATCCTTAACACTTCTTAGTTTATCATGTACCCAGGCAAATTGGGTCGTGGAAATTGGGCTAAAGGGTATTTTGGATTACAGCATTCTCTTTCTAGCTCTCATTGTCAAGATCCCCTTAAAGCAAACCTCTAACAATGCACACGTTGCAAAGAAGTTCTATGTTCCTTGAAACGGAAGTGGTAAGCACAAGAAAAATGCAATTGACTTCTAGAAGTTCTCAAACCTTTTTCCCTTACCAACATACATCACCACCCAAATACATAAAAAGTGCACATGCAATGCTTACAACAACAATAAGCTCATTTCTATATGGAATTTGATAATACCCGTAGACATTAACTATTGGACGTGCATCTATTTTATAAATATAAATATAGTGAGTTTCCTTTGGATGACCAAGCAATAGTAGCTAGCGCAACTTTAGGCTAAATTCAAGCCCTTTTGAGTTTGACCCCTTTTAGAACCCTTTGAAAAATTCTCTCAAATGTATGTGTTGTTGTTATGTGTGAGATTCATGCCAATGCTTTGAGAAGGGGAGAAAAGGAAGGGGAGAGAGAGAGAGAGAGAGAGGGAGAAGGGATTAGAGTTGATGATTGATGAAGGCAAAAAACTTAAAGAAAGAGAGACAAAGAGAAAGAGACAGAGCTTTTGAGTATGAAAACACAAGCATTTGAATACTTGAATTGGGCGTTAGGTGTCTTTTTTTCCCTGAAGTAAAGGGGAGTAATACAGAGTGGGGGGGGGGGGGTGGGGAGGGGGGGTTTTTTTTGTTTTTTAGGGTTAGGTTTTGGGAGGGGAACTTTAGTCAGAAATGGCTTT
>Ga0116227_10011619_pt1 | contig 14726 bp, 7 predicted proteins | sample S1TSphgellanicum_FD_89693 | JGI IMG/M metagenome (GOLD analysis project Ga0116227, IMG submission 89693) | Host-associated microbial communities from peat moss isolated from Minnesota, USA - S1T2_Fb - Sphagnum magellanicum MG | ecosystem: Host-associated > Plants > Peat moss > Unclassified... | reverse complement strand
GCATTCGAGCGAGAACAATTCCGGCAGCATGCGCGCGTAATACGGCGCAATGGCAAGCATGTCAGCGGTGCGCATGCGGGTGGCGAACAGCGACTGATGCGCGTCGCGCATGGTGGTGTCGGTGAGCAGCGCGCGCTTCTGCGACTTCATCCACTCGGAGAATTTTTCGGCACCGAGCATCTTCAATTTGTCGCGCGATCCCGGCGGAATCGGCAAACTCAAATCGAATGCTGGAAGTACTGCTGGCGGCAGTGCGCCACTCGGCGCTTTGCGGCCCTTCATTTCCGGATTGCCGTTGACGATGACTTCACCGATGAACTTCAGCACCTTGGTCGCGCGATCGCGCCGCTTGCTGAATTTGAACAGCTCCGGCGTGGTATCGATGAACCGAGTGGTGCATTCGCCCGATGCGAACAGCGGATGATTGATGACATTTTCGAGAAATTGGAGATTGCTCGAAAGCCCGCGGATGCGGAACTCGCGCAGCGCGCGATCCATGCGCTTGATCGCCTCTTCCGGCGTCGGCGCCCAGGCCGTCACCTTTACTAATAAGGAGTCGTAATAAGGAGTGATTACAGCACCTCCATACGCGGTGCCGCCATCGAGCCGGATACCGAATCCGGAGGCGCTGCGATACACCGTGAGCCGGCCGTAATCCGGCGTGAAATTATTTTCCGGATCTTCGGTGGTTACGCGGCATTGCAGCGCGTGACCTTTCAATTGAATCTCGCTCTGCACCGGCACGCCCGCATCCACGCCGATGGTCGCGCCTTCGCTGACGCGAATCTGCGCCTTGACGATGTCGATGCCGGTGACCTGCTCGGTCACCGTATGTTCAACCTGAATGCGTGGATTCACCTCGATGAAATAATACTTGCCGGTATCCGCATCCATCAGGAACTCAACCGTGCCGGCATGCGTGTAATTCACCGCGCGGCCCAGCTTCAACGCAGATTCGCACAAGCCCTCGCGGGTGGCCGCATCCATGTACGGCGCCGGCGCGCGCTCGACTACTTTCTGGTTGCGCCGCTGCACCGAACAGTCGCGCTCGAACAGATGCACCAGATTGCCGTGCTTGTCGCCGAGAATCTGCACTTCGACATGGCGCGCGCGCCGCACCAGTTTTTCCAGATAGATTTCGTCGTTGCCAAACGCGGCCAGCGATTCGCGCCGCGCGACTTCGATCTGCGAGGCGAGATCGGCTTCGGTTTCGATCACCCGCATGCCGCGGCCGCCGCCGCCCCAGCTGGCTTTCAGCATCAGCGGATAACCCACTTCCGCCGCCATTTTTTTGGCCAGCTTGATATCGGGCGGCAGCGCAGTCGTCGCCGGCATTACCGGCACGCCTGCAGCGACCGCGGCATTGCGCGCGGCCACCTTGTTGCCGAGCGTGCGCATCACCTCCGCACGCGGGCCGATGAACTGGATGCCGGCATGCGCGCAGGCATCCGCGAATTCCGGGTTCTCGGATAAAAATCCATAGCCCGGATGAATCGCATCGACCTTCGCAGATTTTGCGATTTCGATGATCCCGTCAATATCCAGATAAGCCGCGATCGGCTTTTTGCCGGCGCCGACCGGATAGCTTTCATCCGCCTTGAAACGATGCAGCGCGAAGCGATCCTCGTTCGCGTAAATCGCCACCGTGCGTATGCCCATTTCAGCCGCGGCACGCATCACGCGAATGGCGATTTCCGAACGATTGGCGACGAGAATCTTGCGGATGCGGTTCATGGGTTCAAGCTTTCCTTGAGCAGGGCACAACCAGTTTTTCCAAACGATTTCATTGTCGATTCTCGATCCAGAGTCAATCTCGCGGTCAGCGGCTCGGCAGTTTGTTCTTGTCAGCTTGCTATTAGCAAAAACAGCGCCCGGAGTTTGCGATCGCATTCGGCTAGTCGTCAGAGCAATCGCTGATTATAGGTGTGCCGACCGCCGAAGTTGATCTGCACAACGCTGCTCTCAACCTGTTCATCAACTCCAATAAATATCGACCGGCACCTGATGTTGACCGATGACGGCGGCAATCGGCAGTTGCAAGGGTGCCGTGCCATCCAAGGCCTCGGCGATTCGCATGCGTTTATCCGCGCCATGCAGCAGCAGAAAAATCTGTCGCGCATCGAGCAGTGAACTCAAGCTCTGGCTGATGCGCGGATGCGGTGCGTTCGGCGGCTGCATGGCGACCAGCTTTGCCCGACCATTGGGATTCAGCGCGGCAGCAAGACCTTCGGCATTCGGAAACAGCGAGGCGATATGACCATCGTCGCCCATGCCGAGCATGACGACATCGATCGGCCATGGCAGCTGATGCAACGCCCCGCTGCGATCACCGAGCGCCAGCGCCGCGCTGGCCTGTGCCGATTTCAGCGGAATAAAATGTGCGGCACTTGCGGCATCAATCAGCAAGTGCTCGCGCAATAAACGCTCGTTGCTATCGGGCGATGCGGTATCTACCCAGCGCTCGTCGGTGAGCGTGATCCAGACATGCGGCCAATCGACAGGCTGCTGGCGCAACGCGGCGAACAGCGGAATCGGGCTACGCCCGCCGGGGACGATCAGCGAGGCCTCGCCGCGCGCGGCGATAGCGTCGTTCAGATGTTGCGCAATGGCTGAAGCCAGCGCTTGCACCGCTTGAGTGGAATCGCTGAAATGATGCTGACACAGCCGCGATATGCTCTCTTCAAGCTCAGGCATCTTCGCGCCAGCTCAAGCCTTCGCGCACAATCAGGGCGCTCGATGCGGTTGGCCCCCAGGTGCCCGCGGCATAGGGTTTGGGCCGATCGCCGCCGGCATCCCAGGCGTTATGAATCGGATCGATCCAGCGCCAGGCAGCATCGAGTTCATCGCGCCGCATGAACAGCGTCAGCTTGCCTTGAATCACGTCGACCAGCAGTCGCTCGTAGGCATCCCATTGGCGCGTCTGGAAGGCTTCGGCGAAATCGAGATCGAGCGGCACCGTGCGCACGCGCATTTCGTCGCCCGGTACTTTCACCGAGAGATACAGCTTGATGCCTTCGTCCGGCTGCAAACGGATCACCAGACGGTTGTCGCCGCCGGCATTCGCCATCGGCAAAATAGCGTGCGGCACGTTGCGGAAATTCACCACGATTTCGGCGAGGCGTTCCTGCATGCGCTTGCCGGTGCGCAGGAAAAACGGCACGCCGGCCCAGCGCCAGTTGCCGAGTTCGGCTTTCAGCGCGACAAAGGTTTCAGTGCTGCTATCCGGCCCGATGCCCGGCTCGTTCAGATAACCCGCAACCGGTTTGCCGTCGATCGCGCCGGCACGATATTGACCACGCACGGTTTTGGTCCGCACGTCTTCCGGCGTGAACGGTTTCAGTGTGCGCAGCACTTTCAGTTTTTCATCGCGCATCGCATCCGGATCGATGCTCGACGGCGGCTCCATCGCCATGATGCACAGCAGTTGCAGCAGGTGATTCTGCATCATGTCACGCATCGCACCGGCGCGATCGTAAAACTCACCGCGGCCTTCCACACCCACGGTTTCGGCGATCGTGATCTGCACATCGCGCACCGACGCGCGGCTCCATAAAGGCTCGATAATCGCATTACTGAACCGCAGCGCGATCAGATTCTGCACGGCTTCCTTGCCGAGATAATGATCGATGCGGAAAATCTGGCTCTCGCTGAAAATCGCACCAACCTGCTCGTTGATTTCAGTCGCTGAAGCGAGATTGCGGCCGAGCGGTTTTTCCAGCACCACGCGCGACAGCGGCGTGACCAAACCCGCTGTCGCCAGGTTCTGGCAGATGCCGGCGAACAGATCGGCCGCCGTTGAAAGATAAAACACGCGCACACGATCAGCCGAATTCGCAAGCCGGTTCGCCAGCTCGATAAAACCTGCCGGATCGCGGCCATCGATCCGCAGATATTCCAGCTGGTGCATGAACGCCGACCATGCGGTTTCATCTAGATCAGCGGCCGGAATGAACCGCCGGCAATGCTCGCGCACGTAGTCCAGATATTCGTCGCGGCTCATCGGCTGGCGCGCGGCGGAAATGATGCGCCAGCCCTGCGTGCCGCGACTATCGCGGAAACGGTAATACAGCGCAGGCAGCAGCTTGCGCATGGCCAGATCGCCGGTGCCGCCGAAGAAGATCAGATCAAACGTCTGCAATGACGTCGCCATCGTTTCCCGCCTCGCGCTTGCGCGCTTCTTGCTGCGCCTGAACCGTCACCGGCGCGGAACCGGCGCCAGCGCTTTCGATCAGAAGCATACCCGTTGCGGTATGGTCTGTTGAAATCGCTGCGTGGATCAGCAAACCGATTGATGCGATGAGTTCTAAGATAACCAGCAAGCTCGATGCCGGGTCTCCGATTCCTCGATAATCGTTCAAGAATGATGAACCGCGAATGATTATCCGGCGACGGTTACTCGATGGATGATGGCCCAGGTTTGATTTCAATTGGAGATTCCAATGGCACTGCATGCAGGCTTGGCCGAAGTGACAGATCGCATTCGCGCACGCAGCGCAGATTCGCGGCGAAATTATCTCGCTACAGTGGCCAGCATGCGCGCGGCGGGTACTTCGCGTGGACGCCTTGGCTGCACCAACCTCGCGCACGCGATCGCCGCGTTTGACCCGGCCGATAAGGATGTGTTGCGGCAGGCGCGCTGGCCGAATATCGGCATCGTCTCGGCGTATAACGACATGCTCTCCGCGCATCAGCCATTCGAGCGCTTTCCGGCACTGATCAAGCAGGCGGCGCGCGAAGCCGGTGCGGTCGCGCAATTTGCCGGCGGCGTGCCGGCAATGTGCGATGGCGTGACCCAAGGCGAAGTCGGCATGGAGCTGAGCCTGTTCTCGCGCGATGTGATTGCGATGGCCACCGCGGTAGCCTTGTCGCATAACGTCTTCGATGCCGCACTATGCCTCGGCGTATGCGACAAGATCGTGCCAGGCTTATTGATCGGCGCGCTGCAATTCGGCCATCTGCCGGTGATTTTCGTGCCGGCTGGCCCAATGCCTTCGGGCCTTCCGAACGCCGAGAAATCACGCATCCGCCAGCTGTTCGCCGAAGGCAAGGTCGGCCGCGATGCGCTGATGGACTCGGAGGCGCAGAGCTACCATGCGCCCGGCACCTGCACGTTTTATGGCACTGCCAACAGCAATCAGATGCTGATGGAAATAATGGGTTTGCATCTGCCGGGTGCCGCATTCGTCAACCCGAATACACCATTACGCGATGCCCTTACTTCGGCCGCTGCCCATCGCATTGCAAAAATAACCTCACTTGGTGATGAATACATTCCAATTGCAGAAATCATTGATGAGCGCGCCATCACTAATGGTATCGTCGGCCTGCTCGCCACTGGTGGCTCGACCAATCACACGATCCATCTCATTGCCATCGCGCGCGCGGCGGGAATCCTGATCGACTGGAATGATTTCTCGGAGCTATCCGCGATCACTCCCTTACTCGCGCATATCTATCCCAACGGCAAGGCCGATGTAAATCATTTCCACGCGGTGGGCGGCATGGGCTTTCTGATTCGAGAACTCCTTAGTACGGGTCTGCTGCACGACGACGTACTCACAGTGGCCGGGAAAGGATTACATCATTATGCGAATGAGCCTTATCTCAACGAAGCCGGAAAAGCCATCTGGCGTAATGCTCCGGAACGGAGTGGCGACGACAGCGTGCTACGCAGCGTAACGACCCCTTTCGCCGACGATGGCGGACTCAAACTCCTGACTGGTAATCTCGGCCGCGCGGTCATCAAGACTTCGGCAGTCAAGATCGAACATCAAGTGGTCGAAGCGCCCGCGATCGTTTTCGACAGTCAGGAAGCAGTGCAGGAAGCTTTCAAGCGCGGCGAACTCAAACGCGATTTCGTCGCCGTGGTGCGCTTCCAGGGACCGCGTGCGAATGGCATGCCGGAACTGCATAAACTCACACCACCACTTGGCGTATTGCAGGATCAGGGCTTTCATGTCGCACTCGTCACCGACGGCCGCATGTCCGGCGCCTCAGGCAAAGTACCTGCTGCTATTCATGTCACGCCGGAATGTCTGGCCGGTGGGCCTTTGGCGAAAGTACGTAGCGGCGACGTGATCCGGCTCGATGCCATCAATGGAAAACTCGAAGTGAAGGTATCCGCAGAAGAATGGCAAGGCCGTACTCCGGCGGTCGCCGATTTGCATTTGAATCGCAATGGCTTTGGTCGCGCGCTGTTCGCCAGCGCCCGCGCGTATGCCAGCGGCGCCGAGCAAGGGGCCAGTAGCTTTGATGTGGATGAAGACTCCTTAACGACATCGGCGGCAGCGGCCGTCTCGATCAATGTCTGAACAATTTGAATGAACCGATCGCGGATTGAGCCAGAGCAAGCAGCAGATCATCCATGACCATGAACATTATTGAAATCATGCGCGCCAGCCCAGTGATGCCAGTGATCGTGTTGAACGATGTCGCGCATGCCGTGCCACTGGCGCGAGCATTGGTCGCCGGCGGCATCCGAGTACTCGAAGTCACCATGCGCACACCGGCCGCACTCGACTGCGTGCGCGTAATTGCTGCCGAAGTACCCGAAGTCATCATCGGCGTGGGGACCATCAAGAATCCATCCGATCTCAATGCGGCGATCAAAGCCGGTGCGCAGTTCGGCGTAAGTCCCGGCACGACACCAGCCTTGCTCGCCGCCATTCGTGAATCTGCATTACCCTTTTTGCCCGGCACGATGACGCCGTCAAATGTGATGTCCATCGTCGATGCCGGCTTTCATGCGATGAAATTATTCCCCGCACAACAAGCCGGCGGCATCGGCATGCTGAAAGCGCTCGGCAGCGTATTCGCAGACGTGCAGTTTTGTCCGACTGGGGGGATTACAGCGACAACAGCTGCTGAATATCTGGCTCTGCCGAATGTTGCCTGCGTTGGCGGTTCGTGGCTCGCGCCTGCCGCGATGATCGAGGCTCAAGACTGGCAGGCAATTACCCGTCTGGCGAAAGAAGCGTGCAGCTTGAAAATTAGTAATACGTGAATGTCGCCGATTTCTCCATTCCATCGCCAATGCCCGTAAAATATGGTAACTATGCGAACCGGGAAAGTGAATGAATCAGGTCAGCGGATAATTAGCGGAGCTGGTGCTACCGCAGCATCCCCGCCTTGATTTGATCTGTGGACAGCAAATCAACCGGCACGCGCTTCGTATGCCAGACTTTCGCCGAATAATCACGAATCGATCGATCGGATGAGAAAGTGCCTGAACGTGCCGAGTTCAAGATGGACATGCGCGTCCAGCGTTCGCTATCGAGGAATACTTCGCTGACTTCATCCTGACAATCGACATAGGACTCATAATCCGCCAACAGCAAATAAGGATCGTGATACAGCAGGCCATCGATCAGCGGACGGAACAGTTCATTATCGCCGCGGGAAAAGAATCCATTGCGAATCAAATCCAGCACGGCGCGCAATTCCGGATTTTTTTCGTACCAGTCCAAAGGTCTATAACCGCGCGCTTGCAGCGCATAAACCTGATCGGTGCTGAGACCGAACAGGAAGAAATTCTCCTCGCCGACCTGTTCCCGAATCTCGACGTTGGCACCATCCAGAGTGCCGATCGTCAAGGCACCATTCATCTGGAATTTCATGTTTCCAGTGCCGGAGGCTTCCTTGCCGGCGGTGGAAATCTGCTCGGATAAATCCGCCGCCGGATAAATCCACTGACCGTTGGTCACGCTGAAATTCGGTACGAACACCACTTTCAGGCGATCGCGTACCTGCGGATCCCGATTCACCACATCGCCAACAGCGGTAATCAGTTTGATGATGGATTTCGCCAGATGATATCCCGGCGCGGCCTTGCCGCCGAAGACGAAGGTCCGCGGTGTGACTTCGAGATTCGGATTCGATTTGATCCGGTGATACAGCGCCACGATATGCAGCGCATTGAGATGCTGCCGCTTGTACTCGTGGATACGTTTGACCTGCACGTCGTACATCGAGCTTGGATCAATGACGACACCGGTTTTCTGCTGCACGATGCGCGCGAAGTCCAGCTTGTTGGCGTGCTTGATCTCGCGCCAGCGCTGACGAAAGGAGACATCGTCGACGAAGTCTTCAAGTCTCCTTAACTGGTCCAGATCGCTGATCCATTCCTCACCAATCGATTCGATAATCAGCCTGGTCAAGCGTGGATTCGATAAGGCGATCCAGCGCCGCGGCGTAACACCATTCGTCACGTTGGTGAATTTGTGCGGCCATAGCTCATAAAAATCTTTCAGCACATCCTGTTTAAGGAGTTCTGAATGGAGTGCTGCGACACCGTTAATCGTATGGCTGCCGACACAAGCCAGGTGGGCCATTCGCACATAGCGTTCACCACTTTCATCGATCAGCGACAAGCGCGCAGCACGCGCATCATCACCGAGAAAACGTAAACGCACCTCATCGAGAAAGCGCGCATTGATCTCGTAGATGATTTCCAGATGCCGCGGCAGCACGCTTTTGAACAACTCCAGCGGCCAGCGTTCGAGTGCTTCCGGCATCAGCGTGTGATTGGTATAGCCAAAGGTTTTCTGCGCCACACTCCAAGCCTCGTCCCAGGGCATTACATGCACATCGACCAGCAGGCGCATCAACTCAGCCACCGCAATCGCCGGATGCGTATCGTTCAACTGAACTGCAAATTTCTCGTGGAAATGTTCCATCGGCAGCTGCTGGCCTTTGAGAATGCGCAGCATGTCTTGCAGCGAACAGGAGACGAAGAAGAACTGCTGTTCGAGCCGCAACTCCTTGCCCTGCCGCGTTTCGTCATTCGGATACAGCACCTTGCTCAGGTTCTCCGAAGTCACCTTCTTGCTCACGGCACCAGCGTAGTCACCACGGTTGAAGGTCTCGAAATCGAAGGCTTCAGTGGCTTCGGCACGCCATAGCCGCAAGGTATTCGCGGTGTTGTTTTTGTAGCCCGCAATCGGCGTGTCGTAAGGCAGGCCAACCACGGTTTTTGCCGGCACCCAGCGCACGCGTAGACGGCCGAGTTCGTCGATGTACTGTTCGGTGCTGCCGCCAAGCTTGACTTCCTGCGCCCACTCCGGCCGCGGCAGTTCCCAAGGGTTGCCGAAACGCAGCCATTTGTCGGTTTTCTCGACCTGGCGGCCATCGATGATCTGCTGATGGAAGATGCCGTATTCGTAGCGGATACCGTAACCGAGCGCAGGGATTTCCAGCGTCGCCATCGAATCGATGAAGCATGCCGCGAGACGCCCGAGGCCGCCATTACCGAGACCGGGTTCTTCTTCCTGCGCCAGCAGCTGATCGAGATCGAGCCCTAGTTCAGATATCGTTTCGCGCACCTCCTCGAAGATGCCGAGATTGACCAGATTGTTGCCGAGATGCGGCCCCATCAGGAATTCGGCGGAGAGATACGACACCGTGCGCGCGCCCTGCGCGGTGTACGCCGCCGCGGTGCTGATCCAGCGTTGCAGCATGCGATCGCGGATGGTGTATGCCAGCGCGAGGTAGTAATCATTGCGGGTGGCAAGGTCGCGGAATTTGCCCTGGCTATAGCACAGGCGGTCCAGGAACGCGCGTCGCAGTGCGTCCTTGCTGAGCGAACTGCGATCGTCGATACGTGAAGGCGTCGATGCCGCAGCGCTGCTTGCTTGATCCAAAACCGATCTCCTTCCGTGACCATTTGATGCGCAGATTAACGCAATCATTACGCTGCAATTTTCGTGCGGCGCCCGGCAACGCGACTAGTGAATTTATACTGCCAGCTCAACCTCAAGGCTTTCGTCATGCGCTCCCAACCAAACCGCGCCGCATTGGCGCTGATGTCCGCTTGCTTCGCCACGGTTTATACGGGTCTTGTCCTGGGGACTGCTTTCAGCATCGCTCCGAGCCTTGCCCAAGCCGATGAATCGCCGATAGACGCCACCGCCGACCCGGCTGTAAAAGCGCCGCTCAGCTGGACCCAACTGCAAGCCTTGCCACTGCCGCCGGCTGGCGAGCGCATAACTTATGGCACAGCCCCGCAACAATTCGGCGAGCTGCGTGTGCCGAGAGTCAAAGGCCCGTTTCCGGTGGTGATGCTGATTCACGGCGGCTGCTGGCTGGCCGATTTCGACTATCGATACATCACGCGCCTGAGTGCCGCGCTCACCGCGGCAGGCTACGCCACCTGGACACCGGAATTCAGACGTATCGGCGATAGCGGCGGTGGCTGGCCCAACACGCTTCTCGATGTCGGCGCCGCCGCGGATCAGTTACGCGCGCTGGCTGCGAAGCATCAGCTCGATCTGCATCGCGTCGTCGCACTCGGGCATTCGTCCGGCGGGCACCTCGCCCTGTGGCTCGCCGCACGGCACAAGCTACCACACGACAGCCCGCTGTTCCGCGCCAAGCCTTTACCGCTGACCGGCGTCATCGGCTTGGCGGCGATCACCGATCTCGCCAGCTATCGCATCGGGCCGCCGGATAGCTGCCATGCGAGTGTCGATCAGCTACTCGAAGGCACGCCCGAAACGCAGCCGCAGCGCTACGCGCAAACCTCCCCGCTCGCCCTGCTGCCGCTCGGCGTGCCGCAAGCATTCATCGATGGCAGCGCCGATCGCATCGTCGATCCCGAATCGGTGCGCACTTATGTAACCGCGGCGCAAAAAGCGGGCGATCACGCCGGGATCGCCTTGATCGATGGCGATAGCCACTTCGATCCGGTCGTCGCCGAAGGCGCATCTTGGGCACAAATACTCATCGCCTTGAAGCAGTTGACCACTACCGCACACTGATCCGGTTGGACTGAACATCCACAATCAAACGGGCTGACTGTCTGCGGTGTGCCGGCAGGTTTTGACGATTACGCGGGACGACGTCTGGCTGTGGCTATGAAAATCCGCAGGCGAAACTTGAGCCGCTGCCCTCAGCGCGATTCCGCAATACCCGCAACGCCCTTGATCGGCGCGACGCGCTGCGGTTCGTCGAACGCGCCATAGCTCATCAAACGCTGATAGCGCTCGCTGAGCAGGCGCGTCATCGGGATCTGCACCAGCCGTTCGAGGTTGCTCACCAGCCGTTCCTTCACCGTAGCCAGCATCGCGGCGGGATCGCGGTGGGCGCCGCCAAGGGGTTCGGGAATGATCTCGTCGATCAGCTTGAATTCGAGCACGTCCTGCGCGGTAATGCGCATCGCTTCCGCGGCATCCTTGGCGCGCTCGGCCTTCTTGAACAGGATCGAGGCACAGCCTTCAGGCGAGATCACCGAATAGATACTGTATTGCAACATCATCACATGGTCGCCCACACCGATGGCAAGCGCACCGCCCGAGCCGCCCTCGCCTGTCACCGTGACCAGCACCGGCGTGCGCAGGCGCGAGAGTTCAAACAGGTTGCGCGCGATGGCTTCGGATTGATTACGCTCTTCGGCGCTGATGCCGGCGTAAGCGCCCGCGGTGTCGATCAGCGTGATGATCGGCAGGTTGAATTTCTCCGCCAGCTTCATGATGCGCAGCGCCTTGCGATACGCCTCGGGTCGTGGCGAGCCGAAGTTGCGGTAGATGCGCTCCTTGGTGTCGCGGCCTTTCTGGTGGCCGATCACCGCGCAGGCGCGGCCTTCGAGCCGGGCGATGCCGCAGACGATGGCGGGGTCGTCGCCGAAATGACGATCGCCATGCAGCTCTTCCCATTCGGTGAAGATGCCGTTGAGATAATCCAGCGCATACGGCCGTTGCGGATGCCGCGCGATCTGCGCCACCTGCCAGGGATTGAGGTTGGCGAAAATCTGCCGCGTGGCTTCGCCGATCTTCACTTCGAGCCGCGCGATTTCGTCGGTGAGATTCAGCTCGCTGCCGCCGGTCATGAAGCGCAGTTCATCGATCTTCTTTTGCAGCTCGGCAATCGGCTGCTCGAAATCCAGATAGGTTGTCGAAGTGTTGGGATTATTCGCCATAGGATCGGTTCCGTTGGGTCGCGGGCGGGACAAAGCGCCGGTAGCTCACCTGCACGCTATTGTGACCCAATAGCCGCCGCAGTTCAGCCAGTGACGCTTCCTGAAGTTTGATGCGCCAGTCTGAGCCGAATTCAAGTGTTGCGCGGGCGCGGCCGTTGAGGTAATCGAGCGTCACCTGCGCGCCGCCTTCAAACGTGCGTAAATCCGCCAGACGCTTTTTCAGCAGCGGCACTTCACCCACCGGCCGGCGCCAAGTAAGCAACAGTTTATCGGCGCATTGACGAATCACGCCATCGAGATCGAAAAACTGCGTGGCGTACAGCCGGTGTTCGAGATCGCGGCCTTCGCGCTGCACGGCGCGGATATCGCCGGTGGCGAACACCAGCGAGTCGCGCCGCAGCACGGTCTGGAATTTCTGCCAGGCCTCGGGATCAAGCCAGCTGATGATCTGCGCGCTGCGATCATCTAGCAGGACGATCTTGCCGGGACGTTCGCCGCCGATGTTGCGCACTTCACCGAGCCAGCCGGCCAGCATCACGGTTTTGCGAAATGGCCGGCGCCGGCGCGCGCCAGCTTCGTCATCGCCGCCATCGAAGGTATCCATGCTCATCGGCGGCGCGGCTTCGTCGATCAGCTGCTTGATCGTGCCGGAACAGATTTGATCGATCAGACTGCGATACGCCGCGATCGGATGACCGGATAAATAAAGACCGAGCACTTCCTTCTCACGTGCAAGGCGTTCGTTATCCGGCCAATCCGCTTCGATGCGGGCGGCGACTTTTTCGCCCGCCGCAGGGCTGGCACCGCCAAGCCCAAACAGATCTTCCTGGCCGGCATGCATACCGGCCGCAGTCTGTTCCGCCAGTTGCAGCGCACTCGGCAAAGTGGCCAGCAAACTCGGGCTATTGAGGCCGAAGCCATCGAGCGCGCCGGCACCGATCAGCGCTTCCATCACGCGCTTGTTGGCACGACGCAAATCGATGCGGCGGCAGAAATCGAACAGGTCGCTGAACGCACCATTGGCGCTGCGCTCGGCGAGGATACCTTCGAGCGCGCCCTCGCCCACACCCTTGATCGCGCCGAGTCCATAAAGGATTTCACCGGCTTCATCTACCGTGAAACGATATTGCGAACGGTTGATATCCGGCGAGGCCACTTTCAATTTCATGCGCTCGCATTCGGCCAGCATCACCACCACCGTTTCGGTGTGATTCATTTCCGCCGACATCACCGCGGCCATGAATTCCGCCGGGTAATGCGCCTTCAGCCACGCGGTTTGATAACTCACCAATGCATACGCCGCGGCGTGGCTTTTGTTGAAGCCGTAGTTGGCGAACTTCTCCATCAGGTCGAACACCGCGCTCGCGGTTTTGGCTTCGATGCCCTTGGCCTGCGCGCCGTTTTGAAACACATCGCGCTGCTTCGCCATTTCGGACGCGATCTTCTTGCCCATCGCGCGCCGCAGCAGGTCCGCACCGCCAAGCGTGTAGCCGGCGAGCTGCTGCGACATCTGCATCACCTGTTCCTGGTAAACGAAGATGCCGTAAGTCGGCTGCAACACGGTCTCCATATCCGGATGCAGATATTCGATCGGCGACTCGCCGCGCTTGCGTTTGCAGTATTCCGGAATCAGTTCCATCGGGCCGGGCCGGTACAGCGAAACCAGCGCGATGATGTCCTCGAAATTATCCGGCTTCAAATCCTTGGAGGCCTTCTGCATGCCCGGCGATTCCATCTGGAACACCGCGGTGGTTTCACCCTTCGCGTACAGGCCATACGCACGCTTGTCGTCGAGCGGCAATTGCAGGATGTCGAGCTTGCGCTCCGGCGTGCGCATGTTGATCTGATCGACCGCGGCCTGAATGATGGTGAGCGTACGCAGGCCGAGAAAATCGAACTTCACCAGGCCCACCGCTTCGAGATCCTTCATGTCGAACTGCGTGCGCAAACCCGCGCCGCCGGCTTCGCAAAACAGCGGCGTATATTCGATCAAAGGCTTTGGCGCGATCACCACACCGCCCGCGTGGATGCCGACGCCGCGCGTGAGATCTTCGAGCGTTAAACCAAGATCGATGATCGCGTGGACTTCTTCGTCATCGTCGTAGAGTTTTTTCAGTTCGCTATTGTTTTTATCGTGAAACACGGCGTATTCAAGCACCGAACAATTGGCCTTCTCGGCTTCGGTCTTGTACGCGGGAATACCGGGAATCAGTTTGGCGATGCGATCGCCCATGCCATACGGATGGCCGAGCACGCGGGTGACATCGCGCACCACGTTGCGCGCGGCCATGCTGCTGTAAGTGATGATCTGGCAGACGCGCTCGCGGCCATAACGCTGCGCGACATAATCGATCACGCGATCGCGGCCTTCGATGCAGAAATCCACATCGAAATCCGGCAGCGACACCCGCTCCGGGTTGAGGAACCGCTCGAACAACAGGTTGTACGGCAACGGATCGAGATCGGTAATGCCGATCGCATACGCCACCAGCGAACCCGCGCCCGAGCCGCGGCCGGGGCCCACCGGCACGCCGTTGTTCTTGGCCCAGGCGATGAAATCCGCAACGACCAGAAAGTAGCCGGCGAAGCCCATTTTTTCGATCACCGCCAGCTCATATTCGAGCCGCTGCCGATACTCCTCAACCGACTTCGCGGGCGCATGTGTGGTCAGCCGATGCGCCAGCCCGGCGCGCGATTGCTCGGCCAGCAATTGCGATTCGGTGACGTCGTCGGCAGTCGGAAAATTCGGCAGATGATTCACGCCGAACTTCAAGCTCAAGCTGCAACGCCGCGCGATCTCCAGCGAATTCTCGAT